>Ga0302324_100029663_pt1 | contig 10354 bp, 7 predicted proteins | sample Palsa_T0_1_FD_201949 | JGI IMG/M metagenome (GOLD analysis project Ga0302324, IMG submission 201949) | Peat permafrost microbial communities from Stordalen Mire near Abisko, Sweden - Palsa_T0_1 | ecosystem: Environmental > Terrestrial > Soil > Palsa > Peat permafrost | place: Sweden: Abisko... | reverse complement strand
TTGTGTTCATATCGAACAATCGCGGGCCGTCTAGCGGGTAAATCAAACAGGCGTAACAGTTCGGCATCGTATCCTTCGGCGTCAATCTGCAACAAATCGACGTGGGGAAGACGATGCTCCCTGAATAACGTTTCGAACTGAATACATCTGACTTCCTCGGTTTCAATCGAGGACCGCAACCCGGGTCCAGCTTGTTGCATCAAGACGGCTTTGTCGAAGGTTGCCACTTGGGGCAGCCATTCCGGACGTCCTTCACCGGCTCTTATACGGAACAGTTCGCGTGTACTGTCGGTATCGGCAATGGCTGCGTGAATAAAGTTGAATGTCTTTTGGTCAAATTTTGCATAGTTGAGCTTCAAGCGGCAAAACGCATCGTACTGAGGTTCAACCAACGTTCCAGAGAGGCGATATTTTTCGACCAACGGATACAAACTGTCTCCGCTAACACCGTCGAAGGCCCCTATCTGCAGGAAATGCATGCTCCCTTTTCGTTGAATATAGTGCGCGACAACAATGTCCAATGTCGGCATCAGTTCGGCCCGCGGATTCGTGAGCAGAGCTAAAGGCTTCTGTTTCACAAATGCTAACCCAAATTTCTTCAACAGAAGGGTGCGGCCGGATTGACGCATCCGTCTCGGAATGTGTTTACTGAGGCTCATATAGGTAGCCGAGTTTGTGAGGTGGTGGGTACGGGCAGTTTACGAATAGAGGAATACATGGCGCGAATCCACTAATTAGGCGGGCAATAATTCAGCACCGACTTTGTGAGAGTCCAACGCATCACACATCGTCGGTGAACCCTTGCTCGTGGCGAAGTGTGTACGAGCTGAATTGTTTCGGCAAACGCGGCCCGATGACCCTGCCGAGGAAGCGCAAAGCTCGCCAACTGTACATGAGCTTATCCACGTGCACGTTCATGGTTGGCGGGTGAGTCACATACCGGGAGAGCGGTGGCACCGTGCCGCCGAAAATGACAAGTTCGGGACAACCGGCTTGGATGAGGTTCTCAATCATGAAGCTGCGAAGAACAACGGATAAAGAACTCCGGGCGAAATCCTGGTCGCTGTTCAGTTGGAAAAGCACCAATGCCTGGCCGGGTCTGTAACATCCTGCCGCAACGCTTACCCACTCGCCGTTTGAATGCTGCAGGCCAACAGCTAAGGGAGTATCCGCAGCCGCTACCATCTCTAAACATCTTTCTATGACCTCGGCTTGATTCGGCAGGCTGCATTTTTTCTTAAGCTCCCAAGTGACTGAACTCAAGAGCTCCAGCGGAAGGTGTGCAACGTATCGATGTCCCGCCGACTCGAAGCGCCGGCGGTAGTATCGAAAATTGTGCCTGGAGCTCGAGCCGAGGACGTTTAGGAATTCGTCGTAAGTAGGAGGGAGCGCAAGATGAGCATGATGATCTTTCAACCAAGACGACCGAACCTGAACGGATTTGGCCGGCCAATGTTCGCTCGATGCGTCTAGCTCGAGCCCAGCGGGGAGTTTTAGTTCCACGCTTAAGGTGCGGGGCAGACCGAGCAAACTTTCGACCGCCAGACTTAGAATTTCTTTCGTGTTGCCAGACCGTCCGAGAAGTGCATCACTCAGGGTCTGATTAATACGGACAATTCCAGTAGGTATGCCCCAGACTTTACGCTCCTTCGCGTAGATTATTCCGACAAGATCGGGGCCACTCCTGACTACAACGACTCGCGGCGCCCATTCCTTGGATAGGGAAGCGAGGAAATAGTGCGGGTCGAGCATTGGATCATACAGTGGCATCAACTGCCGCGCAGCTTCCTTTAATCCGCGAATGGCTTCTGCGGATGACAACGTTACGATGGAGTAGCCGCCGCTTTTTTTTGCCGGTTGATTGGCACGTTCTTCTTCCCGAACCGTGAGGCTGGACAAACTAGATTTCACATAAGCGCTCATAATAAACCTTGAGGGACAAATAAATATACCTTACCCCCGAGCCCCATAAATCCGAGATAACCCCAAAACAGTTTGTTCTACCTCGCTTGCTCGTACGGAGCCGCGCGAAGCTCAACTATCAGATTACGCAGTGCCGAAAGCGAGAGGAGAGCTTTCTACCAGCGGTTCCGAGTGATTCAGGGAACCTGAGCTTGAAATAGCTGCTACTCCAAGAATCCAAGCGAACTCGAATCCATTAGCCGGCACATACATATTGAAATCAACGAAGCTGTGCAGCAGTATTGCCGTCGCGGCGCCTAAGCAACCAATCGCCAATAAGCGCTTGTCTGCGGAATCGGCGTACAGCGCTGCTTGTACCGTTCGCCGCAGGATTCTAATGATGAAAAAAAGTCCGACTGCGAACCCGAAGACCCCGAATTCGGCAAGAACTTGAAGGTAGTCATTGTGAGCATAGTCCACAGTGCCCTCGGGCGCAACAATCTTGTAGCGCAGAAAACATGATCCGTAGCTGCCAAGACCACAGCCGAAAATTGGATAATCTCTGACGAGCCGCGTGGTATCGCGCCAAATCTGAGCGCGGGTGTCAGCCGAAATGCTTCCTTTACCGGGAAGATCCGCGAAGCGAGCGGCTAGGGCGTTTGTTTGCAGGTACATGAAGCAAAGCACGACCACCGCGGCCACAGCTGTGACAGGCATCCAGCGAGGCCACTCCCGGATGTTCGCCAACGGACCATCGTGCCAGTTCCGTGTGGCGAATACGGTGGCAAGAACAACGAAGATGGCTGCCAGCGAAGTGACAAATGCCACTCGGCAAAGAGACTGGATGACCCCGGCCAGAAGCAGTGCGAATATCGATATTGCAACACAGCCTTTAATTGGAGGCCGAGAAGACGAATCGCGTAGGCGGTAATGACTTTGAAAGCTCGCAATCGCGCAGCTTAGCGCCAAAGGAACAGCCATTTCAAGCAGTCCGGCAAAATGATCCCGGTTTTGGTAAGTCCCTCTTGCCCCGCCCGCGCCTGGATATGCGTACGCCTGATAGCAACCGAGGGCGGCTTCTAGCCCACTGACGGCTAACAACGGCCAGATCACAAGCCAAGCGGCATCCCGCAATTTCAGCGTAAGATGCCGGATAAACAGCACCACCAGCGAGTAGCCCGAAAGAGTGAGTAAATACTCCGCAGTCTCATATGGCATCGCGGTGAGCGTGAGCGTTTGCGTGTGGTACCCAATCATCAATCGGCTCGCGGATTCGCCGAGCTCAAAGCGCATTGGGGACAAAACACGAACGATCCCGATAGGGAGCGGTATAAGCTGGAAAGCGGCTAGTCCCAACACGGTGAGGACGCAACTCGAACTTAGCCGGTCCAACTTCGGGATATCTCCAACACTTGCCAGAGCTCCGTATATCCCGACTGTCACGCCAATGAAAAGTAAACACAAATTCCAATCCTGCGGATCTATCCCTGCTCTCTGAATGACGGCATAGGCAAGAGCGCCCGTCAAGCCCGCCAGAACCACGATTTCAACCGTATGTGGACGAATACGCACTTATGAACTGCGGAAATGGAAATGGCGCAAACGGTATCCAGTGGGACAGACAATCAAATAAGGACTCCTCTAGGCTGTGGTTCCACATGGAATTTAGCCTAGAGGAAATATTCGGAAGCACTCCGCCGCTAGACCCCGCGCCGTTCAATAGCGCACGGGGTAGTAATTGGTGTGATTCCCGCTTTCCGACACGGCAAATACCGTACCGTCAAAGCGCTGAGAGAGCAGCGAACCCTAGCGGCAGGAGACGGGAGGGGGCTTTGGCGGGCATTTAGGTGGCGGGCAGGGCGGGGCCTTGCCGCACTGAGGGGTTACGGTCGTTGTAGCAAATGCGTTCCCAGCAACCAATGAAAGGGTTGCCAGCGCGAATACAAAAGCAGCTTTTCTCATACTACCTCCTTTTTTTAATGTGAGACTACGTCTGGTACTACGTTCCATACTACATTCAAAATCGTTTTGGAGCAACCCACGGATTATACACGAGACAGCTAAGAACCCTCTTTTAGCGAAACGGAGTCGAGCCACGCGGTGCCATTGATGGCGTTGTAAAACATCGAACTTGGCGTGCGGATCACGCGCAACGCAATCACATTCGTAAATTGCGCGGTCGTAAAAGACGCTTCAATTAACGTCCAATCGTGGCTCCCTGTGACAGTGTCAGTTCTCATTTCAAATCGAGCGGGATTCGCCGGATCGAAAATCTCAAGCCGTATGCCTTGGTCTGAGGTTATCGCTTCCGTTCGTACCCACGCCCTCAGATGATGAACGCCCGGATGCACCACGACGGTTTGTGTAATGTTTTCATACGCGATGTTGCTGTTGCCTTGAAAGTGGATTTTTAGCGACCAGCGGCCCTCATGAGCGACCGAATCGTCGCGCGTAATTTCGACATTCTCCGATGGCTGAATTTCCCAGTCCAGCGGGCAGTTGGCGAAGTCACGCTCGAAATCGCCGTTGAAGACCAGGTTCCTGTCCGGATAATCGGATGGCTGCTGCGATGCTGCCCATTCCCGTCGAGCAGCCTCATAGAGATGGTTTCGAAGCAGGCAGGCAATATACATTGCGCTCAGGCGTTGATCTATGAAACCTCGAGGCCTGAGCGCGCGCCAAGCCTCTTGTGCTCCATCCACGCTGTTCACCGCCATTAGGTGTTCGAAATACGATCGAGACGCCCGCTGGTTTTGTTCAATTTCCGCCAGCACGTCGCTCGGCTTTAACTTAAGCTTATCGAAATAGTCGAAAAAAACGTAGTCATAGTCAGACACTTCCTCGAAAATACGCTTCACCGAGCGCAAAGCCAGAGCGTTTTCACCGTTTTCGAAATGGAGATTTGCATCGCGAAACCAGATTTGAGGAATACCGCTGGCAAGATCGGTTGCTCGCTTAGAGGCTTTTCGCGCCTCATCGAACCTGCCGGCGCCGGCCAGAGCCTCGGCTAAGTCCTCCCAAAGATAAGCGTTCGCGCTGTCGGCTCGGACAGCTTGGGCGAAAACGGTGGCGGCATTGGTGCGAGCCGCCGGATTGTTTTCTTTGCTTAGGCGCGCCCCAATACTGTCCGGTCGGCGGGACGGGTCGAGTGCATGCAATGCCCAGGCGGCCGAAACGGCTAAGACCAAGCCGGAAAATACCAGGATTCGATCCATATACCGAATCTAGGAATGTCGTTGCAATGGAGAATTCTTCGATGTTCGGTCGCTTTGACGAGGAAAATTTTGCGCGTGGCGTATACGCGCACCGATCACGCATCGAGCGGCTCAGGCTTTGTGCTGAGTGGCGGTTTGGCGTAAGCGTCAGCGTAACGCTTGTAAGTCGAGTAAGTCGATTTGTCTTTTGGATGCCAATCGTTCATGACAACACCGAGCACCGGATGGCCGTCGTCTGCGAAGCGCTTCTGCGCAGTGAGGGCCTCATCCCTGGTAGTACGCCCCAGCCGCAGAACCAGAATAACCGCGTCCGAAAATTTCGCCAGAACACGAGCGTCGGACATGTGAAGCATTGGTGGGCTGTCGATGAGCACGATGTCATATTCTTCGCGGTAATAGTGCAGCAATTCCGCGGTTCTGCTCGAATAGAGCAAGTTATGTGCGCTAACCATGCTGGTGGGGCCACTCGTCAGGATAGACAGCCCTTTTATGTTGGTTGGCAACACCGCCGACAGGCAATTCTCCTTAGACAATGAGCTCCCCGCCAAAAGCAAGCTTAAGCCCAGGTCGTTGCCAGCTCCGAAAATGTTATGGATTCGCGGCCGGCGCATGTCGCCATCGATCAAGAGCACATTCTGATTGACCTGAGCGAACGCGATCGCCAAATTGGTGGCAACCGTTGTCTTTCCTTCAGAAGGATTTGGACTGGTAAGCACGAACACTCGCGAGTGCGACTCGCTCAGGCCGCTTAGGAGAATCGAGGTCACGGTCGTCTGAAATGCTTCGTCAAATAGCGGCGACGGCTTGTTGCCTCGCTGGACCAGCTCCAATGGAGCGCCCACGCCGATGTTTGCGGGGGTTGGTTTGACACTTCCATTCGCAGCATTCCTGCCGGCTAGCCCGGGCCTGAGCCGATTAGATTTTGCCGGCGGACCAGCATCGTATATAAGACGGCCGGAAAAATTGGTTTTGGTCGATGGAATCACTCCGAGCTCAGCAACATTCAAGTAGCGCGCCGCGTCACCCGGCGCCTGTAGGCTTCGGTCTGCACGCTCTCTCATTAACACCAGGGCTGACGTTAAAGCAAATCCACTTAACGCCGCCAAAAGACCCGTTTGCATTGGTCTGGGTTTGTACGGCGCTGTCGGCTCCGGTGCCGGGTCCACGACACGGATCGGACTAGCGCGCTGAGCAGCGGCAATGCCCGCTTCCTTTACATGCTGTAGCATCGACTCGTACAGTTGTCGATTGCTTTCGACTTCTTTCTTAAGAATGTCGTAATGAACGTTCTTTTCCGCCTCTTCCGACACGACTTGCGTCTGCGCGCTATATTCTTTCTGTAAGATGTCTTCCCTAAGCAGTGCCGCCCGATAGCTGTTCGCGACCTTTTCCATCACGTCACGGCGTGCCTGCTCAATGGCTGGCTCCAGTTCCGCTATCTGGGCTTGAACCCGTTGCACCTTTGGATGGGCCGGCGTGAGAATGGCGTTCAGCTCGGCATATTGGCGGCGCAGTTCCTCAATCTTTATTTGATAGTCGCGCAATACGGAATCGTTCAAAACATCGGCCAGCGCTTCGGGCGAACTCGTTTTAGCTTGTTCATAGTCGGCTTGTTTAATAGCACGATCCGCCTGAGCCTTGGTAAGTTCACTTTGGATGTCCCGCAGCCTTTCTTCGGATACGCTCATCCCTTGTTTATCGGAGTCGCTGGAGCTAGAGCTAACGCCCCCGCCGTTGAAGATCACACCCGTGGAGCGGGCATAGGCCTGCAGATCGTCTTCGGATTTCTCCAGTTTAACCTTTAGATCATTCAACTGGCCAGTAAGGAAGTTGGCGGTTTGCTCACCCTCTTTCCACCGCGACTCGATGTTCTGTTCGATGAATTCATTGACCAAAGTATTGGCAACACTGGCGGCAAGCTTCGGGTCGGTGGAGTCGAACAGCACCTCAATGATATGCGTCTGGCCGCTGCCTCTTACCCCTAGTCTCGCGGCTACTGCCCAAAGGGCCTGTTCACGCCTTGCTTCGGTCGAAGCCGTTGTCGGCGTCCCCTGTGCATCCTGAGAACCCTGAAGCGGCCGGGATGAAGCCGGATCCTGGCCGACAAACTCCGGCCGGTTTTCGAGTCTGAGTTTTGCGATAACCCGCAGCAGTAAGGTGCGACTCTGCAGGATCTTGATCTGCGTCTGGAGAGAGGCCACGTCGGATGACGGGCGCTCCGTCTCATCGACGTTCTTAAAGTTCAGAAAATTTTCGTTTAGTCCTTCGAGCTCCAAAGTGGTCTTCGCTTGATAAACGGGTTTTTGCGGGAGGGTTGAAACGAATCCCAAGACAAACGCGAGCACCCCCCCGGCCAAAATCATCCACTTGCTACGCCAAAGTACCGGCCAGTACTTCATACCTGGACTCGGCTTTAGGTCGGCATCAGGAAGCGGACGCAATCTCCGAATTGCGGGGGAACCCCTGTCCAAACGCTGAAGTTCACGTGGAGTTCCAGTACCGGTACTCGAATGAGAATTGGGCTCTAACGGTGATTTGTACGATTGCATTTTGGCGCAACTGACCAGATTAAAACAAAGTCGCAGAGCGATAAACAGCTACCCCGCTGCCCGTCGTGATGAGCGCCTCAAGGGCGCGCACAAGCGCTTTTTTGGATTGATTGGTGGGGATAAACAAGATGTCTTCCGACTGGAGAGGAACATCGTTGGCCCTCCCCTCATAGATCTTCCTCACATCCACGAGGATCTCAACGCGCCTTTCCGATTGTGGCTCTAACCGGAGGATCCTTGTCTTCTGCGGAGCGGCGTCCGGTGCCAGACCTTCAGCATCCGATAGAGCTTGAAGAACTGAGATATTACGGCGCTCCGTGAGCGCAACCGGGCCCGCTCGCTTAACCTCGCCGGCCACGTAAATTGTGGCGGCGCGCGGAACAGAGATAACGTCGTTTGGCCGAACCTCAATATTCTGTTGCGGGTCCAAAGCCTCAGTCAGTACCTTAAGATCCACTTGTGCAACCGAGCAGCGGGAAGTGGCGTCCAATGTCGCGCCGGACAGCGGTAAGATACCCCACTCAGGCCGGCGCGTAATCTTCACTTGGTAACTCGCGGACTCATTTGTGCCGCCAGCCATAGCTAGCACTTCCGCCAGAGTTTTGCGCCCTTCCACCTGATAAACGCCGGGAGTCTTGACCGCCCCAATGACGGAGATCGGCTGGCTGTGAAACTCGGAGATCTCGACCGTCACATCCGGCCGTCGAACGTACTTTTCGAGGCGAGTCGCTATTTCTTTCTGTAGCTGTTCCACCGACAAACCCACTGCGGTGAGTTGACCGATCTGCGGCAAAGTGACTCTTACATCCAGCCCGATTCGAACCTCGTACTTGGTCTCCTCGACATCGTTAGTCCGTATAGAGATCTTGTCGTTCGGACCCAAGACGTAGGCTGACGAACTGGCTTTGATCGCTGCCGCATTCCCCGAGTCTGCCGAAGTGGTGAGGGCCGTTTGACCGGCCGCTGAAACGGTTGAAAGTGCCGCTAAGAATGACCCTAATAAAATCGCGTATTTCCGCCTCATAAGCTTAGTATTTCCTCCAAAACTCCTAAAACAAGCAGGACTGTAATTCAATTCCCCTTTTACGCTACTAGACCCGACAATTTTATTTATATGTTTATATGTCATGGCCGAAATTCTAAGCAGTACGATCAACTAGCAAATCTCTCTTACGAAGTATACAGAAGTATAAATATGATAAGGGTTTCGTTTTACGCTTAATTTCAGAGTGAATCAGATCTTTGCTGGAAAGGGACACCAACTGCCACAGAGGGGGACTGGCGGGAAGAATTCGAGTAGGCGGCCCAGGCAACGCCCGGATCTACGCAATCGGTGTCCAGATGAACCAATATTGATCGGCCTATCAGATCGACCGACAAAACGAGTCGCCGATGACCTTTTGTTTCGATCAAGGTGCCCACAACTCCGGCGAACGGACCCGCATTGATCCGTATTTTCTCACCAGTCGCAACGTAAGACCACGGTTCCTGCCCGGCGGGCGTTCGCTGAACGATGAGCAGTGATCGCATTTGGTCTTCGTCAACCGCTGCCAGCTTTTTCCCGCATCGCACGACTTCGACCACACCCGGCACCTTCATGACGTGCCCCCAAGATTCGCGATCGAACTGGCAGAATACATAACCTGGAAACAGGGGTAGAGAGACATCTGCCCATCGTTCTTTCCATTGACGTCGACTCTTAAACAAAGGGAGCAGGTTCTCAAATCCTAGCCTGCTGATGGCGAGGGCGACCTGTTTCTCATGCTTGGATTTCGTGCGCAGTACGAACCAATCGTTAGCGTTGTAAGTTGTAGATTCCACAGCTCTCCTAATAAGGGGAACGACTTGCCGGTATTTATTTGTTAAGCGAAAGCGCAAGCTCCCGCCAATCCCAACTACAAGCGGGATTAGAAATTACAAACAGAATTGCAGAATCTTTAAGTTTGCAATCTCCCGCACTTCCCAGCGACATGGACGTGGGGTTAGCGGAAGCCTTGGACTTGGTAGTTTCAAAACTAGCATTTTTTGGAGGCATCATCAAGGCGAACCAGTTTTACCGGAGTCCTCGTGGTCAAACTGTGAGTACTAAACCGTCTAGTGCCTCGCACGCTGCATCGAAACTAGAATGGTGGAATGCCGCCCTTGATTGGGTCTTTGGATATCGGATCAGCGCGCCTCATCGACAAAGACGCGAAGAATTCGAATCCATTTAAGCCTATTCTGATGTCCGACACTCTAATGAACATCCACTTCGATCTTCGAATTCTCCTGAAAATCGCTTCGAGCAAAATTAATTTCGTTGAATGTTCGGCGGAAAGGAGCCGAATCGCTTGCACTTGATCCGTTCATGCAAACGAACTTCACGGCACCGGTATTGGTTATGCAGCGCCATGTACGAACCACTCGGCATTGGTTTTGTGGTATTGGACCAGGTGCACATTGTCTGCGATGGCGAGCCGCGCATTCAAGAGCGACGCTATTGAGGCGATCCACCGCTCAGCCTCCGCGCTCTACCTGTTCCGCCTCAGTTGGAAATGGAGAGGGAGCGTTCTACCGTTAAAGATAACGGAGAGAACGCGTGAAAAAGACCAGAAAGCATTACACAGCGGAAGAGAAAGTCGCCATCCTGAGGCGGCATTTGTTGGAGCAAGAGCCGATTTCTAAGCTCTGCGATGAGGTGGGGCTCCA
>Ga0302324_100029662_pt1 | contig 10354 bp, 8 predicted proteins | sample Palsa_T0_1_FD_201949 | JGI IMG/M metagenome (GOLD analysis project Ga0302324, IMG submission 201949) | Peat permafrost microbial communities from Stordalen Mire near Abisko, Sweden - Palsa_T0_1 | ecosystem: Environmental > Terrestrial > Soil > Palsa > Peat permafrost | place: Sweden: Abisko... | reverse complement strand
GCGTTACCGCTGTCCGAGTACGGCACGTTGAGCGGCTTCACCGAAGCCAACGACACCTACATCGACGTCGCGATGACACTCGCCGAACGTGCGATTCTCGCGGCTCTGGACGCCGCCGACGTCACGGCTGCCGACGTCGACGTCGTCTTCTCGACGACGGTGACCGGCCTGGCGGTGCCCACAGTGGAAGCCAGGCTGGCGACCCGCCTCGGCTTGCGGCCCGACGTCAAGCGGGTGCCGCTGTTCGGGCTCGGTTGTGTCGCAGGCGCCGCCGGGCTGGCCCGCCTGCACGACTATCTGCTCGCGTTCCCCGATCAGGTCGGGGTGTTGCTCGCCGTCGAGCTGTGTTCGTTGACGCTGCAGCGCGACGACTCCTCGGTAGCTAATCTGGTGGCCGCCAGCCTCTTTGGCGACGGCGCCGCCGCCGTCGTCGGCAAGGGGGCCGATCGCATGCCCGTCGGGCCCAGGGTGCTGGCCACTCGCAGCCGGATCTACCCCGACACCGAAGACGTGATGGGTTGGGACATCGGCAGCACCGGGTTCAAGATCAAGCTCTCCACCGAGGTGGCGACCGTCGCCGAGAAATACGTCGGCGACGACGTCCGCAACTTCCTCGGCGACCAAGGCCTCAGCACTGCGGACATTTCGACATGGGTCTGCCACCCCGGCGGGCCGAAGGTCATCGAGGCCATCGAGAACACTCTCGACCTGCCGGCGGACGCCCTCGACCGCACTCGGAAGTCGTTGCGCGAGAACGGCAACTTGTCGTCGGTGTCGGTTCTCGATGTGCTGCGGGCAAATCTCGCCGATCCGCCGGCACCAGGATCGTACGGGCTGATGATCGCCATGGGACCGGCGTTCTGCTCGGAACTCGTGCTGCTCGGCTGGTAGCTCGTGTACTACCTGCTGATTCCGGCGATCGGCGTCGAGCGCCTGGTCGAGCTGATCGTCTCCAAACGCAATGCCCGGTGGGCCTTTGCCCACGGCGGCAAAGAATTCGGCCACAATCACTATCCGGTGATGGTCACGATCCACACCGCGTTGCTACTCGGGTGCGTCGTCGAGGTGTGGGTATTGCACCGGCCTTTCATCCCATGGCTGGGCTGGCCGATGCTCGCGCTGGTGGCGCTGAGTCAAGTGCTGCGCTGGTGGTGTGTGACGACGCTGGGCCCGCGATGGAACACCCTGGTGATCGTGGTCCCCGAGGCGCCGCTGGTCCGACGAGGTCCGTATCGGTGGCTGCATCACCCGAACTACGTGGCCGTCGTCGCCGAGGGTGTCGCGCTGCCACTCGTCCATACGGCGTGGCTGACCGCGGTCTGCTTCACGGTGGCCAATGCGCTGTTGCTGACCGTGCGGATCCGGGTCGAGAACGCAGCGCTGGGCTACGTGTGACCTATGGCGCGTGCGACCCGCTGCACCCGGCTTCGCCGCGCTTGCGATCGCGTGTGACCCTCAGCGCGCCTTCCAGACCGGCGGACGCTTCTCGGCGAAGGCCAGCGGCCCTTCCTTGGCGTCCTCGGTTCTGAGCAGCGTGGCGAACCCGCGCGTCGTTCGTGCCCAGCCGGGCTCCTCGTCGGGGATGACGCCGTCGTCGTCGGCGCCGCACGCGATCCGCTTGCTCGCCTGCACCGACAGCGGAGCGTTCACGGTAATTCGCTCGGCCAGCGCCAGCGCGGCGTCCAGCACGGTGCCGTCCGGCACGACCTGGTTGATCAGACCCCAGTTCGCCGCTTCGGCAGCGCTGATCGGCTCACCGGTGAGCAGCATCTGCATACCGATCTTGCGGGGCAATTGCTCGACGATGCGGAACACGCCACCGGCGCCGGCGAGCAGGCCGACCCTGACCTCGGGCAGGCCGAATTGCGCGCGTTCCTCGGCCACCACGAGATCGCTGGCCAGCGCCAGTTCGGTGCCGCCGCCGAGCGCGGTGCCGTTGACCGCGGCGATGGTCGGCTTGTCGATGAAGTGGTGGACGTAACCGGCGAAGCCCCACTCCCCATGATCGGGGTGGTAGATATTCTCGCGGCGCGAAATCGCCTTGAGATCCGCTCCCGCACAGAAGGACTTGTCGCCGGCTCCGGTGATCACCACCGCCCGCACGTCGGCATCGTCTTGCGCCTGCTGCAGTGAGTCACCCAGACCGATACTCACAGCGGCGTTGACGCAGTTACGCGCGTCCGGCCGGTTGATCGTCACGACCAGAACGTTCCCGCGGCGCTCAACGAGTACAGCGAGGTGCTGTACGGGGTCCGTCACAGAAGCTCCACGATGGTCGCGTTGGCCTGACCGCCGCCCTCACACATCGTCTGCAATCCGTACCGAATTCCCTTGTCCCGCATGTGATAGAGCATCGTGGTCATAATCCGGGCGCCGGATCCGCCGAGCGGGTGACCGAGGGCGATCGCGCCGCCATTGGGGTTGAGCTTCTTCTCGTCGGCGCCGATGTCCTTCAGCCAGGCCAGCGGCACCGGCGCGAAGGCCTCGTTGACCTCGAACACGCCGATGTCTTCCAGCTTCAGGCCAGAACGCTTGAGCGCCTTCTGGGTGGCCGGGATCGGAGCGGTCAGCATGATCACCGGGTCGGCGCCGGCCAGCGTGGCGGTGTGCACCCGCGCGATCGGGGTGAGCTTCAACTCCTTCGCCTTCTCCGCCGTCATGAACAGCAACGCAGCTGATCCATCGGAGATCTGGCTGGAGTTACCGGCGTGGATCACGCCGTCTTCCTTGAATGCGGGCTTGAGCTGTGCCATCTTCTCGATCGGCGTGCCGCGACGGATGCCCTCGTCCTTGAGCACGGGGTTGCCGTCCTGGTCAGTGATCGGCGCGATCTGGTCGTCGAAAGCGCCGGAATCCTGTGCGGCCGCGGCCTTTTCGTGCGAGGCCAGGGAGTACTCGTCGACCGCGGTCCGATCGAAGCCCCACTGCTCGGCGATCATCTCGGCGCCGATGCCCTGGTTGGGGATCTGGCCGTGGTAGCGGTCCAGGAACGTCTGCGAATAAGGCCGGCCGCCGTTGGCGAGGGTGGACCCCATCGGGGTTCGCGACATCGACTCGACACCACCGGCCACGACGACGTCATAGTGTCCGGCGACCACACCCGCTGCGGCGAAGTGGATCGACTGCTGGCTGGACCCGCACTGCCGGTCGACAGTGACACCGGGCACGGTCTCCGGCCATCCCGCCGTCAGCAGCGCGGTGCGTGCGATGTCGATGGCCTGCTCGCCGGCCTGCGAAACGCATCCCCAGATCACGTCGTCAACGAGCGCCGGGTCGATGCCGGCCTTGTGGACGAGGGCGTTGAGCACCTGCGCGGACAGGTCGGCGGCGTGCACGCCGGACAACCCACCGTTCCGTTTGCCGACCGGTGAACGAACTGCCTCGACGATGACGGCTTCAGCCATGACGTATATCTCCTTATGCCTTGAGGACTTCGGTCGATTGTTAACCAACCCGTTGGACGGCTCGCCGCGGGGGTGCTCAGCCGACAGGTAGCGTCGAACCGGGTACTTTGAACGGCGTGTCGCGAATTGCCATCATCGGCGGCCACGGCAAGATCGCCCTGCACCTGGCCCGCATCCTTACGCAACGCGGCGACGAGGTCATGTCGGTTTTTCGCAATCCTGACCACGCCGACGAGATCGCCGCCACGGGTGCCCATCCGGCCGTCGCCGACATCGAGAACCTGGACACCGGCGCGCTCGCCGATCTGCTCGCCAGCCACGACGCGGTGGTGTTCTCCGCGGGCGCCGGCGGCGGCGATCCGGCCCGCACTTACGCCGTCGACCGCGACGCCGCGATCAGGGTGATCGACGCCGCCGGTCAGGCCGGCGTGCGACGCTTCGTGATGGTCTCGTACTTCGGTGCAGGCCCTGACCACGGTGTATCGCAGGACAATTCGTTTTTCGCGTACGCCGAGGCCAAAGCCGCCGCAGATGCCCACCTGCGAGCCAGCGAACTGGACTGGACCGTGCTCGGGCCCGGACGTCTCACGCTGGAACCGGGGACCGGCAAGATCGCCGTCGGCGCTCGTAGCGGCGGTGACGCCGAAAAAGACTCGGTCTCCCGGGAAGACGTCGCGCTCGTGGCCGCCGCCGTACTGAACGATGGTTCGACGATCCGCCGGACCATCGACTTCAACAAGGGTGACCTGCCCATACCTGAAGCGCTGGCCACCAGCGGCGATCGCTAGCGCGGCGAAGCCGGGCGCAGCGGGTCGCCGCCATCAAGCACGAGTAACCTGCGAGACGCAGTTGGTTTGCCGACTACATCAAATGATCCGGTCGGCATCGAGCGAAGCATGTTAGATGCGCTTCGTAAGAGGGAACCCGGTGTGAGTCCGGGACTGTCCCGCAGCGGTATGCAGGAACGACCGCCGTCTATGAGCACTGGTCGTAAGGCCGGGAAGCGGCGGCCATTAGGAGCACCACCTTGGTGCGTGTCTGTGAGTCCGAAGACCTGCCGGCTGTGCCGGGCGCGCCGCGCCTGGCGGCTCACCGCCTCGTGGAATGGGCGTGTAGCCGTAACGGTTGCAGTGGCTGTATGCGCGCTGCACCGGTTCGGTTATGCGTCCGTTGGCGGCGACCACCCCGTCAATGTAAGGACCGAAAACCATTGTGACCGCTACACCGTTTACCGCCACCGTCACCGGCTCGCCGCGAATCGGACCGAAACGCGAACTCAAGCGCGCTACCGAGAGCTACTGGAAGGGCAAAACCAGCCGCTCCGAGCTCGAAAAAGTCGCCGCCACCATCCGCCACGACACATGGGCCCAATTGGCCGCCGCCGGCCTGGACTCCGTGCCGGTGAATACCTTCTCCTACTACGACCAGGTGCTGGACACCGCTGTCCTGTTGGGCGCGCTGCCGGCGCAGGTGCAGGCCGTCTCCGATGACCTCGACCGCTATTTCGCTGCCGCTCGTGGCAACGGGGACATCGCGCCACTGGAAATGACCAAGTGGTTCGACACCAACTACCACTACATCGTTCCCGAGATCGGTCCGAGCACGAAGTTCTCGCTGCACTCCGAGAAGGTTCTCGCCGAGCTCAAAGAGGCTCAGGATCAAGGCATTCCGGCTCGTCCGGTCGTCATCGGACCGATCACCTTCCTGCTGCTGAGCAAGGCGGTCGACGGCGGCGGCGCACCGATCGGACGGATCGACGAGCTCATCCCCCTCTACGCCGACCTGCTCGAGCAGCTGGCCGACAAGGGCGTGGCGTGGGTGCAGATCGACGAGCCCGCTCTGGTCACCGACATCTCCGCTGACGCACCGGCCCTGGCCGAGCGGGTCTACAACACGCTGGGAGCACTGGACAAGCGGCCCGGGATCCACGTCGCCACCTATTTCGACGACCCCGGCACGGCATTGGCCGCGCTGGCCCGCACGCCAGTCGAGGCGATCGGCGTCGACCTGGTCTACGGCGCCCACGCCGCAGTGGCCAACATCTCGGGGTCCCCGGGCCTAGCCAACAAGATACTGGTGGCCGGGATCGTCGACGGGCGCAACATCTGGCGCACCGACCTGGAATCAGCGCTGGGCACGCTCGACAGCCTGCTGGGTTCGGTGGGCTCGTTGGCCGTCTCGACGTCGTGCTCGACGCTGCACGTCCCCTACTCGCTGGAGCCCGAGACCGACCTGGACGACGCGCTGCGCAGCTGGCTGGCGTTCGGCGCCGAGAAGGTGCACGAGGTCGTCACGCTGGCGCGGGCACTGAAGGACGGCCGCGATGCGGTGGCGAACGAGATCGAGGCGTCCAATGCAGCCGTCGCCTCGCGTCAGAAGGACCCGCGGCTGAACAACAGCAAGGTCCGCGAACGCCTTCACTCGATCACCACGTCCGGGGGCACCGAGCGCGGCGCGGCGGCTGATCGCCGCGAGGCACAGAACGATCGCCTGCACCTGCCGCCGCTGCCGACGACCACGATCGGATCGTTCCCGCAGACCGTGCAGATCCGCAAGGCTCGGGCCGCGCTGGTCGCCGGTGAGATCGACGACGCGGAGTACACCCGCCGGATGCGGTCCGAGATCGCCGACGTGATCAAGCTGCAGGAGGAACTGGGGCTGGACGTGCTGGTCCACGGCGAGCCGGAGCGCAACGACATGGTGCAGTACTTCGCCGAGCAGTTGGATGGCTTCTTTGCCACGAAGAACGGCTGGGTGCAGTCCTACGGCAGCCGCTGCGTGCGCCCGCCGGTTCTCTACGGTGACGTCACCCGCCAGCACCCGATGACGGTGGAGTGGGCCAAGTACGCGCAGTCGCTGACCGACAAGCCGGTCAAGGGCATGCTCACCGGTCCGGTCACGATTCTGGCGTGGTCATTCGTCCGCGACGACCAGCCGCTGGCCGACACCGCCAACCAGGTGGCGTTGGCGATACGCGACGAGACGGTGGACTTGCAGTCTGCCGGTATCGCGGTGATCCAGGTCGACGAGCCCGCGCTGCGCGAACTGCTGCCGCTGCGCGACGCCGACAAGAAGGCATACCTGGACTGGGCGGTCGGCTCGTTCCGGCTGGCGACATCGGGGGTGGAGGACTCCACGCAGATCCACACACACCTGTGCTACTCGGAGTTCGGTGAGGTGATCGGTGCGATCGCCGACCTGGACGCCGACGTCACCTCGATCGAGGCGGCCCGCTCGCACATGGAGGTGCTCGACGACCTCAACGCGATCGGCTTCTCCAACAGCGTTGGGCCGGGTGTCTACGACATCCACTCGCCGCGGGTGCCGAGCACCGACGAGATTGCCACGTCGCTGCGGGCTGCCCTGAAAGCCGTTCCGGCTGAGCGGCTTTGGGTCAACCCGGACTGCGGCCTGAAGACCCGCAACTCCGACGAGGTCAACGCGTCGCTGGCCAACCTGGTCGCTGCGACCAAGGAAGTCCGCGCGAACGCGTAGTTCGACACGATCGAAGTCCGGGCATCCCACGCAGGGGCGCCCGGCCTTCGCCGTTGTTGGACTAAGACTGCAGGTGGACGGGCACGTCGTCAGCCCACGGTTGGCGGGTCACCATGTCGGCGACGCTGACGTAGCCGCGCTCGAATTCGCCGGTGGCCGCGTCCACCAGCCGGTACTGCTGAGTCTGCCGATGGATGGGCTGGGCGTCGAGCATGACCACACGCACTTCACCCGGCTCGAAGTGGCACCGTTTCTGCAGCGCCGCGACCAACTGCTCGTTGCTGAAGTGCCCGTCGCCGAAATTCCACCCGATGGCGCTGCTGGTGACTCGCTCACCGTCGGTGAGAACGTAGTCATCCTCGCTGTGACCGGCCATTGCGCGGTGCGCGAGCGTGAACAACGCTCGGCCGTGAGTGTTGAAGGCGCGGAACGCATATCCCATGTACATCGGGATCTGCGCGGCTTCCTTGCTGCCGTAGAACTTCTCGAGTTGCACGGCGGGCATGGCGGCGATTGCAATAACGCCCTTGGCGATCTTCTCATCGGCCGACGGCTTGATGCACCACAGGGTGGTGTCCCAGTTGCCGGCGTAATACCGCATGCCAGGCAGGAAAGAAACCTTGCGCGGCAACAGGTTTCCGGCCACGACGGTGCCCGCGACGACGAGGAACAGCAGTATCGGCAGCGGTGTGGTCAGGTCGCTCAGCCCGACCGACGCGTGTCCGACGAAGAGCGCGAGCACGCTGAACATCATGAAGACATTCCACTCCAGCGGCACGCCCATCGGGATCGACGACAGGATGCCGAAGTGGAAGCACAGCATGACGAACGCGGCGATCGCCGTCGGCCAGCCGCCGTGGCTGAAGAACAGCACCAGCGGGACCAATCCCTCGATCGCGGTACTGAAATGTGCGAGCCACCGCGACAGCAGTCCCGGTCGCAGATCATCCGGAAAGTGTTCGAAGAACCTGCGTTTGATGAACTTCGGCCGAAAGACCGGGTTGTTGCTCATCATCGTCGAGATGACGAACGGGAAGTGCTTGTTCAGCTTGGACGTCGCCGCACCCAGCCAGATCACCAGGCACACCAGCTTGGCGCCGACGATCATGTCCACGCCATAGCCAACGAACAGGAACGCGACGGTGAACGAGGCGTAGACCTCACCTCGGGCGGCGAGGAAGATGACTTTGTCGCGCAGACCCAGCACCGCGAGCACGCCGAGGACCGCCCAGATCTGCCAGGCCGGCAGCACGCCGACCGTTGTTCTCAGCGCGGGGATCGGGCCGGCGCCCTCGGAGAAGATCGCGATGACGAGCAGCACCAGCAGTACGCCGTACAGCAGCGCATCGACCGGTGTCCGGTTGTCCCCCTTGGTGAACGGAACGCGTCCCGGCCACGGTGGTAACCGGATCGTGCCGGGTCGTAGCCAGTACAGGATCGAGCCCAGCGGCGGGAAGAACCGGTTGTTGAGCGGTCCGAAGCCGCAGCCGAGGCCGACGACTTCGAACAGCATGGTGTACAGCACGACCTTCTCGAACACGATCGGCTCGGCGTACCAGTGCGCGACGTCGGAGAAGCCGGTGATGCCATGAGTGGTCAACGCCAACAGCCAGGCCGCCAGAATGTAGAGCACGATCTTGACGACGTAGAACAGGTGCAGCAGCACCGGGGTGCCGAACCCCACCTCGGCCCAGTGCCGGGCCATCGGGACGATCTTCTCGGCGCGGGTGCCTTTGCTCCACTCCTCGAAGTCGATTTGCGGAGTCTCTTGCTTGAGAAATCCCATGGCGGCAAGATTAGAACGTGTTCTAGCCGGATGGTTCCGGATCGCCAGATCGTGGCCGTACCCTTGACTACTACTTAGCGTAGTAGGACAATGCCGATCAGGCAGACGCATCCTCCTGACTCGTCTGCGCCAAGGACGGTGATCCGCGATGGCCACTCAGATCTCGCCGCCACCTGACTCCGCGAGCCGATCTCTGCGCTGGGCAGCAATACTTTTCGGTACCGGCTGGGGCGTTCACGTCCTCGACCACCTGCGCCGCGGCATGTCATCGGCGCCGCACGCGATCATGGTCGGCGGCACGATTCAGGGGATGTTCGTCGCGGCCGCCATCGTCATGGCAGTCACCCGGCGCCGGCATGCGCCCGAAGCCGCGATCCTGGTCGGTTTCGGCAGCGCCCTACTCTTCACCTATGCGCATTTGCTGCCGTCGTTCTGGCCGGCCTACCAGGACAGCTTCGTCTCAGGGCCGCGGATCAACGTCATGTGGTTCTCGTGGTTGAGTGCCGTCGCCGAAATCGGCACCGGCATTATCTTTGCGATCGTCGGCGCACGGACCCGACGGGTAGTTGAGGAGGTGGCACGATGAAGGGAACTCTGTTCTTCGATGGAGCCTGTGGAATGTGCACTCGTTCCAAGGATTTCCTGCTGAAACTCGATCGCACCGGCAACTTGCACACCGAGCCGTTGCAGAGCCGCGGCGCCGCCGAACGTCTCGGTGTCGCGCCGGCGAACCTGCTGGATTCGGTGCGCTGGCTGGACGCTTCCGGTGTCGTCTACTCCGGCGCGGAAGCCGCCAACGCCGCGGTCTGCGCTGCGGTCGGGACGCGAATCCCGTTGGCGATTTACCGGATTCCCGGCATCCGCTTCATCGAGGAAGCCGTCTACACGTGGGTGGCTGGACACCGTTACCGGTTCCCGGGTGCGACGCCGTATTGCGAGACGCACCCGACCGCCTGTTAAGCCCTTTGCGGCGGCCTAGGCACGAAGCGCGACACCCGATCGATGACGGCCTGATACTCCGGCCGTCGCTCCAGGCTGCGCGTTTCCATCATCGGGATACTGCCGCCGAGGAACATGCCCAGCATCCCCAGCGCTCCCAGGCTCAGCCACCATGCGTCCGCCGGCGCGGTGGCAACACCGAACAGCGCCAACGAAACCCAGAAGCTGAACTCGCCGAAGTAGTTCGGATGCCGCGACCAGGCCCACAATCCGCGATCCATCGCTTCGCCAGCGGCCTTGGTGGCGACGAATCGGTGCATCTGAACGTCCGCGGCCAGCTCCAAGGCGACGGCCGCGAGCCCCACCACTGTCGCGACAGCGGTCAGCCAACCGATGTCGGCGCCGGGTCTGGTCACCGCGACGTACGCCGGCAGCATTCCGGCGAACACCAGCAAGGTGGGGATGAGGTGAATCGTCACCAGGTCGACGATGAACTCCCATCGCCCGGCACGTTCCCGGAACATCGGATAGCGCCAATCCTCGTGGTGCAGGCCGGGAAACGAATACAGCCAGTTCGCAGTCAGGCGTATCGCCCACAGCAGTACCACCAACGAGATGAGCCAGCAGCGCAACTGCTGCACCCCGGATTGACTCCACCAGTACCACAACATGACCGGCGGTACCACGCTCCAGTACGCGTCGTAGAAGCTCGAGTTGCCATACGCCCGGC
>Ga0302324_100029661_pt1 | contig 10354 bp, 13 predicted proteins | sample Palsa_T0_1_FD_201949 | JGI IMG/M metagenome (GOLD analysis project Ga0302324, IMG submission 201949) | Peat permafrost microbial communities from Stordalen Mire near Abisko, Sweden - Palsa_T0_1 | ecosystem: Environmental > Terrestrial > Soil > Palsa > Peat permafrost | place: Sweden: Abisko... | reverse complement strand
TCTCCGTCGGCGCGCTCCACTGGAGCGCGGCCGAGCCGGTGGTGGCCGGCGTGACCGTGACCGTCGCACTCTGACTCGCCGAACCCCCGGGGCCGGTGCAGCTGAGGCTATAGGTCGTGCTCGCGCTGAGTGCACCCGTCGACTGGGATCCGCTCGTTGCCAGAGTGCCGGACCAACCGCCCGACGCGGTGCAGCTGGTCGTGTTCGTGGAGGACCACGACAGGGTCGCGCTCGAACCGCTCGAAATGCTGGTCGGACTGACGCTGAGCGAAATCGTGGGTACGGGCGCTGACACGGAGATCGTGACCGATTGAGCTGCGCTGCCGCCCGCGCCGGTGCAGGTGAGCGCGAATTGGGTCGCGGCAGTGAGGTTCGAGGTGCTTTGCGAGCCGCTCGTCGCCTTAACCCCGCTCCAGCCGCCGGAGGCGGCGCAGGAGGCGGCATTCGTCGACGACCATGTCAGCGTAGACGCAGCGCCGCTCTTGACCGTGGTGGGGCTCCCCGTGAGCGTGACCGTCGGAACGGGCGTCGTCACCGTTACGGTAACCGATTGGGAAGCGCTCCCGCCGCTGCCGCTGCAGGTCAACGTATAGGTCGAGCTGGACTTGAGCGCTCCGGTCGAAGCGGAGCCGCTCGAGGCCTCGGTTCCGGACCATGCACCGGACGCCGCGCAAGCCGTGGCGTTGGCGGATGACCAGGTGAGCGTGGAGGCGCTCCCGCTCGCCACGGTGCTGGGGCTCGCTGTCAGAGACACGGTGGGCGCGGGCTGGGTGACCGAGACGGTCGCAGACTGGCTGGCCGTGCCCCCGGCGCCCGTACAGGAGAGGGTGAAGGTCGAGCTGGATTTCAGCGCGCCGGTGCTCTGAGTTCCGTTGAGCGGCTCGGTTCCCGCCCAGCCGCCGGATGCCGTGCACGCGCTCGCGTTGCTCGTAGACCAGGTCAGGTTCGCGCTGCCGCCGCTCGCCACGGTGCTCGGGCTCGCGGTCAGCGCAATCGTGGGAGCAGGGGAGGGGGACGTTACGGAGACCGTCGCCGACTGGACCGCACTGCCGCCCGGGCCGGAGCAGCTCAGTGTGTAGGTGGCGTTCGCCTTGAGAGCGCCGGTCGGTTGCGAGCCGCTCGCGGTTTTGGCTCCCGACCAGGCGCCCGACGCCGTGCACGCGGAGGCATTGCTCGAGGACCACGTCAGGGTCGCGCTATTGCCGCTCGCGACGGTGCTGGGGCTCGCCGCGAGCGCCACGGTCGGCGCGGGCGGCGTGACCGACACCGTGATCGACTGGGTCGCGCTTCCGCCCGCTCCCGCGCAAGTCAGCGTGTAGGTCGAGCTGGCGCTGAGCGCACCGGTCGTGGCCGATCCGCTCAGCCCGCGCGCGCCGGTCCAGCCACCCGAGGCCATGCATGAGGTCGCATTGGATGCCGACCACGTCAACGTCGAGGCCTGGCCGCTCGTCATCGTGCTCGGGTTGGCGCTCAACGAGATAGTGGCCGTGGGCAGCGGGGTTACGGTAACGGTCGTGGTTTGAGCGGCATTGCCGCCCGGTCCCGAGCACGTCAACGTGTACGTGGCGTTCGCTTTGAGGGCGCCGGTGGACTGCGTACCGCTGAGCGGTTTCGCCCCCGACCAGGCGCCCGAGGCGGTGCAGGCCGAAGCGTTGGCGGAGGACCAGTTCAAGGCTGCGCCGGTGCCACTCGTGATCGAGCTTGGGGTGGCGCTGAGGCGCACGCTCGGCGGCGTGACGCTCACGGAAACGGTCGCGGATTGGCTCGCGCTGCCGCCGGCTCCGGTGCAAGTCAGGCTGTAGGTGGATGTGGCGGTGAGCGCCCCGGTCGATTGCGAGCCGCTTAGCGACTTGGCGCCGGTCCAGGCGCCGGACGCTGCACACGCCGCGGCATTCGCGGAGACCCAAGTCAACGTGGCGCTTGCACCGCTTGCGATTGCGCTCGGCCCCACGCTCAACTGCACCGTCGGGGTGGGCGACTTGACGGATACGGTCGTGGCTTGGCTGGCCGAGCCCCCGGGTCCCGTGCACGTCAGCGTGTAGGTGGTCGCCGCTTGCAGGGCACCGCTCGACTGGCTGCCCGTGGCGGGCTTGCTGCCTGACCAGCCGCCCGAGGCGGTGCATTGGGAGGTATTGGCGGCGGACCAGCTAAGAGTCGTGCTGCTACCCGCTGCGACCGTGCTGGGGTTTGCGCTGATCTGGATTGTCGGTGCGCTGCCGGAGAGAGACACCGTCACGGACTGGGTCGCCGTCCCTCCGAGTCCGGTGCAAGCGAGCGTGAAGGTCGAGCCTGTGTTGATCGGTCCGCTGGATTGAGAACCGCTCGAAGCGAGATTGCCGGACCATGCGCCGGAAGCGGAGCAGCGCGTCGCATTGACGCTCGACCAGGTGAGGGTCGAGCTGCCGCCGGGAGCGACGGTGCTGGGACTTGCGCTGAGCTTGATCGCGGGCGCCGCACTGGTCACCGTCACGATCGCCGATTGGGAGCTCGAGCCCCCCGGCCCGGTGCAGCTCAAGACGAACTGGGAGTTGTTCGATAGTGCGTCCGTCAGCCACGTGCCGCTGGTTGCGACCGGGCCCTTCCAGGCGCCGCTCGCCGTGCAGCTCTGGGCGTTCTTGGCGCTCCAGGTGAGCGTGGAGCTTGCGCCGGTGCCGATCGTGGTCGGCGATGCGCTGAGGCTGATCGTGGGGGCCGGCTGGGTGACTTGCACTTCCGCGGACTGCGATGCCGAACCGCCGCTCCCGGTGCAGTTCAGCGTGTAGCTCGTGGTCGCTGCGAGCGGAGCCGTCGATAAGGTCCCGGAGGTCGGGCGGCTCCCGCTCCATCCGCCCGATGCGCTGCAGGATTGCGCATTGCTTGCATTCCACATCAGAGTGACGGACTCGCCCGCCTCGACGGTGGCAGAGCTCAGTTGCAGATTGATGGTGGGACGTTGCGCCGACGCGGAGGAGGTGCCCGCGCCGCCGGTCGCCGATGAGATGCCATCGCCTTCGCACGCGGCCAGCAACGTTGCAGCCATTGCCACGGAGGCCCCGCGCGCGAGAAGCAAGCGGCAAGCTCGCCGGTTCATCCACGATCTCCCTGTTTGGCGCTCGGCGCTGCCCTTCTGGGCACTCGCACGCGCCTCGAATCACTACGGGGAGATAGTCGATTCTTCCGTCGACTCTGCCAACGTGTCGCTGATCGTGTACGTCGCTATTTGGCGGCAAACGGAGACGCTGTGTGCGCATTCACTCGCAGATGATTGATAGGGCGAGAGTTGTTGCGAAGGCTCCGTGAGATCGCATCGCGCTGCTTTGTCAAGAACGAAGTTGAGGAATCGGGCGGCAGGTCCGTTCGTGCGCCCGTGACGGGCGAGCACAGCCTCAGTAGGCGTTTCGCTGGCCGAGGACCCTGAGCGCGGTGAGCGCGATGATCTTGAGATCCATGTTGAACGACCAGTTATTGAGATATTCGAGGTCGTACTTTATGCGCTGCTGCATCTTCTCGACCGTGGCAGTTTCACCCCGCAGCCCGTTGACTTGTGCCCATCCGGTAATGCCGGGGCGCACCTTGTGCCGGATCATGTAGCCGCAAATCAGCTTGCGATACTCCTCGTTGTGGGCCACCGCATGAGGCCTTGGTCCGACGAAGCTCATCTTGCCTTCGAGTACGTTGAAAACCTGAGGAAGTTCATCCAGAGACGTTCGACGCAGCAAGGCGCCGATCGAGGTGACGCGGCGGTCTTCGCGACTCGCTTGAGCGACGATCGGGCCGTCCTCGCAAACCGTCATGGTGCGAAATTTGTAGACCAGGATCTGTTCGCCGTTGAGGCCATAGCGGCGCTGCTTGAAGATGGCGGGGCCCGGCGAGGACAACTTGATGGCCGCTGCGATGGCTGCGAACACGGGCCAAAAAAGCAGCAATACCATCGAGGCGAACGCCAGGTCGAAGGCTCTCTTCCAGAACGCGCTCATTCCCTGGATGGGCGAGTCGCATATGGAAAAGGCGGGCATTCCATTGATTTCAATGCAGCGCGGCTGCACCAGGTCGAATGCGAAGACGTTTGGCACGAAGTAGATGCTGGCCGTGGTGTCGCGCAGCGCCTTGAGCAGCGCCTCGATCCTCGGCGCCGTGGACAAGGGAAGGGCGAGATAGACCCGCGTGATCGAATTCCGGCGCACGATGTCCGCAAACTCATCCGTCGATCGGCTGGCAGACAGTTGCTTCTGCGAGGAAATTGGCAGGCGCGCAGCGTCGCGATAATCCAGAAAGCCGAAGAACGTCCCGCCACCTTGGCTCTGGTCGATACGGCGCGCAAGCTCGAGGCCGACGTCATTGGCCCCGATGATCACGTAGCGCTCGGCCGCGGACTGATCGGCCGCGAGTCGCTTGGCGAGAGGAACGCTCAGCCGGTCCACGATCAGCATTGCGATCGGTGTGATTGCGTACCACGCCACGAGCACGTCTCTCGGCAGGGCGTGCGCGTTGAATTCGATGCCAAGAAAAAACAGGATCGCGGCAACGCAGCTCCACTCGAGCAGGATACGCGGGGCTGCCCTGCGGCTGCGGCCGGGGCCGGGCGCCTGACGAATATCGAGGGGGCTCAGGATTTGAGACGAAGCGAGAAAGGCGACGAGCGCGAGTGCCCAGAACTGCAATGACAGTGATCGACCGTCGACCAAAAGGCAGAGAGCGAGCGTGATGACGGCGGTGATCGGGAGCGTGCTTTGCTTGACTACCGTCAGTACGACCGGCTCGAGATTTCCGAAACGGACGGCTTTGTGCTGTGCGGAGGGGGCCGAGGGCGAAGACAAAGGCGCAGCCTCCGGGCCGCCGTGCGATAACGGTATGTCGGTAGTCGACAAGCTTCCCGTGGTCGCGGGCACCTCGGACATCATCCCTCCGGATCGTTCGAGCGGTGAGAGGGGACTCTCATCGAACTCAACAGCAACTTGCGTGCCACAATCCCCCTGGCGCTCGCGCGCCGTGTATTATGTTAAGGAGATTGGTGTCAAATCGAGCATGAGCCGCATCGTCATCCCGCAGTCGACGCTTCTGTGCAACGGTTATTCATCTGCGGCGGGTCGTCTTGTTATCCGCGGCTAAATTTTACACCCTCCCTGCCGCAAGTGCGAACTGCGTTACGTCATGGTGCGCCGTCCGCCGGAGTCGCCCTCAATTGCCGCACGTCCGAGTTGGCGGACCGCTGGGCGACGCGCACGTTGTCACTCCGCAGTCACAAATGTGGGTGACAGAAGGAGACTCGAAAAGACCGAACGAGCTTTGGTCGAAATACCTTGCTCGCTTGACATAAGCAGGCGCCGCGAGTCATCGGTTTTCGCGAGCGATCAGTAGATTTTCGGTACTGCTGCATGGCGCAGATCATCTCAAAATCACAATCAGTGATTGCGTGTTTCTGAGCCGACCAAGTTTCACGGTTGATCAGTATAGGCGCGCTTTCCCGCCATGATATTCCATGGCCGATCGGGAATCGCGCGATGGCCATTCCATTCCTTCGCGAGGTTGTGAGATCGAAAGTCGATTCGGTGGCTCATCACACCGCCCGGCTTAGAGATCGATGGACTCTTCTGTACTGCCTTCGCGTCGCTCCAAGAGGGCCGATTCGTCGCCTCTCGCCGACATGTGGAATTCCACCGACATTTGCACGTAGCGGGCATAACCCATAAAAACTTGCCGCAGTAAGCGCCGACAATCATGGGGAACACTCGATGCGTCTGATGATCAACCTCTGCGTGGCAGCGCTCGCTGTCTCATGCCTAACACTCGCCGCATGCGGGGGTAACAGCTCCGCCGATTCACTGTCGTCGCAAAACAGCACGGCCATCGGAGCGTCTGTCATGGAGGCTGCCGTACCGGGCACGGCTTCGCCCAACGGCACGACCATCCCATCGGCGACGCAGGTCACCGACAGCAGCGGCAATGACTGGACCGTCTCCGGCGGCGTCATTTATGAAAATGCCGCGTTGGCGGGCTATTCGAATGGCGTGACTCTGCTGCTCTATGACAACAACATCGTCTATCAGGAAAATTCTGCCGGCGGCTGGTGGTCCTGGAATGGCAGCACGTGGGTATCGAGCAGCGACCCGCGCAACGTGTCCTCGTCCAACGGCACGACCATCCCATCGGCGACGCAGATCACCGACAGCAGCGGCAACGTCTGGGCCGTCGGCGGCGGCGTCATATATGAAAATGGCGCGTTGGCGGGTTACTCGAATGGCGTGACCTTGCTGCTCTATGACAGCAACATTATCTATCAGGAAAACTCTGCCGGCGGCTGGTGGTCCTGGAATGGCAGCACGTGGGTATCAAGCAGCGATCCGCGCAATGTGCCGGTGAACGGCGCCTGCGGCACCACCAATGGAATGGCTGTGACTACAGTCCCGGTTGCCAATCTGTGCAGCGCGGGTACGGCTTCGACGGTAAGCGGCACAGGTCCGTGGACGTGGAGTTGTGGCGGCAGCAACGGCGGCACGACCGCATCGTGTTCAGCGAGTGTGGCGACCCCCAGCGTTGTGCCCTCCCCCAATGGCACGACCATTCCATCAGCGACGGAGATCATCGACAGCAGCGGCAACGTCTGGACCGTCTCCGGCGGCGTCATTTATCAAAATGGCGCGTTGGCGGGCTACTCGAATAGCGTGACCTTGCTGCTCTATGACAACAACATCATTTATCAGGAAAGTTCTGCCGGCGGCTGGTGGTCCTGGAATGGCAGCACATGGGTCTCGAGCAGCGACCCACGCAATGTGCCTGTGGGCGGCACCACGGCGCCCACTATTAGCGGCAGCCCGTCCACCTCGGACGTTGCAGGACAAGCCTATGGCTTCGTGCCGACCACCACCAACGGCGGCGGAACGCTGGCTTTCTCGATCACGAACATGCCCGCGTGGGCGAGCTTCAGCACAGTCACCGGTGCACTCACTGGCACGCCGAGCAGCGTGCAAGTAGGCGTCTATTCAAACATCCTGATCAGCGTCAGCAACGGCAGCGCGTCGGCGTCCCTCGCCGCGTTCTCGATCACCATTATCACCGGCTCTGCGACTCTGTCTTGGACCGCGCCGACGCAGAACACGGACGGCACGCCCCTCACGGATCTCGCGGGCTACACGATTTACTACGGCGCCAGCCCCAGCGAGCTGACGCAGACTATCCAACTGGCCAATCCAAGCGCGACCAGTTACGAGGTCGACAATCTCACCGCAGGAACCTATTATTTCGCCGTTTCGGCCTACACGACGGCGGGAACACAAAGCACCCAGTCGTCGGTGGGCTCCAAAGCCATCCTGTGAGGCCTGAGAACTTACAGGTTCGAAGTGGTGGGCGGTACAGGGATTGAACCTGTGACCCCTGCCGTGTGAAAGCAGTGCTCTACCGCTGAGCTAACCGCCCCGTTGTGGAGCAATAAATTATGACAGCAGGAGCTCGCTAAAACAACGTCGTTGCCGCCGGCATCACGCGTTTGCCGAGCCTACCCGGTCGCTCTTGGGCGCTCTGGTAAACTCGCCGCCCCTTCGCAAGATTCTGGACCCCGATGCTCGTCCGCACTCGCTTTGCACCCAGCCCAACCGGTTTTTTGCACATCGGAGGACTGCGCACCGCCTTGTTTTGCTGGCTCTATGCTCGGCGTCATGGGGGTCAGTTCGTTCTGCGCATCGAGGACACCGATCTGGAGCGGTCGACTGAGGAGGCCATTCAGCAGATTCTAGATGGCATGGAGTGGGCGGGCCTCTTGCACGATGAGGGTCCCTTCTATCAGACCAAACGATTCGACCGCTACAGGGAAGTGATCGAGGACATGCTGTCGAGCGATCATGCCTATCGGTGCTATTGCACCAAGGAGGAGCTGGCGCAGCTGCGAGCTGATCAGATGGCACGGGGCGAGAAGCCGCGATATGACGGCCGCTGCCGAGATCGCACCGAGGCGCGAGACGGCGTGTCGCCCGTCGTGCGTTTCAAGAATCCGCAGTCCGGCGAGGTAGTGGTCGACGACGTCGTGCATGGGCGGGTGGTTTTTCAGAATGTGGAGCTCGATGACCTCATCATCGCGCGTTCGGATGGCACTCCGACCTACAACTTCTGTGTGGTCGTGGACGACATGGATATGAGGATCACGCATGTCATCCGCGGCGATGATCACCTGAATAACACCCCGAGGCAGATGAACATGTTGCTGGCCCTGGGGCATCCACCACCGGTGTATGCGCATTTGCCCATGATTCTCGGACCCGACGGCACTAAGCTGTCGAAAAGGCACGGCGCAGTGAGCGTCCTGCAGTATCGCGATGACGGCTTTTTGCCGGATGCCGTGCTCAACTATCTGGTACGGCTTGGCTGGTCGCACGGCGATCAGGAGTTTTTCACCATCGAGGAGATGGTGCGCCTGTTCGATATTGTGGAAGTCAACAAGTCGGCATCAACCTTCGATGTCAATAAGCTCACCTGGCTCAATCAGCAGCACATGATGCGCACGCCTGCGTCGCGCATCGTTCCCGTCCTGCGCTGGCAAGTGGAGCGCGATGGACTGCACGCTCACAATGATGCGCAATTGGAGCAAATCGTGTTGGCGCAGCGGGAGCGCACCAAGACGCTGCGGGAGATGGCCGCGAACAGTGCCTTTTTCTTCCGGGCTCCTCAGACCTATGACGAAAAGGCCGTGGGCAAGCACGTGACCCCCGAGATCCTGCCGTTGATCGGCGCAGCTCGAGACGGGCTCGCCCGACTGTCCGAGTGGTCGGCGCCGGCGATTCACCGGCTCATCGAAGGTTTGGCGGCCGCGCATCGGACATCGCTCGGCAAGCTAGCCCAGCCCATCAGGCTCGCCGTTTGCGGGGGCACCGTCTCGCCGCCCATCGATGCCACGCTTGCCATCCTGGGCAAAGACGAGTCCCTGACGCGCCTGGCGGCCGCCCTCGCGCGCTGGAGCGCCCAAGGTCCTTTGGTTCCTTGACGAGAGGGACTTAGGTCAGGTAAGTTGCCGCGCCTTCACGGGGCCATAGCTCAGCTGGGAGAGCGCTTGCATGGCATGCAAGAGGTCGGCGGTTCGATCCCGCCTGGCTCCACCAGAGTTCAGTAGGTGCTGTTGATCGTTAGCCGGCCTTCAGTCCCCATCGTCTAGAGGCCTAGGACACATCCCTTTCACGGATGTAACCGGGGTTCGAATCCCCGTGGGGACGCCACTAAATCAGTCACTTACCAGACAAACCCGAAGCAGAATTCGGGTTTTTTCATCCGCGGAGCTACGGGGTACTTTGTCCGTTGTCTTTGACCAGGCCCATATTTAGGGCGCAAGCGCGCCATCGGTTCCTCGCGACGTCCATCGCCCACGTTCACCATCGTGGGCTTGGCGCTTCGCCTCGCCGATACCCTGCGCAAGCGGCTTTCGGGTTATGACGACGATGAGCGGCACGGAGCTCGATTCGAAGTTCGCCCGGGATGCGTGGATTCGCGCACTCGAGCGCAGCGCCCACATCGAGGCGGATCCGCAGGGCACGCTGCCGGTTCTCATCGATCGCGCGGCGCACGAGCGAGGATCGCTGCCCGCGCTGGTTGGACGCGAGGGTTCTTTCGACTACGAGCAGCTGGCGGCGCGCGCGAACCAATACGCCCGCTGGGGACTCTCACAGGGCGTGAAGCACGGCGAGGCCGTGGCACTCTTCATGCCGAACTGCGTCGAGTACGTGGCCATCTGGCTCGGCTTGACCCGCATTGGCGCCACCGTGGCGCTCATCAACACCCAGTTGTCGGGCGAGGCGCTCGTTCATTGTCTCGAAGTTGCCGCGCCACGAATGATACTGGTCGGAGCGGAGCTCGCTCCGATCCTCGCGGCAGTTCGGGGGCGGGCGATGTGTGCGGATTGCTGGGTGCTCGGTTCGAGCGGGGAGGATCTCGTTCAGCTCGATCCCGTCCTCGCGCAGTTGCCGGGTGAGCCGCTGAGGGTCGGAGAATACTCGGCACCGACGCTCGATGCGACGGCACTCTACATCTACACTTCCGGCACCACCGGTCTGCCGAAGGCGGCGAAGGTCACACACTATCGCATCATGCGCTGGAGCCTGTGGTTTGCCGGTCTGCTCGATACCCGGCCCGGAGACCGGCTCTACGACTGTCTACCCCTGTACCACAGCGTCGGAGGCGTGGTGGCGGTCGGCGCCGCTCTGGCCGGCGGGGGCGCCGTCGTGATCCGGCCGCGGTTCTCCGCATCGGATTTCTGGCGCGATGTGTGCGAGGAGCGCTGCACGCTGTTTCAGTACATCGGCGAGCTGTGCCGCTATTTGCTCAACGCCCCGCCTCATCCCCTCGAGACGGCGCATTCGCTGCGCCTGGCGTGCGGCAACGGATTGCGCGCCGAGGT
>Ga0302324_100029655_pt1 | contig 10356 bp, 5 predicted proteins | sample Palsa_T0_1_FD_201949 | JGI IMG/M metagenome (GOLD analysis project Ga0302324, IMG submission 201949) | Peat permafrost microbial communities from Stordalen Mire near Abisko, Sweden - Palsa_T0_1 | ecosystem: Environmental > Terrestrial > Soil > Palsa > Peat permafrost | place: Sweden: Abisko... | reverse complement strand
GCGGAGAAAGTCGAGCGAGTAGGTGGGCGCGCCTGGATCGACCTTTTTATCGACGAACATTGCTTGCTGTTCGGCGGCTTCCTTGGACCTGCCCATGCGGCGATAGAGGATGGACAGGTTGTAGTGGGCGGCTAGGTCGTCGGGATCGATCTTCTGGAGAGCCTCAAACTGTTCGAGCGCGGCGGGATTGTCGTGCTGCTGGTAGTAGGTGATGCCAAGTTCACGCCGTGCGTCGCGCGACTGCGGGAACATCTCAACCACTTTGCGGAAGTCGGCGATCTCCTGCGGAGTATTGCCGGCGCGCCGCTGCAAGAGCCCATCGTAGTACGTCGCCCGGGCGTTGTTCGGATCGAGCGATAGAGCATGGCGGATGGCCGTGCGGGCTGAGTCGTATTTCTCCCACACAATTTCAGTGAGGCCAACGTTGGTATATGCGTCAACGTAATCGGGGCGGAGCTTGACGACCTCAGTGAACGCGGCGACGGATTCGGCGTACTGAAACTGATCGAGCAGCGCGATGCCGAGGTTGTTCCAGCGCATCCAGTCGGCGTTGTCGGCGGGGTCCGGATCCTGGGGCCGATTTTCGCCGATGTTCAGGGTGCGGGTGCGCGAGGCGATTTCCACGACAGGATAAGCGGGATGATCTTTGCCGAAGATGTTGTCGAGATAGCTCTGGCGCAGATGGCGGTAGTTGATTTTGGCTGTCAGCGAGACGGCCCCGGTGACATCGGCGGGCAGCCGGAATTGATATCGGACCAGCACTGACCGGCCTGCCTGGATCGTATTGTCATAGGCGACGGAGTGGATGGCGAATACCGTGTGGTTATCGACAAACTCGCCCTGGTCGGTAACGGGACGATTGGTGAAACTGTGAGCGCGCGGGTCCAGCATGCCGTCGGGCTTGAGGAAGCCGCTGTGATAGATCTCGTTGCCTTTCGCGTCCTTCACCGTGAACTCGGTCCAGGCTTCGTAAAGGTCGCGTACTTCGGGGATGAGTGAGTGGCCGATGTTCTTGTTCTGGATCACGACGTAGGCTTCCACGGTGTCAGCAGGAGCAAGGGTGAAAGCAACGCGACCGAGCGGGGCAATGAGCTTATCCTCATTGGCCTTCTTAATGGCGAAGATATCCACGTTGAGATAATTGCCGGTGCGCAAGAACTCAATGGTCTTGTTCAGTTGCGCGTCGAAACCGTAATAAAAGGGCACGGCCGTGTTTCCGGCGAGCCAGCGATGAGAGACAAGCGTGCCGTCCTTTGCGCCATAATCGGGAAGCGAAATGGCGTTGCGCTTCATGTGGCATCCCTGGCAGGTGGTGAAGTCCGCTTGATAGAAGGTGAGAGGATTGCGTTGCGAAAACTTTGACTGCTGCCACTCGTCGTAGGCCGTGAAGGCGCGAATGAACTTGTAATCGTTGAGTGGGGCGGGCAGATTGGCCTTGTGGCAGGCGGCGCAAAACTCAGGCTGGTGGAGGAAGTCGTGCATTACTGCTTTGGAGTGGCGCTCGGGATGGCGGAGAATCATGTCGAAAGGAACCATTCCCGGAATGCGGTCGCCGTTTTCGTCCACAATGACTGACGGAACGCCCATTTTGACGCTGGCGTTGCCGTTGGTCGAATCCAGGCTGAGGACGGAATGGCAGGTCATGCAGGTAAGGCCGTCGGAGTCGAAGCGGGCGCGATCGATTTTGGAATCTTCAGTGAGTGCGCCCGAGAGAACGCCGATCGGATTGTGGCAACTGTCGCAATGGCGAGCGAAGGCGATGCCGCGCGTCTTGTCGCGGATGAGGATGTTGACGCTGGTGCGATAGAACGGAGTGCGGAAAGCGTTGGAGTGCAGAGCCTGGCGCCACTGGCTGTAAGCTTCCTGATGGCAGGTGCCGCAGTAATCGGCGTTGGGAAATGCGCCGGGTTGAATGAAACCCTCTCCCTGGACCTGGATATTGCCGGGAGTGTAAGGATTTTTCTTTCCATAGTGGAAGTTATACGCGGGCGTTACCACGGCGTTGTGGGCCTTGCGGTCTTCATCGGCCTTCTGCTCGGCTTTTGCCTTCCAGCGCGCGATGGCCTCGCGCTGCTCCGGAGTGTCCTGGACGGGCGGCGTGCCCTTTGGAGGCGCAGTGTAGGCGGGCGGCGGCGGGGGCGCGTTTGGATCCTGCTGCTCAGGCATGATGGGCTGGACAGTTGGAACAGCCTGCGGGGAAGCGACAGTTTGCTGGGCCAGGACCGGTGCGATCCGGTCGGCGGACAATGCCAGGAGGGAGATGACTAGAAATACACGCGCTTGGTCTTTCATGACGAACTCCTGCTGAAGCTTCCACTATGGGCGATTATGCTTGAGCTGCGAAGCTCCTGATTACTTGCCTACGTGGGCGCCAGCCGCCTTGGCTGCGGATCGTTCCGCAGCAATGGCGTCATAAACGCTCGGAACCAGTCCTTTGCCCTCTTCAATTGCGTAGTAGCGATCCACTCCTGCCAAGTCTACGGTTTCCTGCTTACCGTCTGGCCAGCGAATCTCAACCTTGTCCACCTTCGCGCTTTCGCCGAGGCCGAAATGCAGGCGGAAATCATTGGACGATTCGAAGCTGCCGCCGCTCATTACATCGCCGCGTTGGCGCATTCCGCCCGCGGTCAGATACACCGTTGAGCCCACTGCATCGCGCGGGCTCTTGGGTCCGCCAATGAGCAGAAGCCCAACCCAGTGATTGTGATCGTCGTTCACGTTCCTGAGCAGTACCGGCGTATGGTCGAGGCAGTTGATCACTACATCGATCTTGCCGTCGTTGAACAGGTCGCCGAAGGCCGCGCCGCGGGCAGTAAGCACATCCGCGAGGCCAGTGCCCACGACGGGCGGCATGATCTCAAACTTCTTGCCATGATTCAGATTGTGGAAGAGCAGCGGGCGCTCCGCAAACGACGTGCCCCAATTGTGTTGATCGACCTGCGGGTAGACATGACCGCTGACAAACATCAGGTCTTTCCATCCGTCGTTGTCGTAGTCGAAGAACTGGGTGCCCCAGCTAAGAAACGGATATGTTCCTTCGGCCATGCCCATTGCCGGCGTGATGTCGACGAAGTTGCCGTCGCCGTCATTGCGGTAGAGGGTTTTGTAATCGTCGGAGAATGTTGTCGTGTACAGATCGAGCTGGCCGTTGTTTCTATAGTCGCCGACCGCCAGGCCCATCGACGCTGTCTCTCGCGCATCCTGATTCAGCGCAAAGCCGGAGTAGAAACTGGCGTCTTGAAAGGTGCCGTCGCCTTTATTCAAATACAGATAGTTCGGAGAGGAATCGTCGGTGACCAACAGGTCCACTTTGCCGTCGTTGTCGATGTCAACAAAGGTGGAGGAGAAACCGTAATAGCGGCGCTTGTCGTCAACGCCGGCCTTGACGCTGACATCGGTAAAGGTGCCGTCGCCGTTGTTGTGAAACAGATGGTCTGGCTCGCCCTGCAACCCGCGTGGTCCGCACATGGTTTGTGCGCCACGATACGAGCAATTGGCGAAACCAACCGACTTCGACCCTGGGACCGGCAGATTGTTCATGTCCCAATGAATGTAGCCGGGGACAAAGAGATCGAGCCGGCCATCACCGTCGTAATCGCCAAAGCTGGGACCGGTTGACCAGTTGCCGAGCGTCACGCCGGCGGTCTCAGCGATGTCGGTGAAGGTGCCATCGTGGTTGTTGTGGTAGAGACGATTCTTGCCGTAGTTGGCAACATAAAGGTCGGGCCAGCCGTCGTTGTCAAAGTCGCCAACGGCCACGCCGAAGCCCCACCGGTCGTTGGTCACGCCCGCCTTTTCAGCCACGTTAGTAAAAGTGCCGTCGTGGTTGTTGTGGAATAGCGCTGCATGCGGCGGCTCGGCTTTTCCGTCCAGTGCGTCATAGGTGGAACCGTTCACAATATAGATATCGAGCCAACCATCGTTGTCGTAATCCAGAAGCGCTACGCCAGAGCCAATCGTCTCCAGGATGTACGTCTTCTGCGGCGTGCCCATCTTGTGCTGCCAAACCGTCAGCCCGGCCTCTTTGGAGATGTCCTGAAAGATGTGCGGGCCCTCTTTCACAAAGCCGCCCGCGGTGATGGGACGGTTCTCCGAATCCAGAACCGGCGCAAAGACCCCGGCGGTGGCCGATCCGCCCTGTTGCGGGCCGGCCACCGCGCTGGGGCTGCCCCCATAAAGCGGAGATTGCGAAGGCGGCTGAGTCTGGGCAAAACCAGGCGCCGCTCCGCAAGCCACGGCCAGCATAAGAACGGATGGCAGGAAGCGCCTCGGCGCTCGATTCACAAAAGAAGGAAGCAATCTGGGACCTCGCGGGCGGGAGAAAACGCCCCCAATCACACATTCTGATCTCCGGGTGTTCGACCTGTCTACAGCACATTGGGTGAGCCGACTATCCTCCCTTCGGTGGATGCGGAAGAATGGATACGCCTGGCGAATGTTCAGTCCTTGCGCCCAACCATCCAAATCGACTTTTGGCTTTCGGATATTACCTTCGAGGCCACCGGCTGTCCTACAGAAATGCATAAAAAAACGCCCCTCCGTTACGCTCGCCTGGATGAATTCCAGGTCTGGCAAACCGAAGGGGCGAGGAGCCGCAATCACAAGAAAATGGGCTGTCAAGCCAAGCCTTCGCACACGGATCGCTCTGTATGCTACGGCCTGCTTCATGCACATCTTCTGGACCGAACCTCAATATAGGGTCTGTCTCCCACTTTCAATAGGTTCCATCGGGTACCATTTCCCCGCTTCGTCCCTAAACCTTTATGTTGATTCAGTTTATTCCCTGTAGACAACTTCAATATCCGAACGTATGATACGCATTACAGTTCGATTCGTTTCCATTGTTGCACTGTATTTTGCCGCGCACGATCACAAGCTCCAGGTCCCCGGGTTCCCCTTGGAAGCAGAAGTTTCCGCGCCGGATCGGTCAGTCCTATGGAATGATTCGCTCTTGAGGAGCCAGGCATGCCCCTGGGCACAAAATCAGTACAGGAACCCCCGCAGCCAACCGCTGCCCCGGAGGCCGCAGCCATCCGCGAGCAGCTGGAGCGCCTGCTCACGCACCCTTTATTTTCAAACAGCAAGCGCTATCCGGTGCTGCTGGCCTACACCGTAGAACAGACCCTCAAAGGTAACTCGGCCGAGCTCAAAGAACGCAGCATCGGCATTGAAGTCTTCGGGCGCTCACCCAGCTATGACGCCAATGCCGACCCGGTGGTCCGCATTACGGCGGGCGAGGTGCGCAAGCGCCTGATGCAGTATTACTACGACTCCGCCCATGACGGGGAACTCATTGTTGAACTCCCCAGCGGCTCGTACGTCCCGCTTTTTCGTGCGCCGGAACCCGCGCCGCAGCCTGAATTGCCTGTGCCCACTTCCGAGCTTGTGCCCCAATCCGCGTTCGAGCCCCCTGCGGCCATGGTTGTGCGGCACGTTCCGCGGCGCCGCTGGCTGTTCCTTGCCTTTCTCTTTGGATTGGCTCTTGCCGCCAGCTTTGCGATCGGCTGGCAGCTTCGCGATTTTCGGGATTTTCAGTCGCCGACCTCAATTGATCGATTCTGGGCGCCGATCACAAATGGCACCACCACGGCCACCTATTGCCTCGGCGAGCCGGCCAAGAATATTGATGTGGGGTCTATCAATTCAATGGAGGCACCGGTCGCCGGAACGGACCCTCAGCCGCTCTACTTCCGCCTGCACCTGTCAGGACATTTGGCCCTGGCCGACGTGATTACTCTAACGCGTACCGCCGCCGCCCTTGAGACCCGGCACAAGGCCTTTCGCGTCCTTCCAGCCTCCGAAGCCAGCTTCGCGCAACTCCGCGAGGGCCCCATCGTTTTGATTGGAGGATTCGACAACATCTGGACGCTGCGCGTGACTCAAAAGCTGCGCTTCGGATTCGAATCCAAGGACGGAGTGGCGATTATTGTTGACCGCAAAAGCCCGACACAAACCACATGGGCAACAGCATGGGATCTGCCTTACCAGAAACTCTCGCGCGATTACGCCATTGTGGCTCGGATTCACGACAACACCACGGGCCAACCCGTCATTGTTGCCGCCGGAATTTCAGAGGAGGGCACGGAGGCAGCCGGAGAGATTCTCTATAACCCCGTCTATCTCGACTCGCTGCTGGCCAAACTCCCCGCCAACTGGGAGCAGTTGAATATGGAGGCCGTCATCGAGACACAGGTCATCGAAGGTCACCCCGGCCCGCCAAGCATTTTAGCTGTTGAAACGTGGTAGAAGCCTGAATCGGCGAAGCGCGCGGCTGCCTGATTTTATCTTAGGAAGAGATGGGCTAGCAGAACGCATCGAGGACTGCAAAGCATCTGTTGAGCGATCGCTCCTGTAGTTATCCCGGCTTGCATCGCACCCGATTCTGCTGGCAATAGATGCGATGAGTCGCTCGCCTGAGAGCGCTCGGCGATTGGACTTATTCATTGGTTGAGCGAACTACTTCGACTTAGCCTTCTGAGCGGCCCACCGCTTGCGCTGCGCATCGGCGATCCGCTTGCGCGCTTCGGGACTCAGCACATGACGCTTTTTGGCCTTCGGCTTGGCCGGCGCCTTAGTCGCCTTGCGCCCAGTTACCTTCTTGGCAACCGCGGCAGTGTTAGTCAGCAGGTTGCGAATCTGCGTGAGCTTTTCAATTTCTTCGTCAATTTGTGCAAGAATCGATTCAATAGCCATTGGTAAAGATTAACTCAACATTTAGCATTTGCGCAATTACGCGAGAAAGTTATCTCACTTAACCCGTGAAGCTAAAGCCACTCATTCCGCCTTCCCTACGGTCTTTTCCACATAGGCTTTCTGCAGAACAAAGAATGCTGCCTTCTTCTGACCTTGATCGGAGATAAGTCCTTTGCGATTGAACCCATCTTGAATGTCCGCGAGATTTCGATTGGGAGAACGGAAGTCCATCAGTATCCAGGCGCTCATCCCGCTAAGCTGCGGAATGCGGTTGAGCATCCCCAATTGATGACGATAGATATTGGCCTGGTATTCCTCCGTCCAGCGGTCGGTATCGCTCCCATGCAGGCCAGCCTTGGCGTCGCCGCCAAACTCGCTCATGATCACTGGCTTGTCGTAGTCAACACGCCACTCCGTTGTGTCGGCGCCCTCCGGAGTCTGCTCGTACCAACCGACATATTCGTTTGTGCCTATTACATCCAGCGCCTTTCCCAGCGGATCGTCGACTATCTTCGTATGTCCCTCGGCACGCACCAGCAATGCCGCGGTAATCAACCTCGTTGGATCGAGGTCCCGCGCATGCTGCGCAAGTGCTTCTATAAAGCGGGTGCGAGGTTCGTTGTTCGGCGTCTCGTTTGCCATGGACCACAAGACGATAGCTGCGTGATTGCGCGACGTTCCAATTTCCTCGTCCAATTGCTGCTGTGCTTTGGCCAGAACCGCGGGATTGTCGAATTGGATAGCCCAATACACCGGGTTCTCCGACCACACCAGCAACCCCATTCTGTCAGCTGCGCGGAGCATGGTCTCATCGTGCGGGTAATGAGCCAGACGCACAAAATTGGCGCCCAATTCCTTGGCCCAGCCTAAGAGAGTTTCCGCATCTTTGTCGGAGTAAGCGCGTCCAGTGCGGTAAGGCGCTTCAGCGTGGATGCAAACGCCGCGCAGAAAGATCGGCTTGCCATTCAGCAGAATCTCGCTGCCGCGCGTCTCCACGGTGCGAAAGCCGATGAGGTCTTCAATAGAATCCTGCCCGGCGCTCAACTTCACTTTGTAGAGCTTCGGCGTCTCGGGCGACCACCGCTCCAGCCCTTGCACACTAACTCGGATTGCTGCGCGCCCATCCGCACCTGCAATGGCTGATGTCTTCGCGGCTAACTCAGGAATCTCTACTTCAACCTTCGCGCCAGGCTGCCTGCCGTCAACATGCACCCAGCCTTCAATCACGGAACCCGATCCGCGCGCAAGGTGCAGATCGTATTGGTCGATGAAAGCCGCGGGAACCTCAATCAATGAAACAGAACGAGTAAGACCGCCATAGTTCCACCAATCGGTCTTGAGCGTGGGCACCCCGTCTTCGTGCCGCGTGTTATCCACCGCAGCCACCACAAAGTTGCCGCCCAGTTGTACCGCCGTCGTCACATCGCAATTGAAGCTGGTGTAACCGCCCTCGTGCTCGCAGACTTTCTTTCCATTCACCCAGAACCACGATCGGTAATTCGCCGCGCCTACATGGAGAAAGATGCGCGTATGTTCCTTGGGCTGATAAGTGAAGTCGCGTTCATACCACACCGGCCCTTCATAGTAGAGGAGCGATTCCCGCTGCGTGTTCCAGTCACCTGGCACCTTCAACTTAGGAGATTTGGCAAAGTCATATTCCACAGGCCTGGTGTCGCCGGGTTGTTGTTTCTGGTTTCTGAAGTAACTTGAGAATCCATTCGAATACGGATCGACAATGGTGCCCCAGTCTCCATTCAGCGATGTGACTGGCCGCATGTCTGCGCCGGTAATCACAATCGGCGCGGATAGTGTCGCTGCCGCCGGCTGCGACCACGATGTATTGGAGGCATACGCCGCTCCAATGGCAGCAAACACTACCAGTTCAATGCGCATTCCAGCGCCGGCCTCCGCAAACATACGAGCGAATCGGGGTTTCATTTCAGAACCTCATCAATGTGCATTTAGGTCGGAATCATTGCCGAATTTCAGCGCGCTCATGCAACGGTTCCCGGCGAACCCAGAATCTTATCTCCTCGCAGGCCGGCATGTACACCGTCCGTACGCGGCGGCAAGTCAAATATTGAGACATTGTCGAGTGCCTTTATCCAACAGTTTTATGCGCTCCTGCGATAAACTCTTCAACACGGGGAGAATCGATGACTGCAAACGCCGGTATCGCCAAATGGCAAACAGCGATTCTGTGGATCACACTCTTTCTTTATGCGCAGGGTCGCGTCTTCCAACTCTATCCGGAGAAGTTTCCGATCCTGTTGATCGTCTGCTTGCAGGTGGTTCCTCCGGCTGTCTTCGCGCTGGTCCACGGATCGATCCTATATCGCATTAGAGGGATGGTCGCGTTTACTGTATTTTGTCTCGGAGCGGGAGCGCTGTGCGAGAGTCTCAGTCTTCGCACCGGCTTTCCGTTTGGGCATTATTCATTTACAGGTTTCATGGGCCCTAAGGTGCTTCAATTGCCTATCTTGCTAGTCCTGGCTTATCTGGGCATCGGTTACTGCTCCTGGGTCATGAGCCTCGTGATTCTTGGATTCCGCAACAAGCCACTTACTCCGACCCGCGTAATCGCGCTCCCCTTACTAGCCAGCTTCATCATGGTTCTATGGGATTTCTCTATGGAAGCCATATGGTCCACGGTGGACCACGCCTGGGTGTGGCGTGACGGAGGATCCTTCTTCGGCGTTCCACTAAGCAACTTCTTCGGGTGGTACTTTACCGCATTTCTTTTCTACCAGGCTTTCGCTCTTTATTGCAGAGCAAACCCCGCTCAATCCATCCCTTCGTCACGGAGTTACTGGCGTGCAGCCATCCTGTGTTATGGGGTCTGCGCTTCCGGGAATCTTCTCGTTTTCAGGGCCGGGTTGTTTCCGCGTTCAGTTATCGATGCTTCGGGCAGACAGTGGTTGACCATGGACATACTTATTGCTTGTACCCTGATTTCTGTTCTCGCAATGCTTCCGATGACTCTCTTGTCCTGGCATCGGTTGAAGGTTGAAGAAGCGAGGTCGTAGGGCCGCTAAGGTGCATGGCATTGTAATTTCGCGCGGTGTGTTGATCTCACGGAGACTGAAGCGAGACTTTAAGCGGCGCGGATTGTATCGATCCGAAACAACAAGGGGACAAGCCTTGCGGCCTGCCCCCTTGTTTGTGTTACGCGTCTCTGATCTTGAGCCCGGTCTACGTGCCGAGATATTCGACGTGTACGTAAGTGCCGAGGCGAACGTTATATGCCAGGTACCAGCCGATGTGGTCCGGATCTTCATAAATCACGATCTGATCGGAGTCCCACAACCAGCCGTCGACATAGATCACGTCAGCGGGTCCTACCATCCAGAACCAGTTGTTGAACCAGAAGCGGCCAGGACCGCCGCCGCCGAGATGCCAAACGTGGTCTCTTCCAAATCCGCCGGTAAAGTGCCCGTGCTCCCATGGGTGATCCAAATGGTAGCGCGCGTCGTCTTTGCCCGTATCGTGCCCTACCCATGTCTTCCCGTCAACGTGCGGAGTGTTGGGATGACCGGCCTTGTCACTGAAGTTACGATTCGGCTCCACTGCGTGAGGCGTACCTTCGGCGGCCTTTGGGCCACTTTTCGGAATGGCTTGATGCCGGTCTTCTGGATGCTGGGGAAACGCCGGAACTGCAAGAAC
>Ga0302324_100029654_pt1 | contig 10356 bp, 9 predicted proteins | sample Palsa_T0_1_FD_201949 | JGI IMG/M metagenome (GOLD analysis project Ga0302324, IMG submission 201949) | Peat permafrost microbial communities from Stordalen Mire near Abisko, Sweden - Palsa_T0_1 | ecosystem: Environmental > Terrestrial > Soil > Palsa > Peat permafrost | place: Sweden: Abisko... | reverse complement strand
CCCGGGCCAGCCGGAACGGGAGGCGGCGGACGCCGCGCACGCGGTGGCCGCCGAGCTGCGCCGGCTGCTCGCCCTGCCGGTGCCCGACCCGGCCCTGGTGGTGGACGCTGACCTGCGGCCGGATGGTCGGCAGGGCCCGCTGGTGCGCACGCTGGCCGCCTACCGGGCCTACTACCGGGGGCGGTCCGCGCCGTGGGAGGCGCAGGCCCTGCTGCGCGCCGAGGTGGCCGCGGGGGATACCGAGCTCGGGGAGCGCTTCATCCGGATGATTGCCGAGTTCCGCTATCCCCTGTACGGGATCGACCCGGCCGCCGTGCGCGAGATCCGCCGCATCAAGGCCCGGATCGAGGCCGAGCGGATCCCGCGCGGCGCGGACCGGGCGCTGCACGTCAAGCTGGGCCCCGGCGGGCTGTCCGACGTGGAATGGACGATCCAGCTGCTCCAGCTGGAGCACGCCCACGCGGTGCCCGCGCTACGCACCACCCGGACCGGCGAGGCGATGGCGGCGGCGGTGCAGGACGGCCTGCTGCCCGCCGACGACGCGGCCGCGCTCATGACCGCCTGGCAGCTGGCCGCGCGGATCAGGAACGCGATCGTGCTGGTCCGCGGACGGCCCAGCGACACGTTGCCGACCCGGCACGGCGAGCTGACCGCCGTGGCCCGTCTGCTCGGCTACCCGCCCGGCGACGCCGCACAGGCCCTCGAGCAGGACTACCGCCGCGCCGCCCGCCGCGCCCGCACGGTCATGGAAGCCCGTTTCTACGGGTAGGCAGGTAGCCACGGCACGGGCCGCCCGTCGGACGCTCAGGCCAGGCCGTTCCAGACCATGGCGGCTAGCTGGTCGATCGTGTCGATCCCGTACTGCTCGGTCGGATTCCCGGTGGTCAGCACGGCGATCAGGTAGTCCCGCCCGCTGCCCGAGATCCAGCCCACGCTGTTGATCTGCCAGTCGTTGTCCGCGCTGTTCAGCGGGAGCCAGCCGTTCTTGAGCGCCACCGTGACCTGGGCCGGAACGCCGCCGGAGACCCCCCACCGCTGGTCCGGCGTCACGTTTTCCATCAGCGACAGCGCATAGCTGCGCGCGGCGTTGGTCAACAGCAGGTTCGGCTTCACCAGCGCCCGCAGCAGGGTCAGCTGATCGCCCGGGACCGTCGTGCTCAGCCCCCATCCGGGCCAGGGGAATCCCGGACAGTTCACGCACGTCGACGGCACCGTGTCGGCCAGCCCGGCCGAGGCGTTGAACGACCGGATGCCACTAGCCCCGCCGACCTCGTCCCACAGGCTGGTCGCCGCGTCGTTGTCGCTGTCCTCGATCATCTGCTCGGCCAGGGCCTGGTCACTGGCCGATAGCCCGGTACCGCCGCGGCCCCGCTCGGCCAGCAGGGTCTCGAGCACGTCGAGCTTGACTACGCTCGCCTCATCCTGCGGCTGCCCCCGCCCGAACTTCCACGTCTGGCCGGTGCGCAGATCGTAGACCGCGGCCAGGACGACTCCGGCCCGGGTCGACACGTACGAGGCCGCCGCCGTTCCGAACGGATCCCGATGCGCCGCCGCTGGCCGGGCAGCACGCGAACCCGCGGCGGCCGTCGCGGGCAACGGGCCGCTCGATGAGGCAGAGGCAGGTTCGGTGGCCACGGCGGCCTCGTGCCCCGGCGGCCGGGCTCCCGATCCCCCCAGCGTGAAGACCGCGACGAGGCCAGCGGCGATCAGCAGCGCCACGCCTGCGACCGCGAGCACCACCCTGGTCCTCGCGGGTACTCCCGAGGAGTGCCTGCCCCTTATGCCGATGACGACATCCTGTCGTGTGCTGCCCCGCGGGGCAGACCTACTGGAATGGCTGGGTTCCAGGGTAGTCAGGCGGATTCGTCTCCGCGCACGGCGGCCTGGGTCTCCGGGGTGAGCACCTGCAGCAGCGGGGTTGCGGCGGCCCGGAGTCGTTGCACCGCGTCGTCGAGCCGAGCGTCCTTGGCCGCCGCCTGACCGGACGACTTGGCCGTCATTCCCACCGAGAGCGCCATCAGCCCGCCCACGATCTGGGCCTGCTCCAGGAAATTCCTCGACACCTGCGCGTCGATCAGGACCGGCGCGCCGACCAGCAGCATCATCATGTACGTGCGCACCTCGCTGGAGGCGGCGTCACCGTCACTATCGTGCGCTCCCTTGGCCGTCGCCTGGGTCACCGCATTCAACGCGCGCCCGGCCTGGGTCATGATGATGGCCGCCTGGGCCGCCACGGCCTGGGCCCGGGAGTTAAGCTGCCGGAGCCTGACCACCTGGTCGACCACCAGCAGCGTGATCGCCAGCACGAGCAGCCCCGACACCGTGTCGGTGGTGAGCGCGTGACCGGCCCACCACCGGCGCATTGCCTCGTCATTTATGTCCAGGATCACCAGCACGCCGGTGAGCAGCGTGACGATGAGCGCGGCGAACCCGCCCTGCCAGCGTGACAGCACCAGACGACCATAGCGGCACGTCGCTCACGGAGTCTGCACCCACTTCCCGGCTAACGGGCGGGCTCGGCGATCATGGCGGTGCCGATCCGGCGGAATCCGATCCGGGCGTAGATGCGGGCGACGGCGTCGTCGCTGGCGGACAGGAAGACGGTCTGCACGCCGCGCTCCCGGGCGTCCGCCGCCAGCAGCGCGGTGACCGCCGCGCCCAGGCCCTGCCGGCGAACCGCCGGCAGTACGCCTACGCCGGTGATCTCGGCCACGCTGTCCACCGCCTGGCAGCTGCCCGCCGCGACCGGGCCGTCCGGGCCGAACGCGGCGGCCAGCACCGAGTGCCCCGGTCGCAGCCGCTCGCGCAGCATCGCGAGCGTGCCGCCGTCGTGGTCCGCGGCGATCTTGTCCCGCTCTGCAGGCCCCGCGTCGCCGATGCTCGTGCCCGGATGACTGAACGCTACGGTCGGCACGGCCCAGACCCGGTCGAGTTCGGTGTCTTCGGGCGCGACGGTCCGCACCGTGACCCCCGGCGGCGGTGGCGGGACCTGCGCGGGGCCGACGAGGACCATGAGCGGGTGGGCCCAGACCTCCAGGCCCGCCTCGGCGGCGGCCGCCGCCATCTCGGGTGCGGTCTGCTCGATCCACTCGAAGGACTCGGGAATGATCAGCTCGCGCTGCCGGGCGCGCACCGCGCGGATGTCAGCCGCGGTGACCGGCGGGCGGGAACCGCGTCTCGGCCGCGCATAGTACGGCCATCCCGAGCCGGTGGGAACGAAGAGCTCGAGCGGGCCGTGCTCATCGGCCCGGGCCCGGCGACGCGGGACAACGTCGCAGAAGGCGTCAATCCGCTCAATGACCTCGTTGTCTCTCACAGCAGTACTTACCTTATGGCGCTCGGCCCGGTAGTCCAACCGCGTTTGCCGGCTCCCGTCGGTCGTCCCACCCTAGTTCGGGCGTCGGGCGATCACGTGCAGCAGGGCGGCCACCTGCCGGTACGGGTCGGTGCGCCCGGCCCGTTCCTCGCAGGCCAACAGGGATTCCAGGTCCGGCGGCGGTTCGGCGTCGCCGGACGCGGTGTCAGTGAACACCCGCACGCCGTACCAGGCGGTGACGTCCAGCCCGTGGCCCGCCAGCCGGACGGTCAGGTCGGCCAGCCGGTCGGCCCGGGCGCTGACCCCGATCCGGTTCGCGTAGGTCACCGAGCCGAACGCCTCCGCGCACGCCGCCCAGTGGCCGAGCAGCCCCGGCCGCATGGCCAGCCCGTCCCCGTTGCGGACCAGCAGCGACGCCAACCCGCCCGGCGCCGTCAGCCCGGCGACGGCGCGCAAGACCGGATCGGGATCCGCCGCGTACATCAGCACCCCGTGGCAGAGCACGGCCTCGGCGGGGGAAACCCCGGGTCGTTCGGCCCAATCCTCGATCAAGCCACGCTCGACCCGCACCCGGGCGCGGACCTCGGCCGGCTCGGCGGCCAGGTCCTGCTCGAAGCGGGCCAGCAGGTCGGCGGAGGCGTCCACCCCGGTCACCTCATGCCCGCGCCGCGCCAGCCTGACCGCCTGCGTCCCCTGACCGCAGCCAAGATCGATGATCCGAACGGGCCGTGGTCCCAGCTCGGCGGCCAACTGGCGCGCCACGAGTTCCTGGCGCACCACGTCCCGCAGCTTCCCCAACCGGGCCTGCCACCGCTCCTCGTGCCCGGTGAACGCGGTACTCATCGGCCCACCTCCAGATCCCGCTGCATGAGCACGGTATCGATCCACCGCCCGTGCTTGCGGCCCACCCGGCGCAGACGGCCCGCCTGCTCGAAGCCGAGGCGGCGGTGCAGCGCGATTGATGCGTCGCTGCCGGTGTCGGCGATGACCGCGATGACCTGCCGGGTGCCAGCCTGTTCGCAGCCGGTGAGCAGCGCGCCGAGCAGGGCGCGGCCCAGCCCGCGGCCGGTGCGGGCGGGGGAGACGTACACCGTGTCCTCGACCGTGTGGCGGTAGGCCGGCTTGGGCCGCCACGGGCTGGCGTAGGCGAACCCGCAGATCGCGCCGTCATCCTCGGCGACCAGGAACGGCAGGTTGCGGTCGGCCAGGTCATCCAGGCGCCCCTGCCAGTCCGCGGCCGTGGGCGGGACCTCCTCGAACGTGGTCACAGTGGTCGTCACGTAGTGCGCGAAGATCGCGGTAACCGGCTCGAGGTCGGCCGGTCCCGCCGCGCGGATCACCGGCTGCTCGGCTGGCATCGTCGGCGCCTAGTCCGTGCGCAGGCCGGGGAACATGTGCCCGAACACCTCGTCGATGAGCGCGATGGCGTCGGCGCGGCCGATGGCTTCGTCCTGGTCGAGGCCGGGGGCGGGCAGGCCCATATCCTTCGCGAGCGCCAGGACCGGGAAACAGACCGCCTTGCACAGCCCCTTCAGCCGGGCCTCGAGCGGCACCCGGGCCGGGCTGAACGCGGGCACCGGCCGCGGCGTGACCTCGGGCCAGTTCTCCGGGTCCCGCGGGAGGTCCAGGGACAGGACCGGCGCGAGGTCCGGGGCGGCGGCGTCGCGGGCGGTCAGCGGCGCGCCGAGCTGCCAGCGTTCCCGGAGCGTCCGGATGACCGACGTGTGCCGGTACTCGTTGTTGATCACGGTCTGCTCCGGGATCCAGGCCGAGACGGCAATGGCCGGCACCCGCAGGCCGGACCGGTCGAACCGGAAGCCCATCTGCCCGGCCGGGGCGGCCGGGTCCGGGGGCGGCGCGGCCGGTGGCGGGACGTGGTCGTAGGTTCCGCCGTGCTCGTCGAAGGTGACCATGAATAGCGTGTTGTACGCGTTCGAGCCGGCGGGCGAGGCCGAGGAGCGGATCGCGTCGTAGATCTTCGCGAGCAGCGCCTCGCCTCCCAGCAGCGCCGACGGCGGATCCAGGTCCGCGCCGGGGAACAGCGCGTCGAACGCCGGGTGCATGTCGTTGTGGCCGTACAACAGGTTGGGCTCGATGAACGAGTAGGCCGGCAGCTGCCCGCTGGCCGCGTCCTCCAGGAACCGGTCGGTGGTGCAGAAGTTCGTCGCCCACCGGTCGTGCAGCCGGGGCGCGTGGATGATGCCGGTCAGGGAGATGTGGCTCGGCGGGTCGCAGTAGACCCGCCAGGTCAGGCCGCGGGCCTCGAGCCGCTCGAAGATGGTCTCGGCCTCGTTGTGCAGCGGGAAGGAGTCCGCGGGCGACATGTTGACCACGTACCCCGACGAGCTGGCCGCGTGGAAGAACGAGCGGTTCGGGAACGTCTGCGAGGGCACCTCGCAGAACCAGTGGTCGAAGGTCGCGAAACCGCGGGCCAGCGTCGAGGTGACTGGTATCTGCGGCGGCGCGTAGCCGGTCATGATCTGCGCGTACTCCTCGAAGACCGGCGGCCGGCCCATCTCGGCCATGAACGCGCTGATGTAATCGGTGACGAACCCGTTCATGGTCGGCGGCGGCCCGGGATTGGCCGGCGCGTTGTACGGGGCCACGATGTGATCGAGCACCATCCCGCGGTTGGACGGCGGGTCGATGAGGCCGAACAACTGGGTGTTGACGTGCGGGTATTCCTCGCCCGGGTCGGGGGAGGGGGAGTTCATGTCGATCGCCGTCCCGTACGGCAGCAGCCTGGGCGCCGTTCCGGGGGCGGCGCCCGCGGCCCAGTCCGGGACCGGGTTGGACAGGTCCAGGCCCGTCACGCCCGCGAAGGAGGCCACCTCACCCGGCTCGTACAAGCGGCCGAGCAGGTTGTCGAACGAGCGGTTCTCAAACATGATCACGACGACGTGGTCGAGGGCGTGGCTCCGGTCAGGTCGCGGCATGAGATGACCCTAACGCCCTTTGCGACGGCCTACACGCTGTGCCGTAACGCTTCCGGAACGGTGCCGCCGTAGCCTGCGGATTATGAGGTACATGCTCCTGACCGGCCTGCTGGCCTTGGTCTATATCGGCCTGGTGGTACTCGCCACCCAGGTGCTGCGGTTCCACACGCCGCTGGCGGTAGCCGCGACCACAGTGGCCGCCGCGCTGCTGTTCAACCTGCCGCGCCGCTACCTGCAGCGGGCGGTCGCCCGGCGGTACCACCATCCGGCATGACCCGGCTCGTACCACGGAAAAGCTAAACAGCGGTGACGCCACGAGCTGGCGAGGGCCGCCGCCGGGTCCCCGCGGTGCTGACCGCGGCCCCGGCCGGCCTGCTGGTGGTGCTCGCCGTGGCCGCGCTGGTGCTGGCCGGGCTGATTCATCAGCTCTCCTTCCGCCACACCACGGCCGGCGTCGTCATCGTGCTGGCCTTCGCCGGGGTTGGCCTGCTGATCGCGCGGCGCCAGCCCGCCAACCCCGTCGGCTGGCTCATGATCGCCTTCACCGCGCTGTATCTGCTCGGCGTGGTTGCCGGTTACTATGCCGTGCTGTACTACCGTCTCGGCCATCGGGCGCTGCCGCTCGCTCCGCTGGCGCTCCTGGTGGGCTCGGTGTTGGCACCCTCCTTCGCGGTCTTTCCGGTCGTCATCCTGCTGTTCCCGGACGGCCGGCTGCCATCGCGCCGGTGGCGGCCGGTGCTGTGGGCCTACGCCGCGCTGGTCGCACGTCTCGGTCTGGATCAGCCCGGGCCGCTAAGCTGGCGTTGCCGCGGATCGCAGGCCGGTGAAGGAGAGGTCATGGCCGATCTTCCGGGCCGCCCGAGGCTCAAGGCCGAGGTCGAGGCCCGCACCGCCGACCTGGCCCGGCAGGCCGACGCGTTCTGCGAGGCCAGCATCCGCGACACCACCGGCCGCGCGGTCCGGTTGCTGGCCGCGAACCCCGAACTGGCCGGCTACAACTTCGCCACCGCCGTGATCCTGGGCGACGCCGACCGGGTCCGTGCCGAGCTCGCCCGGGACCCCGGCCTGGCCACCCGCGTCGATGCGCGGACCGGTTGGACGCCACTACACGCGGCCTGCGCCTCGAACTGGCACCGGCTCGACCCGGCCCGGGCCGGCGGCCTGCTGGCCGTGGTCCGGCTGCTGCTGGACGCGGGAGCCGAACCGGTTGACCGGCCCGGCGGGCAGCGCGGTCGCGGTGGCTGGACCCCGCTGCGCTGCGCGGTGGCCGGCGCGACCAACCCGCCGGTCGTCGCGCTGCTGCTGGAGCGCGGCGCCGTGCCCGACGACCACGACCTGTACCTGGCCGGGTTCGGCGGTGACCAGCACGAGAGCCTGCGGTTGATGCTGCGCCATGCCCCTGACGTGGGCCAGCTGGCCGAGATGGCGCTCGCCGCGCCGATCAGCCTCAACGACACCGAGGGGGTGCGGCTGCTACTCGAGGCCGGAGCCGATCCTCGCCGCTACGCCAACGACGACGGCGCGCCCGCCTCGGCGGTCTACGAAGCCGTCAGGTCCGGCTGTTCGGCCGAACTGCTCGACCTGCTGCTCGCCCACGGCGCCAAGCCCGGCCGCCCCGGCCGGGAGGGGCGCTCGCCGTACACCCTGGCCAGGATCCAGGGCCGCGCCGACCTGGCGGACCTGCTGCTCCGCTACGGCGCCGTCGACGACAGTACCGACACCGACCGGCTGCTGGCCGCCTGCCAGCGGGCCGACCAGGCCGCCGTGACCGCGCTGCTGGCCCAGGACCCTGGCCTGCCGGCCCGGCTCAGCGAGGCCCAGCAGGCCGCTGCGCTGATCCGTGCCGCGGAGACCGGCCACACGGCGGCGCTGGCCCTGATGCTCGACCTCGGCTTCCTCGTCGACGCCCGCGGCGGTGACCATGGCGGCACGGCTCTGCACGCCGCCGCCTACTCCGGCAGCGCCGACGCCATCCGGCTGCTGCTCGGCCGCGGTGCCGACCTCGAGGCCCGCGACGCCACCTGGGACAGCCCCCCGCTGGACTGGGCCGCCGTAGGCAGCGGAGAACGGCCCGCTACCAACCGTCGCCCCGACTGGATCGCCACCGTCCAAGCCTTGCTCGAGGCCGGAGCGTCCACCGACAGCATCACGCTCTCGCCCGATGAGCCCAAGCAACCCAGCCCCGAAGTCGCCACCCTCCTGCGGCAGGCCATGCGATCGTGACCAGCTACGGGCCGCTCAGGCTACCCCGGACCCGGTGACCTTAGGTCTTGGCTTCAGCCACGGCGGCGGCTGCGGTTTCGGCCACCGTCTGGACCAGCGAGATACCCGAATCCTCCGTGGAATTGCCTTCGGACAGGACCGCGATCAGCATGCGCTGGCCGTCATGCACGACCTCGCCGATGCTGTTGATCTCCCACAGTCCGGTCGTTGGGTCGGGCAGCCAGCCATTTTTGACCATGAACTGCGTACCGCCGTCGGCGGCAGCGGGGATGCCCCACTGCTGGGTCGGTCTCGACCTGGGTCATCAGGTCCTGGATGTAGGTCCGGGACTGGGCCGTGAGCACGGAGGGCCGGGTGAATACCAGGCGCAGCAGCCGGATCTGGTCGTCCACGGTGGTTTCGGTCAAGCCCCAGTAGGGGCCGGTGCCGGCCGTGGTTTCGCTCAGTCCGAATACCTGGTTCGCCTGGTCGACCGCCTGCGCGCCGCCCGCGTCGGCGTACAGGTCGGAGGCCGCGTCGTCGTTGCTGTTCTCTATCATCGTGGTCGCCAGCGCCTGCTCGTCCGTGCTGAGCTGCTGATCGGCCTGCTGCGCCTGGTAGAGCAAGGTAGCCAGGATGTCGACCTTGACGATGCTGGCCGTCACGAACTCCTGCTTGCCGCCGTAGGCGGCTTCGGCACCGGTGGCGAGGTCGTCGACGGCGACCGTGACCTGCCCATCGTCGGCCCGGGCGACCGGGGCCATGACCGCGGTCAGGGCCTGCTGGGCTTTGGACGGACGCTCTGCCGCGGCCGGGGTGGGCGTGGCCGTTGCCACTGCCGAGCGCCGAGCCACGGTGCCCGCCTTCTCGGGGCGGTCCTCTGCTGCGGGGCGCGCCGCCGTCTGGGCGCAGCCCGCGCACAGCCAGACGAGCATCAGCGCCACCCCGCCTGCGGCGACGTTTTGTAGGTGCATGGAGGCAGAACGTAACGAGGGAACCTGTACGCCGACTGCACGAACGCTCCGGCAATGCCGGCAGTCATCACCGGCTGACGCGGGGCTCAGCGGATAGCGGGTTCTCGCCGTGCGGCGCCACATGTCCGCTGCCAGGTTCCCCATTCGTTCGACGAGTTCCCGGCTGCGTGGTGAGAGGTCCTCGCTGCGAATGTGGCTGGCCCTAGAGGCGAGCTGTACGACGAGGTGGTGAGAGCGCTCGAGCTCGGGCAGGATTCTCAGCACGCAGAGCGGGAAGCGCAGGTCTGAAGCGACGGGTGCCTCAGCCCTGCAGCCCCGCCGCGCGAGTGGAACAGCGGCGAGGCATCCTCGTATCGGCGCAGTTCAGAACCGATATAACCGTCAGCAGTCGTAGTAGAGCTCGAACTCGTGCGGGTGGGGACGGAGCCGGAGCTGGTCGAGTTCGGCGGTCCGCTTGTAGTCCAGCCAGGTCTCGATGAGGTCGTCGGTGAACACGCCGCCTTCGGTGAGGAACGCGTGGTCCCCCTCCAGGTTGTCGAGCACCGCCTCGAGCGAACCGGGTACCTGCGCGATGGCGGCGGCCTCGTCCGGCGGCAGCTCGTACAGGTCCTTGTCGACCGGCTCGGCCGGCTCGATCTTGTTCTTGATCCCGTCCAGGCCTGCCATCAGCATCGCGGCGAACGCGAGGTACGGGTTGGCGGACGGGTCGGGCACCCGGAACTCGGCGCGCTTGGCCTTCGGGTTGGTGCCGGTGATCGGGATCCGGACGCAGGCCGAGCGGTTGCGCTGGGAGTAGACCAGGTTGACCGGGGCCTCGAAGCCGGGCACCAGCCGGTGGTAGGAGTTCGCCGTCGGGTTGGTGAAGGCGAGCAGCGAGGGCGCATGCTTGAGCAGGCCGCCGATGTAGTAGCGGCCCAGGTCCGACAGG
>Ga0302324_100029653_pt1 | contig 10356 bp, 8 predicted proteins | sample Palsa_T0_1_FD_201949 | JGI IMG/M metagenome (GOLD analysis project Ga0302324, IMG submission 201949) | Peat permafrost microbial communities from Stordalen Mire near Abisko, Sweden - Palsa_T0_1 | ecosystem: Environmental > Terrestrial > Soil > Palsa > Peat permafrost | place: Sweden: Abisko... | reverse complement strand
GGTGGTCGCGTTCGCCGGCGACTTCGCCTTCGGGCGACCGCGCCGGGCCGGCGCATCCGGTCGCGTCCCGCAGGAGCGGGCCGCGGCTCTGGCCGCGGTCGGCGCGGCCGCGGTCGGTGGCGTGGTCGGTGCGGACCCGGCGCTCGCGGCAGGGTCCGCCGGCGTCCTGGCCCCGGACGGTGTCCAGACGCCGGCCGACGATCAGGTGCCGGGCGCCGGAGGTGGTTCCGGCGGCACCGACTCGATGCCCGAGCTGGCGGTCCCCGCGCTGCGCGCGATCCGCGAGGCGGGCGCGTGGGTGCGGGCCGGAGTCGCGCTCAGCGGCGTCGGTGTGGCGGCGCATATCGTGGCTGTGGTCACCCGCGGGCTGGCGGTGCACCGAGCGCCCTGGGGCAACATGTACGAATTCGTCACCGCCCTGACCTGTGTCGCCGCGATCTTCTTCCTCTTCGTCATGATCCGGTACCGGGCCTGGAGCCTCGGCGTTTTCGTCATGGGCGCGGTGGTGCTGGCGCTGGGCCTGGCGGAGACGCTTATTTACACCGCGGCTGGCCAGCTCGTCCCGGCCCTGCAGTCGTACTGGCTCGACATCCACGTCACCGCGATGACGCTGGCGACCGGCATTTTCTTCGTCGCGGCGGCGCTCGGAGCCGTCTACCTGATCGTTGACAGGTACGCGAGGCGGGTTGCGGCCGGCCGGGCCGAACCGGGCAACGGGATCGTCCGCAGGCTGCCCACGACCGAGCAGCTCGACCGGCTGACCTACCGGACCATCGTGTTCGGTTTCCCGGTCTGGACGTTCGGCGTCATCGCGGGCGCGATCTGGGCCGACCAGGCCTGGGGCCGCTACTGGGGCTGGGACCCGGTGGAAACCTGGGCCTTCATCACCTGGGTGCTTTACGCCGCGTTCCTGCACGCGAGGGCCACCGCGGGCTGGCGCGGCCGGCGGGCTCACTACATTCAGCTGCTCGGCTTCACGAGCCTGATGTTCAACATCCTGGTGGTGCAGGTGTTCGTCACCGGGCTGCACTCCTACGCCGGGGTGAGCTGACCCCGGCGTAGCGCTGTCCCTGCTGACCCCAGCCCTGCAACCCACTCAGGATCGTGGCCACCTACCGTCTTCTGCCGAAGATACCTGTCCACCATCACCACCGCCGCTCTTGGCCCCCCAGAGCCAATATTCACTCAGCGAATCGGTCCCCTCCGCGCGGTGCCGCAAATTGGTCCGATGTGACTACTGAATCGCGTGAGGACAGCCGCGCCGCGCCGCCACCGCACCGATGGAACATCGGACCGCATAGGACCGGCCCTATGTGCCATCGGTGCGGCCCGATCACGGGCGGGGGCACCGTCCCTGGGTCAGTAAGGGCAGGGCCTCGGCGGTGAGCCGGCGGAAATCGGGTCAGACCTCTTCGCCTGCCTGGAAGTTGCCGCGGATGACGCGGTCGAGCGCACGCAGGAAGTCGAGATCGTCGTCGGGGCCCTTGGGCCGGCCGAGGACGGCATCGGTAATCCGGGCTCGCCCGGCCGGATGGCGCGCTACGGCGTCGTCCGCAGCGGTCCATCGCTCGCTTCGAAAGGAGCCCTCGTCATCGGGGCTATCCGGGTCCCGGGGCAGCGCCGGCGTGAGCGGCGGCGCGGATGAGCTGCGCACCGGCCGCCGCACGATGAGCCAGGCGATGGCGCCGCCGATGAACGTCACGGTGATAATGACGACCCAGGCTGGCTTGGGCAGGCCCCGGCATTCCGCGGCGGGCGTCAGTACGGCGTCTGTCAGGCAGTAAAGCCAGAAGCCCGTCATGAACAGGGCAAATAGGGCTCCAGACAGCAACATGGCGGAAGCCTAGCCTTAGCCATCTATGCCGCGTACCGGAATTGATTAAGTTCGTGCCGCCGCTGCTACCGCCGGCCGTTATGTCCATCACGTGACGCGGCGGCCGGTCTCGGCATACGCTGGCCGTGAAGGCGAGAGAGCAGGAGACGGTACATGCGGCTAAGGCTGTTCGACCGTATCCGTAGGCTCACTCACCGCCGCAGACCGTCGATGCAACCGGATTCTGAGCTTTCCGGCGGCGCTCAGGGCAGGCATCGCAGGGGTCGGGGAGAAGGCATACAGCGCCGCGAGTCCATTGGTCCCCCGTCTGCCGTGGCCCTGTCGCGTCGCGGGTCGCCCGCGTCGGCGGAATGGTCCGCGCCTCCGACGACGTCGGCACCGCCTTCCCGGTCGGCGCCAGGCGGCCCCTCCCTGGCCGGACCAGACGGCTTCCCTCCCTCAGGAGCATCGCTCGCATCCGGTCCCGCGGCGGTACCTGGCCACCGGAGCCGAACCGCGCCGGATGCCGGATCCCGCCGGGCCAGCCGGATCTCCGGTCCCCCGGCGGTAGGCGCGGGAGCGGCTAGGGCGCGGATCCGCGAGGCGCCTGCCGATGCGGCCCCAGTCGGCGTGGACGAGGCGGCGAGGTCGGCCCCGGCCAGGCCCTACGCACCCCGCCCGCACTGGTATGAGGCGGCCAGGCCTGGTCCGTCGCACGCGGCCAGGGCTGGTCAGGCGGATACGCGGGCCGCGGACATCGCCCGCGTCGCAGCCGGCGTTCCGCGTCAGCACGGCGGCGGCCGGTCCTGGATGCGGGCCGCCGGGGCCGCTATGCGAACACCGTTGCCCTTCGCGGCTCCGCATTCGCGGGAGCAGCCGCTCACCGCGGACGGCCGCAGGAACTGCGGCTCGATTGAGCAGATCCTGTGGCGCCAGTGGGACACGGCGGCACCACCGCCTGCAGAGGTGATCGAGGCGGTAGACCGGCTGGCCGAGTTGCCCGAGGCGATCAAGGAAAGGCTGGCCGACGGCCTCGACGCGATCTTTATCGGGCCAGGCGGGGTCCCGGAACTCGATGACATGACCGCGCTGCGCGGGGTCCCGCTCCCGGCTGGGCGAGCCACCTGGGACGCGTGCGCGGGCGCCTACGGCGAACGGAAGATCGTGGTCGGTTCCCAACCGTCCCCGACCCCGGACGTCATGTGCCACGAGGTCGGCCACGCGCTCGATGACCTCGACAGCCCGCCAGGTAAATGGCAATCTGACTCTGCGGAGTTCCGCATGCTTTACGATCAATGCCGGCCCCATCTCGCCAGCGATTTCCACCGCCAGCCCGGTGGCCTCGGACGCAAGGAGTTCTTCGCGGACGCATTTGCCGCGATTGCGTCCAGGCAGCGGCCGGCGCTCGTGGACATGCTGAGCGGGGATACGCGCACTGCGCTAAGGGTCATGCTGTACTTCAACCGGCGCTATGCCATCTAGGGTGATCAGCGATGTTTGTCATACGACTGCCGAACGGGAACCTCAGGGTCCCGCAGACCGCCATCGGACACGATGGGCGCATTCTCGGCGATGTGTATGTGGAGATCGGGCCCCAGGACGCGGATTACTCCCGGCTGGCCGAGCAAGCGCTGACCCCGGAAGAAGTCCAGCAGCGGCGCGACCGGTGGCGGCAGGATGACGAGGCCTTGCGGCAGGAGTTTCTTGAGTTCGCCAGGCTGAACGGCGAATCCATCTGGCCCGACAGCGCTGACGGCGAAGAGCCCTGACCGGTACGCCGTGAACCCTGGCCGTTCCGGCCCAGGGCAGTGTCGGCCCAGGGCAGTGCCGGCAGGACCCCGCACCCAGGGCAGGCTGGTAGAGCCCGGGACCCGAAGGTGCCGGGAGAACATCCGATAACCCGAAGAGCCCCCCATCTAACCCCGCAGAACCCGGCTAACCCCAGAACCGGGTAACCCCCCAAAACCCGGAGAGACCGCAGGCGACCTCATCCGGTTTGGCGACGGTCAGGCCGCCGGGTGGCCTTGCGGTGATGGTTCGCTGTCGCCGCGCAGCAAAGCGCGTACTTCAGACTCACGGAACCTGCGGTGTCCGCCGGGGGTGCGAATACTTGTGATGCGCCCGGAGGCCGCCCACCGGGTGACGGTCTTCGGATCCACCCGGAACAGTGCGGCCACCTCTCCCGGCGTGAGTAGGCGCTCGTTATTGCCGTCCACGTCAGTCTCCTCCGAGTGTCTCCCTTGGCGTCTGGTCAGATATGCCTCTAGTTTGGCGCTGAACGAGTACTTTCTACCTAGATTTCTGGAAATTGACCCAGCGTTTCGCGGGTAATTGAACGACGGGAAGTAGCCGAGACGTAACTCCTGGCGATAATCGCAAGAGTTTGCAGGTTTTCGCTCGGCACTGGCGTCGCAGGATGCGCACATCCGCCGTGAACCAGGCGAGAATATTACCGCGGTGTGTAGCAAGTTACGCGGGCGGAAAGGACCCGAGGCGGCGGAATGAACCACGGCGAACCAGCACTGGTCAGCCTGGCCGAGATACGCGAAGCGGCCCGGCTGCTCGCGCCCGTGGCGGTCCGCACGCCGCTGATACCTGTGCCTGGGATGGCGCCTGGTCTTCTGGTCAAGCCCGAGTCGCTCCAGCTCACCGGATCGTTCAAGCTGCGGGGCGCCTACACCGCGATCAAGGCGAACGAGCCCGCGGCCAGGCAGCATGGCGTCGTCGCTCATTCCAGCGGTAACCATGGTCACGCCGTGGCCTACGCCGCGGCCCTGCTTGGCGTGCACGCGGTTGTGGTGGTTCCCAGTACGGCGCCGAGGGTCAAGACCAGCGCGATCGAGTCCTGCGGCGCAGAACTGGTGACGGTGGCCCCGACCCTGTCGGCGCGGCTCGCTGCCGCCGAGGAACTCGTGATCCGCCACGGGTACGTGCTGATCCCACCGTTTGATGACCGGAAGGTCATCGCCGGGCAGGGCACCGTCGGCCTGGAGATCGCGGCCGACTGCCCGCAGGCTGATCTGGTCATCGTGCCGGTCAGCGGAGGCGGCCTGATCTCGGGGATCGCGGCGGCGGTGCGGGCATTGTCTCCCGGAGCGGCCGTGGTCGGCGTCGAACCTGAACTCGCCGCGGACGCGCGGGACTCCTTGCGCCGCGGCGAGCGGGTCGCATGGCCTCCCGCTGATGTTCAGCGGACGATCGCGGACGCACTGCGGGTGGAACAGGTCGGCGCGCTGCCGTTCGCGCACATCCGCGAGCTGGTGACCGACATCGTCACGGTGACCGAGGACGAGATGCTCACCGCGATCAGGCGGCTCGCGAGCCAGGCCCGGCTAGTCGCGGAGCCCGGCGGAGCGGCAGCGGTGGCGGCTTGGCTGTTCCGCTCCGCCGAGCTGCCCAGGGCCACGACGCCGGTGGCCGTCCTTTCCGGCGGCAACATCGACCCGAAGTTGCTGGCGGAGATCCTCGCCGCGGACTGACGGACCTGACCGCCCGCCGCCCGCCGACCGCCGGCCACCGGCCACCGGCGCGAGCTTGCGGCACAGCTTCTATGCTGGAGTCGTTATGCGTGCCACACTGGCTTACACGACCGCGCGGATCCTGCTGTTCGTCGTCGCGGTAATCCTGCTCTACCTGGTCGGGGCCCGCAGCTTGCTGCTGCTCGCCCTCGCGCTCGTGGTGAGCGGGATCGCCAGCTTCGTCCTGCTCTCCCGGCAGCGGGACGTCATGTCGGGAGCCCTGATCGGGCGGCTCAGGAACGGACGGCAACGGGCGCCGGGGTTCCGCGGCAGGCTCGAGGAAGGCGCTCGCGCCGAAGACGAGGACTGAGCCGAGGCTAGAGCACCGGTGAAGAGTCGAGTCCGCCATCGGCCGTGGTCCCTGTGACCACTGTGGTGCTGGGCAGCTTCGTACTACTTGACCGGTGCGGCTAGAGTCGCCTGACCGCGGGGCCGAGCCTGAGCATTGGCCCGGATGCCCTCGTCCCCGTGGTTGCGTTCGGTTCCGCGGGCTCGTCAGGGGCGTGGGCCAGCCACCCGCCGGTCATCAGCAGCTTCAGCACGGCGTTGACGGCCTGCTGGCGGGTCATCGCCGAGGTATCGAGCACCAAGTCCGCGTCGCGTGGTTCCTCGTAGGGATCCGATACCCCGGTGAAGCCCTTGATCAGCCCGGCGCGAGCCTTGGCGTAGAGGCCCTTGCGGTCGCGGGCAGCGCATACATCGACCGGGGTCGAGATGTAGATCAGCAGGAAGTCGCCGACCTCGGTGACCAGCTCGCGGGCGGTCGCGCGGGCGCGGGCGTAGGGGGCTATCGGCGCGCAGATCGCGATGCCGCCGTGCCGTGCCACCTCGGCCGCGACATAGCCGATGCGGGCGATGTTGAGGTCCCGGTCGGCGCGGGAGAAGGTCAGCCCGGCCGAGAGCAGGTGCCGGACCTGGTCGCCGTCAAGCAGCGAGACGGTCCTGTCACCCCGTTCGATGAGAGCCTCCGCCAGCCCCCGGGCGATGGTGGACTTGCCTGAGCCGGAAAGGCCGGTGAAGAAGATGGCCAGGCCGCGCTCGGCTCGGGGCAGCCGCGCCCGCCGCAGCTCGCGTGCCACGCTCGGCGGCGTGAACCAGGCGGGAATCTCGGCGCCGGAATCAAGGAGCGCGCCCAGCTCGGAGTCGGTCAGCTCGCCTTGTTCGGCCCCCGGCTCGATCAGGGCGAGCGGCCGCCACACCTCCGAACGCGGGTCGTAGGCCCACTCGCCTGCGCTGATGACAGGAATCGGCACTCCGGGTAGCTCCACGGGGGCGTTTTTCGTCCCGCCCGGCGAACCCGTCACACTGGGCGAATCCGCCAGCAGGTGAGTCGCGCCGTAGGCCGCGGCCACGGCCGCGGCCGCGCGCAGGTCGGCGGTTTTCTGGTCAGGTTCCGCGTCACGGGAGGCCAGCGGCACGGGGATGACGAGCGTGCCAGGGGGAAGGTGCTGCCTGGCCGCGAGAACCGCGCGGACCAGCGCCTCGGGGCGGGTCACGATGTCAGCGGGCCCGGTGATCAGGGGCAGCAAGAGCAGGCGTGCGTTCAGCTGGCTGGCGAAGTGGCGAAGCTGGCCGATATGACGCTTGTTCAGCGGCCGCCGGGTGGCGTAGGCCAGCACGTTGCCCCCGGTGGTGCCGGGAGGTCCGGCGGCGGACAGCTCGGCACGTACCTCCGCGGGCCGCCGCCGCAGCTGCCGGAAGGGGCCGTGCTCGGGCTCGCGCAGCGCCGTTACCGGACCCGCCACGCGCACGACCTCGGGCCCCGCCGGATCGTCCGGCGCTGGCCGCGTGAGCCGTTCGGTGATCGCGAGCACGGCCAGCGGCGAGCCCTCCTGATCCTGCAGCACCAGGTGATCCGCATCGGGCGGGATCACGTCGCTGGGCACGTCCAGGATCACGGGGACGGGCCAGGGGGTACCGTCGACCAGCGTCCCGCGCACGTCGACCGTGGCCACGTCGGCGGCGTCCATGAAGCCGCGCAGCGGCGCGAACACCTCCGAGGTGAGCAACTCGAGATCGCCCAGCTGTGCCTCGCCGAGCGTGTACCTCGGCCAGGCCGATAGCTCCGCGGGTAGTCCAGGCGGCGATTGAGCAGTCAGCTGGTGCCTCCGAACGTCGCTTCTGACACGGGTAGGCCGACGCACCGTAAGGCGCGCCATAGCAACGGCCTGTCCGTGCCGTATAACGATACGAAACTGCCGTCGTGTCCGGAGCGGGAAGGGGGGACAAGCCCTGGCAGGACGCTACACCACTCGCGCGAAACGGTCCTCCGGCTTTCTTATCACGTAGAGCACCTCGTCGTGCGCATCCGTCAGGCGGCCGCGTGTCAGCCGGGGGATGAGGCCGCGAACCGCGGAAACAGCCTGGCCGGCCCGTCCGGACCCGGCGGCCGACGTCCTGGAGGTCTCGCGGTGCGAGATGACCAGGCCCCGCAGCTGCGTATACGCCCGGATACCGCGATCGGACCCGGCTGGCTCGTAGATGGCACGGAACGGTCCTGGCTGCCCGGGGTTCAGCCTGGCCCATAGCGCGCGCCGCACCCACTGCGGCGCGATCCGGTCGAGGAACCCCGCGGCGCAGTCCCGGTCCCGGATGTGCAGCAGGAGCAGCCCACCGGGCCGGAGCGCCGCGATGAAGCGGTCCAGGACCAGCTCGACGTGCGATATGCGGTCCAGGAGCAGCGCGCAGTGCACGATATCGAACGAGCGCGGCGGCATCGGGACAGCGCGCAGGTCGCCGAGGACGGTCTTGTCTCCAGCCGCGCGGCCGTCGGTGCCTGCCGGGCCGGCGAACCGCGGGCCGTCTTCGTCGACCGTCAGCACCGTGACCTCAAAGCCGCTGTCGCGCAGCTGGTCAAGGCCGAGTTCGTCGAGCGAGGCCAGGTGCCCGGCCCGCAGCAGGCTGATTGGCCGGCCGATGCAGCGGTAGGCGTAATCGCGGACGGGCTGCGCGAACATCTCCCGCACCAGCGTTTTGCGGTAGGCCCTGGTCGCCGCGGTCATCCGTGCCTGGCTGGCGGTATGCCGCGCCCGCAGCACCGCCCGCTGCGCCTCGTGATGTTCGCGGCCTGGATTCATAGATCCGCAGCGTAGTTGATCGACTACCGATTTCCCCGGAGGCGCTCCCGCGCGCTGAGGCGGGGTCGGGCGGGCACTGTACGGGCGGGCACTGTGCGCGGCCCCTGGGCAACGCGTAAACTTAGAGGGTTCCGTAAAGAGCCGGGTTGGCCAAAGCCCGGAGGATTTGTGCTGCCCGGGACCAGGCCGGGGACTTCGAAGATGAGTCCCGCCGCAGGCGCGGGGCAGCCAGGACAAGGGACAAACAGCGATCACAGGGACACCATGAGCCTCGCAGGACTGCTCACCATTCTCGATGCCGACACTCAACTCCATGACGTCGTCTCACGAGTCGATCACGACGCCGTCCCTGAGCGCGGTTCTCCGGCGGTCGCGGACTCCGCCTCGGGAGCCGGGCTGGCCGGAGAAGACCTGGTGGCGCCGCCGTCGCTGCGCCCGGTCCTGGCCGCGGCGCTGACCCGCCGGGCGCAGGGGCCTCGCGGGTTCGTGCTCGCGGTCACGGCCACGGCCCGCGAGGCGGACGATCTGGTCGCCGGGCTCGGCTCGTTCCTGCCTGCAGGCACCGTGGCGTCCTTTCCTGGCTGGGAGACGCTGCCGCACGAGCGGCTATCGCCGCGATCCGACACGGTCGGCCAGCGGATCGCCGTGCTGCGGCGGCTCGCTCATCCGGCTGACCCCGGTGAGCCGAACGGGCCGCTTACCGTGGTGGTGGCGCCGATCAGGAGCATGCTGCAGCCGATCGTGGCGGGGCTCGGGGATCTGGAGCCGGTCAGCCTGCACATCGGCCAGGGGTGTGAACTCGACGATCTGCTCGTCCGGCTGGTCGAGATCGGCTACACGCGGACCGACCTGGTCACCAGCCGCGGCGAGATCGCGGTCCGCGGTGGCATCGTCGACGTGTTCCCGCCCACCGAGGAACACCCGCTGCGGGTCGAGTTCTTCGGGGACACGGTGGAGGAGATCCGTTACTTCAAGGTCGCGGATCAGCGCAGCATCGGCGTGGCCGCCGACGGGCTCTGGGCCCCGCCGTGCCAAGAGCTCCTGCTGACCCCCGCGGTGCGGGAACGCGCCAAAGAGCTCGCCGACACCCATCCCGAGCTGGCCGACATTCTCGGCAAGCTGGCCGAGGGAATTACCGTCGAGGGCATGGAGGCGTTCGCCCCGGTGCTCGCCGAGCGGATGGAACTGCTCCTGGACTACGTTCCGCCGGGCGGCATCGTGCTCGCCTGCGATCCCGAGCGGGTCCGAACCCGGGCCGAGGAATTGTTCCGGACCAGCCAGGAGTTCCTCGAGGCATCGTGGTCCAGCGCCGCCATGAGGGGGGAAGGGGAGATGGGTGGGGGGGCTGCGCCTATCGACCTCGGGGCCGCGGCCTTCCAGCCGATCGCGCGGATGCGGACGGCGGCCGCGGCGCTGGGCCTGCCGTGGTGGACGATCGCGCCGTTCGGCGTGACCGACTCCGGCGAGCCCGGCGAGGCCCCTGCCGAGAGCGGCACGCTGCTGTCCAGACGCACCGAGCGCGTCCCGTTCCGGGTAAGTGCCTCGCTGGCCCCGGCCTATCGCGGCGATACGGCCCGCATGATCACGGACGTGCGCGGCTGGCTGGCCGATGGCTGGCGGGTCGCGCTGGTGACCGAGGGCCACGGCCCGGCCCAGCGGCTGGCCGAGATGCTCCGCGGCGAGGGAATCGGCGCCCGCCTGGCCGATCTGGACGATCCGCCCGAACCCGGCGTCCCGTACGTCACGACCGCGCGGGTCGAGAGCGGCTTTGTCTGGCCGGCGGTCAAGCTCGCGCTGCTGACCGAGAGCGACCTGGCCGGTCATCCGGCCGGGCTGCCGACCACCAGGGACATGCGGCGGATGCCGAGCAGGCGGCGCGGTGGCGTCGACCCGCTGCAGCTGAAGGCCGGTGACTACGTGGTGCACGAGCAGCACGGGGTCGGCCGGT
>Ga0302324_100029651_pt1 | contig 10357 bp, 11 predicted proteins | sample Palsa_T0_1_FD_201949 | JGI IMG/M metagenome (GOLD analysis project Ga0302324, IMG submission 201949) | Peat permafrost microbial communities from Stordalen Mire near Abisko, Sweden - Palsa_T0_1 | ecosystem: Environmental > Terrestrial > Soil > Palsa > Peat permafrost | place: Sweden: Abisko... | reverse complement strand
TATCGATACCGATAAACAAGGGACCGTCGATGCCCTGGCCGGCGCGGTACTCGCAAATCGCCTGGCTGATCGCCAGCACGTGCCATTCGTTGAAGCTGCGCTCCAGCGAGCTGCCTCGATGGCCTGAAGTACCGAACGCGACGCGCTGTTCCGGCACTGCAGGATCGGGCCGCAATTCGTAGTAAGCAGCCAGCAGCTTGGCCACATCGATCAGCACCGAGGCGGGCGCGATTTTGCCCGCGAGAGGGTTGATGACGGTACTCATGCAGACAGCTTGTCCCAGTACTGCTCGATTCTTTGGCGGAACGCCGCATCAGGCACGCGCCCACGCCCCGCGATCTGATTATCCTCGAGGTGCTGGACCTTCGAGGAGCCCGGTATCGCACAGGTCACGGCCGGATGCGAGATCACGAATTTGAGGAACAGCTGGCTCCAGCTGCTCACGTCGATATCGGCCGCCCAGGGCGGCAGCTCGTGACCGCTGGCCTGTTCGAGTAAAGAGCCTCTGCGCCCGCCCAATGGCACCGCGATCATGACTGCGATCTTGCGCTCGATCGCGACCGGAAACACGCTGCTGGCCGCCTCGCGATTGCCCAATGAATAATCGACCTGGACGAAGTCGATCGGGTACTTGCGCATGTACTGGATCAGGCGCGGATGCTCCTGCTCGTTCACCGTCGTAATGCCGATATAGCGAGTCTTGGCCGCCTTCTTCAACTGCAGCATCAGCGGCATCAACGGCTCCACGCTATCGAGGAAGTGGGCCATCAGCAGCTCCACATGGTCGGTCTTCAGGCGCATGAGCGAGCGCTCAAAGCTCGCCTGACCGGAGATGTCATCACCGCCCCATCGGGTTGCACCGGCCGCGTTGAATTTGGTCGCGATGAACATCTGGTCGCGAATGCCCAACTGCGCGAGGTCCTGACCAATGACCGCTTCGCTCTGGCCATACATGGCCGCGGTGTCGATCACCTTGCCGCCGAGCTGCTCCATGCGCAGCAGCAGGTCGCGAAGCTCGGTATTGGCCGGGTCATGAAATGCATTGGTGCCCAGGCCCATGACCGGGATCGCCTGACCCGAGGACGGAATTTTCTTAGTGATCAAAGGCAATGATGTGGCATCGGCCGCCAACAGCGAGTGCGTGAGCATCGAGCCCAGTCCGGCCAGTGCGCCGGTGCGTAGGACTTCGCGACGCGAGTAGCGTCGATCGTTAGATACAGTCACGTCATACCTCCTGCGTTCGGATGCGAGGTGCTAGCGGCGCGAGGACTCGCTCGTGACCGCGAGAATGACCTTGCCCTCAGTGTGGCCCTCATGCAGGTACTGCAGCGCTTCGGCGGCGCCGGCCAGTGGGAAGGCTCGATCCACGTGCACTTTCAGCTTGCCTTGAGTGGCCAATTGGCCTACGCGCACGATCACATCAGCCGGCGCGCGCGAGGCCGGACCCGGCGAGCCAAAGCACTGGACCTGCGCGGACGCGCACAGTTCCGGGGTGATATCGGCAGGGCGCACGACGCTCACGAAGCGACCGCCGGGCTTGATGGCATGGAATGCATCGAGCGCCTCGCTGCCGCCCACGGTATCGATGACCGCATCAAGCGCGCCGGCCTGACCCGCGATGTTGCCTTGCGTGTAGTCGATGATTTTGCCGATGCCGAGTGCTTGCAGAAACGCCTGGTGGCGCGGGGAGGCCGTGCCGAGCACCGTTACACCGCCGGCCATCGCGATCTGCGCGGCGCTGCTGCCGACGCCACCTGCCACGCCCGTGATGAGCACGTGCTGACCCGCTTGCAGATTAGCCTGATCAACCGCGCGCAACGCCGTTACGCCCACTACCCCCAGGCCCGCCGCTTCCGCGTAGGTGAGCTTCGGCGGCTTGGGTGCCGTGCTGCTCGTGCTCGCGATGCTGTAATGTGCATAAGCCCCGTTTATGCCCGCGGTACGGTCTGCGATACCGAAGACGGGCATGCGAACCGAGCGATCGGTTACGCCAGGTCCCACGGCGACGATCACGCCGGATATATCGAGGCCGGCCACCTGCCTGGCGCCGGCCGGCGGCGGCCGCCCGAGTTGTCCATAGTCGGCCGGATTGAGTGCGGCTGCGTATACGCGGATCAAAACCTGGCCGCTGCCCGGCCGGGGCACCGGGACCCTCTCGACCTTGAGTACCTCGGGGCCGCCCGTGCCCTCCTGCATCACAGCCTGCTGCTGTTTGGGTAGCTTCGGCTGTGCGGCGTGCGCAGCGGGCCCGCCCAGTGTTATGCAGGCCGCCATACACGCGGCCGATAAGGCAACACGGCTGAGATTCATAATTCCCCCGGGATCAGCTGACTGGCGGGTTCGCCGGCGTCAATTTTATCATTTTCGTTTGACGCAATGACGCCCCTCACATCAATCTGCCATGTGGAAGTCCCCCAACTGATGAACATTCGAATGCTCTGGCTGTGCCTCGTCGCCTCGAGTCTTCTCGGCGTCGCTGGCAACGCTTTAGCTGCGCAGTCCCCGCCATTGCCACTGGCCAAACCGGAAGCCGTCGGCATGTCGTCGCAACGCCTCGCGCAGATCGCGGTCGCTCTGCAAAGCGAAATCGATCGCAAGACAATGCCGGGTGCCGTGGTGGCGATAGCAAGGCGAGGCAAGCTCGTCTACTACGAAGCATTCGGCAAACTCAGCGATGAGGCGCCAGCGCCGATGCCCAAGGACGCAATCTTTCCGCTCAATTCGATGACCAAGCCGCTGACGGCGGTCGGTGCGCTTCAGCTGGTTGAGAATGCAAAGCTGATGCTGATCGAACCGATCGGAACGTATCTGCCGCAGCTCGACAACATGGTTGTGGAGACCCTGAACGGTACCGAGCCAGCGCGGCGCAAACCCACGCTCAAGGACATGATGCGCCACACCGCCGGCGTGACCTACGGCAGCGCAGAGGGCAGCGAACTCAGCAAACGCTATCTAGAGCTCAGCAGTAAGCTCAGCGCGCAGGAATATCTGGCCAAGCTCGGGAGCCTGCCTCTGCAATTCCAGCCCGGCACCAAATGGGCATACAGCGTGGGCCTGGATGTCACCGGACTGGCGATCGAGGCCGTAGTGAAGCAAAGACTCGGAGCGTATCTGCAGCAGAGCATCTTTGAGCCGCTCGCAATGACTGACACGTCGTTCGTCGTGCCGGCGAGCAAGGCTGGGCGGCTCGCGAAGCCGCTGGCACTGGATCCCACGGCGGTACCGGGCTTCGACGGCGGCGGCGGCGGGGCCTATTCGACAGCGGCTGACTACCTGCGCTTCGCCGAGATGTTACGGCGCGGCGGCAGCTTTGACGCAGTACGCATTCTGGGGCGCAAGACCGTCGAGTACATGACATCGGATCAGCTGGGTCCAGAAGTGGATGTCAGTGCGTTAAGAGATTGGCCGAACCTCACTGGTGGCTACGGCTTCGGGTTGAGCGTCGCCGTGCGACGCGCTCCGGGTGTTGCCGGGATCATGGGCTCGACTGGCGATTTCAACTGGGGCGGCTCGGGGGGCACCTACTTCTGGGTCGATCCGAAGGAGGAGCTGACGGCCGTGCTGATGGCGCGCGCCGAATCAGCCCGCTACCATCTGCGCCAGCTCATCTCGACCCTGGTCTATGCGTCGCTCGTGAATTGAGAAAAAGAATTGAGAAAAAAAAGCCTGCATCCGCAGGCTTTATGGCGTCATTGGTGGAGGCGGCGGGAATTGAACCCGCGTCCGCAAGCCCTAGACTTCAGGATCTACGCGCGTAGCCATTCTTTGGTTCTCATCCAACGCTACCCGAAGGGCAGGGAAGACGTCAGACCAGCAGACGGTAACTCTTAACGCTGCAACCCGTCGCACACGGCAGCGCGATCCTATGAGCGCGTCCCCTAATTCAGTCGCATAGGCACGAACTGGTCAGAGGTCAGCTGCGTTTAGGCAGCTAGAGCGTAGTTGTCGTCGTTGGCAACTAAGTTTTGCAGCAGTTATTAACGAGGGCCACTGCGCCTCGGCACGCCCCTGAAGGTTCGCAACCCACGTCGAAACCGGTCGCCCCCATTCAGTGAACGCCGACAGTGTACGCCGTAGTGCCCCCCGGGGGCGAATTGCCGGCTTATTGTCATGCGCCTCAACCCCGGCGCAGCAGACGGGCCCGATCGCGCTGCCAGTCGCGCTCCTTGTCCGCTGCTCGCTTATCGTGCTGCTTCTTGCCTTTGGCCAGTCCGATCTGCAATTTGGCGCGGCCAGCCTTCCAGTGCAGCTCCAGCGGCACGATCGTGTAGCCGCGCCGCTCGGTCGCACCGATCAAGCGATCGAGCTCATTTCGATGCAGCAGCAGTTTGCGCGTTCGCACCGGATCGGCCGGCTTGTGGGTCGAGGCCGTGCGCAGCGGTGCGAGGTGCGCACCGATCAGAAACGCCTCGCCGTTGCGTACGTAGACATAGGCCTCGGCGAGCTGCGCACGCCCCGCGCGCATCGATTTGACTTCCCAGCCCTCGAGCACGAGGCCCGCCTCGAGTCTGTCTTCAATAAAATAGTCATAGCGTGCCCGCCGGTTCTCGGCAATGAGGCGCTCGCTGCTATCGGTCTTGGGCACCAGCACATTGTACTGAAGCCGCCCCAGAGCGCTCTCTTGAGGCCGGTGCAGTGCTCGGCCACACTTGATCGATGCGAGAAATGACCCGCACATCGCTGGTGGCGCGCCCGCCGTCCGTGCTCTATGGGCTGGTTGAGGATATCGAGCGCTACCCTGAGTTTGTTCCGGGATGCACCGCCGCCCAGGTGCTCGAGCGCACTGAGCGGGAAGTCGTTGCCCGTCTGACGGTGCAGCGCGGGCCCCTGCATACGCAATTCACCACCCGCAATCGACTCGATCCGGGGCGCAGCGTGCACATGGACCTGGTCGAGGGGCCGTTCAAGGTACTGACCGGGCAATGGAGCTTCACGCCCGTAGCGAGCAACGGCTGCCGCATCCAGCTGCAATTGCGCTTCCAATTCTCGAACCCGCTCAAATCGATGCTGTTTGAGCCTCTGTTCGAGCAGACGCAGGCCGAGCTGGTGCGCGCCTTCGTGCAGCGCGCCCAGAGCCTGCCGGTCTGACTGGCGCGCTCGCATGTCAAAGCACTGCCAGGTGCTGTGCGATGCGCCCGGGGGTGTCCTGCAGTGCGAGCTTGAGCTGCCCGATGCAGCCACGATCGGCGTAGCGCTCGAGGCCGCGCGCCTGCAGCTCGGCGAGGCGGCAGCCGATTGGCAGTGCGCCGTCACCGGGATATACGGGCGGATCTATCCGCGCACGCACGTGCCGATCGATGGCGATCGGATTGAAGTTTACCGCGCGCTCAGAATCGATCCGCGCGCGGCGCGTCGGGCTCGGGCCGCTGCCGTCTCGCCGTCGCGGCGGCGGCGAGGCAGCCGCCCCTGAGCCTTTAGTGCCCGCCGAAGCCGCGCGGCTCTGGCGCAGTCGAAGGACGTTTCGCGATTGGCGCGAACGGAGCCCGGGTTACGTCGCTGTCAACGCGCGCCACCAGGTCGTGGCTGAAAAAGATGCCCACGTGGCCGCGCTCGGTTCTGCGCAGGCGCTGGGTCTTGAGATAATAAGAGTAATCCCAGCGTGAATTATCGAAAGCCTCTGGCACCATAGGCGTGCCGAGCAGATAGCGCACCTGGCTGTGAGTCATGCCCGGCTTGATCTGAGCAATGATCGCCGGATCCAGATAATTGCCCTGCTGAATGGGCATGCGATAGACACAGCCCGTCAGGGTGCTGCTGGCCAGAACGCCGATCGTGGTAAGTGCGCGAATGATACTCATGTGACAATCATAGCGTATCGTGCATAGCGTATCGTGGCTGGACGGCTCGGTCGCATCGAGGTGCATCATGGAACATAAGGATCTGCGCAAGGCCGGACTCAAAGTCACGGTGCCGAGGCTCAAGATCCTCGAGATCCTCGAGAGCAGTCCGACGCGCCATATGTCCGCCGAAGAGATCTATAAAAAGCTGCTGGACTCGAGCGAAGACATCGGGCTTGCAACCGTCTACCGGGTGCTGACGCAATTCGAGGGCGCGGGCATCGTCAGCCGGCATCATTTCGAAGATGGCATGGCGGTCTTCGAGATCAATCATGGCGCACATCACGATCATATTGTCTGTATGGACTGTGGCGCGGTCGAGGAGTTCGTCGACCCGGATATAGAAACCCGGCAAAACGCGATTGCGAAGCGTCTGGGGTTTCGAATCGAAGAGCACTCCCTGGTGCTGTACGGCCGCTGTCAGCGGCTCAATTGCGCCACCCGCAAACGCCAGGCTCGCACCCGCGTGCCGCTGCAGCGGCCGCAGCGTCTCTAGGACTGGGCAGCGCGCGCGAGCATCTCGAGCGCATGCGCGCGGGCGCGCGCCGTGATCTCCACACCGCCGAGCATGCGCGCCAGCTCTTCGGCTCGCTCCTGGCCGCTCAGCGCCTTGACGCTGATTTGAGTGTGGCCGCGAGCACTGAGCTTGGTCACGCGCAGGTGCTGGTGGCCGAGGGCCGCCACCTGCGGCAGATGCGTGACACACAGCACCTGTCCCGAGGCCCCCAGGGCGCGCAATTCACGGCCGACGATCTCGGCGACGGCCCCACCTATGCCCGCATCCACTTCGTCGAAGACCATGGCGCGCGTCGCATCGGCGGCGCAGGCGACCTGGACGGCCAGTGACAGCCGCGCGAGCTCCCCGCCAGAGGCGATCTTTGCAACCGCTCGCGGCGCCTGTCCGACATTGGTACTGACGCGAAATTCGACCCGATCGATGCCGTGCGCAGCCGGCTCGGCGTTCTCGAGCGGGGACAGTTCGATCAGAAAGCGCCCGCCGCTCATGCCCAGCTCCTGCATGCGCGCCGAGATCTCCTTTGCCAGTGCGCGAGCCGCGGTGCCCCGACGCGCCGACAGTTGTCGCGCCGACTCCTGGTAGCTCGCGAGCGCGGCGCTGAGCTGAGCGCGCAGCGCGCCGCGGTCCGCGGTTGCGCTCTCGAGCGCGGCGAGCTCGGCGGCCAGGACCTCGCGCCGCTCCGGCAACGCCGCGGCCGGCACACGGTGCTTGCGCGCGAGCTCCTCGATGGCTGCCAGGCGCCGCTCGATCGAGTCGGCACGCTGCGGGTCGAGCTCGAGCGCATCGAGGTACTGCAACAGACCGTGGCTGACATCCTTCACGCGCAGCGCGGCTTCCTCGAGCAATGGGGTCATCGCCGTAAGCTGCGCATCCACGGCGGCCGCGCTGCGTACCGCCGTGATGGATCGGGCCAGCAGAGCCTGCGCCGTCGCTCCTTCGGACTCGTAGAGTGCCTCGAGCGCGCTGCGCGTGGCCTCGAGCAGGCGCTCGCGGTTGGCCAGACGCGCATGCTCGGCGTGCAGCTCGGCGATCTCGCCGGGCCGTAATGCCAGCGAGTCGAATTCCTGCAAGTGATGGCGCAGCAATTCGAGCTTTGCGCCACGCTCATCGGCGGCGCTCTCGACCTCGAGACTGCGATTGAGCAGTTTCAGCCAGACGCTGTGCGCCGTTCGCACCTGGTCCGCCAGCGCCCCGAGTCGACCATAGGCATCGAGCAGTTCGCGCTGCGTAGCTGCGCGCACGAGGGACTGGAATTCATGCTGGCCGTGAATCTCGAACAGCAGCTCCGCCGCGCGGCCGAGCACCTGCAGCGGCACCGGCTGACCCCCAAGCCAGGCGCGGCTGCGGCCGTCGCTGCCGACCACGCGCCGCAGGATCAGCTCGCCATCGCTGGGGATGGATTGCTCCTCGAGCAGGTGCAGCAGCTCACCTGCGGTCGTGGAAGTATCGATGGTGGCCGAAATATCGGCACGCTCCGCACCGGTACGCACCACATCGGCACCGGCGCGGCCGCCGGCGAGCAACTCGAGTGCATCGACCAGGATGGATTTGCCCGCACCGGTCTCGCCGGTCAGCACGGTCAAGCCCGCGGCGAATTCGAGCTCCACGTGCTCGATGATCGCGAAGTCCCGGATCTGCAGATGCCGCAGCATCGAAGCTAGCGCTCGTGACCACGGCCGCCCAGGCCCCAATGCAGTTTGGAGCGCAGCAGCTCGAAGTAGTCATACCCCGGTGGGTGCAGCAAGGTCACGGCACGGCCCGCGGGCGTGATCTCCAGCCGGCCTTCGAGCGTGAGCTCGCCGAGCATGACGGCGTCGCAGCTGACCTGCGCGCTGACCTGCGGGGAGCCGGTCAGATGAATATCGATGCGCGAGTCTCCGGGCACGAGGAACGGGCGGTGCGAGAGCGTGTGCGGGCAGATCGGAGCGACCACTAGCACATTAAGTCTGGGCTCGACGATGGGGCCGCCGCAGGACAGCGCGTAGGCGGTCGAGCCGGTGGCGGTGGCGATCACGAGGCCGTCGCCCGCGAGCGAATTGACGTAGCGCCCGTCAATGCGCGTTTCAAAATCGAGCATGCGGCCGGTCTCGAGCCGATTGAATACCACGTCGTTCAGCGCGAATCGGGAGACGACCGCGCCCTGCGGTGAGATCAGCTTGGCCTGCAACAGCGCGCGCCGATCGGCGATGCATTCCCCGGCCAGCAGCGAGTCCACGGCGCTGATCATGTCCCGCGGGGATACGTCCGTCAGAAAGCCAAGCCTCCCGCGGTTGATGCCGAGCAGCGGAATATCGTGCTCGGCGACCAGACCCGCAGCGTACAGCAACGTGCCGTCGCCGCCGATCACGATCATCAGGTCAGCGCGCGCGATGAGCTCGGGCAATGCCAGCCTCTGCACGCCTGGCGGCAAAGCGCTCGCGCCATCCGCCAACGCCAAGGGCGTCAGCTGTCGGGAGAGCAGCTCGGGAACCAGCGCCTGGGCGCATTCAGCTACGCGCGGGTCGTTGAATTTGCCGAGCAGGGCGCAGTTGCGTATCGGCCTGTGCATGCGCTGAAGCGGACCTTGGGCCTGTGGGTGCTGCAGGCCGGTATAGTACTTGGCACTGTTGTAGCACGACGCCAGTCGTGCGGCCATGGCGCCGAGTTGCCATATTGCGATTGCGCCGCGGCCCGGAGCTTGACGCGCCACTGCTGCACTGGTTAGCTCAGCTCTCAACATGCCGCACGACAATAAGGACGATGGACTCAGTGAGCGCGCGCAGCGCCTGCTGCGTGTGCTCGTGCAAAGCTATATCCGCGACGGCGCACCGGTGGGCTCGCGCACCTTGTCGCGTGATTCGGGGCTATCGCTGAGCTCAGCGACCGTGCGCAATGTCATGGCCGATCTTGAGAGTCTCGGCTTCGTGACCTCACCGCATACCTCGGCCGGCCGCGTACCGACCGACAGAGCGTACCGATTCTTCGTCGACAGCGTCCTGCGCTCGCAGCCGCAGGCCGACGAGTTGAGCCTGGAGGAAATCCGCCGTCATCTGGATCAGCCGGCCGACAGCTCCAAATCCCTGATCTCGAACGCATCGCAACTGCTGTCCAATATCACGCATCTGGCCGGTGTCGTGACGCTGCCGTTGGCGCAGGCCGCGTCGCTGTCGCAGATCGAATTCCTGATGCTGTCGGAAAACCGCGTGCTCGTGGTGCTCGTGCTCAACGATCGCGAAGTGCAGAACCGCATCATCCAGCTCGACCGGCACTACGCCGCCGATGAATTGCGGCGCGCCGCGAACTTTCTCAATGAGCACTGTGTCGGACGCACGCTCGCGCAGATCCATCAGGAGCTCGTGCAGCAGCTCAAGGACACGCACGAGAACCTGAACCAAGCCATGCTCGATGCCATCGCCGTGGCGCAGCGGCTGTTCGAGGAGGGCAGCACGACGCGGGACATCGATTACGTGATCGCCGGCGAGACCAATCTGATGGAATGGGGCGAGGTCGCGGGCGTGGACAAGCTCAAGCGTCTGTTCGAAGCCTTCAACGAGAAGCGCGACATGCTGCATCTGCTCGACCAGAGCCTGAAGGCTGAGGGCATTCAGATCTTCATCGGCCACGAGTCCGGCTATCAGATTCTCGACGACTACAGCGTCGTGACCGCGCGCTACAGCTCGGACCGCGGCGTGATCGGCGTGCTGGGCGTGATCGGACCGACGCGCATGGCCTACGAGCGGGTGATCCCGATCGTCGATCTGACCGCAAAAGTCCTCGGCGCGGCCTTGAATTCGCGCCGCTGACCGCAATCTAGGGGGTAGCGGGGCGAGGTGTCTGTGCGCCTGAATCTTAACTATATCTTGTAAGTATATGTAAAGTAACGTTTATTTTATGAGCAAGTGATGGAGAACAGCGCGAGCACGAAGCCGACACAGGCGGGCAGGACGCCAGAGGATGGCGAGGGCAGCGCTGGCGGCGGCTCGCCGGAAGCGGCGGTGGAGGAGGGACTGCGGGCCGCACTTGC
>Ga0302324_100029649_pt1 | contig 10358 bp, 5 predicted proteins | sample Palsa_T0_1_FD_201949 | JGI IMG/M metagenome (GOLD analysis project Ga0302324, IMG submission 201949) | Peat permafrost microbial communities from Stordalen Mire near Abisko, Sweden - Palsa_T0_1 | ecosystem: Environmental > Terrestrial > Soil > Palsa > Peat permafrost | place: Sweden: Abisko... | reverse complement strand
GAGCGCGCGAGCTCGTTGCCGATGTAGATATCGGCCAGCTTGTGCTTGATCGCCTGGAACGAGCCGATCTGCCGGCCGAAGGCATAGCGGTTGAGCGCATATTCCTTGGCCATGGTAAGGCAGCTGTCGGCGCCGCCCACCTGCTCGAAAGCCATTAGTACCGCGGCGCGATCGAGCACGCCCGCGGCATCGGACCAGGCGTCACCCGTCTTGCCGAGCGGCTCGGCAGCCGCGCCGTCGAACACGATCTCCGCATGCTTGCGCGAAGGATCGATGGATTGCTGCGCGCGGCGCGTCACGCCGGCGCCGGTGAGATCGACCAGCGCAAGCGCGAGGCCGCGCTCGCCGGCGTCTTCGCTGGCGCGCGCGAGCACGACGGCATAGTGCGCATCCATCCCGTCGGCGACGGCCGTTTTGGTGCCTGTAAGCTTGCCGCCCCTGAAGCTCGTGCGGACGGATTTGGGGGTGACTGCGCCCGCGCCTTCCGCGCGTGCGAAAGTCCCGATGATCTCGCCGGCTGCGATCTTCGGCAGGAGCCGCTGTTTCTGCTCTTCACTGCCCGACCCCAGAATCGCTTCGGCAAAAAGATAGATGGTCGAGGAAAACGGCACGGGCGCCACCACGCGGCCCAGTTCCTCCGCGATGACGCAGAGCTCGAGATATCCAAGCCCCAATCCGCCATAGGCTTCCGGGATCGCCGTTCCCATCCAGCCCATATCGGCGATGCCTTTCCAGAGTGCGGCGTCGTGCCCCTGGGCGCCTTCGAGGACCGAACGCACCGCCTTGATCGGACATTTCTCGGCGAGGAACTTGCGCGCCTGATCGCGCAGCATTTTCTGGTCGTCTGAAAAATCGAAATTCATCGTTTCTTCCCGGGTTCGAATATTGGTTCCGACCACGATAGAGGGCGAAAGGCCACCCGCCAACACCCATCCCTTAACCCGGACTTAATGCCGGGTACCTAGTGTTAGTACCCGGCAGGGAGAGGATCCGGTTCAATATGGCGAAGGCACAATTCCACAAGGCTCAGCGCGTCTACGTCAAACCCGTGGGCACATGGGCGCTGGTCGAGCGTGTCGTTCCCCAATGGACAAAGGGGCTCGATGAGCCCCTGCGTGTCACCTATGACGTCGGCCTCGGCCGTGAATTCGCCGCCGACGAACTGCAGGCCGAACAGGCGCTTTCCGACAGCAGCCAGCGCGTCAACGAAAGCTGGCGCGTCATTCGGGCGCGCAACAAATGGCAACCGGCGGAGGATTGCGCGCGCCATCCGGTCCCCGGCACCTATCCCGTAGTGATCACGGGGCAGACCGATTGGGGCGGCTGGCGCGTTCCCGGCGCCGAATACGATCTCGATCCCACCCGCATCGAGCGGCAGGCCAGGCTGATTGCCAACGCGCCGCTGCTCGAGACCTTCGCCCAGGAGCTGGTCGACTGGGCGCGCAAGACGGGCGAGGACATGCCCAAGGCGCTTGTCGACCTGGCGCACGAGGCGCAGGACCTGCTCGCGCGGCTGGATACGATCGGACCCTGAGAAGCGCTTTCCTGACCTCCGGATAATAGTTATAGCGGGCATTCCAGTCGCGAAAGGAATGCCATGCGCACCGAAGAGCCGCGCGCCGTTCATCTGAAGGATTACACGCCGCCCGATTATCGCATCGAGACGATCGCGCTCGATGTCCATCTGGATCCGCAGGCCACGCGGGTGGCGGCGAAGATGGAGGTGGTGCGGACGGGCGAAAAAGCGTCGCCGCTTGTGCTCAACGGCGAGCATCTCAGGCTGGTATCGGTCGCGATCGACGGCAACGCGCTGGGTGCGGCGGCCATTGTGGTGGACGCAGACACGCTGACGATTGCGCATGTTCCCGCCCGCTTTACCCTGGAAATCGTCACCGAAATCTCGCCCGCCAACAACACCGCGCTCGAGGGCCTCTACGTTTCCAGGGGGATTTTCTGCACGCAATGCGAAGCGGAAGGTTTCCGCCGCATCACCTATTTCATCGACCGGCCCGACAATCTTTCGCGCTACACCACGCGCATCGAAGCCGACCGCGCGGCCCTTCCGGTGCTGCTGTCGAACGGCAATCTCGTGGAAAGCGGCGCGCTTCCGAACGGAAAACACTTCGCTGTCTGGCAGGATCCGTTCCCGAAGCCCTGCTACCTGTTCGCGCTGGTGGCGGGCGATCTGGGCGTGCTGGAAGACTCGTTCGTCACCATGTCGGGACGCACCGTCGCGCTGAAGATTTACGTCGAGCACGGCAACGAGCCGAAGGCGGCTTACGCGATGGATTCGCTCAAGCGGGCCATGCGCTGGGACGAGGAGAAATACGGCCGCGAATACGATCTGGACATCTTCATGATCGTGGCGGTTTCCGCCTTCAATTTCGGCGCGATGGAGAACAAGGGCCTCAACATCTTCAACGACAAGCTGCTGCTGGCGAGCCCCGAAACGGCGACCGACGACGATTATGGCCGCATCGAAAGCGTTGTGGCGCATGAGTTTTTCCACAACTGGACCGGCAATCGCATCACCTGCCGCGACTGGTTCCAGCTGTCGCTGAAGGAGGGGCTCACGGTGTTCCGCGACCAGAGCTTCTCTGCCGACATGCGCTCGGCGCCGGTCAAGCGCATCGAGGATGTGAAGATGCTGCGGATGCGGCAGTTCCAGGAAGATGCAGGCCCGCTGGCCCATCCCGTACAGCCGGATGCCTATATCACCATCGACAATTTCTACACCGCCACCGTCTACGAGAAGGGCGCCGAGGTGATCGGCATGCTGAAGACTCTCGTGGGAGACGACGGCTACCGCAAGGCGACAGATCTCTATTTCGCGCGCCATGACGGGCAGGCCGCGACCGTCGAGCAATGGGTGAAATGCTTCGAGGATGCGTGCGGGCGCGACCTCAAACAATTCCGCCTGTGGTATGCGCAGGCCGGCACGCCGGGAATCGAGGCCAAGGGCGAATATGATGCGGCGAAGAACACCTATGCGCTGACGCTGAAGCAGAGCCTCGCTGCAACGCCGGGACAGCCGGAGAAGAAGCCGCTGCATATTCCCGTGCGCCTGGGCTTTGTGGGCGCAGGCGGCCGCGCGCTGCCGCTGACGCTGGAAGGCGAGAACGCGTCAGGGCCGGACGAGCGCGTGCTCGAGCTGACCAAACCCGAACAGCGCTTTGTGTTCGTCGACGTGGCGGAGCCGCCGCTTTTGTCGATAGGACGCGGGTTTTCGGCGCCGGCGAATGTGAAAACATCCATCGACTGCAAGGGCCGCGCGGCGCTGATGGCGCATGATTCCGACCCGTTCAACCGCTGGGAATCCGGCCAGACCCTGGCGACCGAGGTGCTGCTCGAGATGGCGCAGGGCGGACAATCGACGCCGGATCCCATCTACCTTGCAGCAATCGGCGAGGCGCTGGCGCGCGCGGAGGAAGACCCGGCGTTCGCGGCGCAGATGCTGACGCCGCCGCTCGAAAGCGAGCTTGCGCTTGCGATGGCGCCGCCTGTCGATCCCGATGCCATCCACAGAAGCCGAAGGGCGCTGGTGGGCGCGATCGCCGGGGCGCATGGCGCAAGGCTCGGCGCGCTCTATGCGAAGCTGGGCCGGCACGGCGCGTTCTCGCCGGGCGCGCAAGCGGCGGGCGAGCGCTCCTTGCGCAATGTGTGCCTGCGCTATCTCACCGCGGCGGATGACGAGGCGGCGGCGAAGATCGCCGACGCGCATTACCGCGCGGCGACCAACATGACCGACATGATCGCAGGCCTCGCTGCCCTGTCGCGGATGAATTCGCACGTGCGCGACGCGGCGTTTGCGCATTTCTACGACCGGTTTCGCGCCGATCCGCTCGTGCTCGACAAATGGATGGGCCTGCAGGCCGGCTCGCCGCTCCCTGACACCGTGGCCGGCGTGCGCGCGCTGATGAAACATCCCGCGTTCGACATCAAGAATCCCAACCGCGTGCGTTCGCTCGTCGGCGCCTTTGCCGGCAATCATGTGCGCTTTCACGCCGCCGACGGCGAAGGCTACCGTCTCGTGGGCGAGACGATCCGCACGCTCGATGCCATCAACCCCCAGGTCGCCGCGCGCATTGCGGCCGCCTTCGAGAACTGGCGCCGCTATGACGCCGGACGCCAGGGGTTGATGCGGGCCCAGCTCGACGCCGCGCTCAAGACACCCGGGCTGTCATCGAACCTGTTCGAGGTGGCGACGAAGATGCTGGGGTGAGACCTGCGATTCACGATCCCTGAAGCAGGGAATTTCTGAGGGAATTTTCTTTCTTTTGGGGCCAGAACGCCGCGCCCGGAAACCTAGCTTACGGTCTCAACATAGACCATATTGGTCGGCGCGTCAATCGACGCTGCGGCCAAGGTACGACTGACTTTGAATTTTCGGTCGAAACCAAGGCCGCGCATCGCCTGTGAACAAAAAATATAGGGCCAAGGCCTGAACCAGAGTTGACAAAAGCGCGACGGCGAACCCCGCAGCGGGATAAAGCATCCCCTGCCAATGGACAAAAACAAACGGCACTGAAGCAACAAACAACAGCAGCAACACCCATCGCGCCCAGTTTTTGCCCCGCCAAACGGCGAGCCAGAAGAAGGGAAGGTTTATCGCCAGAAACGACAGTGTCGCCACCACGAGCACAACCAGCTGCGTGACGACGGGCCTTGGCGTCCAGGAAGCAACCCACACGGGTGGTGTCCCGACGAGCCCGATCAGAAAGGCGACCACCGTCAGCCACGCATAGCGGCGCACATTTTTCGGCACTCAGGCAGCCTCTTCTCGTACGGCCCGCTTCGCCGTTAGCGCTTTTGGAGCCCGTGATCACCACCGCGATACCAGTCATATCCCAGACCCGGTCCGTGAACCATGCACGCAAGTCGCCGGGCGCATCGTTCTGCGCGCTGAGGTACCACCCGCCTTCACCATGGCCGGCCATCCAGCGCGCGAGCGTCCGCGCGCGCATTTGACGCTTTCCCGACACGTACGCCGCAAGGATTCCCTGCCGCGCGGACGCGCGGCGCCGGGTGGCCCGGACAAGCCCGGCCATGGTGAATGAGGGGACGTGCGACGCGCAGCCGGAAATCATCCCTCAGCGCGCAAGGAACCGTCGCGTTCACCATGACGGCCTGCCGCAACCGCGATATCGCGGCGTTGCCGTCAAGTTGTCCATTTCTTATCGGTTTCCTGTATCGCGCTCGTCTCCCGCTTTCATACTGCGCGCATAATGTTTGCACGGTCATTGTATAACACGCCGCAAGCCCGGAACGCCCTCAGGGACTCCCCCCTTCCCGTCCGTTCATCAATTCTGAAGCCCGCGATCCCTATTCTCGTGGCCGGAAGGAGTAGCCTTCATGGCGACGCCACCTGCCGGCGATCCCGTTGCCGCGCTGAACGCGCGGGCCGTCGCCATGCGCTGGGGTATGCATGTCGACAGAGACCTCGCCTTCGTGCAGCCCGAGCTGAAGGCGCTGTGCGCGCTCTGGCGCGAAAAGGCGCGCGCAACCGGCCGGCCGTCGCGCGCGGATTTCGATGCGCGATCCCTGAAAGCCTTCCTGCCGCATGTCTCGATCGTGGAGCGAATCGCGGGCGCCGACGGCGCGTGGCGCTATCGTTTCCGGCTCTCGGGCACCGCGCTCGTGCGCCTGTTCGGCGAAACGACGGGGCGCTTTCTCGACGAGTTCATCCCCGAGCCCTTCCTCGAGCGCTGGACGCTCGGCTACGACACCGTGCTCGCCAGCAACGCGCCGCTGCGCTTCGTCAGCCGCTTCGAACTCCCGCAGGTGAGCTGGCTCGACGGTGAAAGCTTCTCCGCGGCGCTGTCGAACGGCGCAGAACCGCCGCGCGTGGTTCTAGGCGCGCTGTATGTGACGCCGAAACGGCAGACGGGGGCGGCGGGGTGAGTGGCGGCGCGATGGCGCGGCAGGCGACGGTCAGATGGTTTGCGACAATTGGGCGGTTCTCACTACCTTTTGTCATACCACCCTCGGGATGCTCTTGCAGGCTACTGCGCGCGATGCAGCACCCAGCCATCCACCATGCAATTCAACGCAATCGTGCTCGGGCCAGCCGCAATGGCGTCGATCACGCCGCTGGAATTCGTGTATAGCCGAAAGGGATATGAGGGCACGCTGGGAATAGTGCCGGCGCCGGAGGCAACCACTTGCACCGCATATCCGGGCGCGGTGGGGAAATTCGCCGGCGATGTTCCTGCCGGATTGACGGATGGATTGTACAGCAGGATGTAGCCTGGGGTGCCGCCCGTTGCCATACTTCCCATGCAACGGCCAAACGCTTCGACGGGGATACCGGTCGGCACCGGGAGCGCCAGCGGCGTGGCGGTTGCGCCAACCGACGACAAGCCCACCGCGGCCGGCTGGTTCAGATAAAACGTGTCGCCGTCCTGTGAGAACGTCTGCGGAGTGGGAGTTGGATTCGAGGATGTGTAGATGGCACCGACCATGCGATACAGGCCGGTGCTGATCGTCAAGGTTGGCGTATTGGGCGTGCTTCCGGTGAGGGCAGCACTCAGAACGAGCTGCTGGGCGCCGGAGATCGATAGCTGAGGAGGAGTGTTGTCGGTGCAAGTCGCCATCTTCGATATCGTTATTTCGGTGGTGCTGTTAATCTGTGTTACATAGGCGCCAGACGGAATACAGCTGTCCGCCGCCCGGACCGCCATGCCGTAGTAGATTCCGCTCGTACTCGGTGAAATCCCTGTAATCGTGTTGGTTGAGATAACCAGATCGCCAGTCGGCTGAGGCGAGGGCTGCGTATTTGCCGCGAAGGCCGTGATCGTCGTCGGGGGACTCGTTGGGATCGACCCGTCGCTGGCACTAATCTCGTCGCCCAGTGTGACTCCGGCAATCGGATTGGGGTTGTAGATCGTGTAGTTGCCAGGGAACATGGCGCCTGGGTTTGTTCCGCCAGTTGCGGTCACCAGATAGCCCGTCCCTGCAAAGGGATTCGCGCTGCCCTGGAAAGTCGGCACCAATGATTTGGAGGCCATGCAGTTCGGCGTTGTGACCGTGCTTCCCGGGTTTGCCGTCGCCGACGCGATGACGAAAATATAATATGTCGTGCTGGGAGCTGTGGAGCCTGTATCAAGACCGCCGGCGCCGCTCGAGGCCAGGTTGACCGTACACGGAGACGAGAGCGTGATGAGCGTAGAATTTGTGCTATCGACGGCCGAGCCGGCTGCGACATTGATCTGTTGACTCACACTTCCGTTGGAAAGCGTGAGTCCGCTGAGCTGGTTCTGCGTGAATTGGGGGATTTGCAACGGCGCCAGGAGAGCCTTCGCCAGCGACGAGGCCGAGAATACCGCAACAGCCGCCTGTTCTGGCGTGTCGTAAATATGCACATTGGTCAGAGTCGGCGCCGGCGTCCCCGATACGTCAAAGTCGTAATAGGGGTATGTATTCGCATCGTTGCCATAGCTGCCTATTTCGTAGGTGTTTCCACAAAACGAAACGTTGTCCAAAATGCCGGACAGAACGACGTGTGAGCCGCCTGTATCGCCGCCGCTTCTTTGAAAGCGGTTTGCGCATATGCTGACGTCTGTCGAGTTGTTGACAAGAATACCTGCGCCGCCGCCACCGCCCCCATCGACCACCATGCCGTTGACAGTCACAAGCCGCGACCCACTGATGTTGATATTGGGACCGCCCGACTGCTCGACGATGCCGCTTTCCAGACTGACGTCCGATGTGGAGGCCGAGATACCGGCCCCTGTCCCGTCCTGCGCGGCCTGATCAATGACATCGCCGATAATCCGCACATCGTCACAATGGCCGGTGAGGTGTACGCCGGTGTCCCAGGATTTGAATAACTGGGCGTCCTTGATTTGCAGGCCATCGAGCTGGTTGTCGCTGCAATGCACGCCGTAATAGCCGCCGGTGAGCAGCGTGTGGCTGTCGATACCCACATGCGTGCCGATGACGTCGACATTATAGAATCCCGTGATGGTGAGTGTGTCTGTAGACGATGATGTGCCCGTTGCAGCCATGCTCACGTTTATCGTGGGAGTTGTGCCCACTCCGGGACAAGAAGCAGAGCCGACCGAAATCACCGCCGTGCCGAGCGGGAGGTCTTGTTGGCTGTCGCCGATCGGCATGCCTGGAACTATACCGCTTGTCGACGAAACGCATGTAATGGTCGTCGAACCCATTGCGGTCTGGCCCGTCGGCTGAAAAAAGAAATTGCCGATGGCAGACGCATCCAGAGCGAGGCCGCTGATATGGCAATACTGGCTTGCCATCATCAATGCCGGCTGACCAAGCGAATCCTGAAAAGTAGAAGTTGCGACGATGCTCACTGGCGGGCTGGGCGGACCACCGCCGTTGGCTGGGGTTCCGGCAGCAACATTGGATGGTGCTTGAAGGTTCGCGTAAGGCGGGCAGATCAGCGGCTGGGAAATCTGATAGTTCGCCGGGATCGTTGCGATCCACGGGCCGAAATTGGTGCGGGTCTGGCCTGTCGCGAGCGGCGTCCCGTAGGCGCCGAGCCAGTTTTGAAGCGAGCCTGTGTCGTCCTTGTTGCCGTCGCCATAGGCGCCATATTCGTGCGGATCGCCCCGGTAGTTGGTTTTCTGCCAGCATTGGGGGGTTGCCTCGTGGTCTACGATCAGCGTGCCGCCGTTGTCGCCGGTGGCCCCGCTGCCGCCGCCGAATGTTATGTTGTTGATCGTCGTTGAGCCAATTGCCGTTCCTGTTAAGGGGAGAGTCAGGGTTACCACTATGTTCGGCGAAGTGCCTGAGATGTTCGCGAGTTCAGCGCCTGGCGGAATCTGGATATTCGTTCCGCTTCCGCCCACCAGCTCGCCGTTCTGGAGAGACGTAATGACAAACGGCTGAATGGTATTGACGCCAGTTATCTGGGAAGAACCCACGGTTCCGACGCCGGATATAGTTGAGCTGGTCGAGTAGTAATTACAGACCAACGATGCCTCGCCCAATTTGACGAACACACCACCGCCCCCATCCACTGGCGAATTGAATCCGGCCACGCTCGCAGACGCATAGTTCGCCGAGGTAGACGTGTTGCCGCGCAACCCGACGACCGAAGGGCCGTGGGCGCACTGATACGGCATGCCCAGTGTGCCGATGCAGGGGAAACCGAAGATGCCGGAGCCTATACTTTGCGCAAAAGCATGGCCGGGAAAAAGAGCGAACCCTGCAACCACAGCCAGAAAAATTCCAAGCGCTTTCATATGCCCTCTCTTGCAGCGTCGACAGAATGTGTCGACGCGATTGGGGGGCACGCATGAAGTTCAGCATGCAACACGCGCGCTCCGCGCTGGAGGAGGCGTACGATTTTTGCTTTCAGGCTGAGATAGGCACTGCGGCGCGACTTCCCGCCCCTTTTGGGAAATCGATACTTCAAGCTACCCCCCCCCCATTTGCGTTTGTCAATATTCCTTTTCGTCAATATTCATGCTTTGCTGTTTCGAGTTCAACGCGATCTGCATCAACGTCATTTCGCGAGAGCGACTACGACTTTTGGCAGCGGGGAGAAATCATGCGGGCGGATTTCATGAGGGCGGACTTGAAGAATACAAATAGAATTCTCCTCGGTTGCAGCGTTGCCATAGCGATGTCGGTCTCAATCGGCTGCGCTCGAGCGATGGGCGCCGAGAAGGTTCTTTATTCCTTCAAGGGCGGCAGCGACGCAGTGTCGCCTGGAGGTCCGCTGATCGCGGACAACGCGGGCAATCTCTATGGACCGGCCGGCGGCGGCGGCGGCGGGAATTGCAGGAACGAAAACGACGGCTGTGGCAGCGTATTTCAGCTGGCGCCCGACGGCAGCGAAACCGTGCTGCATAGTTTCGTGGGCGGTTGCGACGGCGCACTTCCGTCTGGCGGTCTTGTGGAAGACAAGCTCGGCAATCTTTACGGACCGACACAAATAGGCGGCGACTGCAATAACGGCGTGGGCAACGGCACAATATTCGAGATTGCCGCGGATGGCACCGAAACGGTGCTTCACGCCTTCAAGGGCGGCAGCGACGGAGTATCTCCTTGGGGCAAGTTAATCCTGGACAGGGAAGGCAATCTCTATGGAACCACCATTGGGGGCGGTGGCGAGGGCTGCGCTGCCGGATGCGGGACGGTGTTCGAACTGAGGCCGAAAGGAAAGGAGACCGCGCTCTATGCCTTTCAGGGCGGCATCGACGGTGAAGGGCCGGTAGGCGGCGTGATCATGGACAAGGCAGGCAATCTCTATGGAACCACCGCCGGGGGCGGTGGCAGCGAAAATTGCGATGGCGGATGTGGCACGGTCTTCAAGATCGTGCCGGGCGGCGGAGAGAGCGTTCTTTATGCCTTTCAAGGCGGCAGCGACGGCAGTCTTCCTTATTCGA
>Ga0302324_100029646_pt1 | contig 10359 bp, 9 predicted proteins | sample Palsa_T0_1_FD_201949 | JGI IMG/M metagenome (GOLD analysis project Ga0302324, IMG submission 201949) | Peat permafrost microbial communities from Stordalen Mire near Abisko, Sweden - Palsa_T0_1 | ecosystem: Environmental > Terrestrial > Soil > Palsa > Peat permafrost | place: Sweden: Abisko... | reverse complement strand
TGATGGCCCCGTCCATCACCCCCTTGAGCAAGGTGAAGAGGCTCAGCACCACCAGCGACTCCGCGAAGGTCCAGCCGCCGATGGTGGGCCTGGTCTGAAATGCCACCCACAGCGGCATGGCCGTGAACGAGAGCCACAGCAGCGAGGTGAATCCATCGCTGAAGAAGTCCGCCCGGTACTGCAGCGAGAGCAGGGCCGAGAGGCGCAGCTGGGCGCCGAGCAGGCGCAGGTAGTAGAGCGGCCGCGCGGCGCTCATGGCGTTGGCCCTAAGCTCCATAGGCCGAGTAACGCCTCGCCCCGCGGTTGAAGAGCGCGATCCCGCCCGCGAAGGCCAGGACGATGTACGCCCACTCGATGCCCAGCCCGACCAGCGTCTGAGCGCGATCGAGTCGACCGATCAGGATCTCGACCGGGAGCCCCAGCAACGGACGAAAGGGCAAGTAGTCGAGCGGGATTCGCAGCCACGCCGGAAACAGGCTCAACGGGACCAGATAGCCAGAGCACAGCGTGAAGAGTCCGAACCAGATCTCGAAGACCAGCGTGGTGCTCTCGATGTAGAAGGCCAGCGCTCCGACGATCGACATGAGTCCGAAGGCCAGGAGCCAGCCTCCTCCGGTCGCCACGACGAACGCCAGGAGCAGCAGCGGGTCATGGGTGACGTGGTCGCGGCCCGCGATCAAGAGCGCGATCAGCGCCGCCGGCAACGCCAGCAGCAGCCTCAAGGGCAGCACCGCCAGGTTCTCCGCGGCGTACGCCACCAGCGGATGGATCGGCCGCAGCAGGCGCATCGACATCGTGCCTTCCTTGATATCGCGGTTCATGTCCCACGCCACCCACACGCCGGTCAGCTGTCGGACCACGAAGGCGGCCAGGTAGTAGGCGACGAAATCCGGACCGCTGTACCCCGCGACCGGTCCGTCGCGCGCCACCTCCGACCACAGCGCCAGCATCACGAGCGGGAGCGTGGTGGTGAGGAGCCAGACCAGAAACTCGGCGCGATAGGCCACGGCTTCCGCCACTCCGACCCGCAGCAGCGTCGGAAAGGCGCGGGCCGACCGTGCCAGCGCGCTCACGCAGGCACCACCGGGGAATCCGCGGCTCGCTCGGCCGTCGAGCGGGCGAAGAGGTCGCGCATCACCTCCTCGAGCGGCGGGTCTTCGACGGTGAGATCCTGGACCGGCAGATCGGCGAGCAAACGCGAGACCTGGTCTCGCAGCGCCCCCTGCGGCACCTGGTAGACTGCCGTCGAGTGGGTGGCCTCGACCAGCGCTCCCAGAGCGCGCAGGCGCTCGACCGGCACCTCGCTCGAGAGCCTGAGCGTGACCCGCTTCTCGGGCCTGAGCTGATGGCTCAGCGCCGTGAGGTCCCCGTCGTAGCGCAGCTTGCCGTGGTCGATCACGATCACGCGCGGCGTCAGCGCCAGGACGTCGTCCATGTAGTGGGAGGTGAGGATGACCGTGGCCTTGAAGCGCTCGTTGTAGGCGCGGATGAATTGGCGCAGCGTCACCTGCATCTGGACGTCGAGCCCGATGGTCGGCTCGTCGAGGAAGAGAACCTTGGGCCGGTGCAGCAACGCCGCGCACAGCTCGCATTTCATGCGCTCGCCGAGCGACAGCTGGCGCGACGGCGTGCGCGCGATGCGAGACAGATCGAGCAGCTCGGTCAGCTCGCCCAGCGTTTCACGATAGAGCGCCGGCGGAATCTCGTAGAGCGCGCGGTTGAGCTCGAAGGTCTCGCTGGGCGGCAGGTCCCACAGGAGCTGTTGCTTCTGCCCCATCACCAGCGTGATCGACTTGAGGAACTCGACCCGCCGCTCGAAGGGCACGTGGTCGGCGACTCGCACGCTTCCGCTGGTGGGATGCAGCAGGCCCGACAGTACCTTCAGGGTGGTGGTCTTGCCCGCCCCGTTGGGGCCGAGGAAGCCAACCCGTTCGCCATCCGCGATCGCGAAGCTGATTCCGTCGACGGCCCTGACCTGGATGCGCGGCCGGCGAAACAGCGAGCGCAACGCGGCCCTCAGCCCGGGCGGCCGCTGGTGAATGGAGTAGAATTTGCGGAGGTCAGCGACCTCGATGCCGGGCATTGGTCCTGGTCGCCGTTCGGGCAGTAGCCCGTCAGGTCAGCTTCTTGGTCGAATCGCCCATCGATCGGTCCTGATTCTCCTTGGGCGAGAAGACCCAGTTCTCCCCCTCGGGCACCGCGCCGCCGCCTTGCTGGGCGGCGCCGATCCAGTCGCGGTCAGGGAACATCGGGTCGAAGCGGTTGCCCTTGGGGTCGCCGCCGCGCTCGTCGATGATCGGAACCCCCGGCTTGCGTGGGAGACCCCGGCCCTTCTTCCCCAGCCGCCAGAAGGGGTTGCCTTTTTCTTGGCTCATGTCCGCTTTCTAAATCGATCGGCTTGGTTTGTCACATGCTCTAATCGACGCGCAGGATCAGCTTGCCGAAGGTCTCGTGTCGCTCGAGCTGCTCGTGCGCCTGCCGCACCTCTTCCATCGGGTAGACCCGGTCGATCACCGGCCGCACCAGCCCCCGCGCCAGGAGCGGAACGACTTGTTCCGCAAAGGCCTGGGTCGCGAGCATCTTTTCCTCAACCGGTCGCCCCCGAAGCGTGGTGCCGAAGAGCGTCAGCCGCTTGCGCATCACGAGTCCGAGATCGAGCGTGCCCTCCGCTCCCCCCAGCGTGCCGATCAGAGCCATCCGGCCGCATTCGGCCAGGCACTCGATGTTCTCTCCAAGATAAGACGAGCCCACGAAATCGAGGATCACGTCGGCCCCGCGTCCCTCGGTGAGGGTCAGCACCTCGGCCGAGAAACGCCGGTCGGGTCCTACCTGGATGGCCTGTTGCAGGCCAAGGCCGATGGCGCGCGTCAGCTTGTCCTTCGAGCGCGAGGTGCCGATCGACGTGCCGCCTCCGGCCCGCGCCAGCTGAAGCGCCGCGGTTCCCACGCCGCTTCCCACCGCCTGGACCAGCACCGCTTCCCCGGCCCGAAAGTGGGCCTGGGTGACGAGGGCGTCGTGGGCCGTGATGAACGCCTCGGGGAGCCCCGCCGCCTCTTCGAACCCCAGCGAGGCGGGGATTCGCACCAGCATCCGGTGGTGGACGACCAGCCGCTGCGCCTGCGCGCCTCCGCCGGTGATGCCCATGACCCGATCGCCGATCGACCAGCCGAAGACCTTCTCGCCCAGCGCTTCGATCTCTCCCGCGAACTCCATGCCCGGGATGTCGGGCGGTGCCCCCGGCGGAGCCGGATAAACGCCCCTGCGCTGCAGGAGGTCGGCGCGATTCAGCCCTGCCGCTCGCACCCGCACCAAGACCTCGTCGGCGCTCGGCCGCGGGTCAGGCAAGTCGGTGACCTCGATGATCTCCGGTCCGCCCGGTTGCGTGAAGCGGACGCAGCGCATGGTCGTATAGTGGGTCCCCTGCCGATGACTCGCAAGCCGTCTCTGATCAAGCTGCGACAGCTGCAAGACGAAATCGAGCTCTGCCGGGCCTGTCCGCGGCTGACGAAGTACCGCGAGCAGGTCGCCCGCGTGAAGCGGCGGGCCTTTCGGGACGAGACCTACTGGGGCCGTCCGGTTCCGGGCTTCGGCGATCCTGCCGCCGCGCTCGCGATCGTCGGGTTGGCGCCGGCCGCCCATGGCGCCAACCGGACCGGCCGGATGTTCACCGGCGATCGCTCGGGGGACTTTCTCTTTGCGGCCCTTTACCGCTGTGGCCTCGCCAGCCAGCCCATCTCACGCAGCCGCGCGGACGGTCTCACCTTGCGCGGGGCCTACATCACCGCGCCGTGCCGATGCGCGCCGCCGGGGAACAAGCCGCTCCCCATCGAGCTGCGGCGCTGCTCGCACTTTCTCTCGCGCGAGCTGGCGCTGCTTCCCGGGATCAAGGTGTTTCTCGCGCTGGGGGCGATCGGATTCCGGGCCGTGATCGAGCAGCTGGCCCGCCAGGGCGAGCGGTTTCCCTCGCCGCGACCGGCCTTCGGGCATGGCGTCGAAATACAGCTCGATCGCGGGCGGCTGTTGCTCGCGAGCTACCACGTCAGCCAGCAGAACACGCAGACCGGCAAGCTCACCCCGGCGATGTTCGACGGCGTGCTGGGCCAGGCGCAGCGCTGGATCGCCGCCCGTCCCTAATCTCTCAAAAAGCTCTGCACCGCCCGGTGGAACCGGTCGGGCTCATCGAGATGAGGCACGTGGCCCGCGCCCGGGATGACCTCCAGCTCCGATCTGGGCACCAGCTGGGCCAGAAGCTCGGCCTCCGCGAGCGGCGTGATCCGATCCTCGCCGCCGTGGATCACCAAGGTCTTGGCGGTGATGCCCTTGGCCGCCGCCGATTGATCTCCGCGGTCCGCCAGCGCTCGGGCCGCGGCCGCCACGCCCTGCGGTGTCGCGCGGCAGATGATCTTCTCCAGCAGCCGCCGCGCCGCGAGTTCCGCGTCGGGCCGCAGCAGCAAGGGGGCCCAGATCTCCGCGATCCAGCCCACGCCTTCGGCCTCGGCCCGCTTCGCCATGGCTTCGCGGTCGGCGCGCGACTCGGGGCTGGCGGCCGTGGCCCTCGACGAGACCAGAACCAGCCGGTCGAAGAACAGCGGCGCCTGCCGGGAAAGCTCGATCAGCGTGTAGCTGCCGATCGAGAGCCCGAACCCGTCGGCGCGCGCGACCTTCTTCTTGGCGAGGACCTCGCGCAGCGCTCTGGCGTAGGCTTCCAGCGGGACCGGTCCCGCTGGCGGCGGGCTCTGCCCGAATCCGGGATAGTCGACCCTGAGGACCCGTCGATCGCGCGCCAGGAAATCGACCACGGGATCCAGCACGCTGCCGTCCAGCGGAAAGGGATGCAGCAGCAGTATCGGCGCGCCCGCTCCCTCGTCGGTGACCGCCAGCCGGAGTCCTGCTGCGTCTATGAGATCCATGCGAGATCCATACCACCGAGCCAGTTAGCCTAGTGCCTCGCCAGACTCAAGAAGCGTGTGAGCAAGTCGGTGTAGGAGATGCCTACGGCCGCGGCGGCCTGGGGGAGCAGCGAGGTCTCGGTCATGCCCGGCAGGGTGTTGGTCTCGAGCAGCACGATCCCGTCCCGCGGCGAGAGAATGAAGTCGGAGCGCGAGTAGCCCGAGCAATTCAAGAGCTCGTGGGCCGCCAGCGCGAGCTCATGGACGCGGCTGGTCTCGTCGGCGCTCAGCCGGGCGGGCGTGATCTCCTGAGAGGCGCCGGGCGTGTACTTGGCGACGTAGTCGAAGAACCCGCCCCCGTTCGGGACGATCTCGGTCGGAGGCAAGGCGTGGATGGCGTGCGTGCCGGGCTCTTCGAGGACTCCGCACGTCAACTCTCGACCAGGGATGAATGCTTCCACCATGAGCGGACCGTCAGTAGCGCCGGCCCCTGTGCCGGCGGACAAAGCCTCCGCGAGCGCGTGGACATCGCTCGCCACGACGACCCCGATGCTCGATCCACCGTCGCGCGGCTTGACCACCCAAGGGCCTGGGTGCGCCTTGGCGATGCGGGCGGCGGCCTCCGCCGCGGATTCGCCGGCATGCAGCGAAAAGTCCGGAGCGATGGGAAGGCCAGCGCGATGAAACATCGCCTTGGCGGCCTCCTTGTTCATCGCCATCCGGCTCGCGGCCGGTCCCGAGCCGGTGTAGGGGATGCGCAAGGCAGAAAGCTCGCGCTGAATCTCCCCGTCCTCGCCATAAGTGCCGTGCAATCCGAGGAGCGCCACGTCGGGCCGCCAGGGAAGCTGCTGGCCGCTGCCGGGGCGATAGGCCACACCGGCGGCGCACGCGCTGCGGAAATCTCCGCCTTCGTAGGGCAGCTTCGGGAAATGCCAGACGCGCTCGCGATCGACGAAGATCGGTGCCGGGTCGAACTTGCCCCGGTCGAGCTTCGCGAGCATCAGCCCACCGGTCGAGAGCGAGACCTCGTGCTCGCTCGACGGGCCGCCCAGAAAGACTCCAACTCTAGGACGCATTGTCATCATCACATCCCCCACTTGCGGGGGAGGATAGGGAGGGGGGTCACCGAGATCTTCATGCGCCCAGCAAGCTTAACTCGTGTATCAGCTTCTTCGCCGCCGCCAGCTCCTCGCCCGCCTTGGGCTTGCTGACGACCAGTTTCATGTCGGGGGTCAGCTTCCACTCTCCCCGCGCCCGCGTGATCTTGGCGGCGAGCTTCTCCGGCGAGAGGGCGGCCTCGGTGCCCAACGACACCACCAGCCTCCCGGGCCCGTTCTCGAGGCTGCGCAGACGCAGCCGGCGCATCGCGATCCGCAGCGAGGTCAGCTCGAAGAGCGCATCCACCTCGTCGGGCGGATCGCCGCACAGATCGCGCAGCTCCCCCCGAATGTCGTCGACTTCCTCGTGGCTCTGCGCCTGCGCCAGCCGCTTGTAGAACAAGAGCCGCTGGTGCACGTCGGGCAGGTGCTCTTCCGGGAGCAGCGCCGAGATGGGCAGCAGGATCTCGGGCTCGATCTCCTCGCGCGGCGGCTGTCCCCGCAGCTCGCGCACCGCCTCGTCCATCAGCTGGGTGTAGAGGTCGAAGCCGATGGCGGCGATCTGGCCCGATTGGTCGGGGCCGAGCAGATTTCCGGCCCCTCGAATCTCCAGGTCGTGGCTCGCGATCCGGAAGCCGGAGCCCAGCTCGGTGAATTCTTGCAGCGCCTTGAGCCTCTTGCTGGCGTCCTTGGTCACCGGGCGCCGCCGCGGAATCAGAAGATGGCAATAGGCGCGCTCGCGGCTGCGACCGACTCGGCCTCGGATCTGGTACAGCTGCGCGAGCCCGAAGGTGTCGGCGCGATTGACGACGATGGTGTTGGCGGTCGGGATGTCGAGCCCGGATTCGATGATCGAGGTGCAGATCAGCACGTCCGAGCGGCGCTCGATGAAATCCGTCATGACCCGGTCGAGCAGATGCTCCTCCATCTGCCCATGCGCCACCGCGAAGCGGGCCTGCGGGCAGAGCTCTTCCAGGAACTTCCTCATGGCGGCGATGCTGCGCACCCGGTTGTGGACGAAGAACACCTGCCCGCCGCGGCCGAGCTCGCGCTCGATGGCCTCCTTGATGGCGAGTGGCTCGAAGCGCGACACGAAGGTCCGGATGGCGCGCCGATCCTCGGGTGGCGTCGCGATGATCGAGAGGTCGCGAATGCCCGCCAGCGACATGTGGAGCGTGCGGGGAATGGGGGTGGCGGTCAGCGTCAGCACGTCCACCAGCTTGCGCAGCTTCTTGAGCTTCTCCTTGTGGGTGACGCCGAAGCGCTGCTCCTCGTCGACCACCACCAGGCCCAGGTCCTTGAAGGCCACCTCCTTGCCCAGGAGCTTGTGGGTGCCGATCACGATGTCGATCGCCCCCGACTTGAGCTTGGCCAGAATCTCCTTGGTCTCCTTGGCATCGCGCAGCCGCGAGAGCATCTCGACATTGACCGGGTAGTCCTTCAACCGCTCGCGAAACGTCCGGTAGTGTTGCGAGCACAGCACGGTGGTCGGCACCAGCACCGCCACCTGCTTCTTGTCGAGCACCGCCTTGAAGGCCGCCCGCAGCGCGACCTCGGTCTTGCCGAACCCCACGTCGCCGCATACCAAGCGGTCCATCGGCCGCTCGGACTGCATGTCGGAGAGCACGTCGTCGATGGCCTGGTCCTGGTCGGGGGTCTCGTCGTAGGGAAATTCGGCCTCGAACTGCCGGAAGAGGTCGTCGGGGGCGTGGAAGGCGTGGCCGGTGTGCGCCTTGCGGGCCGCGTAGATGTCGAGTAGCTCGGCCGCCATCTGCAACAGGTGCTCCTTGACCTTGCGCTTGCGGGTGTCCCAGGCGGTGCCGCCCAGCTTGTCGAGCCGAACCGTGGCCGGGTCGGCGCCGGTGAACTTCTGGACCTGGCGCAGCTTCTCGACCGGAAGGTAGAGCTTGTCGGCGCCGTCGTAGTGCAGCAGCAGGAAGTCGCCGTCGACGCCGCGGATCGACATGCGCGTCAGCCCGCCGTAGCGCGCGATGCCGTGCTCGACGTGCACCACCAGATCGCCCTCGTTCAGGTCCCGAAAGGCCGCCACGAAGGGCTGCTCGGGGCGCTTGGCCTTGCGCACCTTGACCTGCGAGCGCTGGCCGAAGATGGCCTCGTCCGACAGCAGCGCCAGTGAATTGGCGGCCGAGACGAAGCCGCGGCTCACCTCGCCAGTGAACAGGTGCGCGTGGATGGCGGGGTCGAAGAGCTGCGCCAGCCCGCCACCCGGCGTCGCGGAGAAATCAGCGAATGCTTCTGGGTGCAGCCGCACGTTGAGGTTGCGGTCGAGCAGCAGGCGCTTGAGCCGCTCGCCCTGGCCGGTGGTGTGGCAGGCGATCGCCGTGCCGAGGCCTCGATCGCGCCACTCGGCGAGCTGGTTGACGAGCGGGGTGAGCGCGCCCTCCTCGCCGTGGTGCGCGAGGATGGCTTGGCGCAGGCCCTGCGTGTCGCCGAAGCGAAGCTGCAATGGATCGCCCTCGCCGACAAAGAGCGAGTGCGACTGCACCAGTCGCCGCCCCGACAGCAGTTGCTCGGGGGCCGCGAAGTGGTGCTCGGGCTCGAGCGCCAGCTCGCCGCGCGCAACCGCGCTCGCGTAGTCGTCGCGCAGAGTCTTGTCGAGGTCGTGCAGCTCGCGCTGGATTCCCTCGGCGTCATCGAGGAAGAAGAGCGGGTCCTTCGGCAGGTAGTCGGCCAGCGTCGAGAGCTGGTTGTCGTAGAAGCCCGGCAGCAGGGCCTCCACGCCGACCGAGTAATTGCCCTGCTGGATCTGGTCGGTGAGCTCGCGCACTTGCTTGCTGGGCCGGTTGACGCGGTCGCCCGCCTCGCGCGCGGCCGCGATGCCGCGGGCCTTCGTCGTCTCGTCGAAGATGATCTCGCGGGCGGGCGAGAGGTACAGCTCCCCCAGCTCGGTAACGGTCCGCTGCGTCTCGGGGTCGAAGAGCCGCAGCGACTCGACCTCGTCTCCAAACAGCTCGAGGCGGGCTGGCTGCGCGTAGACCGGCGAGAACACGTCGATGACGCCGCCGCGAACCGCGAAGGTGCCGGGGTCCTCCACCAGCGGCACGCGCGCATAGCCCAGCCGAATCAGGCGCGTCGCCAGCTCATCGCGGTCGATGGCGCTGCCCTTGCCCAAAAGCTCGGCCGCGGCATCCATCACGGATCGCGGGATCACCTTGCGCAACAGGCCGCGCGCCGTCGTGATGAGCACCGCCGGCGCCGCCGAGAGCTTGCTTCCTAGCCCCAGCTGGGCCAGCAAGAACAGCGTGCGCAGCCGGCCGAGCTCCAGCTCGCGGTCCGGCGAGAAGTCGTCGTAGGGCAGGATCGAGTCGATCTGAAAGCGCAGGATCGCCGGCCGGTCGGCAGGTCCCAGCTTGCCCTGGAGGAAGAAGCGCAGGTCGCATTCCAGGGCGTCGGCCGCGTCGTCGTCGGGAGCCACCGCCACCACCGGCCCCAACGCCTGCGCGAGCAGCTGGCGCACCACCAGGCCGCGGGCCGCGCCGTGCAGGCCCGCCACGTCGACGGTGCGCTCGCCCGCCTTCAGCCGGGAGACGAGCTGCTCCACCCCGCTCTGCGAGGTGGACGGGATGTCATCCGCGGGCGGAGCCGCGAGCTCGCTGAGCGGGGTCTGTTGCAAGCTCGCGAGTTATAGGTCCGGGATTCGGCCCGTCAAGGCTGCGTGCCGGCGGTCCGTCGTTTGACTCGCTTCGCCCGCGCTTGCTATGAGCCAGCGGTTGCTCGGCGGCGGCAGCTCTGCGCCGGCCGCGCGTCATCGGGGAGTGGCTCAGCCTGGTAGAGCACTTGGTTCGGGACCAAGGGGTCGCTGGTTCAAATCCAGTCTCCCCGACCCGCTGTATCCCGAAGGAAAGGCCCGGAAATCTTTGGCGAAAGCCACTGGTCTTCGGGCCTTTGTTTTGTGCAGACGAAGAGGGCAGAGTGAGGCGATGGCCGGTCGCGTGGGAGCCCTGCTACCGATCCTCGTGGTCCTCTCCGGGTGCTGCCTGGAGGTCGTCGCCCGCGACGGCGGCACGTGAGACCCAATGGGTTCAGGCCCGAGGGCCTTCCTGTCGCGACCTACTTCGCTTCGGCCTCGTCGAACGCCTTGCGAACGACATCATCGACCCCGGTCCATTGGATTCCCCGATACCGGTCATTGTCGAGGTGCGGCGGTGACGACAGGCCCAGGGCCATGCAGTAGCCGTACTGCATCTGAACCCACAGCGGCATCACCTGATCCTTCTTGCCGGGCTTGAATGTCTTCATGAGCGCGATCACTCCGCGGAGCATCCCGATCGGCATGACGCGTTTGAGTGCGAAGTCGATCCCCGTCACCCGCTTCGCGACCTGCTGCGCCTCCTTCGCGCTGAGTCGTTGGC
>Ga0302324_100029640_pt1 | contig 10359 bp, 11 predicted proteins | sample Palsa_T0_1_FD_201949 | JGI IMG/M metagenome (GOLD analysis project Ga0302324, IMG submission 201949) | Peat permafrost microbial communities from Stordalen Mire near Abisko, Sweden - Palsa_T0_1 | ecosystem: Environmental > Terrestrial > Soil > Palsa > Peat permafrost | place: Sweden: Abisko... | reverse complement strand
TCGCGTCTCCTCCATGCCAAACACAAACCGGGCTGAGGCCGCGTGTACCTTTGGCACGAGCATACTAAGTGAATAGTATTGGCTCGAGTTTCTAGTGGTGACCGCCGCCGACGTGTACCCCGCCCATCGCGGGCCGTCCCACTACTCCGATCCCGATGCCAGGGCGAGCCGTTCCAATGGACCGGGGCGGGCCATACCCGTAGCGGCCTGGATTGGTGGTAAGTCCGCGATAGACGTAAGTCGGATAATACGATCCTAGGGGCCGATACAAAGGCATCCCATACACGAATAACGGACTCATTAACGTGTACGGCCCGAGCCCTGGACCATAGAGGCCGTAGCCATATAAGGAAGAACCATACAGGCCGGATGTGTACAGCCCAGATCCGTAAGGAGATCCATAAGAACCGTACAGCCCGGAACCATACGGAGAGCCGTAGCCGGGGGGCGGGACCATGCTCGACATCCCCGGAATGTAGGGCGGAATTCCGAGCGATTGCAGCACTGCGTCGGGATTATTCTGCCAGCCGTCGATCACGCCCGCAAGGTCGCTGGTGGCCGCTGCGTCGGTGTTGCTTTCCGCTACCGAGGCGCCCCGCTCCGCGCTCCAATGGTCCAGATCGTCGCCTGGCTTGCGCAAAGCAGGGTCGTTCGAATTGGAATCGTTCAGCAGCCTGCGCGCCGTGAGCTTGCCCTCGAAAGGAACCACGTATCCCGCCCCGGCCTCCACGGATTTTCCGTCCGCCATCACCTGGACCTCGCCGCTCTCCACCTTCACCTGCGGCGGCTCCGAATCGAAGCGATAGCGGCCCGCCTTCCGGATGTGAACCTGATCGAGGTTATAGAGGACGGTAACAGAAGTGTCCGCGAGTGTATCCGATCCCTGGTCCAGCACCGCGGCGCCTTTCAGCAGCTCGACCCGCGTGTCGTCGAGCTGGTTCGAGACCATGCGGATGGCGCTGTTCGCGCCCAAGCGCAGAAAGGTGCCAGGAGTGAGCAAGACTTCCGCGCGTCCTTCTGCGGTGCGCAGTTCCGAGCCATTGTTCATCTGGCCGAATTTGCCGGTTTTTTGTTCGACGCGCTGGTCGTCCAGGAAGACCGAGCCGTCGGAGAAATGAATCAAGCCCGAATGAGCCGAGATCACGGATTGGGCTGAAGAGGGGAGGCTGACCAACGGAGTTAAAGCCAAGCAAAGGATCCACCGGGACGACATCATCGCGAGACTCCTTGGAACAAGGATAACGGTTTCCGGGCGGGTGTCAAGCGGCTCTTGGGCCCGGAGGCGTCCTTAAAATAGCAGCCCGTGGGAAAGACCGCTTCCTCACGGTCGCCGCTCCGTAAACGCGCGTTGAATTTACTGAGCCGCGCGCGTGAGCAAGCGGTCTTCTCAGACTGCTCCCACGGGCCGCTCCAGGAGAACCCGCCATTTGCTTGTGGAGACGCGCTTCACCGTCTTCGCTGCGCCTTAAATCTTCGAGCCTTCATCCGATTGCCGCACAGCTTCATATCGCACCATCTCCGGGTATGATTCTTGCTGGTATCCAAAAAAAGCCAGCGGCACTCCGGATTGCAGCAAGCCAGCACCCGATGCACGGCTTCGGACGTCATCAGATGGGACGCGCTCATCGCCAGCGCCCAAAGTGGAAGATCGGGGTCGACTGGATGGCCCGGCCACGTCCATTCCAGGCGCGGGGACTGCTTCCAATTGAGCCTTTGCCGCGCCCGCGCCGCCTGGAAATACCGCTCCAGCGTGCTGCGCGATGCGGGGGACGGGCCGCGTCCATAAAATGCATCGGCCAGAGCTTCTCGAAGCTCCCTGCAGCGCTCCAGCGTTCCTTCGCCGGCCGACCGCCGGAGCGCGCGGGTCTGTTGCGGCGTCAGCAGCTTGGCCTGCTCGGTGAACCTCAGTAGGTCGGCGTAAGTCTTCAGCAGTTCCTCAGCGCCTCCGTCGCGGAAGCGCCAATCCAAAGTGTTGACAAGATCGAGCGCGGGGTGACCCGCCACCAATTCAAACGCCATCGCCTCAAACGCCATTGCGCGGTAACTCTCTAATTCATCTTGACAGGTTACCCATTCCAATGCAAGAATGGTAACCGTCTATGGCGAATACGACGGTTATCGAAGGAACGTCCGGCGCCGGTTCGAAACGCTTCGACATTCGCGTCCTGCTGGCGTTCTTCGCGATCTACTTTCTTTGGGGAACGACGTTCCTGGCTATCCGGATCGCGGTGCAAGAAGTGCCGCCGCTCTTCGCCGCCGGAACCCGATTCTTCGTGGCGGGCGCGGTGCTTTACGGATTCATGCGCTTCCGCGGCGCCCATCGGCCAACGGCATCGCAATGGCGCAGCTTGACCATCCTTGCACTGCTCATGTTCGTGGCAGAGTACGGTCTGCTCTTCTGGGCGCAGAAATACGTGCCGTCGGGGATCGCATCCGTGTTTGAAGCCACGCTGCCGCTCATCACGATGGCGCTCGAAGTCTGGATTTTCCGCAGGCAGCCTTACCACTGGCCTTTGCTGGCGGCCATTTTGCTGGGATTTTGTGGAGTGGGGCTGCTGCTCGTCCACAATGCGGAACAGAGCTTCGGCGTGCTTCCTTCTGTCGCGATTCTGGCGGGCGCAACCGCCTGGTCTCTGGGTTCGGTGTTGAATCGCTCGCTGGATTTGCCGGAGTCGCTGGTTTTAACCTCCGGCGCGGCGATGGTGCTGGGCGGCGGAATACTGCTGGCGTTGTCCGCTTCGTTCGGGGAATTGCACCCGTTTCCCCATGTTTCGCTGCGCGGCGCGCTGGCCCTGCTCTATTTGATCGTGTGCGGCTCTTTGCTCGGATTCACGGCTTTTGTGTGGCTGCTGGCGCGCATGCCGGCCACGCGCGTGTCCAGCCATGCCTACGTCAATCCCGTGGTGGCCGTCGCGCTGGGCTACTTCGTCGCGGGCGAAGCGATCACCACGCGAACGCTCATTGGAACGGCGCTCGTCCTGGCCAGCGTTTTTCTTATTCTGCGCAAGCAAAAAGCTGCGGTCTGATCGCGCGCCGAATCCAGCAAGGTCAGTGCGGCGGATCGCTCGGAATCGGCGGTGAAGACGGTGTCTCAGACGTTGAAGAGGCCTCCGATCGGTCGGCCTCGGCCGGAGCCGGTGACGCAGTGTCCGCCGGCGACGGATCTTCAAGCGCTTGCTCAAAAGTCTTTATTCACGCCTTTCCAGAAACCCTTGGTGAAGACTTCCTTCATATCGTTCGCCGCGTCTCCATCATGATATCCCCTCTCTTGCTAGTCATTCGTTGCTAGTCATTCGTTGCTATACTAGCCCCAAAATCTCTCTTTCGAGGTGCCCCATGAAGATCCGGCTTATCGCGTTGGCGCCCTTTCTTTTGTTGGCGGCTCTCACCGCCAGCTCTCAGGAAACTCCTTCCGCCACGCGTTTGACCAACGAGCACTACTTCGATCTCGAGCGCGTGAGCAATGCGCAGATTTCGCCGGATGGCGCGCGCATTGTCTACACCCGCCAACAGGCCAACAAGATCGAGGACCGCTGGGATTCCTCGCTCTGGATCATGAACGCCGATGGCGGCCAGCATCGCTTCCTGACGAAAGGTTCGGATCCGCACCAGCCGGCAGCGCCTTGCGGTAGCACACGGCAGGCAGCTTCCAAGGCCGTCCAGAAGCATCCCGCTCACTTGGCTGATTCACCGGCGCTCGATTAAAGCTACTCCCGCAATGTCGGCCTCGGTTCGCTCCTGCGGCTTCTCGAAGGTGGAGAGCCGCGTCACCGGCGCGTATTTGCACGCCGTGCTGGCGATCAAATGACGAGGGCGGAATGTTAAAAAACACGATGGATAGACTCCGCCAAAGAAGGACAGCCAGCCGCGAGATCGGTCAAGATGCCGCGGCCGGTGGGCCACCATTCGAGTCCTCGGCCTTGCCAGGCCTACGTGCACGACCCCCGGCCGCCTGCTCCGAGCCCTTTGGCATAGTCGCACCCGCGATCCGGTCGAGGCCCTCCAGTAGCGTTCGGATCTCTTTCTCCGCGAAGGATTGACAATCCGAGTAGAGTTTGGTCAACAGCTCGGGCAAAGCCTCTCGAATAGCAGGTAGAATTTGTTCCAGTTCCGGGAAGGCGGCCCGAAAAGAACTTATCCTCTCCCAGTTCTCGCGGAGCCGCGTCCTGCGCTCCGTCTCGTCTTCCCATATGCTGGCCCAATACCCACATGTTAGGCATGACGGATCGCAGCGTGTTCCGTCGTGAGACAGAAATGACGCCCAGCCGGACTCCGCTAGTAACAAGGTCTTAGCCGAATCGTCGCGACGTTTTTCGCCGTTGCACCTTTTGCACGCGACCAGGACATTTCCGGCGACATGAAGACCCGCGCGATAGCGGTTCATACCGTCGAGGTGTTCGATTACTGGCTGGCCACCAGCGAGAGGGCGAGAACAGTACGGGCAAGTGTTGTTGAACCGTTCCCGGACCAGTTTCTCGTACTCCTCGCCGCCGATTCTGATTGTCCAGTGTTCGGCAACTCTCCGGCTCAGTTCGTGGAGGAACATGCTGACGATCTTATTCGCAACGTCGGATTTAGCCCGTCTCGTGGCCGAACGCAGTTGAGAGGTTGGGTCCTTCATCTCTCGTCTCCGAACAGCCAGTTGACCTCAACGCTTAGGGCAGTCGCGAGCGCCTTCAGCTCGTAATCGAGGACGCGTCGGTGGTTGTTCTCTATCTTGGCGATCGCAGCTCGGTCGAGCTGAATTCCGAGTCGAGCCACCCTCCCCGACAGGGCGTCCTGCGTAATCGGTGGTCGAACCAGGCTGCGCGCTTCGGCAACGCGCCGTCCGACGATATTCTTTCCTCTCGGACCCTTGGGCACACGACGAGCGTAACGTCTAGCCTCGCTCGGGAGTGTTCTACAATAGAACAGTTTGGAGTCGGCAGATCGTGAATAGGAACCCTAAACGCCATCGGCAAAAAAGATGGGGAGGGGCTTGTCGTCCGCGGCAAGCGCTCCGAGACCAGGCTCAGGGCAGGTGCCGTATGTGCGGCCGATCAGCTGAGAAGCATGGGATTGTGCTGATTGCCGTTCATTATGTCTCGCCCGAAGGAGGGGGCAGCAACGCGTCGGAGAATCTGCGAGTAATCTGCGATGAGTGCAACGCTGGGAACGACGGCAGCTTCGAACTGCGGGAACCGGCATGGATGGGGGCGGTGATGGCTCACAAGAGCGTGCACATGCGGCTCGGCGAAACACTAAAGGCCTCCCAAGGCCAGCCCGTTGCAGCGGCGACGCTCAAGTTTATCGCTAATCAAGACAATTGGCCGCAGCGGGTGAGGGAACTTCGCTATTTGGGCTGGGACATCGATTCGTTTAACCGCAAGATGCCGGGCGGCCGCGTATCGTCATTTTATCGATTGAAGGAATCACAGCCATGGCCCGAAGATCCTGCAGGAGCAATCAGGCAATACCAACGAGAAAGGGCGCAGCAAAACAAATCCCTTCGCTGAGCGCAGCCCGAAGCCAAGGCGCTCGCCTATTTTCGCAGGTAGGAATCGTCGCCGCGAATCCAATCCTCGCGGCGCGGCGAAAATAAATCCAACGCCACGCAATCTTCCAGCGCCTCCACATAGTGCGGCACATTAGGCGGAATTCTGAGCGCCTCCCCGGCATGCATGATGCGTTCTTCGCCCGCCACAACAAACTTCGCCGATCCCTGCTCCACCATCGAGATTTGCTCATTGTGGTGGCTGTGTTCTGGAACCAAACAGCCCTTGCCGAGGTACATTCGAGCCACCGTCATGTTGTCGGATTGGATCACCTGGCGCGCCAGAAGAGGATTCAACTCTTCCCTCGGTACGTTTTCCCACTGGTAATGCTGCATCGCGTCCGCGATTTTAGCACAGCGGAAATCAGATCACGTCGGCGAAGCTTTTCCGCAGCCGATAGAACCAAACATGCCCCAGAAAAAACAACGCCAGCGCGATAACCCAAAGCTTCACCAGCGGCAACAACTCCGGCGCGTGGCCTTCCAGGAACACCGCCCGATAGCCGCGCACCAGCACATACAGCGGATTCTGGCGCATCACCGCCGAAATCGCGGGCGACAAACTGGTCGACTCCTGATAGCAAATCGGTGTGATGAAAAACCACATGGTCAGAACCAGCGCCATGATCTGGCCCAGGTCGCGCATGTATACGCCGAGCGCCGCCAGGAACCAGCACATACCCAGCGTGAACAGTAGTTGCGGAACCAACAACACGGGCAGCCAGAGCACCGCGGCGGGAACGGCATGGCGAACGATGAGCAGTCCGGCGACGAAGACACCAGCGCCGAAAAGCTCTGTCACCAATCCGGAAACAACCTGATTCACCGGCAGCGTGTCGAGCGGAAACACCAGCTTCTTGACAAAATTGCGATGCTCTAAAATCACGGATGCCGCGCGTCCCACCGGTTCGGAGAACGCCAGCCACGGCAGCATCCCGGCGAGAAAATACAGAGCGAAACCGGTGCGGCTCTGGTCGGGGCCAAAGCGGCTCTGCAGCACGATGCCAAAGACGAAAAAGTAAGTCGCCATGAGCAGCAGAGGATTTAACACAGTCCAGAAGACGTCGCCGAACGATCCGCGATAACGCGCCAGAATGTCGCGCCGCGCCATGGAGCGTATCAATTGGTGATTGCGGGCGATAGTCCGCAGCGGGCTTGCAAACAGCTTCGGCAGCGCAGCCCAGGCTCGCCTCCAGCGCACCGCGCGCAGGGTTGTGATTTCCTGCGCCAGCACGCGAAGCTGGCCCTCTGAAACATTCTCGACAGCTTCCACCAGGATCCGAAGGAAAGGCTCGCCGCGCGTATACGCCCAGCCACCGGACGGCTGGATGTGAGAAAGATAAATTTCGTAAGCGCCTGTTTCGGGTGGAAATGGGATGGAGATTTCGAACCCCGCGGCCGCGCCGGGAGGAACATCGCGCGCTACCGGAATCCATGCGCCTTCCTCAATGAACAGGTTCGATTGCGGATCGTAAAACTGCCAGCCGAGCGAAAAGTTCTCCGAGGTCCATGTTCCGCCCGATCGATTCTCGATGGTTAGCCGGACTTCCAGTACGGAGCCATGGACGGATACGCGAGCGTCCTTATATTGGGCTGCGCTCATGCTTGGAAACTCATGCTTGGAACATCACTGATACAACCACGCCGGATAGCGCTCGCGCACTTCGCCGCTCTTGCGGCCCACCGCGTAGACCCCGTCGCCGCGCAAATCCTGCGACAGCTCGTAGCGCGCCAGCAAATGCTTCACCCACAGGTGCTCGGGCTTGGGCTCCTCGCGGAACGGACCGGTTTCAAGCAGCGTCATTTCGAACCCGGCGTAATAATACAAGAGGACGATCTCGCGCGCCGTGTACTCGCGATTGTGCCGCGCCTCCGGCTCTTCACCCTCCACGCGCGGGCGGATGTACGCGGGAAAAAAGCCCGGATGGTAGCCATTCAGAATCGCTGCGATGGCGCGCAGCGAACCGATATTCGGCGTAGTCAGCACCAGGTGCCCGCCCGGCCTCAAAATCCGGTTGATCTCCGCCAGCATGTGCATCGGATCTTCGGTGAGATGCTCCACCAGCTCGCAGCACAACACCGTGGAAAAATAACCGTCGTCGTAAGGAAAGCGGTCCTTCTCGGCGTTAAAGAGCTCCAGCGCGCAATGGAATTCCTCGCCATCGGCGGACTGCGCGCGGCGCTCTTCCACCTTTCCCGCCGGACCGTAATAGCATCCCCGCACTTCACCGTAACCGAGACGCGTTTTGAGCGCGGGTGTGATTTGCAGATAGGAACCCATCTCGAGAATACGGTCCGACGCCCCGCCCGGCGGCGTGATCGTGAGCGTTTTTTCGAAGCGGCTGAGATGCGTCTCAATGTAGCCCTTGGCGGCTTCATCGGGTGCCCAGGAGAGAATGTATTCCGGCTCAACACGCACGCCCGGCGCCGCTTCCGGCAGTTCCGAACTCTCGGCCTTCACTATGCCCGCGGCCCCGCCGTTCCCGGCGATGCGCTCCAGAAAATCCGCGTAGCGCCGGGCCACTTGAGGCCAGGTACATTCCGTTTGCACCCATGCTCGCGCCCGCGCGCCCAGCTCCTTGCGCATTTCCGGCCGGCCGACCAGCAGATTCAGATATTCGAAAAGATAATCCTCTTCGCTCGCATCCACCGGCGCTTTCAGGCAGATGGTCTCGGGCAGTTCGCTGAACGATCCCACTTCTGAAACCACCACCGCCTTGCCCAGGCCGAGCGCCCGCATCAGAGTTCCCGAATTCTCGCCAACCGTCGGATACCGCAAATTGAGGATGATGTCGCAGGCCGCCAGATAACCGACAAACTCCTCCATCGGGCGGAAGCCGAGAACACGCACGTGCAGGCCCAGGTCGAGCGACCGGATCAGCGACTCCAATTGCAGTTCCGGATGCGGATCGCCCACCAAAATCATTTTGGCGCTTGGATAGACGCGCATCAGCCGGCGGAAGGCTCGCAGCGATTCGGCGATGCGCTTATACGGCTTCAGAAAACCGAAGATGCCGATCAGCGGCGTCGTCTCGTCCAGACCCAGCCGCTCGCGAAAGTCCAAGCGGTTGGCGTCCTCCGGAATCCAGGCGCCATGCGGGATGCGAGCCACCGCGCCCTCAAATCCCGCGCCGCGCAACTCGGATTCAACGCAGCCGCTATGCACGATGGCCGCCTGCGATCGGCTCAGCAACTGGCGCAGCATCGGCACGCCTTCATAATCGGGACCCACTTCCAGACGCCGTACGCGGTCCGCATACGCCAGATCTTGGGCGTTGCCTTCCTGCTCCACCGCGCGCATGTACGCATCCCAATCGCCGCGCTTGATGGTAATGTCGGCAATCAAGTGATGCAGATTTGCTTCGTGCACCACCACTACGCCGGGATGCTCCATGGCCGCTTCATAGCAAAAATCGTGAAAAGCGTTGTTGCCCACCTGGTACAGCGCGACATCGAAATTCTTGGGATTGAAAGCGAGCGGTTTCGCTGCGAACACCTCCACATCCACCAGCTTTTTCAATTCGTCCAGGAGTGCGGCGGAATAGTCGGCAATGCCGCTGCGCGCAGGTGGGAGCGGTGAGAAAAAAGCAACCTTGATCGCCACGAGTCCGTCGGGGGCTATTTCGCCAATTCCATCGAAAAGGCGCCCAGGGCCAGGGGAACGCGTACCAGCGCCAGCGTGCGGGCCTTGTCCTGCAAGAAATACAGATCGAAATCGACGCTGGACGAAGGTCCTCTGACGGACGCCTTAACGTGATCCGTCGCGACCGGCGTGGTCCCGATCTTCACGTTCTCTGTGCCTGTTAAACCCAGCCGAATCTCGTAAGGCGCGCCGAAGAATACCGTTTGGCGCGGAGGAAGCCGGCCCCGGCTCAATTCCTGGCGAACGAAGTACAGGAATGCCAAGGCGTCTTTGCCGCAGACATTGGCCGTTATTTCGGCCCGCCCGTCGCCCGATCCGCGAGCAACTGTGCCGGTGTTGGGATCGAATGTTTCCTTTTCATCCACTTTCTTCGAACCATGCGACGTGCTTTTCTGAAACTCCGCCGAACAAAACTCTCCGGACGCCGTGGAGCGAAATCGGTCGTTGACTGCAAATCCCGGAACGTCCGCGTCCAGGTCGAATTGAAAGTGTACGTGCTCCGGCCCATTCGTCTCGCGCGAGCTCGATGCGCTAAGCGTCGCTTCGCCCAAGCTTAAGCCGCTCGGCCAGTTGACGCTGTAGTGCAGGGTCTCATTCGGCAGCGTGGACTCGGCTACCGGCGCCGCAACCAGCGCCAGCACAGAGCAAAGCAGTGCGGGAGTGACACCTGTGAACTTCATCGGCCAACAACCGAACTGGAATTTTGTTCCGCTCCAGCTACGTTCGAAGAGGCTTTCGAAGCGCCGCCCGCAACCGCGTAATAAACGTCTAAGGTCTTAGCGGCGCTGCTGGCCCAACTGAACGTCGCCGCCCGTTGCACCCCCAGCCGTTCCATGCGCTGGCGCAATTCCGGATTCAACAACAGATCGCGCATGGCAAAAACCAGATCCCGCTGCGAACAGGGATCGAAGAGCAGCGCCGCGGAATCGGCCACTTCCGGCATGGCCGATGTGTTGGAACAAGCCACCGCGCGGCCACAGGCCATGGCTTCCAGAATCGGCAATCCGAAGCCTTCATAGAAAGAAGGGTAAACAAACAGGTCGCACGCGCCGTACAAGCGCCGCAATTCTTCGTCGTCCACGAAGCCGGTGAAATGGATGCGATCCGCCAGCGGAGACTTTTTGGCGGCCGCGCGCACGGTGGGCGCATACCACGTCTCCTCTTTTCCGACAATCGACAGGTG
>Ga0302324_100029637_pt1 | contig 10360 bp, 7 predicted proteins | sample Palsa_T0_1_FD_201949 | JGI IMG/M metagenome (GOLD analysis project Ga0302324, IMG submission 201949) | Peat permafrost microbial communities from Stordalen Mire near Abisko, Sweden - Palsa_T0_1 | ecosystem: Environmental > Terrestrial > Soil > Palsa > Peat permafrost | place: Sweden: Abisko... | reverse complement strand
AGGGAATAAACCCGGCGACGATGCACCAGGCATAGATCGCATTCATACGCATAGAGGCCCCTGAAGAACACAGGCAGAACTTCACAAAAGGGAATGGGTCGGGGCCGCTGAGTGGACAATGCCACGCTGCAACGCCGGAACCCGCTATTTTTGAGAAGAATTAAGCGCGGCGCCGAGGGGGTGGCCGTTGGAAGGATGGGACCAGGACAGGGGCCTGGGGCACGCGGCCGGCGTAAGCGTGGGCCAGCGGTGCGAAGAAGCTGAGAGGGGAGATGACTCCGACAAAGAGAAGCGGCAGAATCGCGACCCAATCGGCAGGGTTGCCGGAATGGCCGTGCGGGACCAAAAGCAACAGGAGGGCAAAGCCGATTGCGATTGCTGCAATCATAACCACTCCGCGCCGCTGCTGGGTTGGTTTCACCGTCGAGCTTCTCCTGCTGGGAATTATAGCGGATGGCGACCTGCGCGCAGAAACCAACCTGCCGCCCGCCCGTACAATGGAGATGAAAGCCAGAACCCACCAGACCATGGCGGAAACCGAAAAACAGAAGGCCCTGCCGCAGAAAAAGGACGAAGACCCTGTCGGTAAGGTTTACGACTCGCGGCTGATGAAGCGGCTGGGCCATTACCTGCGCCCGTACTGGATACAGGCCACCGTCTCCGCTCTGGCTGTGAGTTTTAAGACACTGAGCGATGTGGCCGGGCCCTACCTGGTCAAGGTGGCCATCGACCGCTATCTGACGGGCACTCCCGGCGCGGCGACAAACTGGCTTACTCGGCGGCTCCCGGCCGACCCTTACCACGGCATCACGGTGCTTGCCACCATCTTCATGGGTGCGTTGATCTCGGCCTATTTTTTCGAGTTCATCCAGACTTATCTGATGCAATGGATGGGCCAGAAGATCATGTTCGACTTGCGCCGCGACATCTTCCGCCACATGCAGAGGATGCACATCGGCTTCTTTGATACCCATGCCGTGGGCCGCCTGGTTACGCGGCTCACTTCAGACGTGGACGCCATCAACGAGATGTTTACTGCTGGCGTGCTGGCCATTGTAGACGACTTCTTTAACCTGACCATCATGGCCGGCGTGATGCTGACCATCAACTGGAAGCTGGCGCTGATTGCGTTTGCCGTGCTGCCGTTGATATTGATTGTCACGCGCATGTTCCGCGACAGCGTGCGCGAAAGCTATCGCCGCGTGCGCGCCGCCATCGCGCGCATCAACAGCTTCACGCAGGAACACATCAGCGGCATGCCCGTGGTGCAGTTGTTCAATCGCGAACAGCGCGCCTACCAGGACTTTGAAGACGTGAACCGGCTGCACATGATCGCCTTCAAGGACACCATTTTTGCTTACGCGCTTTACTATCCAGCGGTTGAGATATTGTCTGCCGTGGCCATTGCGCTGGTCATCTGGCGGGGCGGTTTTGGAGTGCTGTCGGGGACGGTCACCATCGGCGTACTGGCCATGTTCATTCAATATTCACAGCGCTTCTGGAGGCCGATACAGGATCTGAGCGACAAGTTCAACATTCTGCAATCGGCCATGGCGGCGTGCGAGCGCATCTTCAAGCTGTTGGACACGGCTCCGGAAATTGTGAACCCGGAGAAGCCTGTAATTGGTGACGGAAGCAACCGCATCGAATTCCGCCATGTGTGGTTTACCTATCAGAAGCTGACCGAGGCGCAACAGGCGGCGGTGGCCGAGGTTGTGGCTTCTTCGCAGCCATCGGGCGGCGAAAATGCAGGTCCCCTTCGGCAGGCTCAGGGCGGGCTCTCGACTGCGCCGGGCGCAAAAAGCGCGCCCCGCTCCACTCAGGATGACAGATTTGTTTCTGCGGCGAAGCTGGCCGCAATTCCCGACATCGAATGGATTCTCAAGGATGTTTCTTTCACCGTGGAGCCCGGGCAGACTGTGGCCATCGTGGGCCACACCGGGGCAGGCAAGACCACGCTGACCAGCCTCATGATGCGCTTCTACGATGTGACGGCCGGGCAGATTCTGGTGGATGGCATTGACCTGCGCAAACAAGACTTGAACGCGCTGCGGCGGCATTTCGCCGTGGTGTTGCAGGACCCTTTCCTTTTTACCGGCACGCTGGCTGAAAATATCCGGCTCGGCAACGAGGAAATTACCGAAGCCGCACTACGCCAGTCCGCAGAGGACGTCAATGTTCTGGACTTCATTGAGGGCCTGCCGGGCAAGTTCGACGAGCCGGTGCAGGAGCGGGGCAATTCGCTGTCGACAGGGCAGAAGCAGCTCATCAATTTTGCCCGGGCGCTGGCCTACAATCCGCGGATTTTGATTCTGGACGAGGCCACGTCGAGTGTCGATACGGATACCGAATTGCGCATTCGCGGGGCCCTGGAGCGGATGGTCGAAGGCCGGACCAGCGTGCTGATCGCGCACCGGCTGTCTACGGTTCAGAGAGCGGACACGATTCTTGTAATGCATAAAGGCCAGTTGCGCGAGATGGGCTCGCATCAAGAGCTGTTGGCGCAGCGTGGGCTTTACTGGAAGCTCTACCAACTGCAGTACAAGGACCAGGAAAACGGCCTGGGGGCGAGCCGGCTTGGCGAACCTTCCGCTGTGCCGGCGCGATAGCGCGATGCAAATTTACGCTACGATTACCGGCCCGTTGCCTTGTTTGCGAGGTCAATAAATTCCTCCCTGCCAAAGGCTGTACCGGCAATGCCCCATCCTCCCTCCGCGGCCTCAGTGAGCAGAACCCATGTTCGGGCTGCTTGCGCCGGGTCGCCCGATACCCTGGTCACAATCCCGGTAATCTCTTTGACCAGTTGCCGCTGACCATCCCGGTTCAACGCCGCTGGTGGAGTCACAATCTGCACCCTCACTGTTCGAGCGGCGGCTGCCGATCCGGTTTGAACCTGAGAAGGCGGCATACGGTGGATGTAGGCGGCTGTGTTGTTTAGATGGAATGGCCCCGGCTGGGATACGCCCTCGGCGCTCAGTACTGCACGGATGAGATTCTCTCCCAGTTCGCGGTCGCTGTCCGCCGGGAAAAGGTCAGCTGCGGCGTACACATCAATCATCGGCATAGATGCTCCAAATTGAGGAAATGGATTTTCAACCGCACTTGCGGGCCGGCTGTTCGCGCGGCTCTCAAAAGCGGTCGATAGCCATCATACATGATGATCATCATGTATGGCCCGTATGTGATCTGCTTGAATCAAAATTGCAAGAAAATATGGAGCCGCCTTGGTGATTCCGACTGGCGACTAATCGAGAAGCGCAATCTTCGCGCGATTTTCGAACAGTGGCAATCTGAATCAATCGTTTATGGTTAACGAAGAACCCGGAACAAATGGGAGGGACCGGATATGCGCTATCCCGCCGTGGAAACTGAAGAGAAGCACGCACGGATATTGAAAGAGGCATCCCGCCTGTTTCGTGAGCGAGGTTTCGCAAATGTTTCTGTTCATGAATTGATGTCGTCGACAGGCCTTACGCGCGGTCCGTTTTACAATCACTTCGACTCAAAAGAGCAGCTAATTGCCGAATGCGTCGCTATTGGCATGCAAGAGACATTGTCCGGCGTCGAACAGCATTTTCAGACTGCCGCAGGCCGTCGACGCTATATAGAACGGTATTTAAGCGCGAGGCATCGGGATTCTCCAGGCACCGGTTGCACGATGGCGGCGGTGGCCCAACAGGTTCAGCGAGAACCCGAGGCGCGAAGCCGATTCACCGGATTCATGAAAAAGATTGTTGGAGCGATGTCTAATGGCTTTCCCGCGCGACGTTCTGCCCGGCGTGAAGCCCTTCACACTCTGGCCTCGGCAGTAGGCGGGCTGATATTGGCGCGAGCCGTCGATGATGAGGGTTTCTCGCTGGAGATATTGGATGCGGTTCGGCAAACCCTCAACAAGGTGTAGCACGTAGCTACCCAGGGAGCGGGGAACAAGCGAGCTTCGTCTACCTGATCTCGAGGGGATTTCGCACTGGCGGGCGCAGTTGAAGCCGACCATTTTCAAGAGCCTGGAATACTCTCCGATCTCAGTTCCCTCGGAAACTCTTTCCTAACCGCTCCCGTGCTTGTGGTGTCTAATGATTCGCATGGACAAGAACGACCACGCGGCGATCCAGGCGGTTCTGGCTGGAGACAAAGAGGCCTACGGGGCGCTGGTGGTGCGCCATAGCCATAGCCTCTTCCGCGTGGCTTATCGCATTACCGGCAACGAGGCCGATGCGGAGGACGTTGTTCAGGAGGCGTTCCTGCGGGGATACCGGAAGCTGGAAGGATTTGAGTCCCGGGCGAATTTCAGCACGTGGATTTACCGGATCGCCGTGCATTGCGCTTTGGATCGTGTGAGACACCGGCGGGGAGACGAGACAAATTGGGCGGGGCGGGTGGGCGAGACGAACGACCCGGAGCAGGATCAGTTGCAGGTGCCGGACCAGGCTGCGGGGCCTGATCGCCTGGTGTTGAGCGGCGAGATCGGATCGATGCAAGAGACAGCGCTGCGCAGCCTGACGGCTACGGAGCGCACAGCCTTTGTGCTGCGCCACATGGAAGACCGCACGACGGCGGAGATTGGCGCCGCGCTGGGCATTGAGCCCAATGCGGCCAAGCAGGCGGTGTTCCGGGCCGTACAAAAGCTGCGGCGCCGGCTGGCGCCCCTCAGGGTGGCAACATGATGCATTTGACGGATGAAGAGATGATTCAAAAAGCTTACGGCGAAAGTGAGAACCTTGCTTCCGTTGAGGAGCACCTCAGGGGCTGCCGCGAGTGCGCTGACAACTTCGCCGAATTGGAACGCGACCTGACGGGGTTGGACCGGGTGACCGCGCCGGAGCGCGATGCCCACTACGGCGAGCGGGTCTGGGCCTCGATTGCACCTTCGCTGCCAGCGTACGGGCCGCTGTACGCATCCGGATCGAAGTCGGCCGAACGGCGCTGGTGGGCGAACGGGCTTTGGAAGGGTCTGGGCTATGCGGCGGCATGCGCCTTGCTGGTTGCCTGCGCATTCTATGCGGGCCAGCGGTGGGAGGAAAGGAAGCAGCAACCGGTGGCTCAGGTGGATCACAAGACCCCGCAGGCAAAACAGCCTATTGTGGTGGTGGTTCTGGACGATCACCTGGACCGCTCGGAGCGGTTCCTGGTGGAGTTGAAACATGCGGACATGGATTCAGCAGCCATGGCGTCGCCGATGCGCGCCGAGGCACAAAGCCTGCTGGCGGCAAATCGCGTTTGCCAGAAGAATGTCGCGCAGAGTAACGATCCGGGCCTGACCACGGCTCTCGATCACCTGGACCGCCTGCTTGCCGAGGCGGCCAACGAACCGGGCGGCCTGAACGCAAATTCAATAGCCAAACTGCAGGACGAGATGAACGCGGATGGCCTGCTCTTCGAGGTGCGCGTGCTGCGCTCCAGAATCACGCATCAAAAGCGGCCCGGGAGCGATCCGGCCAAAGGGGGAACAATATGAAGATCAAGCCCGGAGTTTTTAAGCCCGGCATTCCAACTGCCTTGCTGGCGGGAATTGTTTGGTTGCCGTTGAGTTGCGGAGCCGCAGCTTTGGCCGGACAATCCTTTACCGGCTCCGGATTGCCGGCCGGGATGGATGGGGCGCCGGGCCCCGGCGCAGGCAGCCCTGCGGCTACAGCGCGAGCGGCATTCGATGCGCCCGACACAAGTCTTTTTGCGGATGGTACGCGGGCCATCAACGAGTCCCGCTGGGTTGACGCGGCAAAGATCTTCGCCCAGGTTGCCGCACAGCATGGGGAACACGCCGATGGGGCGCTCTACTGGAAGGCCTATGCGGAGGACAAGCTGGGCCAGTCCGAGACCTCCGGGCAAACGTGCTCGGAGTTGCGCAGCGGCTACCCCAGGAGCCGCTGGATCGACGATTGCAGCGCGCTGGAGATTGAGCTGCGCGCCAAAGCTGGCAAGCCCGTACAGATTGATGCCGGTGAAAGCGACGATGTGAAATTGCTTGCTCTGAACGCCATGATGCGCCAGGACGAGCCGCGAGCGCTGGAAGAGATTCAGGCCATTCTGAACGGCGACTCCAGCGAAAGGCTCAAGAAGGAAGCGGAGTTCATCCTGGGTCATCATTACTCGAACGAAACCTATGCGCAGATTGTTCGCATCAGCTACGTCGAGGGCGATGTTCGCATTGCGCGAGGCGTGGAGAGTGCAAAGACCGACAACGCAACATGGGAGAAGGCGGTTGCGGATCTGCCGCTCGAAACGGGTTTCAGCCTGGTGACGGGCGTCGGACGCGCGGAGGTGGAGCTTGAAGATGCCTCGACCCTCTACCTGGGGGAAAACTCTGTCCTGACGTTCAATGACTTGCATGAGACGGGTGGCGTGCCGTACTCGGAAGTGGCGCTGCTTTCAGGCACAGTATCGCTGCATGTTCGTCCTTACGTGGCCGGCGAAAGATTCATTTTGCGGACACCGACGGACGACATCATCTCAAGATATCCTGACAAGACCTATGCGCGCATCGGAAGCTTTACCGATGCCATGACGATTACTCCGCTTGAAGGCGGCGTGCTTCATCTGCCGGGAGTCTCAGCAGAATCGATCGCCAGCGGCAGGACCTGGACCTATCGTTCCGGCATGCTAGACGATGCCGCGGGCACAGACGATAAAGTGGCATCCTCCGCATGGGACAAGTGGGTCGGAGACCGCGTTGCGCAACAAACCGCCGCGACCGCTGAAGTGATGGAAGCTTCGGGGCTGACGGCGCCCATACCCGGCCTGGCGGAGATGGCTGGACAAGGGAAATTTTTCGATTGCGCACCGTATGGAACCTGCTGGGAGCCGAACGATTTCGCCAGCCAGGAAGCGAGTCAGGATGCGAGCCTGAAGAGAGAGCCAGCGAACCGGCATCCAGGCCTGATTCTGGCCGCCTATCACCCCGGCGCACTGCCGTGGGCGCAAGCGCAAGCGGACTCATCAACGGGGTTGGGAGCTTTAGACCGCGAATTCTTCCCCTGCACGCCGGGGGCTCTGCGCTACCGGGTTGTGAAGGATCAAACTACCGGCAAGGAGACGGTGATCGATCTGGGGATTGGTCAAAGAGCGCGTTACGGCTGGGCAGTTTGCCATGCGGGCAGTTGGATTCGACACAAGAAACACTATGTGTGGGTGACGGGCGTCAAGCGGCGGCATCAGGAGCCGGTTCGTTGGGTCAAGAGTGGGCGCAAGGTGGGGTTTGTTCCGCTGCATCCCTACGACGTGAAGGGCGCGCATGCGATCAACGTCAAGCACGAGGTGTTCATGGTTCGAGGGAAAGATACAGTCATTGCGGAGCCGGTAAAACTCGATGCCAAGAGTGCGATCGAGTTTCTCCCGGCACCACCGAAGGAGTTTCGCACTGCCGCATCGCGGCCATTGGAGCGCGCGGAAGCTCCGCATATGGAAGCGCACCCGTTCGTGAATCCGCGTGGGAACAAAGGCACTGAGGTCAGCCGCGCGGCTATTCCCATCCATTTCGATGCCAAGTCGCAAAGCTTCATGATGCCTTCGGAACAGATGCGGGGAGGCAAGACCGTGACGGTTTTCGCGCCTATCACCAACCATAGCGGCAGCCTGCAGGCGCGCGGCGACAGCTACAGCGGAGGAAGCGGCTTCCGCGGCAGCAGCGGATCAAGCGGTGGCTTTCGTGGCGGAAGTGGCAGCAACGGCTCAAGCGGTGGCAGTTCTCATAGCGGCGGAGGCAGCAGCAGTTCGAGCGGCGGTGGCTCGCATAGTAGTGGCGGCGGCGGATCAACTGTTAGCAGCTCCAGTTCGTCCAGCAGTGGCGGCAGTAGCTCAAGCGGTGGTGGTTCTCACCACTAAATTCGACTGGCAACGAATGCAGAACCAAGGTTGCTATATCGCTGACTTCGAATGCGGGGTAAGTTTGTCTTGGCGTTTACCGCGAAGACATACAGATGGCACAGCCCGATTCGGATGATTTGCGCGCGTTCGAACGGTTGGCCGCCAAGCTCCGTTTGCGTTGGCCTGAATGGGGCGCGTTGTCTGCGTTTGCCGCCCTGGTTGCTTACGTCATCCCGTACCACGAGCCGATAGCGGACGAGGCGCAGGCTTGGCAGCTTGCTCGAAGCCTTTCGCTGCCTTCTCTTTTTCGAACCTACATCCGTTACGAGGCGTCTCCAGGCCTGTGGCATTTTCTGCTTTGGATACTGGTTCGGGCCCGTGTCAGCTACACCGGTCTGCACTGGATTTGCGGAGCCATCGCCGTTGCCGCCACGGGCTTGCTGGTTTTGAAGTCCCCGCTTCCCAGGTATCTGAAGCTCTCACTGCCCTTCACTTACTTTCTGCTGTATCAATATGCCGTGGTGGCGCGAAGCTATGTTCTGGTGCCGATTCTTCTTTACTTGATCGCTCTATTTTGGAAGAGAAACCCGCTGCTCCTGGCGCTGCTGCTTGGCCTGCTGGCCAATGTTGCTCTTCATGCAGCCGTCATTTCGGGCGGCCTGGCTGGTGTGTATTTCGTGGAACAAATAAGAGATGGAGATTTCAAAAAACCGGACCGCCGTGGCCAACTATTGGGGACCGTATTCGTTCTGCTCGGTTTCTACGCATTTGCCATCTGGACATCGTGGCCGCCCCATGACCTGCTGAATCACATTGCAGACACTCGCCGCATGCAATCGCCCGGCATGCCCTCGTTTGCGGCCAAATTTGTCATATCGCTGGTGATGGGAATTTGCCCCAAGCCCTGGTGGCTCTCCATCCCCTTCTGGATCGGGATCGCTTTCTGGCTGCACATGCGGCGCAGCCTTTTTTATCTTCTGCCGGTACTGTTTTTTGCCGTCTTTTGCGGGGCTGTGAGTTGCGGGTGGTGGCATGCGGGCCTTTTGATTCCATTGCTGATCTGTCTTCTCTGGATCACATGGCCAGCATCCAATTTCAAACTCTCCAGGCGCGAAATCTTCTGCCTCATTGCCGTTCTCGCAATGACCGGTGAGCAGATTATGTGGTCGGCATTCGCCATTGATTTCGATCTTTACAATGCGTTCTCTCCTGACCTGGCGGCAGCAGAGTTTCTTCGCCCCCTGGTCAGGCAGGGCGAGACTATTGCGATCACATACTTTGACGATCCCTACCTGCACGCCTATCACGGGGTGGGGATCTTGCCATATTTCGATCACAACATTTACATCAACCAGCCGGATGCGTTCTGGGCATGGAGCTCTCAAAACCCGACCGAGGAACGGTTCTGGGAAGTTTTGCCTTCCCACCCTTCTGTCATTTTGGTTGAGGTACGTTTGCCGGGCCTGGACAGCCGCGTCAGCCTGCTGGATCCGAAGGCACAGATTCTGAGCCAGGCCGGGTACAGGTTCACGCATATGTTCTGCGGCTCGTCGCCGATCGGCTATTTACCGGCGGAGAAAAACTGCCACCTGATTTTCCAGCGCCCGGCTGCACTCGATGCGGCTGCCTCTACGCCAACCGAAGAGATTGCCTCACAAGAATGATCTGAGCGAGCCGCAAAACAAGAGGGCCGCACCGCGAAATGCGGAGCGGCCCTCGTATTCTGATGCTTCCGGCCGAACTACTTGGCGGCGACCAACGGTTGAGTGCTGAGGGTGCCGTTGGCGTAGCCTTTGGCGATTTCGGTGATGGCGATGGGCGCGTAATCGCCGGCGTGGCCGGCTTGACCAAATTGCGTCATGCGCTGGGCAACCACCTTCTGCATGGCCTCGCGTGCTGGCTTCATGTAGTCGCGCGGATCGAACTTCTCCGGCTGCGTCCAAAGCACCTTGCGAATGGCGCCGGTGATGGCCAGGCGGTTGTCCGTGTCCACATTCACCTTGCGCACCCCGTTGCGGATGCCGAGCTGAATCTCCTCGACCGGCACTCCCCAGGTTTCTTTCAGCTTGCCGCCGTACTCGTTGACGATGTCCTGCAAGTCTTTGGGTACAGAAGAACTGCCGTGCATCACAAGATGAGTATTGGGCAGACGCTTGTGGATGGCGATCAGCACATCCATCTTGAGCACCGTTCCGTCGGGCTTCTTGGTGAACTTGTATGCGCCGTGGCTGGTGCCGATGGCGATGGCCAGAGCATCGACGCCGGTAAGCTCGGCAAACTCGACTGCCTGGTCAGGGTCGGTGATGTGATCGAGGCCAGAGCCGCCTGCGCCGTGGCCGTCTTCAACGCCGCCCAGAACGCCGATTTCGCCTTCGACAGTAACGCCGCGCTCGTGGGCGTAGTCGACGACCTTGCGGGTGACTTCAACGTTTTCTTCAAAGCTCGCCGGAGTCTTGCCGTCGGCTTGCAGGGAGCCATCCATCATGACGGAAGTAAAACCGAGTTCGATGGCGCTCTTGCAGGTCTCAAAGCTGTTGCCGTGATCCTGGTGCATGGCGAT
>Ga0302324_100029636_pt1 | contig 10360 bp, 11 predicted proteins | sample Palsa_T0_1_FD_201949 | JGI IMG/M metagenome (GOLD analysis project Ga0302324, IMG submission 201949) | Peat permafrost microbial communities from Stordalen Mire near Abisko, Sweden - Palsa_T0_1 | ecosystem: Environmental > Terrestrial > Soil > Palsa > Peat permafrost | place: Sweden: Abisko... | reverse complement strand
CGCGGCCGCGTCCAGAAGCTCCCGGTCCGCCCGCTCTTTACCCTGCATAAGAAAATCATCCCGCGACAATCGAACAGGCAGCCGGCAGACACGCCATCAGCAGGCCGATTATTCAGGAGGCTCCTAGCCTCTGCCGCGACGGGTGTTTTCAGGTTCCTGGATTCCTCCTTTGCTCGGCTGTACCGGCGCCTTCAGTGGCTGCGGCCGGTAGTGACCGCGGCGGCGGCGCTGCCGGCAGAGCCGATCGTGCAGGTGTCCGGGTCGTAGGTGAGGATGGCGCCGGAGGCTCGCATCTGGCCGATCAGTTTCGCTGCGTCGGCGGGGGCGGTGATTCTTGCCGCGCTGGCGTCGCCCGCATTGCTGGTGTCCAGGAGGATGGCGAGGGCGGCCAGGTGCGGCAGGATCTGGTCCTCGCGGACATAGGTGTTTCTCACCCGTCCGGGGCCGGTGGCGGTGGTGTGGCCGTGCCGGCACCGGTACGCGGGCCTGCCATTGGACCAGGCTGATTCCAGCCTGCGCCCGCACCGCCCGCAGGCGATGAGCCCGGCCAGCAGATACCGGCGCGCAGCCGGGCCGGCCGGACCACGCGGCACGGCCGCGTCCTGGGCCGCGATGAAATCGGCCTCGCTGACCAGCGCCGCATGCGCCGGGTGCCGGGAGATGACCCAGCCATCGGGCAGGTTCCACCGCTGCACCTGCCGGTGCCCGAGCGTGGTGTTGGCTGGGTCGACCAGGTCGAAGTCGGTGCGCTGCCGGTTCCACACCTGACGGCCCGTGTACCGGGGGTTGGCCAGGATCGCCGCGACTGTCCGCAGTGTCCACGCCGCCCCGGTCCGGTGCGGGTTGCGTCCCGGGTCCGCCGCGGACGGGCACGGCACCTCGGCATCATTCAGCGCCCGGGTGATCCGGGCAGCGCTGCGCCCGGCCAGCCGCTGCGCGAACATCCACGACACCACCGGCGCTGTGACCGGGTCAGGCTCAAGGCGATGCGCCCGCCTGCCCCAGGCCGCGTGCGCCTTGTTCGGGTGCGGCCCGGCGTCGGCGAGCCGGTATCCGTACGGCGGCCGGCCACCCAGGTAACGGCCCTGCTCCAGGGTCTGGGCGGCCATCGCGGTCCGGACCCGGATCCGGGTCCGGATGATCTCCCGCTTGGACGACAGCCCCAGCGCCAGCATCGTCTCCTCGTGATCCTCCGCGTGCCAGTCGACCCGGCCGCCTACCTCCGGCATCCACAGCTGGACACCGTAGTGCTCGAACAGCGGCGCCATCGACGCGTACTGGCTGCCGTAGAACGCCCGCTCATACTCCCCGATCACGATCGCGTCCCACCCCCGGTCCGGATCCGCCAGCGCCGCCACCAGCGCCGCGGCTTGCGGACGGCGCGTCCACGCCAGGGTCCGGCTCTCTCCCGCATCGAAGAACTCCGCCACGATCACCCCCTGCCCCGCGGTCAGCATGAGGGCCTGAGCCAGCTGCCGGGCCCGCGACGTCACCGGATCCTGCCAGTCCTCAGTCGAGACCCGCCCGTAAAACGCGAACCGCAGGCAACCCCGGCCGCGCACCCCCGCCCGGTCATGGCCCAGGCCCTCCGCCCAGGACGCCAGCATGTCCCCGCCCGGACGCATCCCGCCTGCCAGAAGGACCCCCATCGGCGCCGCGCACACCCCAGGCCACCCCCATCACATCAGGAAAAGCAGCTGCCATTCCCATAATCAGCTGACAGTCGCCATAAATCCACCCCCCGAGGAAAAGAAAGAATGGAAGCCGCCACCGTGAATTGCTAGCATGTACCGCTATTCTGCGATATCTCATTCCTCGGGCGCGATTATTCTGCTGCCTGCACGATCACGACTTCAGCTGGTGCTCCAGCGCGGCCAGCAAATCCAGGCCCCCGGGTCCGCAATCGCCAGCGACTCACCTGGCCCTCGGGACTCGCGGCGCGGACTGATCAGCAGGACGCGCGTGGCGGCGGTCGGCACTCTTTGACGAGTAGTATCACTATTGATACTATCCAGATGTGAGCAAGACGACGAAGATCATCGAGCAGATGCGGCGCTCACCGCAGAACATCCGTTTCGATGACTTGGCCAAGGTCTGCGCCGACCACTTCGGTGAACCCCGGCAGGAGGGCACCTCGCACAAGGTCTACAAGACGCCATGGCAAGGCGATCCGCGCGTGAACATCCAGCGAGGTAAGGACGGCAATGCCAAGGCATACCAAGTGCGGCAGGTGCTCGACGCAATCGCCAAGCTGGAAGCCGAGAAGAACGAGGAGGGCGACGACGATGCCTGACGCAACCCACTACACCTACCGAGTCGCGTGGTCCGCTGAGGATGGCGAGCATGTCGCCACCGTCGCGGAGTTCCCGTCACTGTCCTGGCTCGCCCCGACCCCGGTGGAAGCACTCGCAGGTCTCGCCGATGTCGTGCGTGACATGCTCACCGACATGGCTGCATCCGGCGAGCCGATTCCAGACTCGCTGTCGGAACGCAGCTATTCGGGCCGATTCGTGGTGCGTGTTCCGGCAGAGGTTCACCGCCGTCTTGTCCGCGAAGCTGCCGAACAGCATGTGAGCCTCAACCGGCTTGTGTCGGATCGGCTTGCTCGTGCCTAACCATGGTGATAGCGGAATACCTGACCTTATCGGCGGCGCCAAGGGGCGCATTGGCTAGCCCGGAGCAAGACGATAGTCTGTTCCGCAGCGCCAGTACCCGGCAGCCATCGACGACAGCGGCATCGAAGCCCTTCCGCTTGCCGCCTACATCAACGCCGATCACGAGACCACGGGTCATAACATGCCTGCCCAGGCCTCCCGGCTGAGCCGATGCGGGGAGTCAGCCTGATCCAGGACGGCCGCGCCAATAGGCGGCCGCAGCGCCGCCATCTCCGCCGCCCCGCGGGCGAGGAACCTGCCACCCACGCGGCTCAGCGGCATGAGCGGTAAACCAGCCGATCTTCAGTCCGGCTGCGCCTACCGTGGCAGATGGCTGGCCGACCTGGCGGTAAGGGCCAGAGTCCGGTCGTCCCGCGAGGGTTCGAGAAGCGCTAGGAAGTAGACCCGGCCTGGCCGCCAGTCCCAGTCTCTGCGCGGCTACGAGAGTGAGTCCGTGGCCGGTCGCCCGCTCGTGCTGTGGTGCCGGGTGGTACTCGGCGTGGTTTCCTCAGCCATCGGTAGCAGCTCTGCCGTGCGTCAGGCTGCAGGTCCGGGTCAGTTTCGTCGGCCTCACCTTGAGCGTCGCCGACGCCCCGACTAAAGGATATGGTCTTGTTGGGCGTGGGCGCACGGGGCGCGCTCCAGACTTGTCTGGAGAGATGCCGGGTTCGACTCCCGGACGTCAAGGTCCACAGCGCGCGGCACTGCGGGTCTCGGCGTCTAGGAGTACAACTGTGGCGGTTCTGCCAGCCGGGCATCCTTTTCGCCGTCATTCGGAAAACTTGCGAGCCGTCAAAGCTGGCCGAAAGCAGGCTGAGCGAGCCCATAAGAGTGCCATCCGTAGGGCCGACGCCGCCGCAATAGGGTTTACCGCACGAATCCACCAGCTTCTGATCGGTTTACTTGCCGAGGCGCAGCTTCGTGTAATCGTTAACGACCCGGACGGATTCAATGATAAAGAGCGGCGACTCCTGATGCAAGAACGCAGCCAGCAGGACCGCTGGCTGCGCGCGGTCGATTTCGCCATTCGGAGACATTACGAGATCCTGCTGCACTATGAGATCGACGACGTGAGGACAGCGCCAGGCGTAACCGCCCAATATGATTCACTGATTGACATTCTGAAGAATGACCTAGCTTCGGTCATCCAGGACCGAAATAATCTTGCCCATGCACAGTGGGTGTGGCTTCTTAACGGCAAGGAATCTGATTTTACCGGCGCCGCGGCAGAGCCGTTCAACTATCTCGCGTTGAAGCGGCGCGGGGAGGTAATAAACGAGACGGCAGGCCTCATACATGTACTAGCCGTTTCTGAGCCGACCTTTCAGAGGGACTACACTCGGATCTACGGCGAGATTACAGCACTGCACGCCACGATCGACGGAATTGACTATCCGATATTTGTCTCAGAGCTTCAATCCCGACGCCGTGATTAGCCCTGCCCTGGCCCGTCAACTGAACGAAGACGGCAGGTGTCCCGTGTCGACTGGGCTGCCACTCCGCGTCACACTGACGTCATTCCACGTCCATTTGATGACGCGGCACTCCCAGGGTGTCGGCGATGATGTCGAAGATCGATGTCCACAAGCTGTCCAAGCGTGCAGGCCGGACGGGCTGGAGTTGCAGTTCGAGAAGGATGAAGTCGCGTACTGAACTGTCGGCCAAGTTGCCGTGTCGTTTCGCTCTCAGGATCTCGACAATGCTCGAGCCGCCGTGCTCGGCGAGCCCTTCAAGCATCTCCAGTTCGACAAGGTCAACGATCTCGAGTTGCGCAACGTCCGGTCCAGTCAGCAGGTCCTTGCCCCGCGCCCGGTCTCGTACGAGAGGCAGTGTGAACGGGCTGACGGGGAAGCCTTCGGTGACTACGAGCAGTGGGTAGTACCGGCGGTGGGGCGCACCGGCCACGCCGGTGAGAAGTTCCTCGGCCTGGCGTAGGCAACGGATGGTGCTGTTAAATTTGCTCGACCTTGCCGACCAGCTTGTCTATGTCGTTGAGCACGTCCTGGTCAGAGACTCCGGCGGTGCTCCGCCGGGTCAATGTGCTGGTGGTCACCTCGACCACGACCCATGCGTCGCCATAGTCGATGGCGGCATCCGCGATCCTCAGGCCGGGGGTGCCGCGGGTGAACGCATTCTTGAGCGTCCTCTCGTCGTAGATGCGTCGCGGCCCGGCCGGGCTGTCGACAGCCGTGGCCAGGACGCTGAGCGCATAGCGTTCGCTCAGTGTGCGCATGTAGCCCTCGGCCCGCGCGGCGTCACGATGCCTGCCGGCGTTGCGCAGTCCTTCGGCTAGGTCGAACAGCGGCAGCCAGCTGAAGAACCGTCTTAGAAGGAGACCGGGGTCTAGAACGAGGATCATCCCGTTTTGAAGGCGCAGCAACGGATAACGCTCAAAGGTGCCGAAGGCCCAGTCTCTGCCGAGCTGTGCTGTCTCGCGCGTAACGAGCATGCGCAGGGTTATGGCGTCGGCGCAGACCAGGTGAAGGACGGCTTCCAGGCGGTCCAGCGGCCAGCCCGTGGCCTGGGCGTGTGCGGCTGGATGGATCAGCGGACCATGCGACTGGATATGGGCCCACAGGCCGAAACCCACGGTGATCCAGTCACCCAGCGGTACGCCCGTGGCCTCGTAGAAGAGCGCGGGCAGATTGCATACCTCCCTATCCGACGGACCAGATGTAGGTGAGTGCAGCCACCGGTAGTGAAACCGCCCTAGCAGGTGCGCTTCGTCGGCGTTGGCGTGGAAGATTTGGTTGGCGATTACGGCACGCCGGAGACGCCCGGGGCGGTCCGGGGTTGCCAGCGGGCTCGTGCGAATCTGAGTGCTGTCGGTGCCCACATACTCGGACAAGACCAGTAGCAGGGAGGCCATGGCCCTGTCTGGCGGTGCCCCTAGCGGGGCGTCGGTGGCGACCTCGCACGCAACTTTGAGCAGCACCATGAGGACCTGCGGGGCGAGAAGCCGCCGCCGAGGATCGGCCCTAAGCAGGCGACGGATCCTATTGGCAGTGGCCGGTGGCAGAAACAGCCCCGCGAACTCAAGTTCGACCCCACGCTGGTCAGCGTCGAATCCATGTAGCCGGCGCAGGATCTCGGCGACAAATACCGCGACAGTCTCCAGCGGAATCTTGGACAACGCCTCGTCGACCCATGTCGGCGGGTAATCGGCGGCGAACCTTTCGGGCGGAAATCCAAGGATCTCGCTGCCGGTCAGGAAGACTCCTACGTGGTCGAATGGGGCCGGACGTCGGGCGAGTGCCGCCGGAACCAGCAGTCCGCTCGGCGTGGGCTGGAACTGCGTCATCAGCATTGGCGCTGTCGTTCCGGCGATGAGCGTGCCACCGCCGGAAGCAACCAGGTAGTCCTGCGGCAGGTCTGGTGGCATCCTGCCCGTGAGCAGTGAAGCCAGGCGCCGCAGCTCCTGCTGCATGTCGCCCGGCACTCCGGCACCGTTTCTTCCGCTACGGTCGCTCGTCACAGCCTGTCCTACTCCCAACGTCGGGACACGACGTTACGCGGCGCGGGAGAGACGACAACCGGATTTCGTCTGCCATATCTGCTGACACAGGTATGACCGGTGCCGGGGTTGCGTCCGCTGGAGTGTGGGCAGGCTTGCGCTGGCGAGCGTGGCGCCAGGGGGTGAGGCGGTCGGCGGAGTCACTGAACTGATCTTGACCGAGCAGATCGTCCAGCTTTGGGCTCATCGACGATGAAGGCTGCCGCCCCGGCCACCGATGGCAGGATCCTGCTGACCTATCACGTACTGTCCGCGGCAGATGAGTGAGTCCGGGTCGCGAGCTGGACCGCATGCTTATGCAAGATCACTGGCGCGTCTTCAACGGATCCCGACCATAGGTCGACGGACTGGGCCCGGAGAACTTGCCCGGGTGAGTCCAGGCAGGCTGCTCAGAACAGTCAGGGTTCGAGGTCGGCCACTCCTCGGCCGCTGAGCACGTCGAACGGCACCGAAGCCTGGTCGTGCACGATCTGCCAAGCGCCGTCGAGCTTCCGGAAGCAGAACGTGACCCGGACCCAGATGCCCTTGGTCGCCGTCCCATTCATCAGCGTGCCATGGAGCCGGCCGAAGCAGTGCCCGAACGCCACGTCGTCGCCCGCTGCGACGCTCAGGCCGCGCACCTCGTAGTCCGCGTCCCGGAAGACCGCAAAGACGTTCGCCCAGTTCTTCAGCTTCGCTTCGACCCCGACGTGCTGCAGCGGCGGCTCGACGTCGAAGGACACGATGCCTGTCGCGTATATCGGCCGCAGGCCCTCGAGATCCTTGGCCCGGATTCCCTCGGCGATCCTGGCCACCTGCTGCTTGATCTGGGCCTCGTCCGCCTCGCGTTGGGTATACACCGCTGACATTCCCTCCTGTCCGCCTGCCGTCTCAGCTTCTCACCACCATCACCAGGCGGCGCGCGACAGGGCGGGCCGGGCGTGAGCACGCGTCCGGAACTTTCACTGGGCCACTGCCCTTGGCGTCCATCTGTGGCCGCTCGATCGAGCCACCCGACATAGGCTGAGCAGGAACTACCGTGAGGCGCTGCGCAGAGGGGAGTGGCAGCCGATGACAGCTGATCGTCCATCGAGCGCCCGGTCGGACCTCCGCGAGCGGATCGCCCGGCGGTTCTTCCGGCTAGTCAACCCGCTCGCCCGCCGGATGATCCCCGCCGGGGTGCCGACGGGTGCACCGAATATCCTCCTGATTGTGCGCGGCCGCCGGTCAGGTATTGAGCGCACAACGCCGGTCGCGATGCTGGACTTCGATGGACACTCGTATGTCCAGGCGAGTTACGGAGCGATGGGCTGGGCCCGGAACCTTCGCGCGGCAGGCGAGGCGACCATAATCTATTCTGGTGGCCGTAGCTGTCCGGTTCACGCCATCGAGGTTCCATCCGATGAAGCGGCAGCGATTCTTCGGCGCGTGCTCGAGCCATACCGCCAGCTGGGCTTCGTGCGCAGGTTGCTCGGCTCGCGCGTTAGGCCGCCCGTCGCCCTTCTACGCCGATACCGCATACGCATCGACGACACCCCCCAGGATTACCTCGCCGAAGCCCGGCGCCACCCGCTGTTCGAACTCCGACCCGCGTAACGGCCACAACGAGCTATTCGCCGTCACCGGCCCTGTGGCGCGCCAATGCACGCCTCATCGGTCGCAGCCGCCGACGACGGGCCGAATGCTGCATCGTCATAACATGATGGGCTCGGCGTCCGAGGCCGGACAGTTGCTCAAGTCGCCGGGAGCCCCGGCAACGACAGCGTCACTGAGCAGCCGGATTGACGAGAACCAGCTCTCCAATTTGGCGTGCCAGCACTTCCTTGATCATTTCTGTCACCGCGTGTGACGAGGCTGCCGCGAAGCCTCGTTTCGCGACCGCCTTACGGCGATGAGACCAGCGAGATGATGGATCGGCACAACAGCCGATCAGCGGCATGTGAGTGTGTTCGGTCAAAGATCCAAGAGGATGCGTCCCTAGCAATCACACGACGTGCCATTGTGTTCAGACATGGCCGATGTGACTCTGCAAGAAACGCCGGCGAGGAGTCAAGCGCATGCTAGCGGGCGCTAGATGCCAGGTCAGCATCCATGTGCGAGTTTTGGCATGGCACACGCATAGGGTGAGGGCCTCTTCGGGATCCACAGGCCCTCACAGTCAACCGCCGGCGTACCAGAGTTCCACCGCGTTACCCGGCGCGGAATCGACAACGCAGTGCTGTCCGCAGTCGGTCACCGCGTTTACCGGGACGAAGCTAGTGGAGATCGCTCCCGTTGTCGACCGGAGGCTGATCGAGGTCATGGCGGTAAAGCGGGAGCCGGGGTAGTCACCGCAACCTTGAATCCCGTAGCATTCCAGCGTCTCGACCGGCATCACGAGCTGGCTGACGTTGTTAACCACCAGGCTGGTGCCGTTGATACCGGTGAACTCGCACTTATAGCTGAACCCCGAAGCCGATTGCCCCGTCAGGGTCATCAGGCCGATAAGCGTGTCGCCCGTATTGACATTTATAAGCGGTGACTTGAACGCGTTGCCGCCCGAATCCACGAACCAGCTAGCGACAGCCCAGAAACCGCCTCCGCCATCAGGCGAGACACCCCATTGCAAGACCGGCTGCAATATGTGGCCTACCGGGCTGTCCTGCAGGCCGCTGAACAGGTAGATGAGCTGTTTGGCTTGCGTCGCGGGCGGGTCTGGTACGGTCCACGTCGTGCTGAACGACGAGATCGGGTTGCTGCCCGAATACGTCAGGCTGGCATAGGTGATCCACCCGCGGCCGAAGGTGGGCTGTACCTCGCTGCCGATTATATCTTCGGGCTGGGCGATTACGTTGCCGGTGGCGTCGACCTTCCGCGAAATGCTGTGCTCGCTGGTGACGGTTTCGTCCGGGTGCACGGTGTGTACAAGTTCTTTCCGGCGCGGGCCGCCCGGCGTGATCACGAAATCGCCAGAATCGAGAAGTGAGCTCAGCCGTGGAGTGAGTAGGTGTGGCTGCGGCCGAATTTCCAATTCACCGTCCAGGCCGCGCGTTACCGCCTCACTCGAGGAAACCTCCCTGACTTGCGACCTCATCCTCGGGCCGCCGGGAGTTACGACCGAATCGTCGCCACTGTGCTGATCGCTCATTGTGAAGCCTGCTTACAGGAGATTCCACCGAGGAAGAGGACGGGAACGAGGAGTTTGCACCGCAGGTTCCGGAGTAGGGGCGTCCGGACTGGGCGTGGGAGTGGTCGGCGGCTGTACGTAACAGATCGTGTACTTGATCGTTCCCCAGGCATAGGAGCCGGTACTAGCTATCGAGATAAGGAGAAGCACGAAAAAGAGCCAGGTAAGGGCGCTGGACAGCGTGCCGGATTGCAACTCATTAAGAAGAATCGCGATAGTAGCAAGTTCCCCTAGGGTAGCCCAGATGGTCAGGACCACCGCAACCAGGAACAGGCCAATATACCCGGCGTAATCAGGTCCAGTGTCGCCAGGTGCGGGACTATTAATGCGAGAGGAGGCGCTGAAGGCGAGCGGTGCCAGCACGATGAGAAATCCGAACAAAAGGTTCAGGCCCGCCAGCGCTCCGGGTGTAAATGGGGCCGCGTTAGCCGGGACCACGCTGGCCGCCAGGATCGTGCCGAGGAACGCTCCTCCCGCGGTCAGGCTGGAAGCCCAGCTATTGCTGAAGCTCCAGTTCACCTCGCCCAAATGGTCGCTCATTTGTGGGCGGGGCTTTGGCATGCTCCACCAACGGGCTGCGACCAGCAAGATGGAAAGTCCCAGACTTCCCCATACGAGTGTGTTCCCGTTTGCGGAGGCGAGCCCCGCCGCCCACCATGAACCACTAGTCGTCATTAGATGTCCCTTCCCCCAGAGGGAGCATCTCATTAGTGAAGCCTAACCAGCAAGAGGAGATTTACCAGATCTTGAATCGACAGAGGTCGACAATTTTCTCCTGGTAACGCCGCCCCGCCCTGGTGACGCATCTTTGGGGTCGCTCACTGAGCGGTTGAGCTGCTCGAACGTCGCTGAATATGGGCTGGTGGTTGCCCGATCCGCGCTGACTCGTCGTGCTGGTGTTATCCGCTTCCGCTCATCGGCATGACCGGACGTCAGGTCCGCCGACAGGCCACGCGCTGGGAGGCAGGTCGCCCGGCTCTGCGCGCACGAGCCGGCGATGCACCCCGGCTGCGGCCTGCGCCAGATAACGGCGGGTACGCGCGCGCC
>Ga0302324_100029632_pt1 | contig 10362 bp, 10 predicted proteins | sample Palsa_T0_1_FD_201949 | JGI IMG/M metagenome (GOLD analysis project Ga0302324, IMG submission 201949) | Peat permafrost microbial communities from Stordalen Mire near Abisko, Sweden - Palsa_T0_1 | ecosystem: Environmental > Terrestrial > Soil > Palsa > Peat permafrost | place: Sweden: Abisko... | reverse complement strand
TGATGAGGGCGGCAGGCACGAACATGTACATCACGACCCGCCACATATCCAAAAAGAAGTTGCCGAGTTTCGACTCCCCGCGAAATGCCCGGATGATCGCCGTCAGCGCGCAAAAGCCGACCGCCGCCGAGAGAAACTGGTTGCTGATGCAAAAAAAGATCTGACTGAAATTCGCGAGATGTTGGTCGCCGGCATAGTGCTGGAGGTTGGTATTGGTCATGAACGAACACACGCTGTTGAAGATGGTGCTGGGCGCGAGCATCCCCTTGCCGTCCGCATTCAACGGCATCCAGGGCTGGACCGCCAGAACGACAAATCCCCAGACAAACAGCACAACGTTGAAAACGATCAACGCCGCCGCGTATTGCTTCCAGTCCTGCGGCCCGCTGTCCAGCCGCCGCTCGAACCAGCCGAACACGGGCAGCGGCTTGTATTTGCCGTCCATGATCCACGCCAGATACCGACTGACGGGGAACGCGATGATCGTCGTGACGACGAGAATGGCGACGGGGAGAAACCAGATTTGCGGTGTCATGATTGTCGCTCCTTTTTTTAAGTTCGCGAGTGCGGTTACTCAGAACCACTCGGGCCGAATCAAGGCCGCCCACAAGTAGATAAACAGAAACGCGGCGACTGCTATGGTTACGTAGATCATGGTCATCACCTCAGATTTTTTCACAGGCCTTGAGAAACAGGAAACACAGGCCCATGGACAGAAGGCCCAACACAAACATCGCGGGAAGCCAGATGGCGAGATTCATAGTGAAACCCCTTTCTTGCCTGGCAGGTTGGTGTTATCCGAAACCGCGAAGAGCTGAGTCGCCAGCCAGGCACAGCAAGCAGGCCTTCGAGCGATGGCGAGTGGCTGCACCTGCCGATGCCCACGCTTGCGCCCCATGTCAGTCTGTACAGAGACTTCTTTCATATCGTTAAGTCCTCTTCGTTCCAGTCGGAAAACTGATCCCGGGCTCGCTGGTTCGAGGGGGCGCTCAAGCAATGGGCGCCGTCCGTCGGACACTCCGAGCTGTACACTGGGCATCTATAACCCTGAGTCGCGACGAGTGATAATTAAATAGGGGAGCCGTCCCGGAAAAAGATTGTAAAAAGCACTGTCGCGACGAACCCAATCAGGTCCCGAACCAGGCGCCGTCGGCCCGTGGGCGCTCGGCGAAAACGCGCAGAACTGGTGGCATGGAGTCGTGGGAAATGACCTGGCGAACGGCTGGAGTCACCAGCTCAAAAATGAGCCCGACCTGTTGCTGCGGTTTGATCGCACATGGCGCGTCGTAGGCAGGGCGAGACCGATGGCTTGCATCTGCAAATGTTGCTGCGTGCCGGCGTCGTGCTGGGCAACATCCAAACCTCCGCGCGCATCGGTTGCCACATCCCGGGCGAGTTCACGGCTGAGATTCCGCCCAGGCGGGGTGGTACGTTTTCTCCGGGTGCTGGCGGCACGGTGGCCGGGACTTGAAGCGGGCTGGGCCGGGTGTTACTTCTTGTTGGGCACGGCGAGCTTGAGCTCGGTAGGTTATGAACAGAGTCATTCCCGCCCCGTGATCCGGTTGCGGAACGACGATCACCACGTGGTGGAATGAAGAAAATGTAAGGAGAACCGAATACCATGAAAACTACGCAACAACTCCATAATCTGGGCCAGAGCCTCTGGCTCGACAACATCACCCGCGACCTGCTGAACAACGGCACACTCAAACGGTACATTGATGAACTGTCGGTGACGGGTCTGACTTCGAATCCGACGATCTTCGATCACGCCATCAAGAACAGCGCGGCCTACGATGACGTGATTCGCCAGGCCCTGGCGAGGGGAAAATCCGGCGAGGATCTCTTTTTCGACCTGGCCCTTGAAGACGTCACGCGGGCCGCCGACTTGTTTCGACCCATCTTCGACCAGACGAACGGCGTGGACGGATGGGTGTCGCTGGAAGTATCGCCGTTGCTGGCGCACGACACAGCCAACACCATTGCCGCCGCCAAACAACTGTTCGCCCGAGCGGGCCGATGTAACCTGTTCATCAAAATCCCGGGCACGAACGAAGGGTTGCCCGCCATTGAGGAAGCCATTTTTGCTGGAGTCCCGGTCAACGTGACACTCCTGTTCTCTCGCGAGCACTACCTTGCCGCTGCCGAGGCGTACCTCCGTGGCATCGAACGGCGCATAGACGCCGGCCTCAATCCCCAAGTCGGCTCCGTCGCCTCGGTATTCGTCAGCCGGTGGGATGCCGCCGTCGCAGGCAAGGTTCCGGCAGAATTGAAAAACCAACTTGGCGTTACCATCGCCAACGGCATTTACAAGGCCTACCGCGATTTGCTAAGTTCCGCCCGTTGGCAACGCGCGGACAATGCCGGAGCGCGACCGCAACGCCTACTATGGGCCAGCACGGGAACCAAGGATCCAAACGCTTCCGACGTTCTCTACGTCAAGGCACTCGCCGCGCCGTTTACGGTGAACACGATGCCCGAAGCCACGCTGAACGCTCTCGCGGATCACGGCGAACTTGGTTCGATCATGGCGGCGGACGGAGGCAACTGCGAGGAAGTCATCAACGCATTCACCAAGGCTGGCATCGACGTGAACGCGTTGGCGGCACAACTCCAGGACGAAGGGGCGAAGTCGTTCGTGAAATCGTGGAATGATTTGATGACGGTGATCGATTCCAAGAGCAGTGCACTCGGGCGGGCCGCCTAACCAACATGAAGCGCGTCCTGAACATACTGGTCATCGATGTCGGCGGAACTCATGTAAAGGTTCTGGCTACTGGTCAGGACTCCCATCGAGAGTTTGATTCCGGGCCAACGCTGACGCCAAAGCGGATGATTGCCAAGGTTCGAAAACTCGTGGCTGATTGGAAATATGACGTCGTGTCCATCGGTTACCCGGGACCGGTACTCCAGGGCCGGCCCATTTCGGAGCCATGGAATTTGGGAAAGGGATGGACGGGGTTCAACTTCGCAGCCGCCTTCAAACGACCCGTCAAACTTGTCAACGACGCGGCCATGCAGGCTTTGGGAAGCTACAAACGCGGCAAGATGCTGTTTTTGGGGCTGGGGACCGGTCTTGGATCGGCGCTGGTTATGAATGGCACCGTCGAGCCGATGGAGTTGGGGCACCTGCCATATAGGAAGGCAACCTTCGAAGATTACATTGGGATTCGGGGGCTGGAGAAGCATGGCAAAAAGAAATGGCGGCGCTACGTCGCGGATGCAGTGCAACGTCTGATCACCGCTCTCGAACCAGAAGAGGTGGTCCTGGGCGGGGGCAACGTTCACAAGCTGAAAAGGTTGCCGGCCGGTTGCCGCGCTGGTGACAACAATAATGCCTTCCTAGGCGGATTCCGCCTGTGGGAAGAGGCCAATCGTTCCACGCGGGCCACAGCACACCGCAAGAGACGCGCAAGGAACACCACTTGATGTTGAGAACGGAGATGAATCATCACATGAAAGCAATCGTCAAACCGCTCATCCAGCGTCCGGCCTGGAAATCACTGGCCACGCACAGTAAACGAATCCGACCTTTGCACTTGCAAGAACTGTTCGCGGAAGACCCCAAACGCGGCGAACGGTTCACCGCCGAAGCCGTCGGGCTGTTTCTGGATTACTCCAAAAATCGCATTACGGACAAAACACTGAAGCTGCTCCTCCAACTGGCCAAAGAAGCCAATTTGCGCGCGAAGATGGACGCGATGTTCGGCGGGGAGAAAATCAATGTCACCGAGAAACGCGCTGTGTTGCACATTGCCCTGCGAGCGCCAAAAAGCGCCACCATCATGGTGGACGGCAAGAATGTTGTGCCTGAAGTCCACGCCGTGCTCGACAAAATGGCGGATTTCTCCGATCGCATCCGCAGCGGCGCGTGGAAGGGGCACAGCGGCAAGCGCATCAAGAATGTCGTCAATATCGGCATCGGAGGTTCGGATCTCGGTCCAGTAATGGCCTACGAGGCGCTCAAGCATTACAGCGAGCGTTCGATGACATTCCGCTTCATCTCGAACGTGGACGGTATTGACTTCGTCGAGGCGACCCTCGACCTCAATCCGGCGGAAACGCTGTTCGTCGTCTCTTCCAAAACCTTCGTCACGCTGGAAACCATGACCAACGCAGAGACCGCACGTGACTGGCTGCTCAAGGGACTTGGGGGCGACCGGGCGGCAGTGGCCAAACATTTCGTGGCGGTCTCCACCAACGCCGAGAAGGTGTCTGCGTTCGGCATCGACACGGCGAACATGTTCGGGTTCTGGGATTGGGTGGGCGGGCGTTATTCGATGGATTCGGCCATCGGGCTTTCGACCATGCTGGCCATCGGCCCGGACAACTTCCGCGCGATGCTCGACGGTTTCCATCAAATGGACGAACACTTTCGGACCGCACCATTCGACAAGAACCTGCCGGTGCTCCTGGGGTTGCTGTCGGTCTGGTACAACGACTTCTTCGGCGCTCAGACCGTCGCGGTGTTGCCGTATGAGCAATACCTGAAACGTTTCCCGGCGTACCTGCAGCAGTTGACGATGGAAAGCAACGGCAAGCATGTCACGCTCGATGGGAAGCCGGTCAAGTATAACACCGGTCCGATCTACTGGGGCGAGCCGGGAACAAACGGTCAGCATTCGTTCTACCAATTGATTCACCAGGGAACGCGGCTGATTCCGTGCGACTTCATTGCTTTCGGCCAGGCGCTGACCCCATTGGGACGACACCATGACATACTGCTAGCGAACGTGTTTGCGCAGGCCGAAGCGTTGGCGTTTGGCAAGACGCCGGCGCAGGTCAAGGCCGAAGGTACGCCGGACTGGCTCGTGCCGCACCGGGTATTCGAGGGCAACCGACCGTCGAACATCATTCTTGCCGAGAGGCTCACCCCGGAGACGCTCGGCAAGCTCGTCGCGCTGTACGAGCACAGCGTCTTCACGCAAGGCGTGATTTGGAACATCGATTCGTTCGACCAATGGGGCGTCGAGTTGGGCAAGGTGCTCGCCCAGCGTATTATTCCCGAATTGGAGAGCAAGACAGAGCCTGATCTCAAACACGATAGTTCAACGAACCATCTGATCCGTCGTTACCGGAAAACGAAAGGCATGTTATGAATCCAACTGGTTTGAAGGAACAACAGCAGCGGAAAATCAAGACGCAGCCCGGCTTCCTTGCTGCTTTGGACCAAAGCGGTGGCAGCACCCCCAAGGCCTTGAGCAATTATGGGATCAAGGAAGGCGCATGGTCCAACGAGGAAGAGATGTTCGCGCTCGTGCATCAGATGCGCGCGCGCATCATCACGAGCCCCAGCTTCAACGGTGACCGCATTCTGGCCGCGATTCTGTTCGAGGGCACGATGGACAGGGACATCGAGGGGCAGCCGACCGCGGATTATCTTTGGAACGTGAAGCGCGTTGTGCCGTTTCTGAAAGTGGACAACGGCCTTGCCGATGAGAAGGACGGCGTCCGCTTGATGAAGCCCATGCCGGGACTGGCCGCGCTGCTCGCCAGGGCTAATACCAAGCGCGTCTTCGGAACGAAAATGCGCTCCGTCATCAACCAGGCAAACGTCGCCGGTGTCCAGGCCATCGTCAATCAACAATTCGAGGTGGCCGCGCAGATTCTCGCGGCGGGGCTCATGCCGATCGTCGAGCCGGAAGTGGACATTCATTGTCCGGATAAAGCCGGTGCCGAAGCGTTGCTAAAAGCAGCCCTTCTTGAAAAGGTCAACAAACTGCCGACGGGTCAGTTGGTCATGCTCAAGATCACGCTACCGGAGCAGGTTGACTTTTACATCGAGCTCGTCAAACATTCGAAGGTTTTGAAAGTGGTTGCGCTATCGGGAGGTTATTCGCGGCAAGAAGCCGACGATCGCCTCCGCAAGAATCACGGCGTGGTCGCCAGCTTTTCACGGGCGCTCATCGAGGGCCTGTCGATCCAGCAATCCGATGCGGAGTTCGACGCCGAATTAGATGTGGCGATTCAGAGTATCTTCGAGGCGTCTGGCACCTGAGCAATGCGAGGCGATTCAACCAAAAGTGAATTAACAACAACACGAAGGAAAACGACGATGCAACTTGGAATGGTCGGACTCGGACGGATGGGCGCGAATATGGTCCGGAGGTTGATAAAAGGTGGCCATCAATGTGTCGTCTATGATCGCGCGCTGCAGGCGGTGAGCGACCTGGCCAAAGAGAAAGCGGTGGGGTCGGCATCGCCCGCCGACCTTGTGAAGAAACTGGCGAAGCCGCGCGCGATCTGGTTGATGGTTCCGGCGGCGGTCGTGGACAAAACCATTGCCGAGTTCCTGCCTTTGCTCGAAACGGGCGACACACTCATTGACGGCGGCAATTCGTATTATGTGGACGACATTCGGCGGGCGAAGGAACTCTTGTCGAAAGGGATTCATTATGTGGATGTGGGCACGAGCGGCGGCGTGTGGGGTTTGGAACGCGGGTACTGCATGATGATTGGCTGCGAGAAAGACGTGATGCAACGTCTTGATCCCATCTTCGCAACGCTGGCTCCGGGCATGGGCGATGACCCGCGCACGCCGGGACGTGAGAGACTCGGGGGAACGGCGGAACAAGGCTACCTGCATTGCGGCCCCAATGGCGCCGGGCATTTCGTCAAGATGGTTCACAATGGCATCGAATACGGGATCATGGCCGCGTACGCCGAGGGTTTGGGTGTGCTGCGTGATGCCAACGTGGGGAAACAACAAAGTGAAGCCGACGCCGAGACGACTCCCCTGCGCGATCCCGAGCATTATCAATACGACCTTGACCTCGCTGACATCGCCGAAGTGTGGCGGCGCGGTAGTGTCATTGCCTCGTGGCTGCTTGATTTGACCGCCACCGCCCTGGTTAAGGACCCCAAACTTGCCGAATTCACCGGTCGAGTATCCGACTCTGGTGAGGGTCGTTGGACCATCAAGGCGGCGATTGACGAAGGCGTGCCGGTCCCGGTGTTGACGACGGCGCTTTACGAGCGGTTCGCGTCGCGCGGGGAGGCGGATTTTCAGGACAAGCTGCTGTCCGCGATGCGGTTTGGATTCGGCGGACACCTGGAGAAACCGGCCAAGTAAGGACATCTCATGAATACCACCCATTCCGATGCGTTTGTTTTTTTCGGCGCCACGGGCGACCTGGCCTTCAAGAAAATCTTCCCGTCACTGCAAGCCATGGCCAAACGCGGACATCTCGACGTTCCGGTCATCGGCATCGGGCGGTCTGCCCCGGATCTGGCAGCGCTGCAAGCCCGCGCCCGGGAGAGTCTCGAACAGCACGGGGGAATAGACCCGGCGGCGTTCAAGAAGCTGACCAGCCTGCTGCGTTACGTGCGTGGGGACAATTCCGACCCGGCAATGTATCAGGCGCTGCGCAAGGAGCTCAACGGGGCGGAACGGCCGGCGTATTATCTCGCCATCCCGCCGGCGATGTTCGGGACGGTCGTGGAGCAACTCGGAAAGTCGGGCTGCGCCGAAGCCGGTGCGCGGGTCATCGTCGAAAAACCGTTCGGCACCGACCTCGTCTCGGCACAAGAACTCAACGGGATTCTGCTCAGCACCTTCGACGAAAAGAGGATTTTTCGGATCGACCATTACCTGGGCAAGAAGCCGGTTCACAACATGTTGTTCTTTCGCTTCGCCAACGCACTGCTGGAGCCGGTCTGGAACCGCCAGAACGTAGAGAGCGTGCAGATCACCATGGCGGAAGACTTCGGTGTGCAGGGCCGGGGCGCTTTCTACGACCAAACCGGGACCATCCGCGACGTAATGCAGAATCATCTTTTCCAGGTCCTGGCCAATCTGGCCATGGAACCGCCGGTCCGAACGGACAGCGAATCCCTTCGCGATGAGAAGGTGAAGGTGCTGAAAGCCATTCCACCGCTGGAATCAAAGAACCTGGTTCGTGGACAATTCCGCGGCTATGGCAAGGAACCGGGCGTTGCGCCCGGATCCACGACGGAAACCTTCGCGGCATTCAAGTTGGAAATTGATTCCTGGCGCTGGCGGGGAGTTCCCTTCTATCTCCGTGCCGGAAAATGTCTGCCCGTCACCTGCACGGAAATCCTGGTCCGGCTGCGTCGGCCGCCGACGATGTATGAAGGATTCAATTTAGAGACGAATCATTGCCGGTTGCGAATCAGCCCGGACGTCGCGTTTGCCATCGGCATGAACAATATCGCGGCAGACGACGAAACCTTGAACCAGCCCGTGGAGGCGGCGTGGGGACATTGCCCGAGCGCCGGTGAGATGGATGCCTATGAACGAGTGCTGGGGGACGCAATGGCAGGGGACGCCACGCTGTTTGCCCGCGAAGACTATGTCGAAGAAGCCTGGCGGATTGTCGACCCGGTGTTGAAGGCCGGGACGCCGGTTTTTGAATACGAGCCGAATACCTGGGGACCATCCCAGGTTGAGACCGTCACTCCTCCGGAAGGCTGGCAGAACCCGGTGCTGACCGGTCAGAATTGCGCATGAAGATTCAAGTACTGGCCGATGCGGATGAGGTTGCCCAAGCGGCGGCGAAGTTCATCGCGGTCGAGGCCCGGACCGCCGTGGCAGCGCGCAGGCGCTTTGTCATGGCGGTGAGCGGCGGTCGCACACCGTGGCAGATGTTGCGCGCGCTGGCCAACGAAACCGTGCCGTGGAAGGACGTACATGTGGTGCAGGTGGACGAGCGCGTGGCTCCGGCGGGCGACCCGGATCGCAACCTGACGCATCTGCGACAAAGTCTGCTCGAACACGCGCCATTGCCACCCGAACAAATCCACGCCATGCCGGTGGAGGAAAACAACCTGGAGACCGCTGCCGCGAACTATGCCCGACTGCTTCAACAGATCGCCGGTTCACCGCCAGTGTTGGATCTTGCCCATTTGGGCCTCGGGCCCGACGGTCACACCGCGTCGCTCGTACCGGGTGATCCGGTCCTTACCGTCGCCGACCGGGACGTTGCGCTGACAGGCATTTATCAGAAGCACCGGCGGATGACCCTGACCTATCCTGTGTTGAACCGTTCCCGCCGGATCCTATGGCTGGTGACAGGCCCGGAGAAGGCGGAAATGCTCAAGCGCCTTCGTAGCGGCGACACCTCCATTCCGGCGGGCCGCATCCGCCAGGATGTGGCGCTGGTTCTCGCCGACAGGGCTGCGGCGGAAGAAACCAAGCCAGACTGAAAGAAGGGAATTTCATGCGCATTGGAATCGCCACCGATCACGGTGGGTTCGAGTTGAAGGAAAATTTGGCGGCCCGGCTTCGCGCAGCGGGCCATGAAATCACAGATTTCGGGGCGCACCAATTGACGCCGGAGGATGATTACCCCGACTTCGTGGTTCCGCTGGCCCGGGCGGTGGCGGCGGGGAAAGTCGATCGCGGCGTGGCAGTTTGCGGCAGCGGCGTCGGCGCATCCATCTGTGCCAACAAGATCAACGGCGTTCACGCTTGTCTGATCGAAGATCACTTTTCGGCAAAGCAAGGGGTTGAGGACGATCACATGAATCTGCTCTGCCTGGGCGGGCGCATCGAGGGGCCGGAGTTGGCGTGGGACCTGGTCCAGGTGTTCCTCGCCGCCGAGTTCAGCCAAGCCCCACGACACCTACGCCGATTGAGCAAAGTGGCGGCGTTGGAGAACCACTCGGAATAGCCAAGACGGAAAGGGTGCGGGCCGGTTCACGTAATGACGCTCGTGCAAATTGTAAGGCGTTGAGCACTTAGACGTCAGCTTACAACGACTGAGTCAAGGCGCGACGGTACCGTCGGTGTCGCTGGTCAAGTCGTTAGTCGATGAAGGTGTATCGGCGCTACAAGTCTCCGTAGTGGGCCCGGCGATATTTGAATCGGGCGACTCTCCTGCGGCGTTATATGCCTGTACCACATAATAATACGTCACGCCGCAAGTTATTGTGGTATCTGTGTAATTGGTGGCGCTGGGGTCGACTACCGCAATTTGGACGAAATTATTGGTGTCAGGCGTAGAGCGCTCAATCTGGATGCCCTCCACATCCGAAGAATCGTTCACCCAAGTCAAAGTGACCACAACCGTCGAGGCACAAGTCTGCGGGCTACTGGAGGAAGTGTTACCAGCGCTGTCGTAGGCTGCAATCGTGTAGCAGTATTGCGTGTTCGGCGACAACCCGCCGTCCGTGTAGTTCGTTGCCGTGGTATTCCCGAGGAAAGTACCATCGCGGTAAACTTCGTACCCGGCTACGTCAGAGCCATCACTGTCAGTTGAGGAATTCCACGTTACGGTAATTTGCGACGACGAAATCGCAGTTGCACTGACTCCGCCGGGAACTGGCGGACCTGTGGTGCTGGAACCGATCAATGTCACGGCACACGCTTGGGCACTGGTAGAGGAGTTGTTGCCGTCATTG
>Ga0302324_100029631_pt1 | contig 10362 bp, 9 predicted proteins | sample Palsa_T0_1_FD_201949 | JGI IMG/M metagenome (GOLD analysis project Ga0302324, IMG submission 201949) | Peat permafrost microbial communities from Stordalen Mire near Abisko, Sweden - Palsa_T0_1 | ecosystem: Environmental > Terrestrial > Soil > Palsa > Peat permafrost | place: Sweden: Abisko... | reverse complement strand
CGTCCTCACACCCGGCGTTTTCAACTCCGCCTATTATGAACATGCCTATCTTGCCCGACTAATGGGTGTTCCCCTCGTCGAGGGCCGCGATCTCGTCGTCCACGACAATATCGTTCATATGAGGACAACGTCCGGCTTGAGGGCCGTCGACGTCATCTACCGCCGCGTGGACGATGACTTCATCGACCCTCTGACGTTCCGCCGTGATTCTATCCTGGGAGCGGCCGGACTGTTCAATGCTTACCGGGCCGGCAATGTCGTTATTGCCAACGCTCCGGGGACGGGCGTCGCCGACGATAAGGCGGTATATGCCTACGTTCCGGACATCATTCACTATTACCTCGGGGAGGACCCCGTCCTGCCCAACGTCAAAACCTTCCTGTGCCGAAATCCGGTCGAGCTGAACCATGTGCTCGCCAACCTCGACAAGCTGGTGGTCAAAGCAGTGGGGGCCTCGGGAGGCTACGGCATGCTCGTCGGCCCTCACGCCACTCTCGCCGAGAGGCGGGCCTTCGCTCAGCGCCTGAAGGCCGATCCGACGAACTACATCGCGCAGCCGACCATTCATCTGTCGACCGCACCCTGCCTGGTGGAGGGTCGGATCGAACCGCGCCACGTCGATCTTCGCCCGTTTCTGCTCGCCGGCTCGAAAATCACCGTCGTCCCTGGAGCCCTGACTCGGGTTGCGTTGCGTCGGGGCTCACTGGTGGTGAATTCCAGCCAAGGTGGCGGCTCGAAGGACACCTGGGTCCTGGCTGGGAGCGAGGCCAAGCCATGATGCTCGCCCGCGTCGCCGACAGTCTCTACTGGATCGGCCGCTACATAGAACGGGCCGAGCACCATAGCCGGCTTTGTGATGTCATGCTCACCGCCGCGCTGGATCAGAACGACGCCGGCGTGACTGTCGCTCGCCGGGCGGCGTCAGCGGTCGTTGACGTCAAGGCGGTGATGGGCGCCGAAGCGACGATGGGGGCCGCCCGCAGCCTGGTTTTGGACCGCCGAAACGAGAGGTCGGTTGTGACTTCGCTGGCGCGGGCGCGCGAGAACGCCCGGCAGGTCCGCGATCAGATCACCTCAGAGACGTGGGAGCGGCTGAACCTGCTCTATCTGCGGGTTGTCTCCCCCACGGCCGACCGCGCCTTTGTCCGCGGCCCGTCGGCTTTCCTGCAGTCGATCATCGCCGACCTGCATCTCTTCAACGGCGCGGCCGACGCCACCATGAGCCATGGTCAAGGCTGGCGGTTCCTCTTGCTTGGGATCCACCTCGAGCGCGCGCAGCTCATCGCGCGCCTGCTGAACGTCTGCTACGGCGATCAATTGGCTAAATCGCCCCTCGAAGATCACATGACGCAGGTGTCGGTGCTACGCATGGCCTGCGGCCTCGAGCCGTATCTGAGGGTCTATACGGCCGACATCGATTCTCGGCTCTTGCTGCAGTTCTTGCTCTTCGATCTGGAATTCCCCCATTCGGTTCGCTTCTGCATCGAGAGGATGGAGGAACACCTGCGCAATCTGGCGCCGCCGGGCGCGGCGGCCGCACGTTCGCGGCCTGAGCGCTTGGCCGCGCGCCTAAGCGGCACCTTGGAATTCGCCGATCTCGAGGAAACCTTGGCCCCGGCCGCTCTTCTTAGCGCCGTCGCCCAGGAGTGTTCGGCCATCCACCATGCGATCATCGAGACCTTTGTCAGCTATCCACTCGAACAACGCCTGAAGGCCTGAATATGCTGTTCGATATCCGCCATCAGACGAAATACCGCTATGATGCGCCGATACGCGAGGCGGTCATGGAGATCTGGGTCCAGCCTCGGCAAGGGGATGGCCAGCGCCTCACCAGTTTCGCCCTCGAACTGGATCCCCCAGCACAGCTATTTTCCTACGCCGATTTCTTCGGCAACGCCGTCTACCACTTCGACGTACCGCAGCCGCACACATCGCTCACCATCGAGTCTATGGCGAGCGTCGAGACCAGCCCCACTCGCGAGCTGCCCGAAGCGCTGGACGACGGCGAATGGAAGCGGCTGGAGTCCGCTAAGGCCGGAGGTGTCCATTTCGACTACCTGCGTCCCCATGGATTGGCATCGCCCTCGCCAATGCTCGGGTCCTTCATGGCCCGCCATGGCCTGATCTCTCCGATGACCGGCGATCCGCTTTCCGCCCTGCGCGTGCTCTCCACCCGGCTTTATGGCGCGCTGGAATACGAAGCGGGGGTGACCGAAGCTGACAGCCCCATCGACCACGCATTGAGCGTAGGACGAGGGGTGTGTCAGGACTTCGCCCACGTGATGATCGCCATTGCTCGCGCTTGGGGCGTGCCCGCGCGATACGTCTCTGGGTATCTCTTCACCGACCGAGCTTTGGGCGACCGCTCCGTCGGCGATGCGACCCATGCCTGGGTGGATGTCTTTTTGCCCTCGTTGGGTTGGATCGGCATTGATCCGACAAACGATGTTCTGGCGTGCGAGCGCCACATCGTTGTCGCCACGGGCCGCGACTATGCAGACATCCCGCCGACGCGTGGTGTCTACAAGGGCGATGCCGAAAGCGAGCTCACCGTTGGCGTTTCGGTTCGCCAGGCCAGCGTCGCCTCGGTCGAGCCCGAATTCATGCGCACAGCCAGGGCGGTCGTCTCGAGCACGGGCCGCCGTCTGCCGTCGGCCGCGGCGCTCGACCAGCATCTCCAGCAGCAGCAATAGGCGGCAAACGACGCCTAGAGATCGCCCAAGTGGCGCGTCTCACCTGCGCGATGGCGAAACTGCATAGCCAGCATCACGCCTTTGAAGGGCCGAAGCGCGAAAAGCGCCAGCAGGCCAATCAGGGGCAGCCAGACCACGATCTCGACCCAGACCGGCGGCTGAAAGGCTATCTCGGTAAATAGTAGCCCAGCGCAGCCGATAGCGCCGACGATGAGGAGGATGAACACCACTGGGCCGTCGCCCGAATCCGCGGCCGAGAGATCGAATCCGCAGACCCTGCAAACCGGCCGGACTTTGATGAATCCCTGAAACAGCGGCCCCCGGCCGCAATTTGGGCACCGAGCGGTCAATCCGGCGACCAGGGGATCGGGCTTGGCCATGGCTGTCGCGGCGCTCTCAGAGTCTGTCGCCGCCTATGTGTCATTCCTGTCACGCATCAGCGCAATCGTCACGATGCTGAAACGCCGTCTTGCGCACGGAGCGATGTTCAAAAAAAGATGGCCCGGCGAAAAGGTGTCCGCCGGGCCAGTCGGGCTGCTGGGCGGGGGAGGAATGCCCGCAGCGACACTCAGATGTCGTCTGCGGGCATTTTTTTCAATCCCTGATTCGCATCCGGCGCCACTTTTTTGTTGCAACGCACAACGTCGACACTCGATTGGGCGCCGGCGCCCAATCGCCGCGCAGCCCTGCGGACGGTAGCGGGGGCTCGAGGGCGCGGGCGCCGCTTTAATGCGGCGATAAGTCGCCTCCGAAGGAGATCACCACCACGGGCGCGTATCGGCGAAGACGCGGCCGGCGCGCTTTCCGGCCTTGATGAGCTTCGAGACCTCGGCTGTCTTTCGTCCTACGACAACGCCGGCGGCGAAGTCGGCACCCTCGATTCCGCCGGGCTCGGCGTTGGCCAGCGCAGACTGGGCAACATGCTGTCCCATCCAGATGTCGTTCAACCGACCCAAGATTTCTTGAAGGTTCTCGGTCGTCTCGTTGAATTCATTGTACCGCCGCGCTCGACGGCCGCCGGCCAAATCGGCGAAAAAGTCCGAGGCGTAGCGCATCTTCTTGATCTGAATCCGAAGCTTGTGACGCGCGAGCGGATCGTTCCACCGCAGGGTCTTGGCGCGCTTTGTCACCTTTCGGTGGCGCTTTCGCAGCGCCTCGCGGGCAAACTCCCGACACGGAGCCTCAGCGTGGTTGAAGGTCAGCACGTCACGCGTCCACTCGCCGTTTTCGACCCATCGAGACACTTCCACCAACAGCGTGCGAAAGCGGACGGAGCGCACTGCCTTGGCGGCGCGAGCGTAGGCTCGCTGTTGAGCCGCGAGAAGGCTCTTGCCAAAGGCCGCCATTCGAGAGGGGTCGACAAGGGCCTTTGCGGCCGGACGGAAGCTCTCGAAAATGAACACATCCAGGTTTCGAGCGTCTCCCATCTCCTCGGTGAGCCACCGAAGTTCCTGTTTGGCGATTTCGACTTCCTGATCGGCGAGGATGGGGCCGAAGACCGTCAAGGCGACACGCAATCGCCGCAGAGCCACGCGCGCCTGATGAAGGGCCTCGATCCGGGCTCCCGATTTGAGCAGTTCCGCATTGGCCGTGAGCTGACGCAGGCAGGCCCTGGCGATGCCCTGGAAGGCCACGCCGGCGGGGGTGTGACGATCCACTCTTGGCGCCTGAAATTTCGAGGGTTCGCTCGCCAGGCCATCTGCGAGCCGATAACCCCGCTCGGCCTTGCTGGTAAACGCCGGCGTGAGCTGCTCGGTCTGCGCCAGACGACGGGCCTGCGTGAAAAGGTCGGCCGCATTGCCTGACTTTAGTTCCAGCTCCAGTTCGAGGATGGGCGAACTATTGCCCGCGGCTATGATCTCACCTTCATCCAGGCTGAATTCGATCCGGCTCTCTTCACACTGCCGATTGCTGGACCGGCGACGCACCTTGGTGACGAACATCGGTTGAAGGTCATCCGCGCCGTTGATGATTTCCGCCACCGGTGTCTCATCCAGGAGAGCCAGATTGAGATCGCCGCCTTTGATCCGGCGTTCGTGTTCATATCGATCGACAGCGCCGTTCTCGCTCTTGACTGTCTGCGACCACCGCCCACGATCCTTGCGCAACCGCAGGCAATAGCCTGCCGACCTCAGTTTTCGGTCTGCGGTATCGAAATAGATCGACTCCAGATTGCGCGGCCGCGCGCCGGCGACTTCGCGATCCGCCGATGTCTTGGCCGATGCGGAACCCACGGCGAGCTTCAGCTCCACTTCTCGCAGTTGGAGATCCATGACCTCGGCTCTTTCAGAAACACAGGGGAAAGAACAAGGGCCATCCCTGGTTCCCGCCCGATAAGCCCAATCCTCGATGAAATCGAGACTGGACTTGTGAAGCCGTCGTTCGTTGGCGGAGGGCGACCGGGGGCGATACCGGAGGGAAGCCCCTCAAGGGTTGTGCCGTGAGTGGGTATTGGCGCGTTCCTGAACGTCGACCCGCCCGATGATCTAAACGGGGTTCAAAGGCGAACGCCGGCCGCGACGGGTCTCTCTGAGGGCCACGGGTTTCGCCGCCCGACACACGGCCAGACCGAATCTCGGCTAACGGTCGGGCTGTTGAATCGGAAGGAGCCGCGCCATGGAAACAAGGGAGCAGCGATCGGACGACCGCCCGTCCAACGCGGCCCAACGAAACTCGCCGTCCTATCGGCTGCCGGCCCTGGATGAGGACTTCATCACCGGCGATTCGATGCGCGGCGTGCGATTCCTCCTGGAGTATTCGAAAGCGGAAGAGGCGCTGAGGGCCTGGGGCGTGCGCTCGACCATCGTCGTTTTCGGCAGCGCCAGGGTGTCGGAGTTTGGTCCGGGCGATGGACCACGATGGTATGTAATGGCGCGGCGGTTTGGTCGCCTGGCTTCGCAGAGTGGCGGCGCCGTCTTCACCGACGCCGAAGGTCAGCGGGACAACGTCATCGCCACTGGCGGTGGTCCGGGCATTATGGAAGCGGCCAACCGGGGGGCTGCGGAGGCCGGCGCACCGACGGTGGGGTTCAACATTACCCTGCCCAGGGAACAGGAACCGAACCCCTATACCACGCCCGATCTGACCTTCAGTTTTCACTATTTTGCCATGCGCAAGATGCACTTCGCCATGAGAGCCAATGCCCTGGTGGTGTTTCCGGGCGGCTTTGGCACCCTCGACGAGCTGTTCGAGATCCTCACCCTGAGGCAGACCGACAAGGCGCCCCGCCTGCCGGTAGTGCTGGCCGACGAGGCCTATTGGCGCGCGGTGATCAACTTCGAGGCCCTAAAAGAGGCAGGGATGATCGATTCTAAAGATCTGGAATTATTTGGGTTCGCCGACGATGCCGAGGGCATCTGGTCGGCCCTTCTGGCTCGCGGCTTGGTAATTCGAGGTCGCGCGGAGAGTCCGCCTCCGGTCGAGCCCGCCTAGCCTTCTCTGACGAGGCGGCGGTGGTTGGCTCGCACGCGCCGGCGGTAGAGAGCGACGGTTCGCGCCGGGACCAGGTGAGGCTGTCCGGTGAGAGCGCCCAGACTCGCCTCGATCTGGGCGTCGACGACCGCCAGAGCCTTCTCTGCGAACATGCGGTGAAATTCGTTTTCGACCCCGACGCCTCCGGCGGCGAACTTCATCATCCGCAGAGCGATGACCCCCTGCGCCTCGATCCCGAGCCGGATCATGTCGGTGGCGAGATCGAAAACCGAGGGGGGCCGGCGCGACATCTCTCTTACCTCCGCGGATCTCGCGTACAAAAGGCGACGCAAGCGATTACCGAACCTACAACGTTGCCGAACCCGCTTCGGGCGAACCTAGCTTAGGCGCGGACGGGCGGTCTAGAATGGCGCCCGGCGAGCTTCAATGTTCGGTGACGACATTGGTTTCGCTTTTCCAGCCCCAAGGAGTGGTGAGTGGCCAGCGAGGCGAGCCCGATCGCGAAGGCGGACGAAGCGCTGCGCTTCCTCGAAGCCAACCCCGGCGTGCGATTTTTCGAGCTCGTGTTCACCAATCTGTCAGGTGTGCCCAGGGGCAAACGCTTGCGCCGCCACGAGGTGATGGCGGTGTTCGATGAGGGGCGTTTCCTGCCAGGATCGGTGCTGGTGTGTGACATCACGGGACGGGACTGCGAGGAAACGGGGCTCGTCTGGGGGGACGGCGACGCCGATCGGTTGGCTTGGCCGGCGCCTGGAACCCTGGCGCTGGCGCCGTGGCTCGGCGAGGATGTCGCCCAGGTCATCGCCTCGATCTACGAGCTCGACGGAACGCCCAATGACCTGGATCCCCGCCATGTGCTCCGCCGGGTGCTGGCCAGATTCGCCGACGATGGACTGACGCCTGTCGTCGCCTGCGAGCTCGAATACTATCTGGTCGACAAGAACCGAAACGCCGATGGCGCCGCCCAGCTCGCGGCGGCGCCGGGAACCGGCGAGCGGCCGGGCCAGCACGGGGTCTACGGCCTTCGGGAACTCGAGGACTTCGGCCGCTTCCTGCGCGAGCTCTGGGCCGCCGCCGACATCCAGGGCGTGCCGCTGGAAGGGGCGATCTCGGAGTATGCGCCGGGCCAGCTCGAGATCACCTTGAGGCACGGGCCCGACGCCCTGCGCGCCGCCGACGAGGCGGTGATGTACAAGCGCATCGCCAAGGGCGTCGCCGCCAAGTCCGGTTTCGAGGCGACCTTCATGGCCAAACCGTTTGCCCAGAGCTCCGGCAGCGGCCTGCATCTGCATGTCAGCGTGGAGAATGCTTCCGGTCGGAAGATGTTTTCCAGTGGTGATCCGGCCGGCTCGCCGGAGCTGCGACACGCGGTCGGGGGCCTCAAGGCCGCGCTCGCCGACAGCACGGCGATCTTCGCACCCAACGCCAATTCCTACCGGCGTTTCCGCGCCAATTCCTACGCCCCGGTGGCCCCGACCTGGGGCGTCAACAACCGGACCGTCGCCTTGCGGGTCCCGGCCGGTCCGGCGAGCGGGCGGCACATCGAACATCGCGTCGCCGGCGCCGACGCCAATCCCTATCTGGCCGTCGCCGCGCTGCTGGCCGGCGTCCACTATGGCCTCACCCACGCCATCGACCCGGGCAAGCCGACAGAGGGCGACGGCTACGCGGCGGCAGCGCGAAGCGGTGAGCGCCTGCCGACCACATGGTCCGGCGCCCTCGACCTTTTCGAGCGCTCGGCGCTGATGCGGGACTATCTTGGCGACCGGTTCGTCGACATGTTCGCCAAGGTCAAACGCATCGAACAGGACCGCTTCGAGGCCGTGGTCTCGCCGCTCGACTATGACTGGTATCTGAAGAATGCCTGACGCCCGCCCTGTTGTCGGCATCGTCTGCTGCACGCGCATTGTCGGCATCGAACCGGCACAGGCGGTGATGAATCGCTACGTCGTATCGGCCATGACCTTCGCCGATGCGGCGTCGCTCCTCGTGCCCACCCTGCCTGAGCTGATGAGCGCGCGCGAGGTCGCCCCGAGGCTGGACGGACTCCTGCTTACCGGCAGCCCCACGAACGTGGCCCCCGAACGCTACGGAGAGGCCTCGGAGCGAGCGGACGACGGTCCCTTCGATCCCGGCCGCGACGAAATGACGGGGGCGCTTATCGAGGCGATGCTCAAGCTTGGCCGGCCGGTCTTCGGGGTGTGCCGGGGCCTGCAGGAGCTGAACGTCGCCTTCGGCGGCGCCCTTCGGCGCGATGCGGCCCGCAACCCCGATCTGATCGCCCACCACGCGCCCAAGGAGGCCGGCTTCGCCGAAATGTTCGAGCACGAGCACGAGGTGAGGTTGACTCCCGGCGGCGTGCTGGGCTCCGCGCTCGGCCGCGAGAGGCTGATGGTCAATTCGGTCCACTACCAGGGCATCGATCGGCTGGGATCGGGTCTCGCCGTCGAGGCGAGGTCGGCCGACGGGATGGTCGAGGCGGTTTCGGCGCGGGTCAACGGCGCGCAGGTCGTCGGCGTCCAGTGGCATCCGGAGTGGCGGACGGCCGACAACCCCGATTCCCAGGCCTTCTTCCGCCTCTTCGGCCGAGCCCTGCGCGAAGCCTGAAACTTAGATATCCTTGGAAAGACCGTGGCCTTGAAAAACTACGACATCGCCGAACTTCGCCGACTGGACGTCGCCCATCACCTGCCGGCCCAGCAGGACTACGGCCAGATGCGCGCGGCCGGCGGCAGCCGCATCATCACCCGCGCCGACGGCTGCTGGATCTTCGATGGCGAGGGGAACCGGCTGCTCGACGCCATGGCCGGCCTGTGGTGCGTCCAGGTGGGCTATGGCCGCGAGGAACTGGCCAGCGCCGCCTACGACCAGATGCTCGAGCTGGCCTACTACAACACCTTCTTCAAGACCGCCGCGCCGCCGACGATCAGCCTGGCGGCCAAGGTCGCCGAGCTGCTGGGCGGCAATCTCACCCACGTGTTCTTCAACAACTCCGGCTCCGAGGCGATCGATACGATCGTGCGGATCACCCGCCACTACTGGCAGGTGAGGGGCGAGCCCGACCGCAACGTGATCATCGCCCGGGTGAACGGCTATCACGGTTCGACCATCGCCGGCGTCAGCCTGGGCGGCATGAAAGCCATGCGCGCCCAGGGCGGACCGTGGATTCCGGGTTTCGAGCATGTGATGCAGCCCTATCGCTTCGGCGAGGCGTTCGGCGAGGATGCCGAGGCCTTCGCCGAGCGCGCGGCGGCGGCGGTCGAGACGAAGATCCTCGAGGTGGGACCCCAGCGGGTCGCCGGCTTCATCGGCGAGCCAGTCCAGGGCGCGGGCGGCGTCATCATTCCGCCCGAAGGCTATTGGCGCCGGGTCGAGGCGATCTGCCGCAAATACGGCATCCTGCTCATCAGCGACGAGGTCATCTGCGGCTTTGGCCGCCTGGCGCGGTGGTTCGGCTTTCAGCACTACGATGTGAAGCCCGACCTGGTCTCCATGGCCAAGGGCCTCTCCTCCGGCTACCTGCCGATCTCGGCCGTCGGCGTGGCCGACCACATCGTCGAGACCCTGCGCGCGGCGGGCGGCGACTTCGTCCACGGCTACACCTATTCGGGCCACCCGACCTGCGCCGCCGTGGCCCTGAAGAACATCGAGATCATGGAGCGCGAGCGGCTCGTCGAGCGCACCGCCGATGATACCGGCCCCTATCTGGCGCGGGCGCTGGCGGGCCTCGCCGACCATCCGCTGGTGGGGGAGGTCCGGTCGCTCGGCCTCATCGGCGCGGTGGAGATCGTCAGCGCCAAGGGAACGAACCAGCGCTTCGGCGGCAAGGAGGGCGTGGCGGGTCCCATCGTCCGCGACCTCTGCATCAAGAACGGCCTGATGATCCGCGCCATCCGCGACACCGTGGTGATGAGCCCGCCGCTCGTGATCACCCACGGCGAGATCGACCAGCTCATCGCCATCATCCGCCGCTCCCTGGACGAAGCCGAGCCGGTGTTACGGGCGGGGTAGGGCGCCGGGCGTGATCCTCCCTCGCGCGGCGGGGGAGTGGGCGCGGATCTTTGCGCTTGAGCCTCGCGCCCCTTCCGTCCCGGCGCTGGCGCGCCGATCCACCTTCCCCGCTTCGCGGGGCAGGAGAACTGCGGCGAGCGGGGTCAGGTCTTCAGGCGCATGGGGCCCATGAAGTCGCGCTTGCCGAGGGGAACGCCTTTGGATCGGAGGATGTCGTAGGCAGTGG
>Ga0302324_100029629_pt1 | contig 10362 bp, 7 predicted proteins | sample Palsa_T0_1_FD_201949 | JGI IMG/M metagenome (GOLD analysis project Ga0302324, IMG submission 201949) | Peat permafrost microbial communities from Stordalen Mire near Abisko, Sweden - Palsa_T0_1 | ecosystem: Environmental > Terrestrial > Soil > Palsa > Peat permafrost | place: Sweden: Abisko... | reverse complement strand
TCGGCATCGAAGAAACGGCCCCAAACGAATTCCAGGAATTCATGATTACGTGCGAGGCAAAGCACGTTGGTGAAGACATCATCTTGGAGCAGGTCCTACAGCAGGTGAAAGCCGTATTTCACCTTGACAACATCACGCACACTTTCGCAATACCTCTGGCGATTCAATCAATTTCCCCATCACGTATTCGTGTCGTGGAGTTCGGGGTTGTCCAGCGAGAAGCCGCCAGTGAACTTGAATCTCTTTCCATTGTGAATCAAGTCCTATTTGATCTAGTGCCTCCAGTTCCAGGGATCGGCGTCCGATCTGGAACTTCAAGACATTAGGCGCGTTTCTAATCATTGCTCCGGATACAGAGCCTCCTGGAAGAGTTCGAACAACGCCGTCCAGTGCCGCTCGGCGGCGGGGGGATCGTAGGTGGGCATATCAGGAACAGCGAAGCCGTGTTTCGCGGGATAGGTTTCGACGACATGCTGCACGCCGGCGTCGGTCAATGCTTTTTCAAGCCGCGTTTTCTGTTCATCGGGGAAATACGCATCGTTGCTCGCGCCGGCGACGTAGACACGGCCGGTGATGTTCTTCAGAAATAGATGCGGGCTGTCCGGCTGATCGGTGGCCAAATTGCTGGCGTGAAATGATGCGACCGCCGCGAATCGCCCACCGTGTGCTCCGGCGACCGTCAGGGCGACATTGCCGCCGAGGCAATAGCCGGTGCAGGCGAATCGATCGCCTTTGACATCGGATCGGGTTGACAGAAATTCCAGCAATGCCCCACCGTCGGAAACCTTGCGATCTCGATCTAGGCTGGTAATCATTTTCATCAGTTCTTCCCGCAATTTCGGATCGGCCAGCACCTGCGGCGGATTCATCGGCGCATATTTCCCGATGCGGTAATAGAGATCGGGCAGAAGCACCAGATATCCACCATCCGCCAGATGTTGGCTCATCTCCCACATCGCCGCGCGGATGCCGAAGCCGTCCATGAAGAAGATCACGGCAGGCCATGGTCCAATCGAATCACTGGGTGTAAAGACCGAAGCCGGGCAGATTCCATCGTGGGTTTTAATTGTGACATCAGTGTGGGGCATGGCCCTATTGTAATCCGATTTGGCGCTGGGAAAACCATTGGCTGGCCCGGCGAAGTTCGCGCGGACATCTTGCTCATGAAGAAGAGAAGTTTCCCGCCTTCGGCGGAAGGATGCGAAGGAGTTTCGAGCACATGCTCGACCCCAACCATCCCCACAGCCCCACTTGCCCGAACTCTCTTGCAAAGGCGAAATACAAAAGGCGAGGCCGGACAATGGGGTGTGGCGGACGGTTGAGGGCGCGCTTGAGCGCGAAACTCATCTGCATCCATCCGCCGAAGGCGGGCACTCCGCATTTCGCTTCGCAGCAGAATGCCGCCGCGAACTTCGCCGGGCCAGCCAGCGGCGTTCGCAGCGCCGTTGCCGATTCATATGCGAGTAAGCCGGGCGGTCGGCATGAGAACCGCCACCGATAAAAGTCGTCTTTTGAAACATCCCCGATCCACATCACAAATCCTTAGCGACCTGTTTTTCCTCAGCTCGCTTGTGAAATTGCCCGGAATATCGAAAATACCGCGGACTTAATCATGGAGGACTCACATGAGTTTCGCCGCCGCTGTTAATCGCAAAGCCATCGATATCGGAAAATTGAGCGTTGAGATCACCACCTCCGCCGGGAGCGGGCATCCGTCCACCGCGCTGTCGCTGACGCACATCGTCACGGCCCTGATGTATCACCAGATGCGTTGGGATCCCAAGGACCCGTGGAATCCAGCATCGGATCGGCTCGTGCTCTCCGAGGGGCATGCCGTTCCGATCGTGTATGCCGCGCTGGCCGATTTGGGCGCGACGATCATCCCGCTTGGCAAGGGGCGCGAGGCAGCTCGTCCCATGACCCGCGCTGATGCGATGGATTTGCGCGCCATCGGCAGCCCCATCGACGGACATCCCAATCCACAATTGGGCGTCCACTTCTTCGATGCCGCCACCGGCTCGCTGGGCCAGGGATTGTCCGTGGCCGCGGGGCTCGCAGCAGCGGCGAAAATGGACAATATCGACCGCAACATTTATTGCATCATCGGCGACGGCGAAAGCCGCGAAGGGCAAATCTGGGAAGCGGCCGATTTCATCGTCGATCATGCGCTCACGAACGTCATTCCAATTTTCAACTGCAACGAACTGGCCCAGAGCGATTACGTTTCCCCGCAGCAGAGTTATGAGGGATTGGTCGAAAAACTGCGCGCGTATGGATTCATCGTCCGCGCCATCAACGGCCACGATCCCGACGAAATTGAAGAAGCCCTCAACGAGCTGCATGTCATCCAAAATGGCCAGCGGCCATTGGCGATTGTCGCGCGGACCATCAAGGGCTGGGGCGCGCCGGATGAACAAGGCATGGGCAAGCACGGCACGCCGGTGAAGAAGGACAGTTTGCCGAAAATTCTGGGCGAACTGGATCGCACTGCCGCCGACCTGGGCGTGGCGGATTACAAAATGAACGGCGAGCTGACGATCAGCCCGATCACCGTGAAAGTCCCGCCGCGCGAGAAGAAACCGATCAAAATCAAATCGTATGCTGATGGTCTGGCGGCCGTTGGCATGGACAAGGATCTCGCCGCCGGCAAACCAATCGCGCCGCGCAAGGCGTATGGGGCGGCCCTGGTGGCATTGGGCGAGGCGGACAAGCGCGTGATCGGTTTGGATGCGGATGTGAAAAATTCAACGCATGCCGAATGGTTCGCCAAGAAATTTCCCGCTCAATATTTGGAATGCAAAATCGCCGAGCAAAATATGATTTCCGTCGCCGCCGGCGCAAGTGCGGCGGGGAAGATTCCATTCTGCTCGACCTTCGCCAAATTCGTGGTGCGGGCCTACGACCAGGTGGAGATGGCGATCATCAGCGGCGCGAATCTGAAAATCACCGGCACCCACGCCGGCGTCACGCTGGCCGCCGATGGGCCGAGCCAGATGTCTTTGCCGGATGTCGCATTCTTCCGCAGCTTTTGCCATGTGAAGAATTACAACGGCCAGACTGCCGTTCGATATTTCTTCCCCGCCGACGGCGTGAGCTGTTACAAAATCACCGAATTGATGGCCAATATCGACGGCACCTGCTACCACCGCGCCTTGCGCGCCGAAACCAAAACCCTCTACAAACCCGAAGAAACCTTCGAGGTCGGCGGATACAAAGTCCTCCGCGAAGGAAAAGATTTGCTTTTCGTCTCCGCCGGCTACATGGTTCACGAATGCCTCAAGGCCGCCGATGAATTGGCCAAGAGCGGCAAAAAGGCCGGCGTGGTGGATGCGTATGCTCTGCCGTTGAAAGACACGGGAATTCTCGAAGTCGCCAGCCGCTGTGGAAACCGGATCGTCACCGTCGAAGACAACTACACCGGCGGACTCGACGCGGAAATAGCCATGCAAATTGCCTCCACCGGCGCGGGCGTCAAGCTCAAGGCCCTGTTCGTCCAGCAAATTCCCAAGAGCGGCCGCGAGCCGCAGGAAGTGCTGGATTACCTGGGCCTGGGATTCAAGGCGATCGTCGCGGCGGTGTAAGATAACCGTGCAATTTGCGAATTCAGTAGCGGCCGAAGTTTTATGGTATCTGAAATTGAAAATTCGAAATTGAATTCCGTCCTGGCTGATGCCGAGCCGGCCTGGGAAATCGCCCGCCTGTTCCCCGCGCAGGGAAGCTGGAGCCAGCAGGAATATTTGGAACTCAAAGGCAATCGGCTCGTGGAATTCACGGACGGTTGGATCGAGGTGCTGGCCATGCCGACGATGGCGCATCAGTTAATAGTCGCATTTCTGTACCGCGCGTTGACGGATTTTATTTCTCCAAACAAACTGGGCTCGGCGTTGTTCGCGCCGTTTCGGGTTCGTTTGCGCGATGCAAAATATCGTGAGCCGGATGTGATGTTCATGCTGGCTGAACACGGCAATCGGATGCACGAGGAATTCTGGGAAGGCGCCGATCTTGTGATGGAAGTTGTCAGCGAGGACGACCGCAGGCGCGATCTGGAGACCAAGCGTGGCGAGTACGCCCGTGCGGGTATTCCGGAATACTGGATCGTCGATCCGCAGCAGGGAGAAATTACGGTCCTTGCTCTCGATGGCGAAAACTATATTGAACACGCCCGATTCCCACGTGGGAAACGGGCTGCGTCGCGCCTGCTGCCGGGATTTGAAATCGAGGTCACCGCAGCGTTAGCCGTCAAATAATACAAATCTGCATCGACACGGATGTCCCTTTCCATCTCCATCCTCGCCAGCGGGTCTTCGGGGAATTGCAGCGCGCTGCGGTTTGGGCGGGGGATGATGCTGATCGATTGCGGTATCGGTCCGCGGGCGACGGCGCGGCGGATGCTGGGGCTGCATGTGGGCGTTGAAGATATCTCAGCCATCTGCCTCACGCATCTGGATTCCGACCACTTCAACGAAAACTGGATCGAGACGATTATTCGCCGGGAAATCCGGGTGTTTTGCCACGAAAGCCACGAGCCGGATTTGCGACAGCGGGTGCGCGATCCGGAGTTTCACCGTTGTGTGCGCACGTTCAATGGAAAAAATTTCAAGCCGCTCCAGGGCGTGCAAGCCCAGGCGATTCACATGCCGCACGATGCCGCGGGATCCCACGCATTTCGATTCCATTCCGATAGCGGCTCTATAGGATACGCCAGCGATCTGGGCCACGTTCGCCGGGAGTTGATCGAGTTTTTCGCTGATGTGCAGGTGCTGGCAATTGAGAGCAATTACGATCCCGAAATGCAACGCAACAGCGGCCGGCCGGCATTTTTGCAGCGGCGAATCACCGGCGGGCACGGGCATCTCTCCAACCAACAAGCATTGGAAGCGGTACGAAAAATTCTGGATCAGCGAAATACCAACCGGCGCGATCTGCCCCGGCACATCGTCCTGCTGCACCGCAGCCGCCAGTGCAATTGTCCGCAACTGGTGCGCGGATTGTTTTCGACTGACGCGCGCATCGCAAACCGATTGACGCTGGCCGAGCAGGATCAGCCAACCACCTGGCTGCGCGCCGCCGGCGAGGAAAATTTCCTGGGCAGGCAATTGGAATTGCAGTGGGGATGATGTAAAAAGATTCATCGGATCCGGGCAGGGACGCAATGGGATTATTTGGAATTGGCAAACGGAGTAAGCCGCCGCGAACCGCAGTGCCGGTGATGCGTGAATTGCCCGCCTCGAACGAAGCGCCCGCCATGATCCCAACGCCCAAGCCTATTGAAGCCGTTTCCCCTGATGCGCTCCGTCGGCAGCTATTCGCCGCCGCGACTGCTGCCGCAAAAGGCGATGAGAAGAAATTCCTGGTTCTCTGCCATCGTCACGGCCGGGCGATCTTCGGCGAATCGGCCATCTGGTCGCACGTCCCCGCCGCCTTCCGCGACAGCCCGAAATTGGTCCGCTGGTATCGAGAGGGATTGCGCGCCATCGCCGGTCTGTATTCCCAGCGATTGGGCAGACCCGAAGTGGTCGAACGCGCCAAACAAATCAGCGATTAATCCGCCGGTCGAGATGAGGGCGTATTCAGCCAGGCAATAAAATCCTGCCCCGTTTCCGGCGATCCTTCCAATCCGCGCACCACTGCTCCCGTGGTGGGATCAATCACCATCGTCGTTGGCAATTCCGACACCTGATATTGCTTTGCCAAATCCGGATGGGCATCCACATCCACCGTCACAGGAACATATCCGCCCAGTGCGTCGGCCACGTGCCGGTCGGACCAGATGTTTTGTTTCATGTAATCGCAGGCCGAGCACCAACCGGCGGAGAAATCCACCAGCATCATTTTGTGATTCGCCGCCGCCTCTTTTCGCGCGGCATTGAAATCGCTCTGAAATGCCACAGCCTCCCGATCCCGCGTGTGCATCGACAGCGAAACGCCGCCGAGTGCGAGCAGGATGAATAAGCCGAGAGCGATTCTGATGCCGGATCGGCGCATGAACTCCAGTCGTCTAATGAATCAACCGAATTGTATGCGGGGAAATTCCCTGGAGACGGTTGGGCAGTGCGACAGCGCATCGCTCTTATCCCCTCCTCCGGTACTCCGGGGGAGGGTTAGGGTGGGGGTTTTTACTCTAGGTAATCTCGAACTCGTGGCGTCATCGTAATCCGGCCCCCACCCCTGCCCTCCCCCGGGGTACCGGAGGAGGGGGTAAAGTTGTTGCGCGGCGACGGCGTATGAGGAGCAAACAAGGCGCAACCACGAAAAATGCGGCAAATGTCGGCTCTGGAACGGCAGTGAGATCGACGGAAAACGACGAATTGTGATCCACCACCGCCCACGCATCCCCATCGGCAACGTCCACGCCCCAGCTTCCCAGATAATTGCCGACGTTGGAATCGGTAATGCCGTGGGCGGTCGCGAACGCCAGCCAGGAACTTTGCACATCGGTTAGGGCATCTGGGCCGGTGGCGAAATCGCCGCCGACTGTGTTGGACCAGGTGCTGCCGGTCAGCGATGCGAGCTGGATATATCCGGAACGGGCGAAGAAGGATTCGGCGCTGGAACTGTTGAAGTAGCTGGTCGAAAAGTTCATTTGCATCGCAAACGGATCGGTTTGTCCAGTGCCAGTGGTTCCGCTGTTGGCCATGCCGGTGAGGGTGAGGACTTCGCTGATCAACCCAGTTTTGTCGATGCCCGCCGGTGTCTCGGAGGGCTGCCGCAATCGCCACTGCATCGTGACCGATTCTCCATTGGAATTTTCGGTGGAATTTTTCCCGGCCAACAAATCGGCGCGGGATTGCAATCCAGATGTGACCGACGATCCATATCCATCGTAACTTGCGCCAGATGGCGTGGCGCGAACGAGCTGCGTCGCGCCACTGGAATCAGCAGCGATGAAAACGTTGGCCGAGCCATTTTCCGCAATCGAGCCGGTAATATCCAAAATGCCCGCGTCCACCGTGGTGTTGCCGAGATAAGAATTGCTGGCCGAAAGCGTCAGCGTTCCCCCGCCCTCTTTGACGAACGGCCCCACGCCACCGAGCGCGCCGGAGATCACGCCGGGATATGCGATTTCATCCGGGCCGGTGGTATTGACGAATGCGCCATTGCTGCCGAGGGTGGCCGGAGCGTTGATGTTGAGGTCCCCGAAGGTCTGCACCGTGCCGCCGTTCCACGTCCAAATCGCGCCGGTGGTCCAATCGCTGGGCGATCCCGCACCCAGCACGATCTGCCCCACCTGCAATGTTCCGCCGGTGAGATTCAATGTGCCGTAATAATTGGTTGCAACGCCGCTGCTGTTCCAGATCGTGTTGCCCAGTTGCACATTGTTCGCCCGCACCACGCCGCCGCTGAGCGTGAACGCGCCGTTGTTCTGATCGCCGACATAAATCGTGTCCTGCACGGTGAGCGATCCGCCGGTGACTTTCAGCGATTCGCCGCCGCTGCCGCCGATGGAAACGCTGAAAGCGCTGGCATTGTCGCCGGAGGAAACGGTCACCGATCCACCGCCGCGGATCAGGGCGTGATTGTAAATCCCCGGCGTCCCGCCCGCCCATGTGCCGCTGGACCATTCGCCGCTGGCATTACTCCAGGTCTGGCTGGAATATTCATCGCCAAGCTGCTGGGCGTATTCCTCGATCATGTCGTAGCCGAGCGCATTCTTCAGGGTCGCGCCGGCGAGACTGGTGGAATTCAGCCCGTGCTCAGTGGCCCAGGTGTCGGGAATATCGTCGCCGGCCGAACTGGTGTAGGTGACCGTTCCACCAACGGTTGTTCCAAAACCATTGCTGACCAGTCCGTCGTCATCGGGTTCGTTCATGATCTCGCCTTGAGTTCCCAGTGACTCAACCTGCGAAATGATCTGCTGGTCAAGCTGGTCATAAGAAAGCGAATCGCCGGCATGCATCGTGTCAAACGTATAGGCGTTGGAGGCGCTAAGCAGGGGAAGGAATTGCGTCTCCGGGGACCATGTAGATGTAAGCAAATTCAATCCACTTGGCGTGGTGGGCGAACCATCCAGCACGCCGTTCACGTTGCTGTCGAGCATATTCCCCGATGCATACGCGCTCTGGTTGGAATCCAATTGATACCATGCATCCCCGGGGCTGGTGGTGGATGGCCCGGCGATGAAATAATTGTTGAGAATGTCGTACTTGTATTTGCCCTGCGAGTCGCCGGTGGTGTAGGCGTAGCCGTAGTTGTAGGCGACGTTATTGACATACTGATCATTGCTCTTTGCCAGCGGATCGCGGCCATGGGCGTTGGCAAAAATATTGTTCAGATACGTCGTCTGGTTTCCCTCCTCGTGCAAATTGAGTTGCTGCGACTTGATCGGATCGGCGATGAGATCGTTTTGATAAGTGATGTTGTCCGCCGCGCTGTTGGCTCCGACCGCGTCGATGTTGTCGTATTGCGAAAGTTCAGCCGAGACATGATCGAGGATGCCGCCGTTCAAATCGCCGAGGTTAATGCTGGCGTTGCTGGTATCCGTGTCGCCGCTGCCCTCTCGGACCCGGATATATTGCATGATCAGATTGCTTTTGTCGGAAAACGAAAGCTCATATCCCTCCAGCGAAATCCCCTGGCCCGGCGCGGTCTGGCCGAGGATGGTGATATTGCTTTGGGCTGAGATGGAGGATTGTAAATTGATGATCCCGCCGACCGCGAAGACGACGATGCGATTGGATTGGCTAACTGCGTCCCGGAATGATCCCGGCCCCGAATCGTTGAGGTTGGTCACGACATACACGCTGCCGGTGCGCCCGCCGGTGGTGTATTCCCCAAACCCCTGAGCCCCCGGAAACGATACAAGTTGCCCTAGCGCGGCGGAGCAAGCGCCAAAGATTGCCGCTCCTGCCAGCATTCCCGCGCGACGCAATCGCTTTCTGGACCCTCCGCGCTCCATAACCGAATCCAAACTACGCGTTGCAGATTTCAAGGCGAACGACCGAGCATTTCTCCTCACCAGATACATCTACCGGCCGGCCGTTTTAGCGTTGAAACATATTATAACCCCGTTTTCCGCAGCCGGCTTGCAGTGCCCCTACCATCTCTTTACGATTTGCCCCTTTCACCCAAACGAGGATGAACATGCGAATTCTGGTTGCTGACAAATTGGCGGAAGAGGGACTCGATTTCCTCAAACAAAATAACGCAAGCTTCGACGTGAAAGTCGGTCTGAAGGAAGACGAGCTGGCCGCCGCCGTTGGGGAATATGATGCCCTGATCGTACGCTCCGGCGCCAAGGTGACGGCCAAAGTCTTGGCCAAGCCGGGCAGACTCAAAGCCATCGCCCGGGCCGGCGTTGGGGTCGACAACATCGATCTCGAAGCCGCCACCGCCAAGGGCATCCTGGTCCTCAATACCGCCGAGGCCAGCACGCTTTCCACCGCCGAGCACGCGCTTGCGTTGATGCTCTCGCTGGCGCGAAAAATCCCCGCAGCCAACATCGCCCTCAAATCCGGCCAACTGGAATGGAAAAAACGCAGCATCTATCAAGGCACCCAACTCGCCGGCAAAACGCTGGGTGTGGTCGGCCTGGGCCGAATCGGCCAGACCGTCGCCAGCCGCGCGCTGGCCATGGCGATGAATGTCGTCGGCTACGACCCGTATTTCACCGCGCCGGCCGCCCTCGACGGCAAGGTGAAACTCATCCGCGACTTCGATGAGTTCCTTGGGCAAATTGATGTCATCACGTTCCATGTTCCCGGCGGCGACCAAACCAAGCATCTGCTCAATCGTGATCGGCTGTTCAACAAATGCCGCGCGAATTTGCTGGTGGTCAATGATGCGCGTGGCGAAGTGGTTGACGAGTTTGCGCTGGCCGATGCCATCAAGGAAAAGAAAATCGCCGGCGCGGCTCTCGATGTCTATGCCGTCGAGCCGCCGGCCAAGGATCATCCGCTGTTTGGCCTGGAGAATGTCGTCCTCACCCCGCATCTGGGCGCCAGCACCGACGAGGCCCAGACGGCCGTGTCGGTGGATGCATGCAAGGCGATCCTTGCGTATCTCAACAACGGCGAGATCCGTGGCGCGGTGAATGCCGGGGGATTGAAGCTGGATTTGCCCGCCGATGAACGGCCCTTCGCCGATCTGGCCCGCCGGATGGGCGCATTGGTCGCCGCACTTTTTCACGGCGGATACAAAACCATCACCCTACGCGCCAGCGGGACCCGCGCGCCCAAGCTGATGAACACATTGCTTCGCCTGGCCGCCGTCGAATTGCTCAAGCCGCATCTCGATACCGATGTGAATGTCATCAACGTCGAGCACCTGGCCCGCAGCCGGTCGATTGAACTTGTCACCATTCACGAACCCAATCCACCCGCCGGACTGGTCGGTGACATCATCGGTGTCCGCGCCGAAGGCCCC
>Ga0302324_100029628_pt1 | contig 10362 bp, 7 predicted proteins | sample Palsa_T0_1_FD_201949 | JGI IMG/M metagenome (GOLD analysis project Ga0302324, IMG submission 201949) | Peat permafrost microbial communities from Stordalen Mire near Abisko, Sweden - Palsa_T0_1 | ecosystem: Environmental > Terrestrial > Soil > Palsa > Peat permafrost | place: Sweden: Abisko... | reverse complement strand
GCGGAGAGCGGAGAGCGGAGAGCGGAGAGCGGAGAGCGGAGAGCGGAGAGCGGAGAGCGGAGAGCGGAGAGCGGAGAGCGGAGAGCGGAGAGCGGAGAGTTAGTCGCGGGCTGCCGAGCTTCGCTCGGCTGGACGGGCGAGGGCACCCGTCTCTCCACTATTTGCTATTTCGCAAAAAATAAGAGTCCCGAGGTGATGTTGGATTCATTCGTCTCGGCCAGTAGCTCGCGTTTAGACCCTTGCTGACCTTATTCTTACAACTCCCTTGCGGGTTTCATTGTAAGCCGATCTTGCTCGGGCTCCGGGCTCACCGCCAACCGGATAAATCAGTCCAACGCCTCGGGACTCTATCTTGCCTTTAACAGTGGCTCCTGTTCTCCTCGACCAGCGCTTAGCTATAGACCCTTGCTTGCCCTCCCAGACTTACCTCGCGGTTGCCTGAGTGACTTCGCTTGAGCCCCGGACGCTGCACCAACCGGAAAAACTTCAGAACGTGTCAAAGAACGATTATGGTTTTAACATTCTTATTTTTTACGTCAACGAAATTCATGCGTCTGTAAGTTCTTATTCATCAACCGAGTGCAGCTCATGCACAGCGGGGTGACGCGGAAATTGTGCAACGGGCCTGGCGCAACTGCGAAATCGATACGATCCATAGGATTTTTCGGGGTTTCTTTCAGGCAAACTACAGCTTCTATGGGATTGCAATTCGGGCTTCGGCTGTGCAAATCGCTGCTTCATTTGCATGAATACTGAAGTTCTGTGCGCGCGTCCACGATCGCGGGCGGCAAATAGCAGGTCCTTCCCCTTCGGCAAACTCAGTATGACAATTTTTTTATTTGGCTCAGGATTGAGACGCTTATGATGAGACACTTCTGAAACATGACAGCGGATCTTTTTAGTCGCGCCGAGGCGGCGGCAGCGTTTGTGCTTGCGCAGACGGACCTGCGGCCGCAGATCGGTCTGGTGCTTGGATCGGGGCTGGGATCTTTTGCCGACGATCTCAACGAGGCGGTCCGCATTCCTTATGCTGAGATCCCGACGTTTCCTTGTTCGACGGCGATTGGGCATGCGGGGCGGCTGGTGGTTGGCAAGTCCGGGGATGTGCCCGTTGCGGTGATGCAGGGACGCGTGCATCTGTACGAGGGCTATTCGGCGGCCGAGGTTGCGTTTCCTACGCGGGTGCTTGCGCGTACTGGCGTGCGCGCTTTGATTCTTACCAACGCGGCGGGCGGAATTAACCTCGAGTACGGGCAGGGTGCGCTGGTCATCGTTCGCGATCATATCAACCTTCAGGGGCAGAATCCGCTGACGGGGGCGAACGATGAGCGCTTTGGTCCGCGCTTCCCCGACATGAGTTACACCTACTCGAAGCGTTATCGCGAGATTGCGCTGGAGGAAGCCAAGAAGCTTTCGATTCCGCCGCGCGAGGGAGTTTATGCGGCGCTGGCCGGGCCGAGTTACGAGACTCCGGCGGAGATTCGATACCTGCGTGCGATTGGCGCCGATCTGGTGGGCATGTCGACGGTTCCGGAGGCGATCGCCGCGCGGCACATGGGGATGAACGTTCTGGCAATTTCATGTGTCACGAATATGGCGGCGGGGATTGTCGATAAGGCGCTGGTGCATGACGAAGTGCTCGAGGTGGGGCGGCGGGTTATGGGACAGTTCGTTGCGCTGCTGCGGGCGGTGCTTCCGCGGGTGGCGGGGGAGTTGCGGTCAGCGGGGTAGGCAGCTGCCGAGCTTTGCTCGGCTTGGACGGCCGGGGGCGGCCGTCCCTACGTAAAGCGGGCGGCCGTCCCTACGTAAGGCGGGCGGCCGTCCCTACGTAAAGCGGGTGGGCTCACTGGCTTTTTCGGGGGATGAATACTGGCTGCGGCGGATCTATCTTATATGTCGCTGCGAAGCTTGCCTGATTCACTGCGAAGCTGGCTCGTCCGCGGGAATCGATGAAGAACAGGGGCTGTTTTAGCGGCACGTCGCTGAATGTGTTTGCGAAGGGCATTTCTATTTCGCGTCCGGCGATGGTGGCCTTTAGCTTATCGCCACGGCGATAGCCGAGCTTCTGAAAATCTTCGGCGCTGATGTTTGTGACCAGGTTGCCGTAGGGGCCATCGAGCGCGATCACCTCTCCGGTCAGACCTTTGTCGTCCAGGGTGGCGGGCTTCAGATCGAGTTTGACCAGCTGCTTTACGACCGGTCCAACCTGGGTCCAGTCGTCGCCGCGGGCGATGTGAGCTCCGACGGGAGAGAAAATGTCGCGGCCATGGAAGGTGGAGGAAATTTTGGCACCGACCATCCACTCGGGGTTGGTGATCTGGCGAATGGCTTCGATGCCATCTCGGCCCTCGACCAGCGTCATGAGGCCATTGTCGGGCAAAACGAAGAATTGGCCGCGCTTCGATTTCACCACCACCGCTTTGCGCGAACTGCCTACTCCGGGATCAATGACGACTACGAACACGGTTCCGGCGGGGAAGTAGGGCGAGGCGCCGAAGAGATAGAGGGCACCGTCTGAAATCGAATAGGGAGTCACCTGATGGGTGAGGTCCACTATGCGGAGGTTGGGCGTGATGCCGTACATGACGCCTTTGCAGAGAGCGACCGAATCATCGATCACTCCGAAGTCGGTCATGAAGACGACGGTTGGCGGCTGTGCGGCGGATGGCTGCGCCGAAAGAGGGTTGGCGAGTGAGAGGAGGACGGCGGTGGTTATTATGAACGTTGCAACCCGCAATAGAGACTGCAATCCTGCCGATTTTCCTGGCGTTAAGGACATCCGCATAAAGTCGAACCCTCTGGAAAGGTTTCCAGTTTACTAGAAGCTGCGCCTCTATTCTTGCCGAACATAGGCTTCTTTGCCTGGGCTGGGCGGGCGAGGGCGCCCGCCCCACACGTGTATGTGTTTTTAAGCAGCTTTTGCGCCATCGTTCTGCTTCCGGCATCTATAATCGGGGACGGCCATGAATCCATTCGAAATGAGTCATTACGGGAGCCAATAATGTCGAGCGTGATTCCTGAGAAGTATCTTGATCTTTTTCATAAGCGCGCTTTTGCCAGTCTGGGCACGCTGATGCCGGATGGACAACCGCAGGTCACCCCAGTCTGGTGCGACTACGACGGCTCGCATGTCATTTTTAACTCAGCGCGCGGACGCCAGAAAGATCGCAACGTGCGGCGCGATCCGCGGGTTGCACTGGCCATTGTCGATCCTGACAATCCCTATCGCTATCTGGAGATCCGCGGCACCGTGGTGGAGATTACCGAAGAGGGTGCTGACCAGCATATCGACAAGATGGCGAAGAAGTACATGGGACTCGACAAGTATCCGTATGCGAAGCCGGGGGAGGTTCGCGTGATTTACAAAATCCGACCGGAGCATACCACGGTGATGGGGTAGCATGCTCCGTTGTCGAGCTTAGGTCCCGTGTGCGACCGGCAAACAGCAATTCCTTCGCTTCGCTCAGGATGACAATGTTTTTCTGTGGTCCGTGTATTTGGTCAGGGTGACGGCCAAGCTGAGCCACTACGCCTAAAGCACATCTGACAAAGCACATCTAACAGAGCACATTTAAACTGCATTTTCTGGCCGGCGAATCGGTGACATTTTCGCATCTGGCAAGTCTAATAACGCCGGGGACAGCCTTGATCGTTTTTCGGCGGCGGGAGCCGCTTGCAGGAACTTTCTCGCGTCATCTCTCGTAACAAATAACGAACGGTGTGGCGGCGACGAGCTGTGCCGAATGACTGCCTGGAGGATGGGATGCAATCTGTGAAGATCAATGGGAACGCCGAGGGCGACCTTACAAGTTTCGGTAATAGCGCGTCGGCGCAGCAGGTGGTAAAGGCGGCGCATGAAGAACTCCTCCAGCTCATGCGGCAGCGAGCCGAGGTGATGAAGCGCATTGGCACGGTGAAGCAGACGATCGCCGGATTGGCAAATTTATTCGGCGACCACGTGCTCGGCGACGACTTGCTCGAATTGATCGACCGCAAGCCCAATGGCCGCCAGCCGGGCTTTACCAAGGCGTGCCGGAGAGTGCTGATGGAGGTGCGGCGTCCGCTGGGAGCGCGCGAGGTTTGCGTGGAACTGGAACGATATGCTCCCGCAATTCTGGCGCGGCATAAGGATCCGCTGGCCTCGGTCACGACCGTTCTGAATCGGCTAGTGGACTATGGCGAGGCCCGCAGCTTGAGCAATGATCACGGGCGGCGGGTGTGGGAATGGATCAGCGACTCGGAAGCGTCGGTGGATGCGATGACTGCGCTGCGAACGGCGTAGGGTAGTGCGGTTACCGCAGCGGTGAACCGCTGCGCCACCCAAAATCAGGTAGTGGTGCAGTTTGAAAACTGCGTCCCTCAGCGGCTGAAGCCTCGATGAAATACGATGCTTACGGCACGGCTGAAGCCGTGCCCTTTCAAATCAAGTGCAACACCAAACCAAAATCAAGTGCAACACCAAACCCAAAATCAAGTGCAACACCAACCCAAAATCAAGTGCGACACCAACACCAAGCCCAAAGTCAAGTACAACACTGACTTTTTCCGCAACCTGCCAAGCTGACTCGGTGGACGGGCGAGGGCGCCCGTCGCTCCATTACGCCGGCAGCAGGCGGCCTTTTTCGAGATGCCGCGTCACGTGCGCGTATTGGGCGGCGTGAGGATCGTGGGTTACCATCACGATCGTCTTGTGAAAACTTTCGTTCAGGCGCTTCAAGATCTCGAGGATGTCGGTGGCCGAATTACTGTCGAGGTCGCCGGTGGGCTCGTCGGCGAGAATCAGAGTGGGATCGCTGACGATGGCTCGCGCGATGGCCACGCGCTGCTCCTGTCCGCCGGAGAGCTGCTTGGGCAGGTGATCGACTCGATCCTCAAGTCCCACGAGTTTCAAGGCGGTCATCACGTGATCGCGGCGCTGCTGGCTTGTCATCCTGGTGAGAAGCAGGGGCAACTCGACGTTTTCGAATGCCGTGAGCACCGGGATGAGATTGAAAGTCTGAAAAACATAACCTACGTGGGTATTGCGCCAGCTGGCAGATTGGCCATCGCTCAGGCGAAAAATATTTTCACCCATTACGAGCAGTTCGCCGGAAGAGGGGCGGTCGATGGCCGCGATCATGTTCAGCAGGGTGGTCTTGCCTGATCCGGAAGGGCCCATCAGCGCCAGAAACTCGCCGCCAGCAATGTCGATGGAGACGTTGTCGAGCGCGGTCACCTGGAAAGCGTCGCGCTTGAAAATCTTACTGACACTACGGGCCTGAACGACCTTGCTGCTGACGGCCGGTTGAGTTGGCGTTTGTATCGGCATTGCGTTCATGATAGCCCCTTGATACGAATCTTTTGCCCATCCTGCAAATCCGCGGGCCCGGCTGTGATTACGCTTTCGCCGCCGACTAGGGAGTCCACCAGATACCCTCCAGAACGCTGGCCCCGAACATGAACATCGCGGCGGAGACACTTGCCGTTGAATGCGAGGAGGATGAACTTGGTCCCATCCTTGTCGCGCAGCGCGGCGGTGGGGACGAAGACATAAGCCGGTTTCGCGGGGTTCTTATCGTCATTGGAACTGGCATTGGCCTTGAACTGCACGCTGGCGTTCATTTCCGGACGCAGATAGGAATCGGGTTGCAGAATCTGAACTTTGACCTGGACGGTGGCTTTTTGCCGATTCGCTTCCGGCGACATTTCGGCGATCTCTCCTTTGTAGGAGCGGTCCTTGAATGCATCGAGCGTTACGATACCTTCCTGCCTGGGAGATAGTTTGGCAAAGTCATCCTGGGCGATGTCGAGCTCGACTTGAATGTCGTTCAGGTCCGCCAGGGCGACCACCGATCCGCGCGGACCTCCTTCGGCGCCGCTGGCGAACTGTGCGGTGACCAGTTCACCCTTCTCGGCGGTGCGCTCCAGAATGGTGCCGCTGACGGGCGCGCGAATTACGGTCGCGTCGAGTTGAGACTTGGCGTAAGCCATCTGGCCTTCGGCCTGCAGTAAGTCGCCGCGGGCCCGGAGAATCTCTTCGGAGCGCGGACCCAGCTGCATCAGCTTGAAAGCCTGCTCCAGTGAATGCATTCGCTGTTCGGACGCATCGTGCCTGGCGGTGGCGTCGTCCAGATTCTGCTTCGACATTACGCCTTGAGAAAACAGATCGCGGGTGCGGTCGAGGTTGATCTTGTCATTTACCTCGGTAGCGCGGGCCTCCGACAGATTGTGATCCGCCTGTTGAATTTCTTCCGGGCGCGACCCATGCTCATTTTCGAGCAGGCGTGCCCTGGCGCTATCCACCGCGCCTCGAGCCTGCTCGTATTGGGCGCGGAATTCTTCGTCTTCGAGGCGCACCAGAACCTGTCCTTCTTTTACTTTGTCGCCTTTTTCCACGCCAATCCAGGCGACGCGGCCGGTCACCTTCGAATTCACGCTGATTTTGTGATGCGCGACAATATATCCGCTCGCGGAAAGGACGGTGCTGCCGGCGGCGTCACTGCCTTCGGCCGTCGCCCGGGCGACTTCGACCTCGGGCGTCTCGGAGGCGAGTACGCGGTAGGCCAGTGCGACGATACCGAGCAGGACGACCACGGCGATTCCGGCCAGAATGAAGCGGCGCGACCACGCGGGCGGTTCTCCGCCTCCGTCGCGCAGCGAGCGATCGATGTGCAGGCTGCGGAGATCCTCGTGTTTCGTGTCGTTCTGCATCGTATCGTTCTGCTTCGTATCAGTGGGTCCGAGGTTTGTGGGCATTGCTGCTTGTAGCTCCCGACCGGTTAGCGGTTCAAAACCTATGGTACGGACAATTGTACGAAGTTGTCGCGCTTATGGAACCGGAAAAGTATATGAGGAACCCTTGCATTGAACTAGAGCCCTTACTCGCGGCGTTCGTGGTTCCCACCCTAACGCCGCAAAAAGCGCGGCCTTAGGATGGGGCACCCTTTGGTTTATGTCAGGCTCGCAGCGAGGTCAGAATATCCTGGCGCGCGGCGTGCCAGGCGGGCGCGATGCCTCCGAGCAGGCCCATGACTAAGGCAAAACCAACCGCCGCCAATGCGACGGCCCAGGTCAGGTGCAGACTGAAAACCGTTTCGCTGAAGGTGAGGGAGTTGCCGATGCCAGTGCTCATGCCGTTAAAGGGTAAGATCAAAATAATACCCACAATCGCTCCCAGCAAGGAAAGCATCAATGCTTCGAGGACGAACGAGGTGAGAATGCTGGGGCGCGAAAAACCGATGATGCGCAGGGTTGCAATCTCGCGCGAGCGATAGGCAACCGCCGCATACATCGTATTCATGGCGGCGAAACTGGAGCCGATGGCCATGATAATGGCCACAAAGGTTCCGATGAACTTGATGGCTCCGCCAGAACTGGTTTGCTTCTTGTAGTATTCGGTTTCGAGTGTGCCATCCAACTTCAGACGCTGATCGTCGCTGACGCGGTGTTTCAGCGCGTCGGCTGCAAGCGGGTCGGTGGCGCGCAGATAAACAGACGCATAGGCTCCCTGGCGGTCGAAATCCGCGGCGATCTGGTTGACGTCGCCCCAGATTTCAGAATCGTAGGCGGTGCCGCCGGAATCGAAGACGCCGACGACCTTCCACTGTCCCTTGGCAAAGTCAAGATTATCGCCGACGTTGGCGCCCGAAAAACGATTGTGGATGGAGTTGCCGACGACCACTTCGCGCTGTCCGGGGGTAAACCAGCGGCCTTCGACGAGCCTGGCAGTGGGACGCAGGGTGAGGCCCGCCGGCATCAGGCCGCGAACCGAAACGTTAACTTCGCCGGTTCCATCCTTGCGGGGCAGCACTACAATCACCACCCATTCGGCGGAGGCCACCGGTTCTCCCTGAGGGTCCCTGGCAATGCCGGGCAGGGTTTTCAGGGTGGGGAAAAGATTGGCGTCGAAGCCTCCCGAAAGTTCGGCGGTGTTGCCCTTGCGCATGACCAACACGTTCACGGGATCGCCGCTCTCCATGAAGGCCTTCTTCAAACCTGCCAGCAGCGCCATCAGGAAAACCGCGGTGGTTACGGTGAGGGCAATGCCCAGAGCCGTCATGATGGTGAGGCCCTTGCGGAGCTTCAGATTGCGGATGTTATAGCTGATTGGGATCGCCATACTAAAGTCAGTTCTCAGCTCTCAGCTTTCAGCTCTCAGTAACGGCCCAAGTTCTTTGGCTCGGAACTCGCCGCTGGTCGCTGGCTGATTTATTGCAAGGTCTCTACTATATCCAACTTTGGCGAGTGGTGGCGGGGGATTTCGAATGGCGGGAGCGCCGGTTTCACTCTCGGAATGAACCGCGGGAGTATCAACCGCAGTTACGCGAATGCCGGGCGGCGGAGGTGATGGCGCTCACACCCGCCCCTTGCGATAAAGCCGCAAGGAACGGGCCACCCGGGTAGAAGCCTAATGCCGGGCGGCGGAGGTGATGGCGCTCACACCCGCCCCTTGCGATAAAGCTGCAAGGAACGGGCCACCCGGGTAGAAGCCTAATGCCGGGCGGCGGAGGTGATGGCGCTCACACCCGCCCCTTGCGATAAAGCTGCAAGGAACGGGCCACCCGGGTAGAAGCCGAATGCCGGGCGGCGGACGTGATGGCGATCACACCCGCCCCTTGCGATAAAGCCGCAAGGAACGGGCCACCCGGGTAGAGCCTTTTCGCGATTTTTCAGTACTTTCGTAACTCTCAGTCGTGCAGTTGAAGGCGGTATTCTAGCTGTGATTCTCCCCCGTTTTTAGCCAAATCCTATGGTCAGGGTATGGTGCGGCTGGTCAGCGCGAGGCGATTGTAATGGCGACGATGTTTGGCCGTTTTGAAATCCAGAGTGAACTTTCCAAGTCAGAGACCGCCTTGATTTACAAGGCGCTGGACACGGAAACCAACCAGGTTGTGGCGCTGAAGACACAGAGCCTGCAGCCGCTGGGCGACCGTGCGGACGGGTTTGTGGAAACGCTGATTGCCGAAGGCGAAAAAAGTCGCGAGCTGGGCAGCCAGAATATTGTCCCGCTCTATGGCGCGGGCGAGATCGACAACCAGTTCTGCGCGGCGATGGAGTACATCCAGGGCAACAGCGTCGCGACCATGGTGTCGCGCAAGGAAGGGTTCTCGATCTGGGACTTGCTCGACATTACGCGGCAGGTTTGCGCCGGGCTGGAGCACGCCGATTCGAAGGGTGTGACGCACTGTTCGCTGGAGCCTGCCAAGATCATGGTGCAGTGGGATGGGATGGTCAAAATCCTTGGCTATGGCATCTCGAACATGAGCCTGATCGAAGCGGAATCGGGAAACGGGTTGGGGCGGCTGATGCCTTACTGTTCTCCCGAACAGATTCGCGGAGAAGCGGTGGACCTGCGTTCGAACCTGTTCACCCTGGGGTCGATTCTCTACGAGATGGTAGTCGGCCGAAAGGCTTTCGATGCGGAGGATGCGGTTGCGCTGGTTAGCCAGATTGAGCATGATATGCCGCCGAACCCAACCTCGGTGAACGCCAAGATTCAACCGGCGGTGAGCGCGCTGATTATGAAAGCGCTGGCGAAAGATCCGGTGGAGCGCTATCAGAGCGCGCGGGAACTGCTGGACGATCTGGAAAAGTGCAAGGAAAATGGCAAGAAGGCGGGCAACGATGTCAAAAAGCCGACCGCAAAGCCGGCTGTTGCCGTGGATTCCGCGGCTCGCGCGGCGGCGGTCAGCAAGTTCGTCTCGGCTGGGTCAGGCGCCGCCAAGCCGGAGCTTCCTGCTCAATCTGGGTCGCCGCGATCTACGTCAGCACAGGCTACCCCACCACGAGCCGCTTCCCCACGGTCTGCTTCGCCTGCGCTGGCGGCACCGCGAATCGGCTTACCGGGGCCCTCGCAGGCTGATGCTCACGCCGTCCAAAGCAAGGCCGCTGCGGCCGGTGCAGGCGCGGCGGCGGGGAGTGGCACGCGTTTGCCCCATGCTAACTCGGGTGCGGGCTTTGGTACGAACTCCGGAGCGCACTCTGGAGCGAACTCTGGCGCGCGGCTGGCGGGCGAGTTTGACGTAAGTGCTCCTGAATTTCAGGTTGCGCCGGCGCCGGTTTTGTCGGCGGCGGTGGAACCAAAAACCGAGCGCCGCTCACCGCGGGTCGCTTTTGATCCAATGATGTCAGGTCCAACGATGTCCAAACCAGCGGTGTCGGAACCAATGACATCCGATCCGGTGGCGAGTTCGGCGGGGAAAAGCTTTTCCGACCTGGCGGAGATGCCGCCGCTGAAGGAGCCGGTTTTCGCGCCGGAAGTTCCGGAGGCCGCCGAGCTGTTGCATCCGTTGGCACAAGCCCATTCGTGGAAGGAAGACCGGAAAGAAGAGAAGCCCAGGATCCAGCCGCGGGAAGTTGCGGAAAAAGCGATGCATGAAATCG
>Ga0302324_100029627_pt1 | contig 10362 bp, 10 predicted proteins | sample Palsa_T0_1_FD_201949 | JGI IMG/M metagenome (GOLD analysis project Ga0302324, IMG submission 201949) | Peat permafrost microbial communities from Stordalen Mire near Abisko, Sweden - Palsa_T0_1 | ecosystem: Environmental > Terrestrial > Soil > Palsa > Peat permafrost | place: Sweden: Abisko... | reverse complement strand
GGAAGGCTCGGGTATCGTCGTTGAAACCGGCGGTATTATAAAAACCCGCCGTCTCGGTAACGCGCTCGCGGAAACGCATCATTCCCTCCGGACTGTCGTGAAACCACCACGGAGGCCCCAGCGTCAGGCATGGGTAGTGCCCGGCCAGAGGCGCCAATTCCCGGCTGTAGGCAGACTCATCCAGCGTGAAAAGAATGATCCTCAGATCGCGCTCGTTGCCAAACTGATCGAGCAAAGGGCGAAGCGCGTCCACATAATTCGTCCGCATCGGGATGTCCGCACCCACGTCACGGCCATATCGCTCGTAGAGCTTGCGATTGTGGTTGCGCGCGCTTCCCGGGTGAATCTGCATGACCAGCCCGTCGTCGAGGCTCATTCGCGCCATTTCGGTCAGCATTTGGGCGCGGAAAAGTTCCTGCTGCAAGCGATCGGCAGAGCCCGCAATCACCCGACCAAACAGTTCAGCAGCTTCCGCTGCGGAAAGATTCGCAGTTCGCGCCGTGGGATGCCCGTGGTCGGTTGCCGTGCAGCCGAGTTGGCGAAAGCGAAGGCGCGTCACTCGGAGCGCGTTCAGGTATCCCGCCCAGGTCGAGGTATCTTCGCCAGTGTTCTCGCCGAACTTGGCAACATTTTCGGCAAATCCCGCAAACCCAGGATCGACAACCGGGTCAGGCCTAAAGGTGGGCAGGATCCTCGCCTTCCAGTTCGATTCCCCGATGGTCTTGTGAGCGGCCAGCGAATCGAGCGGAGAATCGGTGGTCGCCAGAACCTCCAAGTGGAAACGCTCATACAGCGCCCGCGGGAGGAACGCCGGGGTGCGTAATTTTTCCGAGATCGTATCGAAGTAAAGATCGGCGGTCTCTTCCGCGAGTCGCTGCTCCAGTCCGAAAAGCTCCTGAAATGCAAAGTCCAGCCACATGCGTGTCGGAGTTCCGCGAAACAGATAGTAATGACTGGCGAAGATGCGCCAGACCTTCCGCGGATTCTTCGGCTCCGGCTGACCAATCTCCAGTTCCTCGAGGGAGACCCCCTGGCTGTAGAGCATTCGGAAAATGTAGTGGTCGGGCTGCACAAAGAGTTCTGCCGGATCGGGGAAGGGTTGGTTTCTCGCAAACCATTCCGCTTTGGTATGCCCATGAGGACTTACGATTGGCAAGCTTCGCACATGCTCATAGAGCGTCCTGGCTATCTTTCGAGTACTGGGCTCGGCAGGAAAAAGACGATCTGGATGGATCAGCATGATTCCAGTACTACTTTATCGCTTCGCATCGGCGAATGGCGATCGAGGAGCGTCGCTCCGGTCCGACCACCAGCATACACGGGTTGCTTGCGCCCGTAAGTCTCAACCGCAATCGGAACAGGCCGATACGCCAACGCTGAGATATTCTGATTCCGGACATCGTCCCACGTTAATTCTAGCTGGGGAGAGCCTCAACGTTGATCCGCTCCTGCCGAGCGACATCGTTTCCCAGGTCTATTTGCAGAACCCCGTCTAGTATTGGTGAGGCGAGCGCCGATGGCCGCTCGATTGGTTTTCGTGCCTCCGTCGTTGTCGCAGTCAACAGGCCGAGGCCGCCGCCCATAAGATGAGGTAATGAAGGGAACGGCGATGCCGGGCGTCGGCATCGCTGTCGCTCCATTGCTGCGGTTGCTTTTGGTAAACGCATAAACAGTCACCGTAAAACAGCCACTCGAAACTGGATACCGGAAAATGCCATTGATCGCCTTCCTCACGCTCGAACTTCACATCGAAGCGGCGCAATCGCTGAAGGACAAACGTCAAGTCGTACGCAGCTTGAAAGACCGTCTGCGGTCTAGCTTCAACGTTTCTGTCGCTGAACTCGATGCTGGCGGCTTGTGGAATCGCGCCACCATTGGCGTCGTCAGCATCTCCGGTTCACACGACTATCTCGATGGATTGATGAAGAACGTGGAACGGCAGGCCACGCGGATCGCCAACAACCACGGGGCTGAAATTGCCGACTCGTTTGTGGAGTATCTGTAGGATTCTGGCGAATTGTGTGGATTCAGTCGATCCGCTTGGTAGGGATGTCTTTCCCACCCGTGTGCAGGATCATGTTGATGACGTGGCCCTGGCTGTCGAGTTCGAAAGCGAAGACATCGTCAGCAACCTTCGAGAAAAGGTCTCGCTCGTTCTCCGGAAATAGCTCTTGTTTGGGCTCATCGTTCTCCTGTACGGACAGGTGATCGCCTTCGCGCCGGATGGTCAGGATGAGCTGCGGCGGCTCTCCGTAGCGGCCGACGTAGCGATCGAGCAATTTGGAAGCGATGGCCACCACCTTGTGCTCTTTCAACGGCTCTCGGGGAGGCAGCTTATCGTAGGGAGTAAAGCCTTCTCACTCGATGGGAGTGAAAGTATTGTTGAGCACGGTTTCCAACCGTTCCTTATAGATGCCCTCGCCGTTCGAGCTGTTGGTCATAATGAGAATGCCAGTCTTGCGATTCTCGAAGCAGACGGTGTAGTTTCGCCAGCCTTCGGCGTGGCCTTCTTTGAAAAAAGCCTTGCCAAACGGAGTCCAATACAGGCCCCAACCCAGCCCATAGCTGAGGCGGATTGATTTGTTTTCTTCGGTTGTCTCGCTGGCCAGCGTGGGAAACTCGTGCTTGGACAGGATCTCTATCTGCGGGCTAAGCATCAATTCATAGGTTTGTTTCCGTAGTCTTTCGCCCTGCATCACGGCCCGCATGAAACGCGAAAAGTCGCCTAGGGTCGTCTGCATCGAACCTGCGGCATCGGTATGGGGCCGCCTTTCCGGACCAAGCGACCTCCCCCACTCGTCATAGCCATTGGCATAGTCGCTCTCGAAACGGCTCTCCCAAACCATGCCGGAGCGAGTCATTTTGAAGGGTTCAAAAACATACGTCCTCATGAGATCCTGCAGGGGTTTGTTTGTAACGGTCTCGACGACCAGCTGCAGAAGATCAATCCCTTCGCCCGAATAGGCGTATTTTGACCCCGGCTCAAAACTGATATTCAACTTGCGGTCTTCATTGATCCAGCGCCAGTTGGGAAAGCCGCTGGTGTGACTTAACAACATTCTCGCCGTGATTCGTTTGTAGCGAACCTCATCGGCCAGATCTTTGTACGCCGGATATTCCGGCAGCGGCTTCGGCAAATACTGGTACACGGGCTTATCGAGGTCCAGGATTCCTTCATCGACGAGCTGCATCACCATGTAGGCGAAAGCTACCTTGCTGAAGGAAGCCGCAGTCATGACCGAATTTTCGGTCAAGGGCAGATTCTCCTCTTTGTTGCGGACGCCATAGGTCTTGCGGTAAACAATCTTCCCGTGGTCGAAAATTGCCAGACCCACTCCCGTGACTTCAGCGGCGTGCATCACGCGGGTGACGGTTGCGTCGATTTCTGCGGAGCTAATCCTGCTGCCGCCCAGGCGCTTGACGGTTGATTGCTCCCCTCGGGCCGTTAAGGCAATTGTGGCCGTCATTGCCACCAACAAAAGCCTGTTCCTCATGAGCTTCTCCTCAGGACGAATCATACTCACACCCGTCCCACCTTCGAAAACACGGTTCTGTTGTTCAAACCTGAGCGCCGAGCCAAACCGAGGGCTCGGCCAAGTGAGTCGCGGCTATCGCATTGTTACCTCTGTACTTACCCGTATCATTCGTTTGTGCGCGACAATGGCTCTTCAGGGCCAAGACCTCGGGACGATTTTCTGATATTCTCATGCCTTTTACTTTGAGGTGAACGGTGGAGAAGCGCGGGGTAAAGTATCATCGCGGGCGCTTAGGCGAGGCTTTGCGTGAGGAGATCGAAACTTTGGTGGAAGGCGAATTGGCTGATCCGCGCATTGGGCTGGTGGGTGTGACTGCGGTGCATGTGGCCGACGATGGCCGGTCGGCGCAGGTGCTGGTGGATGTGGATGGCGACGACCAGGAAGCAGATCGAAGTCTCGCGGGCTTGATCGCCGCCCGGGAATATATAAGGCATGAACTGGTGGAGCGCTTGCGGATTCGCCGCGCGCCGGAATTGTTTTTCCGGCTGGACCGGTCGGAGCGGGAAAAAGCGCGCGTAGAGGAGTTGCTGGCGCGAGCGAAAAAGAGAATGAAATCTCATGCGGGATCGGGTGAGAAGAAGGCATAGGGATGCTGCAGGACGTTCTCCATCAAATCGAGCAGCACGACCGATTCGTGCTTACCTCGCATGCCCGGCCCGATGGCGACGCCATTGGGTCGGCGCTGGCGTGCTGCCAGATTTTGCGTTCCATGGGGAAGCAGGCCGACGTCGTGCTGCACGATGGCGTGCCGCGGATCTATCGCGTCCTGCCGTTTGCCGATCAGGTGATGCAGGCCAACCGGGTTGCCGGCAACTACCAGGCGGCGATCATTCTGGAATGTGACAGCATTCACCGCACCCGCTTGGAAGGCCTCGAAGACCGCTTCCTGATCAGCATCGATCATCATGTGAGCGCACGGCCGTTCGCCAATGTGAACTGGATCGATCCGCATGCCGTGGCCACGGGAGAAATGGTGTTCCGCCTGGCGCGCGAGGCGGGAACCCCGTTTTCTCCGGAGATTGCCACCTGCCTTTACACCGCGTTGATGACGGATACGGGATCGTTTATGTTTCAGGGAACGAACGAGCATACCTTCGCTCTGGCGCGCGAACTGGTTCTGGCGGGCGCCGACCCTTCGCATTGTGCGCGCAGTATTTACTTTGCCCATTCGGTGGCCAAGATGAGGCTGCTCGGCGAAGCCCTGCGCAACCTCAATACCGAAGGCCACGTGGGCTGGACCTGGGTGACGCAGAAGCAAATGGAACTGTGTGAGGCGAAGGAAGAAGACTGCGAAGGCCTGGTGAATTACGTGCTTTCGATCGGCGAGGTTGAGGTGGCGGCGTTCTTCCGCGAGTTGCCCGACGGGCGTTTTCGCGTGAGCCTGCGCAGCAAGGGCACCCTCGATGTGGCGCGAGTGGCTGAGGGTTTTGGCGGCGGCGGCCATGAGTGCGCCAGCGGCTGCTCGCTCGATGGGCCGCTGGCCCAGGCGGTGCGCCAGATTCTCGAAATGCTCGGCCGCGGTCCTTCCCTACAGTGAGTATACGAGCTGTCTCCCGCGGAATTGCTGACTGTTGATTTTTGATTGACAGAGCTCTAAGCTCTTACCGCTTTCAATCTACAATCAAGAATCAGAACCCAACAATAACAATTTACCGATGACGCCAGCCGCTCTCGGAACCCTCCCATGACGAATCGCACCCGCACCGACTCGCTGCTGCTGGCGGGTTTCTGCGCCTTTCTGTTCTTGTACGGACTCGGGCAGTTCGGGCTGGTCGGGGCCGATGAGCCGCGATACGCGCAGGTGGCGCACGAAATGCTGGAGCGCCACGACTGGATCACTCCTCGGTTGGGGGGACAGCCCTGGCTGGAAAAGCCGCCACTTTATTACTGGCAAGCCATGCTGGCCTATTCGATCTTTGGGGTGAGCGACTGGGCGGCGCGGCTGCCTTCGGTGTTCGATGCCACTCTGCTCGTGCTGGCGGTGTACTTCTTTCTGCGCCGCTTCCGGCCTGGTTTCGAGCTGGATGGCGCACTGATCGCGGCGTCTTCGGCTGAAATCGTCGTGTTCGCGCGTGTCGCTTCGATGGACATGGCTCTGGCCGCGTCTTTCGTTCTTGGAATGCTCGGCTGGTGGGCCTGGCGAGACAGCGGAAAGAAGATGTACCTGGCCGTCTTTTATGGCTTCATGGCCTTGGGGATGTTGGCGAAGGGGCCCGTCGCGCCGTTTCTCGCCGCGTTCGTGATTGTTCTCTACGCTGCTGCGGTTCGCGAATTGCGTCTGGTTCCAAAGACGCTCTGGCTGCCCGGGGTTCTCCTGTTCTCGGCGATCGCGCTGCCCTGGTATGTGGCTGTCGAGATGCGCAATCCAGAGTTCTTTCACGAATTCATCGTCGAGCATAATCTCGCCCGGTTCTCGGAGAATCTTTATCACCATAGCGAACCCTTCTGGTTTTACCTGCCGATAACGGCGCTGGCCCTGGTTCCCTGGACGGTTTTTGTGATTGCGGCCTTCGTTCAGTCTGTGCGCTTGTGGTGGGCTAAACCGAGGCAGGTGGACGCCGCCGACGTGAATTCCGAAAAGCAATTGGGCATTTTCGCGTGCTGCTGGCTGGTCGTGCCGGTGGTGTTTTTCACGATCTCACGGTCGAAATTGCCCGGTTATATTCTTCCCGCAATTCCGGCCGGCGCCCTGCTGTTAGTCGGCTATCTGCGCCAACAGTTGGAGCAACGTGAGGCGGAGCCGCCCGCGACCTGGTTGGTGGTGCTGCACGCGCTCGTGGCGGCGGCTCCGATGGTTCCGGCCCTGCTGAGTGCCTACCTGATCACCGAGCATCGGCTTCCCGGAGGGCAAGCGCTGGCGGTGGCCCTCGCCGTCGCCTTCCTGCTGTGTGGCGGAATTGCCCTCACTCTGGTTCGCAAGACGGGTCTCCGCATGCTGCGGTTTGTAAGCGTGATTCCGGTTCTACTGATTGTGGGAATTGTGTTGCGACTGGGATCCGTGGATTTGGACCACGGGTTCTCGGCACGTCCCCTGGCCCGGGAAATTGCCAGCATGGAAACCCACCCACTGCTGCTGGCCGTCTACCATGTTCGACGCGAACTGGAATACGGCCTGACGTTTTATCGCAACCGGCTGACCTTCAACTACGACTGGGGCAGCGTTCCTCAGCAAGAGCACCTGTTGGTGGCGCCGGAGAATTCGCAGGTGGAGATTGCGAAGCTGGTGGCCGGCCGCCGCGTCTCTTATCTCGGACACTATGCGGCGCAGCATGTGGACTACTACTGGGTTGCGGCGGCACCCCCAGCTTCGACGCACTGAGTGCCAGGTTCGCTGTTGCCGTCCCGTGTTCTGGCGGTTTGCCTCGCGTCCTCGGACGCACTAAACTCGGAGCTTTGCCGCCGCGAATAGGGCTCGTCTTTTTGCGGCTGACTTTCGAGGAGTCCCGTGGAGATTCTCGACCTCAGGCATTTTTCCTCCGTGGATATGCGTCCGTTGCTCGACGATGAGACGCGAGCCTGGGCGAGTCTGCTCTCGTGGGACTACCACGGGTCGGCAGAGATGATCCTGCGCTATGTCGACGCGAAAATTCTTCCCGGATACGCTGCCATCGATCGGGGCCGCATTTTTGGTTACAGCTTCTTCGTGTATGAAGGCAGCAAGGGAGTCGTCGGCGATCTTTTCGTGGCGAACGGGGCCCGCTTTCCCAACGCGCGCGAAGTAGAACTCAAGCTGCTGACGCACGTGATCGAGACGCTGCAGCAGTCTCCCGGAATCCATCGGGTCGAAGCCCAGTTGCTTGCGCATGAAGCGGGGAGCGTTGCCCGGCCGTTTCTGGATCAGGGATTCCAGCGCCATCCGCGGCTGTTCATGGTCCTCGACTTGGGCGAGAGGGCAGCGTCGGCGCCGTCGACGCATCCCGATATCGAAATCAGGCGTTGGACCGAGGCCGACTACCAGCCTGCCGCTGCGGTGATAACCGCGGCTTATCGCGGGCACGTCGACGCCGAGATCAATGACCAATACCACACGCTGACGGGATCGCTGCGTTTTCTGAATAACATTGTGCGTTTTCCCGGATGCGGAGTGTTCGATGCGGAATCGTCCTATGCCGCCGTGGATCGTAAGGCGAAAAATCTGATTGGACTGATCCTGTGTTCGCGCGTGCGCGACGACGTCGGCCATGTAACCCAGGTGTGCGTGTTGCCGGAGTACCGCTCGCGCGGCATCGGCGAGACGCTGCTGGCTACGACCTCCACGAATCTGCGTAAACGCGGCTTCTCCATGCTTTCGCTGACTGTGACTGAGGCCAACGCCGGGGCTGTGGCTCTCTACCGTCGCCTGAATTTTGATTCGAAACGAGTGTTTGATGCGTTCGTGTGGGAGGGGTGAAACAAACGTAAGCCATCGGCTGAACCCCAAAACCATCAACTTGCGGTGTCTTGGACGCCGGCTCGATACTACGGTTGCGCGGACGGCTGCTCGCCGATGGCTATCTTCGCACCAGCCACATGGCCCAGCCTGCCAGGAAAACTCCGCCCATGAACATGGCAAAACAATACAGGCCGTAGCGGATCATGTCGCGGGTGGTTTCGCGGTGGGTAATGCCGAAGACGATGGAGGCAAACAGCGCGAACACAAAAGCCGCACTGAAGTGGGAGAGGGGGATGGTCATCGTTTTTTCCCGATGGCGATGTGGTAGGCGTCGGCTACCGCAATGAAGTTCAGCAGTCCAGCGACAATCATGAACTTGGTTCCATAATCGGCGACGGCGAAAGCGGCCGCGCCCTGGCCCAGGTTCATGGCGAGGGTCGCAATGTACAATCCACCTGCGCCCAAGTCGCCGACGAATCCGAGAATGTCGAGGATGTCGCCGCCATTCGCTTTGTAGATGTGGCCCTGCATCATCAGGCCGAGAACGAACAGCGTTCCGATGGAGACGAGCAGCAGAACGCCCCGAATCCAGCGCCTCTGAATGATGTGGCCGGCGCCGGGCACCAGCCAGCCCACCGCCGGCGCGATTACCGCCATCATGCTCGTGGCGGGTTGCGCCGGTTCGGCTGCCTTGGTCTTGGCTGTAGTTTGATTTGCCATCAGATAATTACGAACTCGCGTTGAATATTGCCGGTGACTTCGGCTGATCGGGGCCTGACCAGCATGTTGACCTCGCTCCGCACGCCGAATTCCGGCAAATAAATTCCGGGCTCGATGGAGAAGCAAGAGTTGGGAAGAATCTGACGCTCATCGTGAATTTCCAGGTCGTCCATGTTGGCACCGTTCGAATGGACGTCGGTGCCGATGGAGTGTCCGGTGCGGTGAATGAAATAATCGCCATAACCTTTCTGCTTGATGTGTTCGCGAGCGGCGCGATCCACTTGCCATCCGGCGATGCGGCGCCCGGAGCTGATCGCATCGGTCACGGTTTTCACCCCGGCATCACGCGCATCGCGCACAATCTCGAACACCTCGCGCATGCGATCCGACGGCGCTTTGCCGACAAATCCCATCCAGGTGATGTCGTAGTACACCGCTCCGGGAGCGTCCTTTTTTCCCCACACGTCGAGCAGCACCAGATCGCCCTCACGGACCGGAACCGGATGATCGGCGCGCGGCTCGTAGTGCGGATTGCCGGCGTTGGCATTGACGGCGACGATTGGCGGATCGTCGGTGAGCAGGTGTTCGCGGCGAAACGCTTCCATGAACCAGTTTTGGATTTCGTGCTCTGTGGTGCCACCGTTGCGGGCCCGGCGCCCGATTTCCTGGAAGGCAGCGGCTAGGATTGAATCGACGCTGTCGCGGGCGGCAAAATGGGTCTTAATCTGTTCTTCGCTCCACGTGGCTTCGAACTGTGCGATCAGGTCGGCGGAGCTGACGATGTTCTTTCCCAAACCGCGCAGCAACTCGATGGTCCCGGCATCGACCAGGGAAATGGTGAAGACGATGTTGTTGGGCGAATACTGCATGGCGATATCGCGGCAAGGAGCAAGCATCGACTTCAGGCTGTCGAAGAGTTCCTGCCATCCCGAGTACAGGCGCTTGCTTCCGGGCAGGGAATCGAGGTGGCCAGCCTCGATCTTGTGCACCAGTTTCACCGGTTCGCCCTGCGCCGGCACCAGATAAAACCAGCGCCGCGTCACCATCAGACCCGCGGGCAAGCCGAGTACACGATAGGCGATGGGATCACGATGATGGTGGTCGTAGAACAGCCACGCGTCAATGTTGCGTTCGCGCAGCGCAGATTGGATCGCAGCCAGGTCCATGGGCAAACTTCTATTGTAAACAATGGGGGGGATTTGGGCGAATCGGGGTTAGAAACCGCATTCGAAAGTTCTAACGTGCCAACGGGCCGTCGTGCAGTTGACTCATGTGGGCTCACGCGCCAGAATCCGTTTTCTCACTGCTGCGGGCAGGGTCTCGCATGCAGTGCGCAAAACCAGACGTGGGGCGTGCCCGCGAATCTTCATCAGGTGTGGCACGGTGCGCTTGGCATCAAACTTTGCGGTTTCGCGCAGCAGCCAGCCCAAGCCCTTCTGCACCATGTCATCTTCGTCGGCGAGCAGTGAATCGGTTAGCTTCCTGATCTCGGGGAAGAACATCTTGGCTCGTGCTCCGCGAATCAGCGCTACGCACGCGGCGCGGCGGCGCCAGCGGTTCGCGGACTTTGCCCAGCGAACGACCACTCTTGTCCGTGCCGGCTTCGCCGCGACCATCGGCGCTATCAGGGAGTGCACCAGCGCATCGTGGTCGGCCCAACTGCTGATGCGGTCGAGCCAGGATTCGAACCGCTTGAACTCACTGTTGCCGAATTCGCCATCGAGTTTTTCCAGC
>Ga0302324_100029624_pt1 | contig 10364 bp, 11 predicted proteins | sample Palsa_T0_1_FD_201949 | JGI IMG/M metagenome (GOLD analysis project Ga0302324, IMG submission 201949) | Peat permafrost microbial communities from Stordalen Mire near Abisko, Sweden - Palsa_T0_1 | ecosystem: Environmental > Terrestrial > Soil > Palsa > Peat permafrost | place: Sweden: Abisko... | reverse complement strand
TCATCGTCGCCACGATCGGCTCGGCCAGGCCGTGCATTTCGGCAAAGCGTTTCGCAGCCTCGCGCGCGCGAGCGCTGGGCGCCAAGGCGAGAACGAAGGCCATCTGCACCATGCCGTCGTCGGCACGATCGCCGTACGCGCGGAGCACCTTGCCGGGCGGGGTCGTGGGCACGATCAGCCACCCTCGAGCGCCGACAAAAGAGGGCTCACGTAGGTGGCTTTCCGTTCGACCACGCCCGCGTAACCCTTGCCTCCGGTCCGAGCGCGTTTGATATCGGCAAACGCCCCGCGACCGATCGCCTCCCAAATCGATTCTTGGTTCACTTCTGTGAGCAAATCGAGCGCTTCGTCGAGCACGCGCTTGGCGCGGCTCGCGATGATTCCGTCCTTCTTGAACTCGATCTCCTCGCCCAGATGCCGGCAAGCGCCATGAACGTATCGCGTCTTCTTGAGCGCGAGATAGCGATCCATCAGCAAGGGATTGTGAATCGCTTCGCTGAACATCCCCAAGAGCTCGATCGTCTGGTGCGTGGCGACGCCCGCGAGGTCGAAGAGCGCGTCGTGGACGTGGGACAGAAAAATGTCTCCCGTCTTGTGCTTCGTCGGCGGCATCCATTTGATGGGGTGCCGACTGAATATCTGCCGCGTGAGCTGCGCTTGGGCGATCTCGAGCAAGAACGAGTCTTCGAGCCATGGGTCGATCTCGTAGGCGTGACCGAGGCCCATTTGCTCTTCACGGAGCCCTGCGCGGACGGCGAGCGCTTCGTTGATGAACTGACTCGCCAACACCGTGTGCGCTTTGTCGACGGCGTTGGCCGTAGTCAAGTAGTTGTCCTCGCCCGTGTTGATGACGATGCCGGAGCGCGCGATGAACCTCCTGGAGACGTATTGATCGATGAGCGTGCGGCACATGTTGATGTCGCGAAACAAGATGCCGTACATCGCGTCGTTCAGAACCATGTCGAGCCTCTCGACCGACGCCATCCACGCGATCTCCGCCATGCAGAGCCCCGACGAGTAGTTCGTCTGCATGATGTATCGACCCTGGCTCGCGCCGACTTCATCAAGCGCGCGTCTTATGATCTTGAAGTTCTCCTGCGTCGCGAACGTACCCCCGAACCCCTCGGTCGTGGCTCCCTCGGGCACGTAGTCGAGAAGTGACTGAGCCGTCGCCCGGATCACGGCGACGATATCGGCGCCCGCCGTTGCGGCCGCCTTCGCCTGCACGGCGTCGTCGTAGATATTGCCCGTCGCCACAATCACGTATTTGAGCGGCGTGATGCCCGCCGCGAGCCGCTCCTTGAGCGCGCCACGCTCGGCGCGGGCCGCGTCGATGCGCGCCAGCGCTCTGGCCGTGTGCGTCGCGAGCGCGTGGCTGGCCGACTCGACTCCGGGACCGCCCTCCGCGCAATCGAGCTCCGGCGAGAACGCCAGGCGCTCCGTGGCTTCTTCGGGATCGCGGGCCCCTCCGAGAAGGGCGCGGCCGACGAAAAAGGCCATCCCGTGGCCCAGCAACCCGGCTTTAGCGTAGCGATCGACGGCGACGTTCACGATGGGAACGCCGTCACCGGCGATGCCGCCCGCGCCATAAGCACGCAGCAGCGCTCGCTCCACGCCGACCGTCGTATGCTTGTCGACGTACCGCTGCACGTCATCGGCAATGTCGCTTGCCAGTGCCCGGCAGCGCTCCACTTTGCCGGCGTCGAGCGGAACGGTGGCCATCACTATTTGTCTGCCACAGCGCAACGCTCCGCGCACGCCCGCGGCGCGCGCGCCGGTCAGCTCAGCAGCGTTAGGACTGCATACATCGCGAACCCTGCGACGATTACGAGCTTGGCGACGAGCGCTCGAGGGCCAAGCCACGCCGCCTCGCGTAGACATGCGATCGCGACCAGAATCCCGAAAACTGAAGCCGAAAGAGCGGCGAGAGCCCAGGGGGCGGGCCTCGAAGGCTCACTGAGATCGGCGCGCATGGCGCTCGTCCAATCGTACGACTGAGCATGCGAGCGGGCGGAGTTGGGGTCTGATGCAGCCAAGCGGATGAGGGCGTCGTCGGCGAGTGACCGCCAGTGCGAATTGGAGCTTCCAGGGGAACGCGTAGCAAGCGTCGCCGAGCGCACCGCACCATAGGCAAGGAGAGCGGTGCGCCGGTCGCCGCGGATCGTCGCGTCATGGCCGATGGAGTCGAGCCTCGCGAGGCCGCGCTCGGGCCAGGGGCTTCCCGGAACGAACGCCTCGGCGGCGGCGCGGGCGTGCCCAATGGCCTCCGCCCAAGCCGCGCGAGTCGAAGCGTCATCGGCTGCGGCCATTTCGGCTTTGCCGGTGGCAATCTCGCGAAGGACGAAGCGGGTCGTCACGGTCGCGAGAAGAAGGGCGAAGAGCGCGAGATTGCGCTTGAGCACGGCGCCCTCCGACGGTTCGGCGCTCGTCCCACGGCTCATGAAAAATCGCGTCTCTTGAACGCGACCATCGCAAGGACGAGAAGGATCGCCGAATAGGCAACGGCTTGCACCCCTGCCATCGCGACGTATCTCCAAATCGGTTCGGCGGTCTCCCCGAGGAGCAAGGGCCGTGGCGGCACGTAAGTGTGTAGGTTTGGGATGAGGTGGGCGCCGACGCGACCCGCTGCGCTGCACCCGGCCCCGAACACTCCCTTCGGGATGTGAGCCATGGTGTCCGAAGAACGCCCGATCAAGAACATCATGGTCGTGCACGCCGCAGTCAGGAATGGAGACGAGAAAGAAGAGAACAGGGTCGCGGCCGCGGCCACGATCGCGATCTCGAAGACCGAGAGAATCGCCGAAGCCGTGACGACTTGCCTCTCTTCGAACGCCGGAGCCGCTAGAAGCCAGAACGCGCAGGTGCAGACGAGCGTCCACGGAACCACCAGAAAGACACGCAGGTGGCGAGCGCGCAGCAGCCCAGCTCCGAGGGCTGCGAAAAGAACGGTCGCCATTGTGACGACTTTCCACGGGCGCTGACCGGCTTCGAGCGCCAAGAGCGAGAAGACAGTCGCTGCCTCAACCGCGATAAACACCGATACGGTGAGGATCGTCCCGAGGTACTTGCCCAGCAAATATTCCCAGCGTCGAATCGGACGCGAAAGGATCGGAAATATCGTCTTTAGCTCCAACTCGCGATAGAGCGAGGTCGAACCGAGGACTATCGCCGCCAAGACGGCGCAGAGCGACAATGCGGCACTTCCGACGTCGGCAACGACTCGCAGCTCCTGATGAAGCGACTGGGCTGCGGCGACGACGGAGTACAGGCACATCGCCACCCCGAGCGCCAAAATGCCCAGCAAGAGCCGCGCGCGTACGGCCTCGCGATATGTATTGAGGGCGATCGCCGAGATGCGCGTCAGCACGTCGGCCCCATCGAGACAAGCGAGGTCGGCCGCACTGGCGGAAGACTCTATGAATCCGGCGCCGAGAGCGCAAGGTTTTGCCGAGGACTGGCGGTCCGCCCGCTGCGGATGCATGAATGGAGGGGCCATGAATCCAAAAACGCAGGTTGCGGCCGCGCGAGGCTCTGCCTTGGCGATCGCGACCGAGCTGTCGACGCTCGTCATAACGGGGACAGACCGCCTCACGTGGCTCAACGGCCTGGTCACGTGCGACCTCGCAAAGAAGCGAGTGGGAGAGGCGGCATACGGCCTCGTCGTCGCCAGAAATGGGCGAGTCATCGCCGATATCTTTGTTCTGGTCGATGAATCGAGCCTCCTTTTGGCGTTGCCGGCGGTCGCCGTCGACACGGTGAGACGACACTTCGAGCACTACCTTGTGATGGAGGACGTGGAGGTGGCTCCCGGGTCGGACGCCTACCAGACGTGGTTTCTTCACGGCCCCCGTAGCTCGGAGCTTTTGGCAGCGGCCCGGGCCGCGGGGGGCATCGGTGCCGTGCTCGATCGTACCGGTCTTGGGGGTGCGATCGTCTTTGCCCGACGGGATCGTGCCGATGAGATACGGGTCGAGATGAGTCGTGCCGCTAGTGAGATTGGCGGCGCGGTCGGAGACGCCGATGGGTGGCGCGCCCTCAGACTCGAGCGCGGCGTCGCTGAGTTCGGCGAAGACTTCGACGAGAAGACGTACCCGCAAGAGGCAGGGCTCGAAAAGGTCGCCGTCAGCTTCGAGAAGGGTTGCTACCTCGGTCAGGAGGTCGTTTGCATGCTCGAGATGCGAGGCCACGTGAAGCGAAAGCTGGCGCCGTTGGTCCTCGAGGCGCCAGGCGTGCCGTCGCCGGGGACCCGCGTCACCGATCTCGCGGGCGAGGCGGTCGGCGAAGTGAGCAGCGCGGTCCTATCACCCACGCTCGGTCGGGTGGTTGCGTTTGCGATGGTCAAGCGCGCTCAAATTCAACCGTCCAACGTCCTTCTCGTCGGCGGCGCCCGGGCTCAAGTGGTCGATCGGCCCACGTGAGGGTATCTGCTTCATTCTTGAATCGCCTTTGGTCGGCAGCCCTCTTTGCGGTCTTGTCCCCCGTCGCGTGCGTGTCGAAGGTGAAGTACGACCGGTGTGTGTCGGACGCGGCGACCGCGCACGTTGCCGCGGAAGCGAAAGGGAAGGACGACGCCGCAAGCATCGAGCGCCTCCAAGGCGAGCTGGCGGCCGCGCAAGCGACGATCCAAGACCGTGATTCGAAGGTCAGCGAGCTATCGATTGCCGACCACAATACGCAGACGCAACTCGACGAAGCCACCGCGATGAATCAACAAATGCGGACCGAGCTCCAGCGGCTCGGCCGGGACGTCGACAAGATGCTCACGGAGCGAGGCACGCTTTCCAAGGTGCTCGACGACGCGAAAGCGAGGCTCGAAGAGCTCCGAAAAGCACAAGCGGCGGCCGAGGTGCGCGTTGCGCTCTTCCGGGCGCTTGCAACTCGGTTCAAGCCCCTCGTGGATGCTGGACAGATGTGGGTCGAGACGCGCCGAGGGCAGCCCGTGATGGAGGTGTCGGGCGACTTGCTGTTCGAACCGGCCAAGAGCGAGCTTCGCGTCGCCGGTAAAGGCGCCCTCATGGAGATCGCCCACGCGCTGCAGGCGACGGCGTCTTCTGGCGGTCGCAGATTTCTCATCGAGTCTCTCGTCGATTCGGCGGAAGGTAAGGGGAGGGCTTCGAAGTCGACCTGGGAGATCACCTCGGCCCGTTCGGTCGCCGTCGTCGAGTTTTTCGTGTCTCTGGGGATGCCCGCGCAGTCCTTGATCCCCGCCGCAGGCGGTTCGTTCGACCCGGTCGGGCCTAGCGATTCACCTCAAGACCGTGCGCGAAATCGTCGGGTGGACATCACCCTCCTTCCCCTGGAAGGCGAGGTGGTGCAGCCCGCGCCGTAGCTACTTACCGGCGGGTGGCGCGATGGGCTCCCAATGCAGAGACTCGCCGACCTCGGTCGATATTTTTTTGGCGAGCCAGGGACGCGCGATGGGCATGATGAAGAGCCCGGCCCCAGCTTCTTGGTCTTGGCTAACGGGCCCCGTCGCGCGCTTGCGCTTGCCCGTCGAGAAGAACGCGACGAGGCGGCCGTCGGGGCTGCATGCCGAGTACGTGTTGGCCCCCTCGTGCTGCGTGAGCCGGCGAATACCGCCGCCCTTCGTGTCGGACGCGACCACGTCTGCGCCTGCGCCGACGCCGACCGTGTAGAGCACGAGGAGCCCCTGGGGCGTGTCGCAGAAGACGGGGGCGCTCGCCATGAAGCCCAGCGGGGATATCGGTTTTCCGTCAACGTAGATGCGCTGCACCGGCGAGCCAGCGACATAGGCCATTTTTCCGAGCGGGCCGAAAACAGGATGGTTGGCAAGCGGCGGTGCGGGCACCGCCTTTAGGTCGCCCATGGCCCCCGACCACAGCTCGCTCCGGCCCTCGTCCATGACCGTAAGCGCAATGCGCGATCGGTCCGAGTTGAAAGCCAAGCCCAGGATCGACCCTTGTATGGGCAAAGGGACCGCCACAGCGCTCGGCCCTGCCACCAAGCGAAAGGGCTCATAGTTGCTCGATAGCGAATAATAAATCTGGCCGCCCGGGCCGAACGCGGGCGAGAGCGCCGTCGCCTTGTCTGGGCCAATCGAGCGCAAATCGAAGCCATCTGCGTCGACCATGAAAACGCGGCGCCAACGGCCGACTCGCTCCGTGTAGACCATTTCACTCGCGAACCCGCCGGGCCGCCCCGTCAGCCCACCGAGGAGCTGATCCACCAGCCGATGAGCCGCCGCTCGGACCTCGGTCGTGGCGGTGGTTACGACCGACCGGAGCGCCGGCTTGACCTCCGACGAGGGATTCGTGGGCGCTTGATTCGCCGGAGTGAGGAAGGCTTCGCCGACGAGCTGCGTGCGGATGGAATCGTTCGGGGCGGGCTCGGCAAAAACCCGAAGCACGTATTCTGCGCCCTTGCCCCTCCATGCGCCGAGGTCGAGCGGGGTCGTGTGCGTGAACGGGCCCGACGGCGCGACGGAGTCGTCGAGGACGTCGAACTGCCCGCTCAGCTCCATGTCGCGTCTGACCACCAAGTTGACGATGCTGTCGGCGACCCCTGTCGTTATGAGAGGGACGACCGACATCTTCGGGAGCGGGGGCAGTCCTTGCGCGGAGCCGTTGACCTCGACGGTGCCGAGCAGATCTTCGTTGGGCCCGGCTTCAGCAGGGGGAGCCGTACCCGGCGAGGGATCTGCCGCTCGAGAGCGACCCGGCTGTAGGAGAGCGGCCGCGAGCACGGCGGCGAGAGCGAGCAGACGATGGCGCGCCACTATTCGCACTGACTTTGGACGGTGCACGAAAAGCCCACGGGGAGAGTGGCGCGAAGGATATCCGGATACATGGGAGGAGGTGCAGGAAGCTCCACGCCGCTTGATTGAATCTGCGATAGGGTCGAATTCACTTGGGCGTCGAACGTAGCGTCTCCGCTCGGCGAGTCGATCGAAAATGCGCCGACGGTCCGCTCGGCCGTTATGGTGATGCGAGCACCCGCGTGCAGGTGCTTGAGCCGTTCGAACGGCACCTTCCCCCGGATATCGAAGCGAGCCAGAAACCAGCGCAGGAGCTGACTGCGGTACATGTCGACCGCGCGAGCCTTGAGCGGGTCGGTCTCCGTGCCGTTCGCCGCGCCCTGCTCGGAGCCCTCCGTAGATGCGGCGGTAGCGGCGCTTCCGACATCGGCAGTAGCCGCCGGCCCGGGCTCCGGTTTGCCCGCGTCGGGCGGAATTGGCTTTGCGGAGGGCTCGGGCCGTGCGGTCGAGGCAGCCTCGGGCGTCTTTTCCGCGTGGGGCGACGGAACCGGGGCCTGGGTTTTTGCCACGACGGGGCGCCGGCGCTGCCAGGGCGATGGCGCTTTGCTCCCAAGTTTGAGGATAGGCGTAATCGCCACGGCGATCGGGAGCGCGTTGTCGTTCGAAATGTCGGCTTCTACGAGCTTGGGCGAAGGCAGCGAGAAGATGGCGAGGAAGCCGATCTGCGCGAGAAGCGCCACCGCGCAAGCGATGGTTACGTCTTGAGCATCGAAATTGCGCGTGGCGCGCAAGCTCATGGTGGCGTCGTCTCCGGCTCGACCAGTAGGTTGAGGGACGTGACACCTGCGGACCGGGCGGCGGCTACGGCTCGCGCGACGACTCCGTAACGGGCGTCCTTGTCGGCACGAATGTAAAGCTCGTGCTCCCGCTGAACGCGCGCATTCGAGAGAAGCACGTTCTCGACGTCTTTCGTCACGTCGTCTTCTCCGAAGAGAATGTGCTCATCCTTCGTGATCGAAACGACCAGCTTGGCGTCTTTCACCGGCGTATTGGTGGCTTGCACCTCGGGTAGCTCGATGTGCAAGCCCGACGTCAAGAGCGGTGCAGTCACCATGAAGACGATGAGCAGGACGAGCATCACGTCCACCATCGGCGTGACGTTGATCTCGCGAATTGCCCCCGCGCTTCGGCGACTGGTCGAAAGCGCCATGGATTACGCCCTCAGGACCGAGCTCCGAAGCGGCCGCGCGGATCTGCCGGAACCAGGGGGATCGCGGCGTCAGCGGCGACGGCCTGCTCGGCGACGAGCGCTGCCCATTCGGCGGCGGCTGTCTCGAGCTCGGACACGAAGTCATCCACGCGTCGGTCGATCCAATTGTAAAAAAATACGGCCGGAATGGCAGCGGCCAGCCCGATCGCCGTGGTGATCAGCGCTTCGCCGATGGCGGGGGCGACTACGGGCAAGCTGGCAGTCTTGGCCGCTCCTATTCGAATGAACGCGTCCATGATTCCGTAGACCGTCCCGAAGAGCCCGATGAACGGAGCGCCTGCGGCGATGAAGGCCAGCAGCCACATGAGCGCGCGGGCGCGTTGACTCTCGACGAGGATCGCGCGGTCTGCCACGGCCTTCAGTCGATCGAGATGCGCGCCCGCGCCTCTCAAGTACAGCGCCGAAATGACGCGTGCACCGGGCGCCCCGTGCGAGCGAGCCACATCGAACAAGTCGTCGAGAGACCCGGCAGTGCGAATCTGCCTATCGAAGCTTCTCTCGGCAAAACGCAAGCGCGTGAGCTGCAAGAGCTTGAGCACCGCGATGATCCAGACGAGTAGCGAGCACCCGACCAGCAGCCCGATCGTGAGTCTCACGGGCCAAGCGGCGTGCGAGAACAGCCCCACGATATCGAGCTTCATGGCGGCCCCCTCCGGAGGGGCCGCTATGTCGAGTCCTGCGAAAAGCGGAATCATCGCGGGTCAGTTCATTGCCCCAAAAGCATGTCGACGCGGCGATCGCGAGCCCAGCTTGGCTCATCGCTTCCCGTGGCGTCCATCGCACCACGAGAGCTCGACTCAGTCTTGGATTTGTCCATGCCCTTTTTCACGAGATACGTGGCGACCGAATCGGCCCGCGATTGCCCGAGCGTCATGTTGTAGTCGCTGCCGCCGCGAGGGTCGGCGTGCCCGACGACCTTGAGCGAGCGTCCCTTGAGCGGGCCGGTCGAAAAGCAGGTGACGACTTGCAAGAGGACTTTTGCGTCGTCCGGACGAAGGTTCGCCGAATCGAAGGCAAAGTAGGCGTCGGGCTCGCTGATGCCGCACGCCTTCACGATTTCGTCGGAGATCCGAACCGCGCTCGCGGTGGGCGAGTCGGGAGCCTGCGGGGGCAGGTGGCTCGGGGCAGCCGTTGCGACGGGCTTTGCGGTGTCTGCCGCCTTCGGAGGAGGCGTATCGCCAGCGCACGCGGAGAGCCAGACCGCGCCCAATGCCAGCGAGAGTCCTGTTGCGATATGCAATCTTCTTTTCATGATGGTTGCCTCCAGTGCCCTAACAATCGAGAGGGGAGTAGTCTTTCCCAAGCCGTAACGTCAAGGTGGGGGCGCAATGAGGACCGCTGCAGGACGGGCCGAAGGTGTCCACCGAATCGAAAGGGTAAAGCGCACTTGCGGCGTCGTTAGTGAATTGTCGAGGGCGCCTCCACCCCCGACTTGAACGGAGAGCTCGCGCGAAGCGAGCGGGGAGGTGCGAAGCGAGAGCTGCCATTCGGCTGGAACCAGCGGCGCTCCTCCCGAGGACGAGCCTGACTGCGTCGCGAGAGTCGGGAGCGCCCAGGCCTCGAGCGCCGCGCTCAGACGCTCGTCGGGCATGAGATTGAAGCCCACTCCGATCGCTCCAAGCAGTTGCGTTCCGACGCGAGCGCCGAGAAGCTCGGTAATCGGGCGGATTCGGGCGCCGGCCTCGGCAGCCCCGAAAAAGCGACCCAGTTTGACGTCGGCGGCCAGGCTCGGCACGAAGACGCCTGAACGCTCTCCGGCGAACTGATCGCGGTCACCCGTGGGCGCGCTTACCTCGAAGCGTCCTGCGAGACCCCATGTCCTCTCTTCGGCTTGCTGTGGGGCGCGCGCTTTTCGTACGAGCGCGTACGCAAAGCCGAAGCGCATGTCTCGGACGGCTGTGTCCTTGAGGCCGGGGCCACCGGAAACCGGCGCTAGCCCCGTTCCACCCTGCCCGAACGTCAAAGGGAGTGCCATGTCGAGCTCGAGCCGCCGCCCGACGCCGTACGACCATAAGAACGTCCCATTGGCCTGATCGTTTATGACGTACGCCCGACTGCCGCCGCCTGGGGAGGTGAGCTGCAGGACGATCGGACGGGATAGATAGCTTGCTTGGAGCGCGAAACCGAGCTGGCCGGGCCCCGTGGTCTCGCTACCGCCGACGGCGAAAAAGTGCGACGGGCCGGCATGGGGCCAGAGCGTGTCGTCGTTGATGCAGGGGCTCACGTCGCCCGAGCACTCACTCGCGACAGCGGCACGCGCGCAGAGACTCGTGAAGGCTGCGCAGGCAATGGCCAGACCAGCAATGCCGGGGCTGCCGGGGCGCATCCGGCTCGGACCTTACCATCCATGTGGTAAGGAGCGCGCGTGCGAATCGGCCC
>Ga0302324_100029623_pt1 | contig 10364 bp, 11 predicted proteins | sample Palsa_T0_1_FD_201949 | JGI IMG/M metagenome (GOLD analysis project Ga0302324, IMG submission 201949) | Peat permafrost microbial communities from Stordalen Mire near Abisko, Sweden - Palsa_T0_1 | ecosystem: Environmental > Terrestrial > Soil > Palsa > Peat permafrost | place: Sweden: Abisko... | reverse complement strand
CGGGTTGGGGAAGGTCGGGCGACGATGCGACCGGAACACCCTTTATGGTGGGCAATGGGGCCTCAACAGTGGTCAAATGCCTCTCGCCTTGTTAAAACGAGTGGCTCAGCTCCTTCAGCCAAATAGAAATGCCCTGGATAGTATTCAACATGCGAATGCTCTGAGCTATAGTTGCTTTGCTGCGTCGCAAGGCTCGCTATATTACTGGCGAGAATCCCCATCTTTTCCTCAGAGCCGGTAATACAAATGCAATTGTCGTCTCGCCAAATGTGAACATTCCCCTCACCGACATCGATCTGCAGTGATCTGAGATAGCCGGAGTATGGGGATGGAGGAACTGATGGGACGTTGAGTTCAAATGTTTCATGCGCCCTCATTTCTCGGACCCGCTCCGAAAACTCAAGCAGGGACCTCGCTGTACCCTCAAGATCGATGCCACTATCGGCGAATCTACCGACGATGTCCAAATTCATGATTTCAACTGTAATTCACAGGCATTCTCGCTTGGGGGCAGAATTGTCGTGAGTCACGCCTGAATAACCGGCAAACCGGACATTACCCAACACGTGAAGGAGTTTTGTCCGGAGCGCCGACGATCCAGGCGCAACATCACTTCTCTACCTTCGGGCACGTTTTCGGGGCTAGATTGGAAGCAGGGCAGTCTCGGCCCCTCCAAGTCTGTGAGGAACTGGCAGGCTTACTTAGCTACCACCACCAGGACGATGATAGCGGCGACGGCGAGCAGGGCAATGCCCGCGACTTTCGGAAGGCTACTTGCCGTTTTGCCGAGCTGTTGGGACATGTATTCCTTCCGAGTTGGCTGTACTCGCTTTACGTCCAGATAGTCGATGGCCTCAGGCTTGCTGCTCGCAGGGTCGATGAGGACAAAGGTGGCTGATCCGGTCTCGCTCAACATCCCGATGTGGTGGGAGCCGTTGCTGAGCAGCACATCCAGCTTTGTTCCTGCGTCGAAGTGAGCCAGTTTCTTTCTGATCTTGTTCGCTTGGCGAAGTTGCTGCTGGGGCAGCGGCTGCTGGCCCATTGCTGAGATAGGGAGGATCAAAAACAGAATCAAAAGAAGACACAAGCTCTTGGTTTTGAACATGCGAGGATTCTAGGCGAACATAATCCAAGCTGCGGTGGGATTGGGGCACTTTCGAGAGTGACCCACTCGCTGACAATGCGGAAGATCGCAAGGCAGAAGAGGGACGGCCTGAGCCGTCCCCTTTGTTCCTTTGCGGGTTCTTCTTAGCTTTTGAGGGATGCGGCCCGGGCTGAAACGCCGCTCAACTCGGCGGCGCGCGATTCTGCATAAGCCGCCGCGCCCATCAGCGCCGCCCGGCTTTCCAGAATAATCCGCACCGGCATGTTGATGAGCAACTGGCTCAACCGGCCCTTGTCGGTGAAGGCCTTCATGAAGGTGCCGTCTTTCAGCTTCTCGATAATGCGCGGAGCAATGCCTCCACCGACGTAAAGTCCGCCGACGGAGAGCACCTTGAGCGCCAGGTTCCCAGCCTCGGCGCCATAGGCGGAGACGAACATGTCCAGCGCCTTCTCGCAGATCTCGCTTTTGGCAGAGAGAGCCATTTCCGTGATCACGGAATTCGGATCGTGCACATCGGCCAGCTTCGCGGCCAGCCAGGCCGGCTCTTCCATGCCGCGCACTTCGCGCAGAAACTCGTAGACGCTGGTCAGGCCCATGCCGGCAACCACGCGCTCGAAGCTGACGCGGCCGTTGTATTTCTCCTTCAGAAAACGCAGCAGGTCGATCTCGTCTTCGTTGCGCGGCGCGTAATCGGCGTGGCCGCCTTCCGAGGGATACGGGACGTGGTTGCGGCCGTTCCAGATCAGCAAGCCTTCGCCAAGGCCCGTACCGGCGGCGATCAAGGCGCGATTGCCGATCTGGCTTGGGTCCCCTTCTGACAGCGTGTAAATCTGATCCGGAGCCAGCTCGGCAACGCCGTAGCCATTGGCCTCAAGGTCGTTGATGAGAAACACATGCTGGATGTCGAGACCGGCGGAGAGCTCGCGGCTGTCGAGGGTCCAGGGCAGATTGGTCAGGCGCAGGCGGCCGTCGCGCACCGGGCCGGGAACGCCGAAACAAGCGGCGGTTACTTTGTCCGCGCCGAGAAACTCCTTGACGATGACTTCCAGGCCCGGATAATCCTTGGCTTTGTAGACCTTGTCGCGCGCCGGTTTGAGCTTGCCGTTGGTAAAGTCGTACAGTGCCAGGTCAACTTTGGTGCCGCCTACATCTCCGGCCAGAATCATCTATCTCTCTCCAAAAATCCGCAGCCTTCCCCGTCTGTTGGCGGTAGAAGCGCAGCTGCAGCCTTATCCAGAATCAGCGTAAGTATACCGCTTGCGGGCCAAATCAGTTGACTTGGCAGGCGTTCCGGGTCGCGCGGGCCGGTTAAAACTTCGTTTAAAACAGCGGCTTTGTCGGCGCCGGCGATGAGGAAGAAGACCGAGCTGGCGTGGTTGATCACCGGCCAGGTAAGCGTAATGCGCCAACTGTCTTTCTGCTGCGGAACGTGATTGGCCACGGAGAGCCGGCTCAGCTCATGGATAGCCTCGGTATGCGGGAAGAGCGAGGCGCAATGGCCATCGGGACCCATGCCCAGGGCGACTAGATCGAAGCGCGGGCTCTCCGCACCTTCAAGGCGAAAGCTGTTGCGTAGTTCCGATTCATAGCGCGCGGCGGCAGCTTCGGGGTCAAGCTCGCCTTCAATGCGATGGATCTGCTCTGGGCGGAGCGGCACCTGATCCAGCATGGCTTCGCGCGTCATGCGGTAGTTGCTGTCCGCGTCGTCCGGCGGCACGCAGCGCTCGTCAACCCAGTAGAGGTCGAGGGAATCCCACGGCATGTGGTTGCGCCAGGGCTCGTTTTGGTCGGCCAAAAGAGCAAAGGTCGCCTTGGGAGTGGACCCGCCGCTGATGGCGATGCGGGCGCGCCCTTGCGCTTGAACCGCTTCGCTGGCCATTTCAAGGAAATACTGCGCCGCCCGGCGTGCCAACGCCGCTGGGTCAGGTTCCACATAGTATTTGATCTTTAACTGTCTACCCGCGCCCATGGATGCCTCTCTTCTCTAAGTTACCCGAAAAGATTGGACGAAATTGGGACCCGCAGGTTTCTTCACTTCTTTTCGATGGAGATAGAGGGATTCAAATGCCGGCAAACGTTTGCCAGCAAGAGAGGGCCTGGTGTGCGCTTCCGCTGCGAGCGGACTACCGTCCGATGTAGTCCCGGTACTGCAGCTCGAGCACGCCGGCGGAGCGAGCCAGCGCCAGCTTGGCCACGTTGAATTGGTAGAGGCTCTCGACAAGGTTGTTTTGCGCGCCGGCAAGCGTGGCCTGGGCAGTGACCAGAGGCAGGTTGTCGTCAACGCCGGCGCTCACGCGGTCAGTCTCGTCTGAGAGTTCGCGCGTGGCGAGATCGACATTGGACCGGGCCACCTGGACAAGCTGTTGCGCTGCGCCTACATCCAGCAGAGCGGAACGGACTTGCTGATCGATGTGATCGCGCAGGTCGGCCAGCTGGTTGTTGATGGCGTCCATCTGCGCCTGGGCGGCGTCGGTGTCGCCGCGCAGTTTGGCTTCGCGGAAGAGCGGGACGCTCAGCGTTCCCTGAGCCAGGAAGGTGCCGTGGGTGCCAATGCCGGTAACCGTGTCAGTGGTGTAGTTGCCATTGAAGCTGAGCGTGGGCAGCCGCTGGCTGCGATAAGCAGCGTGGACGGCCTTGTATTCGACGGCCTGATTCTGCAGGTTCTGATAGTCCTGGCGATTCTTGTAGGCGATGGCGCGAACTTCTTCCGGAGTCTGGGCCGCCAGCTCGCTATAGGGCGCTGGGTCAGTCAAAGCAATCTTCTGGCCGGAGTCGACGCCGATCTCGCGCTTGAGCAGAATCAGATCCTTTTCAAAAGCATTTTCGGCCTGGATGCGCGCCTGCTGCTGAGACTGCAACTGCACGCGGGCGCGCAGCTCGTCGAGATTGGCGACTGTCCCAGCAGCATGCGCATCGTGAGCGTGATTGAGCTGGACTTGATCCTGGGCTTCGAGGGCCTTGGCGTTATCTACTTCGCTGGCTGCGGCAATGGCATGCAGATAGGCACCGGCTACCTGCTGCACTACCTCGCCGCGCGCTGACATTTTGGCGAAGTGCGCCGACCGCTCCGCTGCTCCGGCTGCCTTCCATCCGGCGATCACGGGGCCGGAGAAGAGCGTCTGGTTGAAGAGAATCTGTCCCTGAGTGAGGGTGTCTTTGGTGATCTCAGAAAAGCCGCCTGGTATGCCGTTGGGGAAAAGCGAGCTGAACTGGCCGATAACCCCGGGACCGAAGCCCAAAGCGGCCAGATTGTGCTGGTAAACGCCGGTTGAGCCGGAGAGCATGATCGTGGGCAGAAACGCTTGCAGTGCGATGTTCTTTTCCCCTTGAAAGACCTTCTCGCCGCTTTCGGATTCTTTCAGGCCGAGGTTGTTCTTGAGGCCCATGGAGATGGCTTCATCGAGCGAGAGCCTGAGGGTATCGTCGGTAGCAGGCTTTGACGTCACACTGCCATAGAACGCATTGTTTGCGGAGCTAGGATTCTGCGTCTGGGCGTGCAGGGAGGCCACGGCCACTGCGAGTGCTGCCAGAAGTATGGGCCAAGTCGCCTGCCGGGCATGAAGATGGGACGCTCGCATCACTAGCATTATTGTCTCAGATGAGTCAGCAAGGGGCGGGGATTCCGGGATGAAGGGAAAATCTGTTTGCCGGTTGGTGGCTAGAATGCGCTAGAGCACCATGGTCACGTAAGCCAGCACCAGCAGTTGCGCGATCCAGAAGTTGCAAACGCGGTAGATCCTTGCGTTGAGCAGGCCGTTTCTGGCCTCGCGTTTCAAAAGCCTGCGGAAGGCAAAGCCCATCAGCAGCGGAACCGGACAGACAAGCAGGTCTACGCCGACGGCGACGGCCTCGTCCCAGCGGATCGGCTTGCCAGCCAGCCGTTGCCAGGAATGGAATGCCCGCTCAGAAACGGTGAAGATCAGCATCATATAGACTGCTCCCCACAGCTCAGGCGTGGCCGCAAACCTTTTCGGGGCGCGATCGTCGTTCTCCATCGTCTCCCTCGTTCGCAGTCGATGGTAACTTCAATGCGCTGAGGGGCCTATAGCACTTCCTGGCGCGGGAATGCCCCAAGTGAGTTAATTCTTAGACCATGGCACGTTCTTTGAAGGTCAGGTATTGGTTGAGGACTTAGGGAGTCAGCGCTTCGGGGTCGCCGGGGCTTTAATGCGGCCAGCCGAATTCAAAGATCGCAAAGTAACTAATGAATAGGGTCATTGCGGTGAAAAACTCGCAATTCCCTGCCACTCGTGCGGACACAAGATTCTCACGCAGCGCAGCCTTGATATATCGCCTGAACAAGAGCGAAAACATCAACGGAAATATGCAGAGCAGAGGAACCATGAACAGCTGAAACGATAGCTCGTGTAGATGGATCGCGTGCCAATACCTCTCCGCGATTCTGACGTACACGAGTAGCACCGAAATAATGGCTATAGGCCACCAGATTCTGCTGATTCCCGCTGGATCGAAATCGCGATCAACTGATTTCATGATTCCTCCATAGAGCCCTTATAGAGTGAGACGTAGGAATCTTACTGCGGATGTACGCCTAAAAATTGCGCTGAATATCTGCTACACCATGGCACGCTCTTTGACGGTCAGGTATTGGTTCAGGACCGACGAAGTCAGCGCTTCGGGATTCAGATCAAGCGTCAGCGCTCCGTGCTCGTGCAGGCGAGCCAGCAGCAACTCGCGGCGGCCGGCCATCTCTTGCGCGGCAGCGGCGCGAAACATTTGCACTACAGATTTGGGCCTTGCGCCGGCAATGGACTCAACCTCAGGTTGCGCCATGGCGACGAACAGCAGAACGTGGCGGCGCAGCAGTTGCACGGCGCCATCGATAACCTCGGGCCGCATCGCAGTTTCCGCCAAGTCGGTAACCCAAAGAATCAGCGAGCGGCGCGGCTGGAGGCGATTCAGCGTGGCCGTGGCGCGCAGATGGTCAGCTTCGCCGGATTCGGCCTTGACCAGCGCCAGGGCCTCGATGATCTGACGCAGATGCGCCGCGCCGCGCCCCGGCAGCAGACGCTGTTGAATGCCATGGCCGTAGGCCAGCAGCCCGACGCGGTCGCCGGAAAAGAGCGCCAGCTGCGCCAGCGCAACGGCAGTGGTGCAGGCGTAATCGAGTTTGGAATGCGGGGTCGGCGCTCGGCTACCGTCCTGGTCGAGAGCCGTGGAAATCCGCACCCGCGAACGCATCAGGCGGCCGCAATCGAGCACGATCCATACCGCCTGGCTGCGCTCGGTCTGATACTGGCGGGTGATCAGGCCGCCGCGCCTTGCCGTCGCCGTCCAGCAGATGTCGCGCAGGTCGTCGCCTTCGTGGTACTCGCGCAGGCTTTCAAAATCGCGGCCAAGTCCGCGGAGCCGCGCCTGGCGAAGCTGCAGATCGATCTGGCGGCTGCGGGAGAGAAAAATCTGCTGCTCTTCGCCGGTGCGCAGCGCCGGATAGACGCGGACAGTTTGCGTAAGGGGCGCGCGCGCCCAACGCTCAGCCAGCCCTAATCCAGACCGGTAGCGAAGATAGAGCCAGCCCGTTTGCCAGTCGCCTCGCTCCTGCGGCTGCACGCGATAGCGTAGCTTGGCGGGATTGCGCGGGAAGGCGGTGAGCCGATGCGTTTCCGGCTGGGCGATGAGCGCAATTGGCAGGTCGTCGATCAGCCGGCAGTCAACAATCAGCCGGCTGTTGTTTTCGATCGTCAGCTCGATCTCGGTTTCCGAGTCGAGCGCGGGCGCGTTGGACCAGGTACGAATGCCGATCAGCTCGCGAGGAGCAGGCAGGCGGAGGCCATCAAGCAGGGCAAACAGGAGCACCAGTGAATCCCACGCCAGCATCGAGTAGGCCAGCCGGTAGTCATAGAAGCCGGGAATGAGCCCGAGAAAGCCGATCAGCAGCAACACGATGGTCCGCGGCGTCAGGCCGAATGCAAAGCGTGCACGCGGCTCAAAGGCGGCGCGGATCGGGGCGGGATGGAGGGAGGGAGCGATCATGGGAGGGACTCAAATCAGATCGACGGCGAATGCCAAAGCGCGATTGAACTCGGCAAGCTTGGAACCGGAAAGAGATCCTACGTATTGCGTCAGCGCCGATTTCGGAATGCTCGTCAGGCCATCGCACCAGATCCAGCTTTCATGCTTCATGCCCTCGTCGATCCCGATAATTACTTGCGATGCAGAACCTTGTCCGTTTGTGAATATTGGTGCGCAAATCACTGTCGAAAATCGCGAATCGATTTGGGGTTGACGGCTTGCAATGGCGAATGAGCGATACTTCTTCGGATTTCCCGGTGGCTGATGCACGCGATAGAGGTCGCCTCGGCGCATGTCTCTTCACTCTTCCGATTCATACATGATTGGTGCCTGATAGCGAAGCACGTCTTCCATCTCGCGATTGAAGTAGTCTGCGTTATCGTTGAGGATTTTGAGATCCCGTTCGTTGATGACGCGGCGAGCCTCGCCCCGAAGATGGTCGCGCAGCACCTTCTCGATAAAAGCCGAACGAGAGGCTCGTTCGCCAATCCGCTTGTCGATTTCGACAAGAAGGGGCAATGAGATTGTGATCGACGTTTTTACCTTGGCGGCACTCCTGTTCATACTACCTTTATACCACCTTTTCGTAAGTGCCTCATTTTCTTGGAACTGGTACAGCAGCGATCACGTCCGTGAGCACGCGATCTGCGTCGAACCCCTCCAGCTCCGCTTCTGGCTTGAGCATCACGCGATGGCGCAATACTGGCTGCACAGCACGCTTCACGTCGTCCGGGACCAGGTAATCGCGGCCATCGAACGCGGCCGCAGCCTGCGCCACAAACATCAGCGCCAGGGCCGCGCGCGGGCTGGCTCCCAGCAGCAGTGTTGGCCACTCGCGCGTGCGGCGCGTCAGCGACAGAATGTATGTATAAAGCTCCGGCTCAATCCGGATCGACCGCACCTCAGCCCGCGCTGCTGCCAGCAGATCGGGGGGAATCGGCACGATAGCAGCGGCTTCCAGCAGCCCCGCGCCGGAGTTGGCATGGTGCCGCTCCAGAATCGTCATCTCGTCTTGTTCGGATGGGTAAGACACGCGAATCTTGAGCAGAAAACGGTCCAGCTGGGCTTCGGGCAGCGGGTACGTTCCTTCGAAGTCGACCGGATTTTGCGTGGCGAACACCGTGAACCATCCTGGCAAAGGACGCCGCACTCCGTCGCTGGTGACCTGGCGCTCTTCCATGCACTCCAGCAGCGCGGCCTGGGTGCGCGGAGGCATGCGGTTGATCTCGTCCACCAGCAGCAGGTCGGTAAAAACCGGGCCGGCATGAAAGGTAAACGTGTCCGAACCCGGCCGCAGGATAGATGTGCCGAGAATGTCGGCAGGCATCAGATCGGGCGTAGCCTGCACGCGCTGGAACTCGAGGCCGAGCAGCTTGCCCAGCGATTTCACGATGAGCGTTTTGGCGATTCCAGGCACGCCCTCCAGCAGCGCATGTCCCTGGCAGAGCACGGCAATGAGTACTTCTTCAATTGCCCCGGACTGGCCGGCAATCACGCGGCCCAGTTCCTGGCGAGCGTGCGCGATCAGCTGGTTGGTGGCGCGCAAGGTCTGCGGTTGCGGTGCCTCGTTCTCGTTTTGGTCGTGACTCGTTTCCTCGGTCATGAAGCCCTTTCCTGCTGATTGGGATGCGTATCTTTTAGTGGTGCGGGTGACGCCCCCGGCTTGGCGGCGGCGCGCAGTTTTTCTTCGTGGCCGTGCAGCTTTTGAATCAGCTTCAGAGCCTCACGCGGAGCGATGGTCTGGGCATACGCTGCTTCTTCGCAGGCGGCAAGGTCGGCTTCCAGGTCAGGGTCGGTCTGCGGAAAACGTCGCCGCAAAACGATTGCCAGGTCGGCTGCGGTCATCTGCTTGCCGCGCAGGCCGCAGAGTCGCAACGCATGTCGACGAAAGCGCTCCAGCGCAATCGCGACCGCAGTAGAAGATGCACCCGCCTTGCTGTAGAGCGTGCCCAGCGCGTCCAGAAACTCAATCGGCGTGGCGCGCACAATAGGCGGCAGCTCACGCAGCGGTCCGGCGCGCCGGCTGAAACTGAACACAATCAGCACGGCCATCACCAGCAGCCCGATCCACAACATCCACCAGGCCGTGCCATAAGCGTAGCTGAGCGTGGACCGAATCTCCCCATGCAGCGACTCGTCCCAATAAAAGTGGTGGCCCTCGCGCGGCCCAAGCGAGTTGAGCAGCATATCCAGATCCCGCGCCCGCGCCAGCGAGCCGTTTTCAAGCGGCGTCGAACTAGCCCACCACACAACGTGCCCTTTGCCCCAGTTGTACTCGACCACTGCCGGCTGCCCGGCGCAGGTATAGTCGACACGCTGCGATGGATTGCCGACCTGCCAGGTAGCTTCGGGCACCATCCACACCTCGCCCGTGCCGGCCAGCGGATCGAGCCCTTCCGGCTCCAGCTTGCATGCGGAAAAACTGAATGCGTCGGGAGTGCCGCTGTTGTCGCCGGGCAGCAGAAACCCGCCCATCAGGCCAGTGCTCAGCACGCGGCCTCCACGCTCGAGAATCTGCCGCACTGCTTTCATGTCGGCCGGTTCGCGGGTGAACGGCTCGGCAAAGATCACTACCGTATCCGGGCCGGCGACCGCGGCCAGTTCGGTCAGCGGCCGCTCCCAGCGCTCAATCGTGTAATTTGACCGCTCCAGCGTTTCATACGCCGCCAGCGCGCCGTGCTGTCCCGAGAGGTAACTGGAGGGCAGCGGATTTTTATTGTTGTTTGCGTGCGGCATCAGGATGCCGATGGCCACGGCCAGCAGGAGCGCGATGCCCAGACACCAGAGCAGCAGCTTGCGGTCTTTGGAGTCGAGTGAGGAGAGAAACCAGGATGGCAGCTTAGGGAGCCGCTTCCCCTTCGGCCGGCGCTGGATGGACCAGGCAGCAAGGGCCAGCAGTCCGCAGTCCAGAATCAGGAACCAGTAAGGCCACGTGAAGAGCGAGGAGACGAACTTCATTCCGCCGGCCCTCCTCCCGCGCTCGCAGTGGGTGCGGTGTATCCAGAGATCAGCGCGTTCGCGAGTTGTTCAGCACTGCGGTAGTCGCTCTCCGCTGCAGGACGGCCGCCGTACCAAACGCGCTCAAAGCTCCCCGTAAGCGAAGCCAGGCCCGGCAGGCGCGGGTCGTCCGCAGCCACCAGGGCCAGGTATTCGCGGGGAGTGCGCGCCCTGTCCGCCGGCCACACGCGCTTTGACTCCAGGCGCGAGATTGCTGCCCAGTAAAGGA
>Ga0302324_100029621_pt1 | contig 10364 bp, 8 predicted proteins | sample Palsa_T0_1_FD_201949 | JGI IMG/M metagenome (GOLD analysis project Ga0302324, IMG submission 201949) | Peat permafrost microbial communities from Stordalen Mire near Abisko, Sweden - Palsa_T0_1 | ecosystem: Environmental > Terrestrial > Soil > Palsa > Peat permafrost | place: Sweden: Abisko... | reverse complement strand
AGGAATCTCTGGACGGCGTTTTCAGCGCGCAGGTGGTGGAGCATCTGCCGCCGGATCGCTTGCCGGAGATGATCAAGCTGGCGGCCTCGCGGCTGCAGCGCGACGGCGTGCTGGCGATCGAAACGCCCAACCCCGAGTGCCTCGCGATTTTTGCCACGCACTTCTATCTGGACCCGACGCACACGCGCCCGGTGCCGCACGCCCTGTTGGCATTCTACATGGAGGAGTACGGATTGGGTTTGATCGAAGTACACAAGCGTTCTCCGGCAGTTGAGTCCATGCCGGCCCTGGCGGGTTTGCCGGAGGAATTCCGGGAGGCGTTCTTCGGCGGCCTGGACTACGCGATCGTAGGGAGGAAGTTATAGCCGACACACATGGCCGCGAGATCGAGATCAAGCTGGCCCTGCCTGGCGCGGCAGCGGGCCGCAGAATGCTGCGGGCAGCCGGATTTCGCGTTTCGAAACGCCGGGTTTTCGAAGGCAACACTCTATTCGACACCTCACGGGGCGCGCTGCGCCGCACAGGTCAACTGCTGCGCGTGCGCGAGGCCGGCCCGCTTGGTCTTCTCACATATAAAGGTCCGGAAGCCGAGGGCAAATATAAAGACCGCGAAGAACTGGAAGTCGAAGTTTCCGATCCGCACCGGCTAACCGAGATCCTTGGCCATCTCGGTTTCATCACCGGCTTTCGCTACGAGAAATACCGCACCGAATACCAGCGGCCGCGCGAAACGGGCGTGGTCACACTCGATGAAACGCCCGTCGGCGTGTATCTGGAACTCGAAGGCGCGCCCGGCTGGATCGACCGCACCGCGCGACGGCTGGGCTTCGCGGAATCCGCTTACCTCACCACCAGCTACTACGGCCTCTATGCGGACTATTGCCGCAATATGGGACTGCCGCTCACGCACATGACGTTTGCGGCTTTTCCCGGTTCGCCTTCGGCTAGGCCTTCTTCCCGCGCCCCAAGGTCTGGATCTCGCTGAAGTCCACGCGCCGGTGCTCATCCATGGCGAGGTTCGATAGGATCACCGCCGTCGAATCGTTCAGCCCGATTTCCAGGTTCGACTTCGGCTTGTGGTTGACCGGATCTTTGCAACACAAGAAAAAGTCTTCGAGCTCGACAGTCACCGGGTTGCGGTCTTCCTCCGGCGCCATGATGCCCTTGCTGTAAAGCCAGCGCCGCGCAAATTTGGACTCGCGCGTCAGGAACGAGTCGCCGGCGTCTTGCGAGTCTTTCGGCAGCAGCAGCGGGATGCCGCGCGAAGCCGCCGCCGTGGTCATGGTGGCGCCGGCTTGGAAAGTCGCCTTCTTGTCGGTGGACTTCTTCACCTCGGGTGCGCTAACCGGTTTGGGTTCGCGATACCAGAGCGCGGTGGCCGGATGGTTATCGTCGCCGATGGTGATCTCAATGGCGCCCGCGGTCCCCATGATCACCTCGCCGAATTCCTGGCGTTGCGCCTGCAACAGATCCAGATGCGAGCTGGTGCTGATGGAGGTGTAGATCAGCTTGCGGCCGTTGGAATAGACGTAGATCAACTGGATGTTGTCGTAGACGTCGCGGCCGTCTTTGAAAGTATCGATGCCGCCCACGCCGATGACGTATTCGGGCGGCGAGCCGAACATCCAGTCGGCCACGTCGATCTGATGCGAGGCCAGCTCGGCCGTGTTGCCGCCGGCGTACTCGCGATACATGCGCCAGTTGATCTTGCGCTCAAGCGAAGGGTCGGGCACCGGACGGCGCTGGTCCGAGTTGCGATGCCACTGGCCGCGGATGTGCGTGACGTTGCCGAGCACGCCCTGGTCGATCATCTGCTTGCAGGTCTGATAGAACTGGCTGTAACGGCGCTGGAGGCCCACCTGGAGCACCTGCTTGGGATGCTCGGCCACCAGGGCGCGCAAGGCGTGCACCTCCTCGGGCTTGTGTACCAGGCTCTTCTCGCAGAAGACATGCTTGCCGGCCTGCAGGCTGTCCTTGGTGATGGGAAAGTGCTCATAGAGCGGCACGGCGATGAGCACCGCGTCGATATCTTTGCGCGCCAGCAGCTCGCGGTAATCCCTGTAAGCCGCGGGATTGTTGCCGGCCGTGGCGACCCCTTTGGCCAGATTGACATCCCAGTTGTCGCACACGGCGATGCAACGGCCCGCGTCGGTTTCGTGGAGATGCTTCAACAGGTAGTTGCCGCGGCTGCCGGTGCCGATGAAGCCGTATTGCACCTGGTCGTTGGCGGCATGCACCTTCTGAATGAAAGGCGCGCCTTGGGCGGCGGGCAGGGCAGCGGCGACGGCGGTAACGGCGCTGGCCGCCTTCACAAAATCGCGGCGGGTGACATCGTTGTCTTGTGCCATGCGGGTTCCTTAAAGCGGAGTGTTTCCTCCAAATTGTAACATGTGAGGGGAGGGGGTTCCGGCGACTGTTCGGCGGACGGCGGCTGAGGGCTTGACCGGTTGGGGCGGGGTTGGGTGTTGTGCGTCCGGGTTGCGGGGGGCGGCGTGCGACAGTGGCAAAAATGCGAAAAGTGTCGCATTGTGTCGCATTCGTTGCGTGGCTTTCGCTTTTTCGCCGCCTGAGGCAGGTGCAGCGCTATCGAAAATTCGCGAAGCGTAATTTCTGTGAGCGTAGTGTTGCACTTTCGTTACTTCCGCTTTTTGATGGGCCACCGCACCAGAACCGCGCTCTGACGAAGCGTTCCGCGATTCATACTGAGAAATACTGAGACAAAGGTAGCACAGCGGCAAGCCGCGACCGGTCCGCTGCGGGTGGCGTGGATCTGTGTTCACAGTGGGTTACGAGGGTAGGGGAGGGTTGTCACCGCGGTTCAGCCTTGACACGACGCTGGCGCGAAGTGCGGGACGCGATGCATAGCCAACCAACGCCCCGAAACCTCAAGTGCTCGGGCCACATTCGACCAAACCGCCTTCCGCATCAAGGCCGCCGTTCAGGATCCCGCCTGAATACGCACTGTCATCCTTTGGGCAAGCCTTACGCGGAAGGTTTCCTTCACCTTCCGGCTCGGCTCGTCGACAAGCCCGCCTCCGCCAGATTTACACCATACCTCAGTGTGGGCGTAGCAGCACTCCATCGGCTGGTGCACAGGTTCGAAGTGGAACACTTTGCCATCTTGGCCAACAACAGGGGTTGGGAGATCCGATGATGAACATTCTAGAACTCCCCACCCAGCGTCCAGTTGCTTACCGTCGCAACAATCCCGGTGTAAAACGTCTTCCGGGGTGCTGTATTTTTCGCGATTGAAAGACTGGCGTGGGAATTTGAACGCTGACGGGAGCAACTGTCGGTTTTGGAAATGTTCCGCCCTGTAGCGCCTATACAAACGTTCCCCTTCGGTGAAGCTCGGATCATCAGGCGCATCGTTTCGATATCGAGGGTGTCCGGCTTCGTCCGAGCAAGGCATACTTCAGCCGAGGTATGCCAGGATCTTGCCGCCTATATCGGCTCGAACAATATCGCGCCCAACCTCAAGAACCTCCGTGTTGCCATGCCGATCGTACATCACGAGCACCTGGGATCCCTGGTTGTAGTTTTCAATATAGACAGTCCGATCGCCGGTCATGAAATAAATCGAAACGCCGCCCTCGGCAGACGGGACGATCGTGGACGGTAGAATCAGAGCGCCGGCGAGTTCTTCAAGGACTTCCTGGGATGCCCGGATTGCGGTCGCGCTGGGAGCCTCCGCTCCGTAAGAGTCCCAGTCCGGCTCCAGATTGGAAATTCGGTGGAGTTCCAATCCGGCATCGATACGCCCATACTTTAGTTTCAAGAATATGCTTTGCTCCTGGCGGCGCCACCAGTCTTCTAAGAGTTCCCCGATTCGCTCGTTGTAGTTCGGCGTCTCTACGCGGTGGATCGCGGGTCTGAATCGATCAAATCGGAACGTATCGCGTTCGGGTGGAACCTGGGCTGCGGTCATTAGCTGATTAACTCCCTGGTGTTATTGGTAATACAGCCTTCAAAGACCAAATTCTTTCGCAAGCGAAAAGTCTCCATCATGTTCCACACTTCATCATCCGACTCGAGTTTGAGGCCCTGGCTGAAAACATCAATATCGAGCACTATCGAAGCGACGTTTGGGCCGGGCGGCGGAACCATGGCCTCGTTAAGGATTAGCATGGCGCCCAGGTCCGCTTGCGGAATCTGAACTTGCAAGAAGAATCCTCCTACCTGTTGAGGCAGGTCGGATGATATCTCCGGGTACAGGCGGATGAAGTCTCGAAGGTCGCGCATCGGCATCGGAAGGTCTAGTTGGTTCACGTACCGGAGCCCAACACGGATAATGGGGAGTGGCCCGACGATCTGCCGATACGAGTTCCACAGCCTTTTCGCCTCGTCTCGAAGCTGTTCCCACGTTAGATATGGAGCCAGCCGGCTGAAGGTGAACCCGTTCACCCGAAACTGTACGACATGCTTCCCTTCGCCCCCGACGAAGGCATAGCCAATTTGGTCTTGTTTGGCGGTCGCGGTGGGCACTCCTCCCTCGAACTGGCCCCGCAGTTGGCCCATCATCACCTTTTGGGGTCCCGCATATCCTTGGGGCGGGGAGATCGATTTCCAAAAGTTCGCTAGGGTAAGCGACGAAGGATCCTCGATTTGAATGTAGATGATGGCCTCCTTGATAGGAGCTTGGTCGTAGTGTCTATTCTTCAGCCACGACATCCACGTTTGAGTTTCCATGTTGTCAACTGTATCAGTCTGACGGCTGCCGGGCAGCTTTCTTTATGCGAGCGGCTACAGCCTTGCGAGCAAGCTCACTTCGCTGTTCGGGCGTGAGTCTGGCCATCCGTTTCTTGCCGCCAATTTTACCACCGAGAGATCCTTGTTTGACGAAGAAGTTCCGAACATCTTTGGTAGTTTTGTTCTACTCACCTAATCTATCCTAACCCCCTCTGGATCATTTTATAAGCCCAATCCCTTCGGGGCATGGGCCCGGAACCGGTGGAGCCGCACGTCTTCGATTGCTTCGACTGCGTGCTGCCGTGGATTCAGGTCTGAGCAGGGAGCGGCAAAATGGCACGAAGAACACCGGCACCAGCGCTTCCCTCTGATGCAGAAGCGGTACTTGCCAAGGAAACGAGCCGGGTTCTCGCTGCGCGAGCGCGGACGGCAGAGCCGCTCCGGCTTCGCATACTCGACGATCCAGCAAAGGGAACCGTTCAGATCCCGGCCTCCGCGGTGCGGATGCTGATTCGCATTCTGGAAGAGATGGCGCGGGGGAATGCGGTCACGGTGATTCCTGTACGCGCGGAAATAACGACGCAGGAAGCAGCGGATATGCTGAATATTTCACGGCCCTCCCTAATCCAGCTTCTCAACGAGGGAAAAATCGAGTTTCGGCGGGTGGGCACGCATCGGCGGGTTCGATTTGACGCGCTGATGGCATACAAGCGGCGAGCGGATGCCGACCGGCGAGCTGCCCTTGCGGAACTGGCGGCCTACGACCAGGAATTGGGAATCTGAAGGCGGTGGCCGGGTTCACCGCCTTCTACGACGCCAACGTGCTTTATCCAGCGGAGCTTCGGAATCTGCTCATGTACCTGGCGCTCACGGGACTGTTTCGTGCGAAGTGGTCGGCGGACGTTCATGAAGAGTGGATTTCCAACCTGCTCAAAAAGCGGCCGGACCTCACACGCGACAAGTTGGAACGTACGCCATGTCGATGGACAAGCACGCTGCGGATGCGCTCGTGACCGGCTACGAGGATCCGATTTCCGGTTTAGGGCTCCCCGACCCGGATGACAGGCACGTGCTAGCGGCTGCTATTCGCTGCCATGCGGATGTCATTGTTACGATGAACCTGCGAGACTTTCCTCTCGAGCTCGCACCGGGCGCCGTGGCGGCAGCGGCACAGGATCATCGCCGAAGCCTTAAGAACCCTGCCAAGACCGTGGCCGAGTATCTGAAAACGCTTGAGAGGCAGGGCTTGACTCAGGTCTCGGTTCTTCGGGACTATATGCTCTGAGGCAGGAATCCCGGCGAGAAGATCCCGACTTGTTGTGTCCCTGATATCATCGCATCTAGCTTACTTTGCGGTGGGTAGGCCGAGGGATTGTTGCCGGCCGTGGCGACCCCTTTGGCCAGATTGACATCCCAGTTATCGCACACGGCGATGCAACGGCCCGCGCCGGTTTCGTGGAGATGCTTCAACAGGTAGGTGCCGCGGCTGCCGGTCCCGATGGAGCCGTATTGCACCTGGTCGTTGGCGGCATGCACCTTCTGGATGAAGGCGCGCCTTGGGCGGCGGGCAGGGCAGCGGCGACGGCGGTAACGATTCGCAATCTTGAGGGCTCGTTCGGCCGCGCCGACCCGCGCGCGCTTATCCAGATGGCGACGGGGTCCGTCAAAGCCTTCACGGCGGTCAATATTTCTTACCGTCTGCTTAAGTTCGCCGCGGCGAAACGGAATTGCGGCGATGTCGAACACAGTGACCATGGCCGTGCAATGAGGTGGCTCCACGACTGGGGTCAGGAACGATGCAATTACCGCAGAGGCAATAAGCGAGCGCGCGGACGGCCGGACCAATCAATCGTAAGAATAGCTCCGGAGTCTAACTCCGCAGCGCATTGGCTGATAGCTGGCAGCAGTGGGAAAGTCGAGGCCGTTCGTGACCAGCACGAATCCGTGACGGCGCGCATGTTCGCAGATGTTTAATCCGATACGCTGATCGGTCCCAGAGTTGAGCAGTGCACAGCCTCATGGCCAGCCGCGGAAAGCGCCGCAGGCCAGCGTGGCGTCAGATCCATGCCGATCGGCAACCGCACTGGTCAGAATGCGGGAGACGAACCTCGCGTCCCTCTAGCTTAGCTAGCTAGCTTGATAGTTGCCCGGAGCAAAAACTGTTGCCGTGGTCTGCGCGGAGGCAGTGCCGGCCGCGACTAAAGAAAGTAGTACGGCTGCGATTAACGCGACCGTTCGGTGCCGTCTTGTCATTCCGATCCTCCTTGCCTACGAAGGCACACCCTTCCAAGCACGCGCCCAGGACTACCAAGAAGCACGGCTTAGCATGCCTGCCCGCTCCTCAGGATTATACACCGGGGTTGGTGCCCGCGCACGCGAGGTCCCATGAATCCTAAAGAATTGGACGTACCAAAACCCTTGGCGCGGGTCAACGTCACCGGTACCGCGTGAAATCTGCCCGCCTGTTCGATTTTAAGGGGAAAGTTTCGGGCCCACTCGTCCCACTGCGGGGACTTGGCAAGTTCGCGACGCCGTTCCTCAGCTTCGTCGAAATGAAGCAGCAGGCTTAGCCACAGATGCGCGGGCCGCTGAAAGGCCTTCTCAAGGGCGAGCGCGGTCGGTGGCGCGATCGGCGCCTTCGCATTGCAGATCTCGCTGATGGTCTTCGACGTGAGGCCGGTGCGGCGGGCAAGATCGCTTTGCGACCACCCGTAGAAGTCGAGGTACTCGAGAACCGTTTCGCCGGGATGCGGAACCGCGTTCGGTTTAAGACTGATGGATCTCCACCGTTGTTGTTCATCGGGATATTCCAACGACGTAGACCCGCTTGCTTTAAACAGCAGCCGATATGGCTGCTTCAGGTCGACGGAAAAGGTGCCCGCGCGCTCGCCCTTTAGCTCGTGACAGGCGATTCGAGTTTGGTTAATAGGAAGTGTCGGCGGGGTGGTAGAAGAGGTTCCTACCGTCGCGCCACCAAGCGCACCCGGCGCGACTCGATCAACGGCCGCTCCGACATCGCCTCATCCGTAATCGCAGCCTGCTCCTCCTGGTGGCGCCGCCCCGAGCCGGTCGCCGGGCTGGCGCTCTCCGGACGGCCGACGTACCGCAACTCGCGTCCCGTGGGCGTCAGCAGCGGCTGAAGCTGCTCCTCGATATAGCGGCGCGCGCCCATGTTGCGCGGCTCTTCCTGCGCCCACACCACTTCGGCGGTGAGCGGGTAACGCAGCAGCGTATCGTTCACGTCGCTCTCCGGGAACGGATACAACTGCTCGATACGCACCAGCGCCACGTGATTGGCCTGGCGCGCTTCGCGGGCGGCCAGCAGGTCGTAGTAGATCTTCCCTGAACAGAAGATCACGCGCGCGACCTGGTCCGGTTCGATGGCGATGGTGTCGGGCAGCACTTCGCGGAATCCGCCGCTGGTGAACTCAGCGGAAGTCGATACGGCCTTGGGATGGCGCAGGACGCTCTTGGGCGTGAAGACGATCAGCGGCTTGCGCATGCCGCGGCGGTCCGTGCCGCCATACATCTGGCGGCGCAGCAGGTGGAAATATTGCGCGGGAGTCGTGCAGTCGGCGATCTGCATGTTGTTGCCGGCGCAGAGCACCAGGAAGCGCTCGATACGCGCACTGGAATGCTCCGGGCCCTGGCCTTCGAAGCCATGCGGCAACAGCATCACCAGGCCGCTGGGCTGTCCCCATTTGGATTCCGCGCTGGAGATGAACTGGTCGATCATGATCTGCGCGCCGTTGGCGAAGTCGCCGAACTGCGCTTCCCACAGCACCAGCGTCAGCGGATCGGCCACGCTGTAGCCGAACTCGAAGCCCAGCACCGCGTATTCGCTGAGCGAACTGTCGTAGACGTCGAAGCGCGCCTGGTCGGGCGAGATGTGCCGCAGCGGAATGTACTTTTGCGCGGTCTCGGAATCCCAGAAGGCCAGGTGGCGCTGGCTGAAAGTGCCGCGGCCGGAATCCTGGCCGCTGAGCCGCACGGGCGTGCCTTCCAGCACCAGCGTACCGAAGGCCAGCGCTTCGCCGAACGCCCAATCGATTGGTCCGCCTTTCTCGATCACCTCGCGGCGGCGCTCGATGAAACTGCGCAGCTTGGGATGCAGATGGAAATTCTCGGGGAACTGCGTGAGCGCGCGAATCACGCGGTCGACGGTAGCCTTATTCACCGCCGTGCGCGGGCAGAAGCTGGCGATCTCGTCCTTGGGAACCGCGGCGAGTTCCTGCCCTTCGAACCGCTCGCTCGACTTGGCGGCCGCGTCGTAAGCCGCCGACAGGCTCTGGGCAAAGCCCTTGCGCATGCCAGCCACCTGCTCGGCGGTGAGCAGCCCTTCGCGCACCAGCCGCTCGCCGTACAGCTTGCCCACCGAGGGGTGCGCCTTGATCTTGCGGTAAAGGATGGGCTGCGTATAACTGGGATCGTCGGCTTCGTTGTGGCCATGCCGCCGGTAGCAGAACATGTCGATCACAACATCTTTCTTGAATTGTTGGCGGTAATCGAAAGCGATCTGGGCCACCCGGATGGCCGCCTCGGGATCGTCGCCGTTGACGTGGAAAATGGGCGCCTGCACACCGCGCGCAACGTCCGTGGAATACGGCGTGGAGCGGGCTTCGTCGGGCAGCGTGGTGAAGCCGATCTGATTATTGATGATGAGGTGCAGGGTGCCGCCCGTGCAGTAGCCATCGAGCTGCGAGAGATTCAACGTTTCGGCCACCACGCCCTGTCCCGCAAACGCAGCATCGCCGTGGATGAGCAGCGGGATCACGCGCTCGCGCTGCGTGTCGCCCAAGCGGTCCTGCTTCGGCCGGACGATGCCTTCCACCACGGGATCGACGGCCTCCAGATGGCTGGGATTGGGCGACACCGAAACCAGCACCTCGCGGCCCGCGGTGGAGCGATACACGCCGCGCGCGCCCAGGTGATACTTTACGTCGCCGGAGCCTTGCGTGCTGGCCGGGTCGAGTTCGCCTTCGAACTGCGCGAAGATCTCGGCCACGGGCTTGCCCACCACGGTGGTGAGCACAGTCAAGCGGCCGCGGTGCGCCATGCCCATCACCACCTCGTGCACGCCGCGGCCGGCGGCGCGCTCCAGCAGTTCGTTGAGGATGGGGATGGCGGTCTCCGCGCCTTCCAACGCGAAACGTTTCTGGCCGACAAAGCGGGCGTGCAGGAAGTGCTCGAACTCTTCGGCTTCCAGGAGATGTTGCAGGATGCGCACGCGCGTTTCTCGGTCGAGCGGCCAGTTGTTGGCCTGCGGCTCCATGCGATGCTGCAGCCAGCGCTTCTGCTCGGGATGCTGGATGTTCATGTACTCGCAGCCGATTTTGCCGCAGTAAGTCTGGCGCAGTGTTTCCAGGATTTCGCGCAGCGTGGCCACAGGCTTGGGACCCTGCTTGGCGCCATGCTCGCCGATGGCTTCACTGAGGCTGCCGGTGAGGAATTCGCGGTCCAGGTCCCAGATGGTGAGTCCGTAGGTGACGGGGTCCAGTTCGGGATGGTTGCTGGGCTCGCCGCCGAGCGGATCGAGATCGGCGATCAGGTGCCCGCGCACGCGGTAGGCGTTTATGAGCTGCAATACGCCGGCTTCCTTGGCGATCTCGGCGGTGCGCCCGCTCGCGCCGGGAAGCAAAACGTTGCGGTCCGGCTCCCAAAGCACGGGCTGATGA
>Ga0302324_100029620_pt1 | contig 10365 bp, 6 predicted proteins | sample Palsa_T0_1_FD_201949 | JGI IMG/M metagenome (GOLD analysis project Ga0302324, IMG submission 201949) | Peat permafrost microbial communities from Stordalen Mire near Abisko, Sweden - Palsa_T0_1 | ecosystem: Environmental > Terrestrial > Soil > Palsa > Peat permafrost | place: Sweden: Abisko... | reverse complement strand
GGACTTGCTCTATTTCAAACCGTCCTGGGTGCGTTGATCTACCCGTTAACTTTCCTTGTCGGCAAGCTATTTTTTCAACGGCAGGAGAAGCTACTTTTTCGCACGTCTATTTGCGTTATGATATTGGGCGGCTATTTTACAAAAAGCTTATATGTATTGACCGATTTGTCTTTTTCGGTTTTTTTTCTGCTGGGAGTATACCTCAGCCTTTTGTCCGTTACCGACAGAAAAAAATATATTTTGATTATTCCCGCCATCGTTGCGCTATCCTTTAGCGGATTAATCCGACCCGCTCTGATCCTATACCCGATTGCGAATATAATGTTGCTCGTTTATATTTCAAGAGTATATAAAACATCGAATTTTAGGACGACTAAATGGTTAATCGGAGTTTCCACTGTGGTGCTTGCCATTTCCTGCAACTACTCAGCCTTTAGACTGTACTCCCGGTATGGAGTTTTTTCGCCGACGGATGTTTTAGGTATTAATATGTTCGATTATTCAACAAGAAATATTCTGATGAAAGAAGGCAAAACGGAAAACTATAAACGATTTGAAAATTCGATTGGAGAAGAAAGTAATTGGATCGCCAAGGACAAGATGCGAAGAAAATATTTTTTTGAAACCATTAAAAAGTATCCGATGGCGGCCATTTCGTATTGGAAACAGGGGGCAAAGTCTCATCTCCTGTCACCCCATCTTATGGAAATCGGAGCCGCTTACGGATTCTACAAAACAGATATTTACGACAAAAATTTAAAGCTTAGTAAATCAATCGTTATGGCAATCATCTTTTATACATTTTATTTTATTGACGTCGTGATCGTCGTTTCGTTTGTTCTTTTTTTTATCGAGCAGTTTTTTAAATACAAACATTTTCTATTTTGTTTGGCCATTCTTTCATTAGTTTTGGTCATCGTAGGTCCTTCTTTTATTGCAGCATCGGGTTCCAGGATGAGAATACCCATTGAGCCCTTCATCCTTATTTTTGCAATCCATTTTTTGAAAAGCAAAGAGGACTTTTTTAAAACCAGAGTGAGATTTCGCGATCCCTGACCACTCATTATTACCATGATCAAAAAACCTTCTTTCTTTCATCACCTCAGGGATGTCCTGATCCTCCCGGTTACCATCACAATACTAGCTCCGTATTATCTCCGGCCACATTTTGTAACGGGTTACGCACTTTTCAAAATTTCTGGAATTGCCCTGGGACTGGCAGGGTCGTCGTTATTCCTGTACACGGTTTTCCTGTTCGGGACGTTGGGCAAAGGAACCTTGGCACCGTGGTCTCCCAAGCAGAAACTCGTTGTCGCCGGGCCCTACAGGTACTGTCGAAATCCGATGATCACCGGAGTGCTTTGTATACTCAGCGCTGAAGCTCTGTTTTTTCATTCCGCTGATCTTTTGATCTGGATGGGTTCTTTTTTTGTCTTTAATACATTGCATTTCGTCATCTGGGAAGAGCCGGACCTGGAGGAGAAATTCGGGAATGATTACCGGGTTTATAAAAAACACGTACCCAGATGGATATCGCGGATAAAGCCCTTTGATCCGGATTTACAACAGGATTAGTTTGTCAGAATCTTTAGATCATGAGAACTTCCGATAGACCATGGGTGTCACTTTAAATTCCCTCCTGAACAGCCGAATGAATGAACTTTCATTTTCGAAGCCGCAACGGGGGACGATCTGTGAGACGGTTTGGCTTGAAGTTTTTAACAATCGGCATGCCTTTTTAAGTCGCAATTTAGTCAGGTACTGAAGGGGCGTACTGTCGTAGACGCTTTTGAACGTCCGGAGAAAATGGAATGGGGAAAGATGGGAAGCATCCGCCATCCGGGCCAGGCTCAGGTCCCCGTCCAGATGCCGCTTCAACAACTGAATCGATGGCTTTAGTTTATTTTGCAAGTCCCTTTTTGTCACTTCTTTGGAAGCTTTGATCCGGTTTGTTGTTTGGTATTGCTCTAACTCGAACCATGGCCGCTTTGGCCTATTGGCCGGATAGCCGTGCTTTTCCCGGAATGCTTTTCGTTCCGGGGTAAACGCCCACCAGGTTTTATGACGATCCGGGGAATTCGCATAATAAACCACCAGGCGAAACTGATCTTCCACGCAAGGATCGCTCCACGCACCAATTTGACGCTCCAACTGGTCGGTAAGTTTGGCTCCATCTTTACCCTTCAAATCTTTTAAAGAATAATATCCCATGGAAATCAAGTCGTGCGCAAACCGTACTCCAATGGAAGGAAGGCTTTGGAATTCCGACAAGGCAAAAAGTTCCATGGCCCGTATTTTTGAACTATTCAACATCCCTTGCAGGCTTTTGATCGAATGATGATGTATTTCCCTTACTTTAATCTTGTACGCCCGCAATTTTTTTCGTTCGGCCGCTGTAATGTCCAATTTTTGTTCATTCATCTTCTGCAAAAGTCAGCATGTAGTTATTATTGTCTTTGATGGAGAATTCTGTCGCTCCATAAAAAGTTTTTTCAAGTTCATTTAATACGGTGACTTTGTTTTTTATACGTTCGTAAAATACCCGTATTCCTTTCAGTTTGATATACAATAAGAGTGATCCTCCATCATTCCGGCTTATTATCGGAAGGGTGTTCTCAATACTACCAAACGTCTGGAACATAAACGTGGCCGTTCCGCACATCATTAATGCAAAGATGGGCTCCGCCGGAGGATCGGGTACCAAGGTAACGACGTCAAAGCCTAACAGCTTATAAAACTCAATGGTCGATTTCAGATCGTGAACAAAAATGTTGGGTGAAACAGTTTCCATAGTCTGTTTTTTTATTTTTGAGATGTGACACACGTTTTCTTTTGGGGCGGTGCGTGGGTCAAAAATAGGAAAGAAGGATGAGCGGAAATATGCGAAAATTGCTAAAGTTGGACCCGATATCTCTTTTTCTTATCCAACAGCGACTACGGTGAAACTTTTCATCTTTTCAAATCAAATTTTAAAAGCTGATTTCGGCGGTTCATGCGATTGCTACTATTTTACCTAAATTTACCGACCCACAGCATTCTGCTGAAGGAATCTATTTAAATCATTTGACGCTTATGAGAAAATACAACGGTTGTCTAATTCTTTTTCTCTTCTTGTCTTTTTTTATTCGCTCTTCCCCCGCGCAGTCAGTAGCACCGAGAAAAAAAATCAATTTCGATGAGGGCTGGAAATTTCAATTAGGGCATGCGGCAGATCCTGCCAAGGATTTTAATTACAAAGTCGCTGTACTATTTTCGAAATCCGGCAAGAGCGAAGGGACTGCAATTGATCCCCGTTTTAAAGACAGTGACTGGCGGGATGTGCAATTGCCTCACGATTGGGCCGTTGAACTGCCATTCGCAAACTCTCCCAATTTTGATGTTATGTCGCATGGCTATAAACCTGTGGGCGGACTGTTTCCGGAAAACAGCATCGGGTGGTATCGAAAACATTTCATCGTTTCCAGGAGTGACTCGGGAAAACGGTTCGAATTGCAGTTTGACGGAATTTTCAGGGACAGTAAAATATGGATCAACGGTTTTTATTTAGGAACCAATGAAAGCGGATATGTTGGCATTTCGTACGATATAACCGATTATCTCCGTTACAATAAAGAAAATGTCGTTGTCGTACGCGTTGATGCCTCGCAATATGAAGGGTGGTTCTACGAAGGAGCTGGAATCTACCGGCATGTATGGCTGGTCCAATACAATAATGTTCATATCCACAATCCGGGCGTCTATGTCCATTCCGAGATTCAAAACAATGACGCCACGGTAACGGTTGAAACCAGCCTGGAAAATCAAGCATTTACACCTTCCCAGTGCACGATCTACGCGTACCTCACAGACCGCAATGGCCGTGCCATCGAGCCCTCGTCCGAGCAACCGGTTTCATTGGCGGTCAATGAAAACAAAACAATAAACCAAAAATTGATTGTCGCCAAGCCGAAATTATGGTCGATCGAGGATCCTTATTTGTACCGGGTCGTCGTGGTTATTAAGTCAGGGAAAACAGAATTGGATCGTCAAACTATACGGTTCGGCATCCGAACAGTTGCCGTCACGGCGCGTGGTCTTTTCGTCAACGGCAACTACGTGAAAGTAAAAGGTGTGAATTGTCATCAGGACCACGCGGGTGTGGGAAGCGCGGTGCCGGATTATTTGCTTTATTATCGTATCCGGATGTTAAAGGAATTAGGGGCTAATGCGTATCGCACGAGTCACAACGCCCCGACTCCGGAATTACTGGATGCTTGTGATAGCCTTGGCATGCTCGTGCTTGATGAGCAACGATTGTTGAACTCCAGTCCCGAATACATGGGTCAATTCGAACGGTTGATCCTTCGCGACCGGGATCATCCTTCGGTTTTCCTCTGGTCCATCGGCAATGAAGAGGGGTACGTGCAAACCAACGGGATCGGCAAACGGATTGCTGAAACGTTATTGGCAAAACAACGGGAACTTGATCCCTCACGAACCAGCACCTATGCCGCGGACTTAGCGAATGTTTACAAGGGGATAAATGAAGTGATTCCCGTGCGCGGCTTCAATTATAGAATCCTCGGGGTAGATCCTTATCATCATGATCATCCGGATCAACCCATTATTGGAACTGAAATGGGCAGCACGGTTACTACGCGAGGTATATATGCCAAAGATACAGTCCGTTGTTATGTTCCGGATGAGGATGTCACCGCGCCCTGGTGGGCCAACACGGCAGAGCAATGGTGGACATTAGCGGCAGATCGCCCCTGGTGGATAGGTGGTTTTGTATGGACCGGTTTTGATTACCGGGGGGAGCCCACACCGTTTCAGTGGCCGAACATCAATTCTCATTTTGGCATTATGGATATGTGCGGTTTTCCCAAGAATATTTATTATTACTATCAATCGTGGTGGACGGATAAGGATGTACTCCACATCTCCCCACACTGGAATTGGAAAGGCAAAGAAGGACAGCCGGTCAATGTTTGGGTGAATTCTAACGCCGACAATATAGAGTTGATACTCAACGGGAAAAGCCAGGGAAAGAAGGACATGCCCAGAAATCGTCATCTTGAATGGAATGTCCCTTTCGAGCCAGGAATCCTGGAAGCGGTAGCCTACAAAAAAGGCAAAAAAATTACGGCAAAAGTAGAAACAACCGGAGACCCGGTTGAGGTCGTCATCATGCCTTACAAAACTACAATGCTGGCTGACGGTAAAGACGCCACGATCATCAACATCCACGTCATCGACAAGCAGGGACGCGAAGTTCCCGATGCCGGCAATCTGTTGCAATTCTCCTTATCCGGCGACGCCAGATTTATCGGCGTAGGGAACGGGGATCCGAGCAGTCATGAACCTGATCAATACGTTTCGGGCACCTGGCAAAGGAAGTTGTTCAATGGCAAATGTCAACTTATCCTTCAGGCGGGAAAGAGAAAAGATATCATTAAGGTGGAGGTGAAATCGGAGGGCCTGCGTCCTGCCTCCACAACGATATTTTCGATTCACCCGGTTGCCCAATTGCATCCGGCTCAAGCGAAACCCCTTAAAGCCCTACATACCAGAATGCTGGGTGCAGATATTTCTTTTTTGCCTCAACTGGAAGACAGAGGGCTTGCCTTTTATGACAACGGTCAGCAAAAAGATGCGATCCAGATACTTAAAGATCACGGATTCAATTATGTTCGCCTGCGACTATTCAATAACCCCGCGGCAGACAGCGGATACTCTCCTAAAAAAGGTTTTTGCGATCTGGCTCATACCCTGCAAATGGCATCGCGGGTAAAAAAAGTCGGCCTGAAACTCTTGTTGGATTTTCATTACAGTGATTATTGGGCCGATCCACAGCAACAGAACAAACCTTCGGCCTGGAAAAATCTGGGTTTTCCTCAGCTGACTAAAGCCGTCCATGATTATTCAAAGTCTGTGATACAGGCACTAAAAGATCAAGGCACCCTTCCGGATATGGTCCAGATCGGAAACGAAATTAATCATGGAATGGTCTGGCCGGAAGGTCATGTCGGCAACCTCGATAGTTTAGCTCAATTGATTAAGGCAGGGATAGCCGGAGTAAAAGAGGTCGATCCCGCGATGGTCGTCATGATGCACATTGCGTTGGGAGGGCAAAATGACGAATCCGTGTTTTGGCTGGATAACATGCTCGCCCGGGGCGTTGAATTCGATGTGATTGGGTTGTCCTATTATCCGAAATGGCATGGCACACTGAATGATTTACAAAATAATTTGACGGATTTGTCCCGGAGATATGCGCAGGGAATCATCGTCGTCGAATACTCGCAACTCAAACGTGAAGTAAATGACATTGTTTTCAATTTACCGGACAACAAAGGATGGGGAACCTGCATTTGGGAGCCGTTGAATACCTGGGAGTCTGTTTTCGACAGGTCGGGAAAAGCCAACGACCTTATGAAGATCTACGACGACGTGCGGCAACAGTATGCAACTGATAAGTAGCTGAGAAAACGTAAGTCATTTCTGATCCGTCGGTTTTTAAAGGCCGTGTGGTACGGTTTTTTTCATGTTAAACACCCTTGTAAAATTGAATCCCAACCGGACCGCTTTTGCACCATCGAAAAAATTGGTCTGCGTGCCGCCGATGAATTGAGGTTCAATTAATCCCATGCTGTTTGTCAGTTGAATCTGAAATACATGGCCACCCGTTTCGAGATCAAATCCGATCGCAACGGGGTTATAATATCCGGCGCCCAGGGAATTAGGTTTATTGACATAATATTCTGCTGTGATGGCCATTCGCTTGCTAATTTTTATCCGGCCCCCTATGCCCAGCGTATAGAGTGTATTCAATTCGTCCGGCGAATTAGTCAGATTGCGATGTACGATGGTGGGCGACAGCTGGAGAGAAAAACCCTCGCTGAATTTACGGGCAATTAGTAACTGGCCGGTATAATAAAGTCTGTCTTCAAAGGTCCTTGGAATTCCGTCGTCGGGCCATCGTTCCGTGTCGATCGAGGAGGCTCCCAAAATGGAAATGCTCACCGGCATGTTGATCGCGCCCCGGGACTGCGTTACCAGCCTGTACTTTATATAAAAGTCATATGTCGGGGGAGGAAGGGTTCCGCCCAGCCCGCTGCTGCGACCGAAGCCAACGGCCAAACGGTCCGTAATGCCAAAATCAAAACCAAACCTGACCGACGCCTCATTAAGACCAAAAAAAGTATAGACCGGGTCATTTAGCGGACCGAATCGGTGAGAAAACATCAATTGAAAAACTCCCTTGGCGGGGGCTTCGATGGAATGACCGTTGATGATCCGGGTTCCCTTGAAGGTGGCCGTCGTGTAGTCCGTTTTGTCACCTTCTGCTTTTTTCATCAGCTCATCCAAATCCTGCGACAATAGGGGATTGAAAATAACAACACCAAGGAGCGCTAGTGTTAACTTATTTTTTATAAAGCTCATAAACAAAATTTACGGTGACGTTTACATTTTCAGCGATTTTCTCCCACAGTATTTTTGGTCTGTCAATATTGTGGTCGATGAGCGGCACAATAAACTTAGTATTCGCCTCCACCGTGTTGTCCTTGACCTCCAGCGTTGCCTCAAACGTCCGTTCTTTGGCGATGCCATGTATCGTTAATATTCCTGTCACGGTAACCGGAACAGGTTTTCCTGAGGTTAGCTCCAGTTTTTCAATCCCTGAAATTTTACCCTTGAACTCACTTTTTGGATATTTCATCGACTCCATGTAATTCTCGTTAAAGTGCTCCTCCATTAACGCCCGCCTGAAATGGAATTCTTTATTCGGAATACTAATTCTCACGTCCCCGGTCTTGAGGTTGAGAAAACTGACGGCTTTTGTATTGGTGGCATCAATGTCTTCTACGGGCGTACCCGCAAAAAAATTGATTTTGCCGGACTTTAGTGCGTAGATGTCCTGACTAAAGCTTCTCACAGAAGCCAGCAGAAAGATGAGTGTCAAAAAATTTTTCATTGGTTATCCGTTTATTTTTTGTCCGGAGATCTTTTTTTTCATCGTTTCAGGGTGCCAATCACACCCTGTCACGGTAAAGCTAACCAATAACCATTATTTTGGAAGGCTGGTGCTCTTTGGAAATCCGTACCCTTCGAAGTGACCTGGCACAATTATTAATGTCTTTTTTATTCAAGACCTGAATAATTCTTCAGACCATGAAACTCAAAGCGTTTCTTTTGCTATTGCTTCTGTTTTCTGAGTACCTTTCTTCGGGGTCAAAAAACCCCATTTTGGGTGAAGCCGGGCTTGATATACTTTCCTGGAATATTTACATGCTACCCAGAGTAGCTCTTCGCCATGGGAAAGCGAGCCGGGCCAAGGCGATTGTGGAAGATCTGACACCCGGTGAATTTGAAGTGATCGTCTTTCAGGAGGCTTTTCTTCCCAGGGCGAGAAGAATTATCGCCAAAGGGCTGAATACGGTTTATCCTTATCAGTATGGCCCCGCCAATCCCAAATCCGGTTTGAAATGCAACAGCGGAGTCTGGATCATCAGCAAGGTACCCATGCGGCTATTGAAAACAATTCAATTCAGGGACTGCAAACTGAACGATTGCTTCGCTCGGAAAGGCGCCATGCTCCTGGAGGGGGAATGGAACGGGAAAAAATTTCAAATTCTGGGTACTCATCTTCAGGCCGGAAACTATCCGAAGGTAAGGTCGAAACAAATGGACCAGATTTATGAGGAGTTGCTCAGCCCCTACAAACAGGACGGCGTGCCGCAGATCATTTGTGGAGATATGAATACGGAAATCGAATTGCGGGGCTGGTATTGCAATATGCTGGACTGCCTGCATGCAGAAGACGGAAGTCTTCTGGGTAGCCAAAAATACACCTATGACGGGATTGCGAATCCCATAGCGCAATCCCTGGGCGGACGCATTCAGACAACATACGATTACATCCTTTTGTGTAATAATGGAGCCAGGATAAAAACAGCGAGCCGCTTCGTCAGCATTTTGAAAAAAGGAACCAAAAATCTTTCGGATCACTTTGGGGTAGCCTGTAAAGTGGATTTTGAAAATTGATTCTGGATTCAATAGAATCAAACGGTCGGAATTGAGCAAGCGGAATCGAGAATCAAGAAACCAAAAGCGAGCATCCGGTAGTGGGATTCCTTATAATTAATCTTAAATTTGATTTTAGAAACGATAGCCTGACGTCAACCCTATGGCACTGGTAGAATTGATCATGCCCAAAATGGGCGAAAGCATCATGGAGGCCACGATCCTTACCTGGCTTAAAAAGCCGGGTGACAAAATCGAGCCGGATGAATCGGTATTGGAAGTCGCCACAGACAAGGTGGATACTGAGGTACCATCGACACACGGTGGAATCTTGAAAGAAATTTTTGCCAAAGAAGGTGACGTGGTAAAAGTGGGGAAAGCTGTTGCTCTTATTTCGACCTCCGGGGAGGATCTAAAACCGATCGTTGCCCCGAATGCAGAGTACAAACCGGTACCTAAAACGGAACCTGTGTTGGCAGTTGCTTCGCCAACCAATGGAACCGGTCACCGTAAGAGCATTGATTTTAGGTCAGCGTCGCGATTCTATTCCCCACTGGTTAAAAATATTGCCAAAGAAGAAAATATTCCAGTCGCTGAATTGGAAAAAATATCGGGCACGGGTCAGGAGGGCCGTGTGACTAAAAAAGATATCCTGGGGTATGTTCAGCTTCGCAAGTTGGGAGACATGGGAAATGGACGTGCACCCTATACCCCATTGGTGCCGCCTTCCATTAGCGCCGGCGACGAAATTATACAGATGGATCGCATGCGTAAAATGATTGCGGAACGCATGCTGGATTCGAAACGTGTTTCTCCCCATGTGACCTCCTTCGTGGAAGCCGATGTATCCACAATCGTTCTTTGGAGAACGAAAGTAAAAGATGAATTCCAAAAACGCACTTGCGACGTGCTGACGTATACGCCGATTTTTGTGAAAGCCGTCGTTCAGGCGATCAAAGACTACCCGATGATCAATGTTCAGGTGGATGGGGACAGGATCATTCGCAAAAAGGAAATCAACATAGGTATGGCGGTAGCGCTTCCCTCGGGCAACCTGATCGTCCCAGTCATCCGGAACGCCGATCAGTACAGTCTCAGCGGTCTCGCGAAAGTGGTCAATGACATTGTCAAACGCGCCCGCGAAAACACCCTGAAACCCGACGACCTGGCGGGGGGCACGTATACGATTTCGAACGTCGGCACCTTCGGCAACGTAATGGGAACCCCTATCATCATGCAACCGCAAGTAGGCATTCTGGCAATCGGCGCCATTCAGAAAAAACCGGCAGTCATCGAGACCCCGGGTGGTGACGCCATCGCCATCCGGCACAAAATGTTTTTGTCTCATTCCTACGATCA
>Ga0302324_100029616_pt1 | contig 10365 bp, 8 predicted proteins | sample Palsa_T0_1_FD_201949 | JGI IMG/M metagenome (GOLD analysis project Ga0302324, IMG submission 201949) | Peat permafrost microbial communities from Stordalen Mire near Abisko, Sweden - Palsa_T0_1 | ecosystem: Environmental > Terrestrial > Soil > Palsa > Peat permafrost | place: Sweden: Abisko... | reverse complement strand
GCACTGCTGCCCTTGGCGGCCGCTAACAGCCGGATCGCCTTGACCTGTAAGTCGGGGTCCTTCTCGCCGCGGATGATCTGGCGAAGCAGATCCTGTGCCGGTTTGGACTGATCCTGCGCCAGAACAAAGAGGGCTCGTTCCTTCAATCGTTCGGATTGCTGTCCTTCCAGAATTTGCTGGAGAATGGGCAGGGCATTGACATCGCCACCCTGCATCAGTGAGTTCAAAGCGAGCAGCTTGAGATCTTCATCCTGCTCCGCCTGTGGTTGTACTGGACTCCCACTCTTGCCGCGTACCTCGATTTCTAGAGCGTTGCATTCTTTGAGCCAATTGCTCTTGGGATATGTCTGGCGAAGATCTGCGCATGTCTTGAGTGCGTCAGATGCGCGGCCCTCCTTGTTTTCCACGTACGCTTTCCAATAAAGAGCGCCATCGCCGCGACGGCTATGCTGCGCGATCACTCGATCGAGCAAGGACTCCGCATCTGGCCAGCGGCTCTCATTGATCGCGCGCCTGGCATCGGAGTAGAGCTGATCTTCGTGCGCATTCGCCTGACCCGCAGCGTGATCTGTGGGCCGAAAAATGAATCCCGAGGCTGATGGAATCGGGAGTGCCAGGGCGCCGCAAAGTGCGGCCAGCCAGAACCACCGTGCAGTGTTCATCAAATATTTGCTCCTTTTCGGACTGCGTGAGCATTTGGTTTTTGTTCAGTAACTCTTGCTCGCAGAACCCGTATCTGGAATAGCAGGCCCCGCGTATTCATTTCCTTCTGAATGCTGGCGATGTCTCTGCTAGTCAGCTCATTGCCCGAATTTGTAATCTCAAGAAGCACGCGTTCAAGATGATCGAGTGCAGCGTTGAGAAGAGGGTCGTTGGCATGGGCAGCACTCTGGCGATAAAGCTGATTATCGGAAAGCAATTGCTGGGCTTCTGCCTGCAGTGGAAAATCAAGGTAGTCTCCCTCACCTTCAGCATGATTCAGCTGAACAAGGAGACGCTCTGATCGATCGAGGTGGTTGTCGAGCACAAAGAGCACCACGCGTTCTTTTGTTTGCTGCTCACTGCGGGTCACCAGAGGCTGGGAGCGAGCGTGCTCCCAGAATCTTCCGGCCCAGAATGCACCAGCAAGAAACAACAGGCACGCTGTCGCATAGGCAAACTGAGGCCAGTGAAAGAAGCGGCGCTTCCTCTCAGGCCCGTAAGGCTGTAGAGATCCTTGAATAGACTGCCAAACCTGCGCTCCATACTCTGAGCTTCGCGGCGGCACGCCGGGAGCATGCACACTTCCAAGTAGCTTACTGAACTCTTCATAAGCTTGGGCGCACTGCCGGCACGCCTGAAGATGCTTCTCGGCCTCAGCCCTGCGAAAATCTTCAGAGTAGTAGTGCCCGATCATTTCTTCTTCGGTTAAATGTTTCATGACCTCACCCAAAGCGGTGCAAGCGATTGCCGTAGTTTCTGAACTGCCCGAAAAACAGCCTGTTTGGCCGAATTCGGCGCGATCCCAAGCGCTCCCGCAATCTCGTCTGTCGAGCAATCCTCCATGTGGCGCATTACAAAGGCAATACGTTCGGTTGGCGTCAGCCTTTCCATCGCAGCATGCCTGCGCGTTTCGATCTCCTGACTCAGGAGAAGCCTGTCTGGTCCGGCTGTACGCTCCGCCACCTGGACGGTTGGGAGTTCGCTGTCATACTCCTCAGCGACGGGCACCACGGCTTGGCGTTTCTGCTTGTTCAATACATCGAGTGCGCAATTCATAGCGATTCGGTAAATCCAGGTTCCAAAGCTGGACCGAGCGTCGAAGTCCTGGAGCTTGCGATAACCTCGAAGGAATGTTTCCTGCACGACTTCATCCGCATCAGCCTCGTTTTCCGTTATGCGGAACGCGACACGAAAAACACTTTGACTGTGACGTGCGACAAGCAGGCCATAAGCGTCCTTCTCTCCGGCGAGAACGCTCCGGATGAGCGCGTGGTCGTCATTCCCCATTCAGCGTATTAGACAGGATTGTGAGCTTGCGGTTAGGAAGAAGTTTCTAGATTGGGGTTTATTCTGGCAATTGATTGCCACTCAAACTTTGCCCCCTTTCCACTAAAGCAGACGATTTGCCGTTGCGGTGGTGGTTTATGAGAGAAGCCTCCGGCGAACGATTCTTCTGTGTCGAGCGATCGCTGATCGGCGGTTTCTAGAGCCCGGCAGACTCGTGAACATCGTCCTCGTGGTTGCGGCGGTACAACTCCGATCCGGGATGTTTCTCTCAAGAAACCGCGAATGGGAAGGGGCCATGCCAAGCAGACATCATATGAGCACACGATGCCAACCGCTTTCACACTTATTCGCGGACGGGGACGGTTCTTTTTTCAGCCTTGCGATGCTTCGTAGTACTTACGGTTCGCATCGTCGCCCAGGACTGCGAAATCACACTTTGAAGTCTTCCGCGGATCGGTCTTGAAGGTGAAATCAATCAACGGGACGCGGGATCGTTGCTTCGAGCTGCCCCCTTGCCAAGAAACCTTCGAACCGGTACTGCTCTATCGCGTTTTCCTACTTAATCGGCTCCGCCACGGGGATTCTATTGAGGATTTGCCGATTGTCCTTGGCCATCAGCGGCGCCAGGACTTGCCAAGTCTCCGATCACATCGCCTGACACAATCATTTCAACCCGTCGATTCAACTGCCGTCCGGCTGCAGTGCTGTTGTCAGCCACCGGATCGGCCTTGCCGAAGCCGCGCGAGGTCACATTGTTCGCAGAAACGCCGGAACTCGTCAGATAATCTCGCACCGCCTCCGACCGCTTGTCGGAAAGAGTCTGGTTGTATTCGTCGCTACCGATCGAATCCGTGTAGCCGTCGATTTCCAGCTTGAGATCAGGGTATGCCAGCACAATTCCGGAGATCCGCGCCAAACGTTCTCGAGCCTCGGGCTTCAATGTGTACTTATTGAAATCAAACAACACGTCAGGCATGCTGACGATCAGCCCGCGAGCCGTGTCGCGCGTTTGCAACACCTGGTTCAACTGCGCCAACAGACGCGCGCGCATCGCCTCTTTTTGGCGGATTGCTTCCTGGCGCTGCTGATCAGCGATGCTGGCTGCCTGTTGCGCTGCCTGCTGTTGAGCTTGAGCCTCCGCCTGTTGGCGACGGGCGTCGGCCTCAGCCTTTTCCGCCTCTGCGCGCCGACGTGCATCTTCATCTGCCTGAGCTTGCGCTTGCGCAGCGCGCTGTTGCGCGGCCGCCGCGTCAGCCTCGGCTTTCGCCTGCGCTTCCTCATGCGCTCGCCGCTCGGCATCAATTTTCGCCTGTTCTTTTCGCCGCAACGTCAACACTCGCGCATCTTCCGCCATCTGCGTAGCCCCGCGCGCCGCCGTACCAACCGGCGTGATTCCCTGGTGACGCTGATAATAGTCTTCTGCACGTTGCAGCATGTCTTCCGCTTTGGTCAGACTATCGGGAGCGTACTGCTGCGCTCCGGCTTCCTTGGCGATTACCACGGCATTGCGCGCTTCCAGCAAGTCCAGCGGCACCTTGAGACCCGCCCGGCTCGATGGTAGTTGATCGCCCGGTATATCGATGGTGTACTGGCTGCCCTCTAGTACGTCGAACTTGGCATCGATTGGCTCTTCAAATCCTTTTGTTTCGCTGCGGATAATATTTTCCGCCACCACCTTATTACTCGGGTGCGTCACGGCATAATAAGGTTCCGCAGTGATGATCATTCCGAACGCCTGCAGTTCGGTAGTTACCCCCAACCTGTCCTTGCCATCGCTACGAGGCAACACTTCACCCAGATTCACGGCGCGGCCTTCAGGAGTAATGGCCCACAAAACGTAAGTAAGGTACTGGCCTCCAAAGCCGTTCGCAGCCGGCAAGTGCTTCAGTTCAAGCTCGATAGCCGTCCGGCCACCCTTTACTTCCACTTTGGCGTGACCATCGATATCGGGAATTAGATCTGTGCCCTTCAGCTTCACCTCCGTTGAGCCGCCGCGATTCCGATAATTGACCGCCTTGGTCGTGCGCTCGCTCACGTCAACGCGAAACACCGGCAGATCATTCTGGCCGGTACCCTGATTCATCCGCTGCGGAACGTTGTCCTGTTCCGGATTCGTCGCCTGGGCTGGATGTGCGGTGTCGGGATAGAGCGGTGCAGGGTCACTCTGAGCGTAAATCGCAGTCGAACACAGTACAGCTTCTACGAGCGTCAGAAGAAGAAGAACGTTCCTACCAAAACTTTTCATGTCCATCCTCAAAAAGATTTCGCATCCGAGAGTGCAGATAGATCCAGCTTTAACATAGCAACGGGTTTTCGAAGACATCAATACACTGCGTAAGGTAGGGATAGCGTCGTCCGTAGCGTAGTCGGCGGATCTCGTCGCAGAATGATTCGGCACCTGAAGGTCCGCCGTGGACCCTCGTGCGCGCGCAGCGGTTTAATATTTTCGCTGCTAACGTCCGTCTTTGGCTTTTGCCATTTAGTTACCCGTGGGGGTACCCGGCCTTTCAGAATCACGGACTCTGGACGAGATCCGGCCAGATCTTATTCACAGGCGGCCCATCAAAGCCAGTACCACCACAATAAGCAGTACCAAGCCCAATCCGCCGCTGGGATAGTATCCCCAGCCTGTGCTATACGGCCATGTGGGGAGTGCTCCGAGAAGGAGCACGATTAACACGACTAGCAATACCAGCCTCATGGGACTACCCTCGATAGCGCTGTCTTTTTTCGATAGCGCGGTCTTTGTTCACCGAGGCTTGGGTGCCGAAAAACTGACAGGGGTTGTGAGGTCTCTAGTAGATGTTGCCTGCGTCCGTCATACGCGACAGGCCTGATTGTCGCTCGGCTTGAACGAGCCCGCTTTTGCCTATCGGAAAAACGGGTGCTCATCGCGTTCGATCACGAGATGGTGAGCAGTTGCTCGTTCAAGCCAAGGTCCGGGCTAAATCAGGGACAGGGTAGTGGACAGTCGATTCTGTGCGGTAGCACCTTAAGACAGGCGCAACGCCAGATTGATTGTTGTTGCCTCTATTCGCTGCCGATTCAAAATCAACCGGTCGCTGCGCGCATCGTCGCCCACCGGAACTGATTAGGCGAGTTGCGTGAGTTTTGGCAATTAAACGGCCAATCGGTGAAGTGAAGATGGAAAAGAGCTGCAGGGTTTATACTTTTTCCTCAGCTGAGTGGAGCAATGCCCGAATCAATTGACTGGCCGCCGCCGACCCATCCGCGGATGTATCCGCCGCGTCGTCGCCGCCTCTTCCTTCTCATTCTCGCCGTCTTTGCCGCCATCTTCTTCGGCGGTCGGAACGCGTTGTCGTATTACGTGGACGTGCTCTGGTTCAAGTCGCTCGGCTACGAGGACGTATTCTGGAAAACACTGAGTCTTCAGTGGGGAGTCTTCGCGGCTTTTGCAGCGACCACATTTGTCATTCTGTACGGTTCGTTCCTGGCTCTGAAGCGGATACATCTCTCCGATTTGCCAAGCGGTCATACGATTCTCATTGGCGGACGACCGGTAAAGCTGCCGATTGAGCCTGTCCTGCGCCTCATTGCGCTCGGCGTTTCGCTCGCCATCGCCGCCGCAAGCGGCGCCGCTATGATGGCGGAGTGGCCCGCACTCGCGCTCTTTTGGTACGCACCCCGTGCAACCGGCAGCGTCGTAGATCCGATTTTTAGCAAGCCGCCGAACTTCTTTCTGTTTGCCCTTCCCGGGTGGCAGCTCGTCACCGGCTGGCTGCTTACGCTAGCCGTGATTACCTGTCTACTAGCCGTCTTCTTCGTCCTCATCACGGGCGGAAGCCGTGTGCTCGCCGGCCGTCTCAGCCGTTCCGTCACATTACCTTGGCGAGGAGTGTCGATCACGTTTGTGTTTCTGTTGCTGGTCCTCGCGATGCGCGTCTATATCGGGCGGTTCGAGCGATTGTTCGACGATCACACGATCTTTGGGGGTGTGACTTACACGGACGCCCACGTCACGATCACGGGGATGCTTGTGGTCTGCACTGCGCTTGTTCTCGGCGCGATAATCGCAGCCGCCAACGCGATGCGGGCTCCGCGGGGTCGCTGGCTGATCGCGGCGGTCCTTCCCGGCGCAGTCTGCTATATCGTCGTTCAAGCAGTCGCTTGGTACGTCAGCAGCTTTATCGTAAAACCGAACGAATTGGTTCGCGAGAAGCCCTACATCGTCTACAACACCGATCTAACGCGGCAGGCCTACGGATTAAACCGAGTCGCGCAGCGCGAGTTCCCGGCTGAGACCACCGTCGAGGCGGCCGAGCCGGCTAACAATCAGGCCACACTCCAAAACATCCGGCTGTGGGACTGGCATGCATTGCAGGACACGCTGCGCCAGATTCAGGAAATCCGTACCTACTACGACTTTCCCGACATCGACATTGATCGCTATGAGATCGACGGCGCGACTCGCGAGGTGATGCTTGCTGCTCGCGAGTTGAACGTCGATAAACTTCCGGAGAGCAGTCGCAATTGGATTAACGAGAAACTGATCTACACCCATGGTTATGGCATCACGATGAACCCGGTCAATGGGTTCACGGCGGAAGGGCTCCCCACGTTGATTCTGAGCAACATGCCGGTCCAGAGCACTGTGCGTAGTCTAGGCGTGACACGTCCAGAGATCTATTTCGGCGAGTTGACTAACACTGACGTCTACGTGAAGACACGGCAGCAGGAATTTAACTACCCGCAAGGCGCAACCAACAACCTCACGTCGTACGAAGGCAACGGTGGCATCGCCCTTGGCGGCTTCCTGCGCCGAATGATCATCGCACTCGATCAAAGCGATCTCGCCAAGCTACCATTCAGCGATGACGTAAACAAGGATAGCCGGCTGCTGATGCGCCGCAACATACGCGATCGCGTCTCGGCGTTAGCGCCGTTCCTGACCTACGATCCAGATGCGTACATCGTGCTCAGTGACGACGGTCGTCTGTCTTGGATCATGGATGCATACACGGTTTCAGACAGTTATCCGTACTCGACCCATTATCAGCTCGACGGCAATCCCATCAACTACATGCGCAACAGCGTGAAGGTGGTTGTCGATGCCTACGATGGTACGACGACGTTTTACGTCTTCGATCCGGATGATCCGATCATCGTGGCCTATCGCCGCATCTTTCCGAGTCTGTTCAAGGATGCTGCCATGATGCCGCCGGGATTGCGCAAACACGTTCGCTACCCCGAGTTGTTGCTCAAACTGCAGGCGGAAGTCTACGGCTTGTATCACATGACGGACCCAGAAGCGTTCTACAATCGGGAGGATCTGTGGACCGTCGCCACCGAAGTCGGCATGAGCGATGGCGGTCAGCAGGTAACCCAAGGGATGCAGCCGAACTTCGTGCTGATGAAACTGCCAAGCGAAACAGGCGTGGAGTTCGTGGAGATTCTGCCATTCACGCCGGCCAACCGAAACAATCTGATCGGCTGGATCGCTGGGCGTAGCGACGGCGCACAGTACGGGACGTCGGTAGTCTACAACTTCCCCAAAACCAAGCTCGTCGATGGACCGCTGCAAATCGAGGCGCGAATTGATCAGAACGCGCAGCTTTCCGGACAATTGACGCTTTGGAATCAGCAAGGCTCGCACGTACGGCGCGGCGCATTGCTGGTGATTCCAACCGGGCGCGCGCTGTTGTATGCAGAACCGATTTACCTGCAGGCGGAACGGAGTCCGATGCCGGAGTTGCGTCTGGTCGTGCTCGCGCTGCAAGATCGGCTGGCCTACGGACCAACCTTCGAGTCGGCGATGGCTGCTCTTTTCGGCGGCGGAGTCTCTTCCCTGAACGCCGCGGCAGTCACCTCGGAGCCGTCGCGGAGCACACCGGCATCCGCCGCGCCGCCCCAGCCCACAGAGGATCGCAGCGCGCTCATCGCGGAAGCCGCCAAAGACCTTGCCGACTACCAGCGCCTGACGGCGGAAGGCAAGCTCGGCGAAGCCGGACAGAAGCTGGAAGAGTTGAAACGCGCACTCGATAAGCTGAACACGCGGCAAAGATAACTTCGCAGCTATGCTGCGCTCGATGCGTTTGTTTGGCGTTTTGGTATGATTCAAGCGAAGCTTCTATGGGGCAGCCTTCATGCGGTCGATATCGAAACGGATAGCGTGTATATGCGTATTGCTGACCTTCTGGTCGGCGTTAGCATTCGCCGCGCATCAACATTCGAGCGATACCGGAGTCGTCGACCTGCACGGTTTGTATCGCCGCTCATTCAGCTTCTCCGCAAACCGCCACCACCTTGCCGAGCGTGATGTTCGTTTCTGTCTCCACCTTTCGGCCGGAGCCAGTTTCTGCCATGCAAAGCCTGACGGTCTTCGTTCTGTGTGTCCGCCCCCATCCTAGCGTCTAAAGACCAAATTTCAGTCCTGTACAGGCCGGGGTTCGTTTCGACGAACCTTCCTTTGATCTTTTCGACCAAATTCTTTGGAGGAATCATGCTGGCTTCATGCAAGAAGTCGATTCGTGCGACTTTTCTGGTGGTTTTCCTTTTAGCGCCTGGCATTCAGGCATACGCACAGTCGAGCAGCAATTCCGGCTCCATCAACGGTACCGTGCTGGACCCTACCGGTGCGGTCGTGCCCAATGCGACCGTTGAAATCCACAATCCAATCAGCCACTTCGACCGCTCAACCACCACGGATACGTCCGGGAATTTTAGCCTCCCTAATATTCCGTTCAATCCGTATCACATGACCGTGACCGCGGCTGGATTCGCCCAAGGGGGACAGGACGTGGAGATGCGGTCCATAGTGCCGGTCAGCCTCAAAGTCAGTTTGCAAATGTCGGGTTCGAAGATGTCAGTGACAGTCGAGGCTCCGGCGGCCGATTTGCTTGAGAACGATTCGACCTTTCACTCCGACATCGACAGAAATCTGTGGGATAAGCTTCCCCTGGAGAGCACGACATCATCGCTGAGTTCGCTCGTTACCCTCTCCACGCTGGGAATCGCTGCCGATTCGAATGGCCTTTTCCGATCACAACCCGCCGCGCATCGTTCACCGAAATCTCTTTGACATGTCGGTGGGCCATGACAATCCGTTCCACGGAGACAAATACAAAGTCAGCCTGCAACTGACTGCCATCAACCTCGCCAACAAATTCGCACTCTACAACTTCCTTTCAACCTTCAGCGGCACGCATTACGTCACACCGCGCGCGCTCACGGCTCAACTCGGGTTCCACTTCTAGAAATGCTTCTCTGGAAGCCTTCGTCATCGAATGCCATGAAACGGTCGAAATCCAACGATTGGAGGGTGATGAACCACTCTCGTGAGTAGCCACTAACGCTTGTCATCTCACGAGTCGAGCCTATGACCGATGCCAACATCATTTGGTCGTCGCCCTGTAGTTTTGTTTTTTTGACAGGAAGTGAGGTACAGTTTCCAAAGTGGCTGTGAGAACACCAATTTCGATATTTCTTTTGGGGGCTCTGCTGGTCGGGAATTTGACTCCGACTGGGGTGTGCGCACTGATGTGCCAACGCCACTCCCGTACTGAAAGTCAGCACCATTGTGTACAGCCTCCGGGCGCTATGCCAGGAATGGCCCACAATCACTCTGCCACGCACCACCATGCGCTGGCGGTCGTGACTGCCGCTGTGGAGGCGCCATCGTGCCAGACAGATTGTGCCAAGGGTGAACGGCTCAGCGTTGCAAGAAAGCTTGTTTCTGCTGTGACAAGAATCCCGACAGGTGTTGTAGTCTTGGATACGACCTCGAAGTTTCTGCTGGCGCGTCCTGTGGCCGCATGGGGTCTGGATAGCGGCCCGCCATCCGCCTTCTTGCCACGCACCGTCTCTCACGGCATTCTTCGCATCTGATTTATCCCCTCTCCTGTAGATCGGTATAGCCACGACCTGAGTGTTGCTTTCGCTGTGCGTCTCCGTTCGATCCGATGTCATTGAACGGCTATGGACAGTGGTCCATCAATTCTTGAAGAGGGAGAACTATGAAGAACAGACGTGATTTTCTTAGAAGTGCTTTTGGACTGAGTGCCGGCTTGGCGGCAGCCCCTCGGCTGCTTGCAACAGAAACTCAAACCAACGGGGAAAACATGGAGATGGCACAGACGCGCCATGCTAGTGCGCAAAGTCGAGGAGTCGTTTCCGTCGAAACTCCGGACGTGCCACAACTCCCTTATCGCATAGTCGATGGCGCGAAGGAGTTCCATCTCATCGCCGAACCCGTGAAGCAGGAACTGACTCCCGGTAAGGTCGTAAATCTCTGGGGATACAACGGCAGCGCTCCCGGTCCGACGATTCAAGTGATCGAGGGGGATCGGGTGAGGATCATCGTGGACAACCATCTTCCAGAACCCACGTCGATGCACTGGCATGGATTTGAGATTCCGG
>Ga0302324_100029614_pt1 | contig 10366 bp, 8 predicted proteins | sample Palsa_T0_1_FD_201949 | JGI IMG/M metagenome (GOLD analysis project Ga0302324, IMG submission 201949) | Peat permafrost microbial communities from Stordalen Mire near Abisko, Sweden - Palsa_T0_1 | ecosystem: Environmental > Terrestrial > Soil > Palsa > Peat permafrost | place: Sweden: Abisko... | reverse complement strand
GGGCCACGCCGGCGGAGAGCAGCACCGGCCGGCGGAAGAGGATGGCGAGGTGGTAGATGGTGAAGGGGAAGAGCCGGCGCGCCCCGAGAAAATCAAAAGCCTCGGTCTTGGCGCTGTGGCCGAGCCGGTCGCATTTCATCGCCACCGAGGCGCCCGACTCCACGGCCGACTTCAAGGCGAAAAGCATCGCGGCCGGTTCGTTCACCCAGATGAACGTCACGGCTCCGCCGAGCTTCCGTCCGATCAGCTCGAGGTCGTGGGAGTTTTCCACGCGCAGACGGATCATGTGCACCCTGCGGTTGAATTTGCCGAGCATGAAGCCCAGGAGATCGGAATGCCCCAGATGAAACGTGCCGAAGAGGGCGGGCCGGCTGGACGCCATCAGGGCATGGAACGCCTCGGAGGGCGGCGTGTCGGCGCAGCGGTAGGGCTCGCCGCGCGAGACCCGCAGGGCGAGCATGATCGTCTGCATGAAGGCGAGGAAATGCCGCCAGACCTCGGTGAGTCCGACGGTGCGGCCCCGCACGATCTCGAGATAGGCGCGCGAATGGCGCCGCGGCCCGGGCATCGCCGCCACGGCGATCCAGACGCCGGCGCCCAGGAGCAGATCGAAGATCGGCCGCGGCAGGATCGCGTCGGCCCTGCGCAGGAAGGCGAAGCCCCAGCTGGGCCCGGGATTGCGCGGCGGAGCGGCCGGCCTGTCCGGTGTCAATGCCATGCGAGGGTGAGCCGCAGACCCGGTGCGGCGGCTTGATCGATGGCGCGGCGCTGACGGAGCGCCAGGAAAAATTCCGGCAGGGCGAGTTCCCCCCCCGCATCGTCGCTCTCCGTGAGCCGGAGGGTCCCGAGCGATCCGACGGCGGCAGGGGAGAGCGCGAGCGCAAAGGCGAAGCCGATCGGGCTGGCCGCCGTGGTGGTTCCGGGTGGGACGTGGCGCTCCTCCCCACCGCAGAAAATCGACCGGCCGGCGGGCGAGAGCAGCGCGGCCTGCGCGGCGTGGGCCACGATTTGCGCGCGACCCCCAAAGGGTAGGAATTCGCGCACCGGCTGCTGCCGCGTCACCAGCACCTGCTGGACCGCGCTAGGATGGATCGAAGTCTGGAAGAGGGTGGGGCTGGCGGTCGGGAAGCTGGCGAGATACTCGTGGAGGGCGCGGCTCTCGCCATAGCTGGAGGCGTAGATGAGCGCGTCCTCCTCGGCGGGCCGCACGGGATCCAGCACGCCGCCGAGGAGCAGGCCGAGCTGGGTCATGCGCCGCGTGGCTCCCCGCGGAAAGAGCGCGCGCAGGCGTTCCCGGGTCGCGGCCGGTTCCTCGGGGCCGGGATCATCGGTTTGGGCGGAGTGGATATGGCGCTCAATCATGGGTGAGCAGGCAGGCGGCGTGGGCGCCGCCGAAGGCGTTGCTGGCGAGGACAACCCCATCGTAAGCCGACGTCGGAAAAGGTTCGGTCGCGACCGCGTCGACAAAGCAGGGCGCGGTGGTGCCCACGGTGCCGGCGGCCTCTCCGCCGCGCACAGCCGCGATGGCTACGGCGAGCTCGACCAGGCCGCAGCTCCCGAGCGTGTGGCCGAGCCCGCCCTTCCAGGAGACGAGGGGGGAGGCGGGAAAAAGGCGGCCAAACCCCTCCGCCTCCAGGCGCCCGGCCTCGAGGGTGCCGGTGCCATGGCCTTTGAGCCAAAGCCGCCGCCCCTGCGCCGCCGCGGCGACGGGCGCCAGGCAGGCGGCGAAACCGGCGCCGTCGGCGCGGTTGGCGGTAAAATGGTTCATCTCGTTGTACAGGCTTTGGGCCGAGAGGCTGAAGCCGGCGCCGCTTCGGCCGAGAACCGCGAAGCCGGCCCCGTCACCGAGCCCGATCGACCCGGTGGGCCGCACGGCGTAGGGAGCGGGCATCTCCGGATTTAGGATCTTCAGCGCGTGAAACCCGCCGGTCACGAACGGGCTGATGAAATCAAAGGAGAAAACCAGCGCCCGCTCCGCCCGGCCCCCGGCCAGGACCCGGCTGGCCTGCAGGAGCCCAACATGCGCGGACACGCACGCGTGCGACAGCACGGCGACGTTGCCGCCCCAGCCGAATCGCCGGCGCAAACCATCGACCAGGGCGAACGGAGTGCAGAATTCGAGGTGGTCCGGTCCGTGCCCGCGCGCAAAGGCATAGAGGCTGCCGACGCCAAAGTTGCTGCTGGTCACGAAGACGGGATGGCGGGCGTCGCCCCATGCCGCCTCGGGAATCGAGGCGGCCAGCCCATCGAGGCAGGACAGCCAGGCGGGCGGGGCCGTCTCGTCGAGGGAGCGGCCGGGGAGGGTGGCCAGCGGCACGGAGTCCCCGCCCGCCGCACCCAGTACCGGCTGCAGGGTCAGGGCCCGCCGGCCCTGGCGCAACGCGGCGGACGTCGCGCGGGCGTCGCCGAAGGGCGTCCGGCAGTCGGCGGCCTCGATCGGGACGGGCTGGCTATCCGCCGCGGCACTCACGCGTCTCCCCTCCTGCTAGCCCGGAGGACGATCCGGCGGGGCATGGGTGCGAATGTAGGCGGCCAGATGGCCCACGCTGGCGAGGGCGGCCCGCGATTCCTCGCTGCTGGCGATCTTCACGCCAAACTCCTTTTCGACCGTCACGACGAGTTCGAGGGCATCGATGGAATCGAGGCTAAGGCCCGAGCCGATGAGCGGGGCATCATCCGCGATGGACGCGGGATCGACGTCCTCGAGCTTGAGCGTGGAGACGATGAGTTGCTTCAGTCTGGATTCGAGCGGTTCGCTCATGCTGGGTGTTGAGGCTTCCGCAGCACGTGGCAGACGTTGCTGCCGCCGAAACCGCTGCTGTTGTTCAATACCACGCCGGGAGCGGTGTCGAGGGTTGAGCCCGGCAGGTCCAGGCCGGCGCAGGCCGCATCGGGCGCGGCGAGGTTGGCGTTGCCCGGGATGAAGCCATCGCGGATGGCCAGGGCGCAGAACGCCGCCTCCATGGCGCCGGACATCGAAAGCGGATGCCCCGTCAGCCCCTTGGTGCTGCTCACCCGGGGGTGCGAGCCCCGGTTGGTGAAGACGGCGCGGAGGGCGAGCGCTTCCGACCGGTCCCCCGCCGGCGTCGAAGTGGCGTGCGCGTTGACATAGCCGATGTCGGCCGGCTCGAGCCCGGCGTCGGCCAGGGTCCGGCGGATGGCTTCGGCCAGGCCCGCGCCCTCCGGGTGGGAGACGGCCACGTTGTGGCCGTCGGCGGCCTGGCCCCAGCCTGCAAGTTCCGCATAGGCCTGCGCGCCGCGGCTTCGGGCGCTCCCGGCTTCCTCGAGGACGAGGCAGGTCGCGCCACCCGAGGCCACGAAGCCGTCGCGCGCCCGGTCGAACGGCCGGGAGGCGGTGGCGGGCTCCTCCCCGCTGGAAAGGACCCGCATGGCGGCGAAGGGAAGGATCGTCTCGGCGTTGATCTCTTCCGCTCCGACGATGAGCATGCGCTCCTGCCGGCCGAGCCGGATTTCGTCCAGCGCGAAGCCCAGCGCGTGGCTCGACGAGGCGCAGGCGGAGACGAAGCCGCCGACAGCGCCGCGGATGCCATAGTGGGCGGCGAGGTTGAAATTGAGAGTGCCCGCGATCGATGCCACAATGCCCAGCGGGTTGCCGCGTTCACCGCGCGTGGCGTGCATCTGCGCCAGATTGTGATGGAGGAGGAAGGCGGACCCGGCCGAGGCGCAGTAAAGCCCAGTGGCGCCATCGCGGAGCTGGGCCGGCTCGAGCCCGGCGTCCGCCAGCGCCTGCTCCGCCGCGCAGAGGGCGAAGAGGCCGTGCGGCGAAAGGCCGCGCAGGACCTCGCGGGGAAACCGGTACCGCTCGGGATAGCGCCAGTCGCGCCAGCTGGCCGACTCCACGGCGAATTCCTTGATCGTGCCGGCGACCTTCACCGGCAGGGCGGCATTGTCCAGGAACCTCGCCCGCGCCAGTCCCGGGCGCAGCGCGCGGAGGCTGCCCGTGACGGCGGCGCGGTCGTTGCCGATGCAGGTGATGAAACCAAGTCCGGTGATGACAGCCTGGCGGCTCATGCGCGCGGCGGGGAGGCTCCGGAAAGCTTCCGGCGCACGAAGGAGCGCAAATCCGCGACCGTGCGGAGGCCCGCGAGGTCGTCGTTGGTGATCGTCACCTGGAAAAGGTCCTCCAGGAAAAAGACCATCTCGGTGATGGCCATGGAATCAAAACCCAGGTCGCCGACCAGGGCCGCCTGGTCGTCCAACGGCCGGAATTCCGCCTCACGGGCCTTGGGCCGATGGTCCTGCACGACGGCCAGGACGACAACGTCCGCGGCGGCGGCATCGCCCGTCGCCCGGTGCCGGGCGTAGGCCTCCTGCACCTCGGGGGAAAAGTGCCGCATGAGCGAGGCCTCCGCATCCGTGCCGGCCGGCTTGGTCGGAGTAGAACGGTCTGGCGCTGGCATCTGTGGAGAGGATGATTGCTCGGGCTTCCCGGCGGCAAGAAACATCTTGGAGGGGGGGTTGGGGGGAGGGCTTGCTTGGGGGCTTGGTTGGCTGCTTGTGGCTTTGGAGGAGGACCCCTACGGCTCGAGGATGACCTCCACGAGAACGCTTTCGCTGGACTGGCCGTCGTTGCGGACCATGACGGCATACCTTCCCGCCGGCAACTCGCCGGCATGGCGGTAGGAGGCGGTCTTTTCCTCGGGAAATTTCTTGGGAAGTTCCTTCGGCTGGCTGTGGCCGTCCGCTTCGCCGCTGACGATGGAAATCGAGATCGTGGCTCCCCCGTGAACGGTCGCGGTGATTGCGATCGTTCCCTTAAAGGGCACGGTGAAGGGAAGCCGGTCGGCGTGTCCAGGCCGGGCCGTGACCTTGCCCTCGAGCAATTCCGTGTTGGTGCGGACCAGCCTGATCAAGGCTGGATCCACGGCGGTTTCTCCCGGATGCAGCAGGTGGAAGCTGCCGCGCCTGCCCACGAGGCCGCCGCCGGCCAGCGCCAACGCCAGGACCGTCGCGGTGATCGCGATCCGGCCGGAAGAAACGCGCTCCCTCGTGCGGTGTTTCGCGGAGCGGCGGAGGAGGCTGGAGGTGAAGGCGGCCAGAATGCAGTAACCGATAAAGAACCCGAGCGCAAAGCGGGGTACGGCCGAGACGCCGCCGTCGGCTGACTTGATCGCATTGAGGCTGAAGACGGCCAGAAGCACCGCCGCCACCACGACATCGGTCAGCGACCACTTGCCGATCGCCTCAAGCAGGCGGCCCACCCGTTCACGCTTGGCGGCCGAGGGCTGGAGCAGCGTCAGCAGGACGGCGACGCCCTTGAAGATGGGAATGCCGATGCTGAAGCCGGCCAGCAGGGAGCTGATCATCCAATTTCCCGAGCGAAAAAGTGTGAGGACGGTCGAGACGATGCCCTTTGAGTCCGTCTCGATGACAAAGCCTCCGACCAGCATGTGCTGCCCCTTGACCGAGGCCGTGAGGACGGGGCAGGAAATGCCGACGGCAAAAAAAATCAGCGAGACGGCCAGGAGGTCATAGATCTGCCTTTCCGGCGTCCCGCGCCCCGTGCCCGGCCAGAACCGGGAACAGGCCAGAAAGAGCAGGCTCGAGAGGAGGAGCACGATGCAGGCCGCGGCCGAAGCGTAGATTTCCTGCTGCAGGCGTGAAATCGCCTCGACGATCTCCCGCCGCATCGCCGCCGCCTTGGCCTCGTTGGTGAAGTTCTTGTTCGTGATCTTCAGCAGGAAGGATGTGACGACGCCCATTCTTCCCGGGTTCAGGTTCACGTCCATGTTCGTGATGTTGTTCAGGTCCTGTTCTCTCGCGATTTGGTTGATCAGCGCGGAAGCCGCCCGCTCGTGCATGGAGATTTTCATGCCGGCCGCGGCCGCGACCAGGAAATACAGCGCCACCAGGACGAGACGGCGGCTCGGCAGCCGAGACTTTGGCGCATTCATCCTGGGGTCAGAATGCGACCGGGCAAAAGCGGAAGTCTGGGAGGATTGAAATTGGATCCATTTAGGACAACTCGGGAGGCCGGGAGTGCCCGTGTGAGGCACCACGGGCGCTTTTTGTGGTCTGTGCACCCGCCGGACCGGGGTGTTTCCGCCTCCGGGACGATTCCGCCTCAACTTTTTACTGCCCTTTTTGCCGCTTGAGCACTGACGACAAGCCTCCCGAGAATGCCCAGGGCGAGGCGAAGAAACCCGACCAGAAGCCGGAGGGTCCTTCCTGGTACCGTCGCCCCCTCCTCGTTGGCATATTGATGGCCGTCTTCATCGCCGCGGTGGTGATCGGCGTCCTCCTCTGGCTGCATGCGCGCCACTACGTCTCCAGCGACGACGCCTATATTGACGCCATCTCGGAGCGCGTCAGCCCGGAGGTGGCCGGCCGCATCCTGCGCGTCCTGGTCGAGGACAACCACGATGTCTCCACCGGCCAGGTCCTGGTCGAGCTGGATCCAGCCGATTATCAAACGCGGCTCGACCAGACTCGCGCCGCCCAGGCGCAAGCCCAGGCCCAGCTGGCCCAGGCGCAGGCCCAGGAGGTGGTCATGGGTGCGCAGCTGGCCCAGGCGCAGGCCAATGAAGGCACCGCGCAGGTGACGACCGACAACGCGGCTCGCGACCTGGAACGGTACCGGGGCCTGCAGGCCGACAGCGCCGGCGCCGTGTCCGCCCAGCAGCTGGATCGGGCTGATGCCGCTTCCGCCAGTTCGGCCGCCAACCTGCGGGCCGCTCATGCCGCCGTCGCGGCGGCCCGGGCCCAGCTGGGCTATGCCGGCAGCCAGATTGCCGCGGCGCAGGCCGGGATCCGCAGCGCGGCGGCCCAGGAGCGCGAAAACGAGCTCACGCTTTCCTATACCCAGGTGAAGGCGCGCCTGGACGGCCGGATCGCGAGCAAGAGCGTGACCGTGGGTGATTATGTCGCGGCCGGCGCCGCGCTGATGGCCGTCGTGCCGCGCGAGGTCTACATCACCGCCAATTTCAAGGAGACGCAGCTGGACCACCTGCGGCCGGGTCAGCGGGTCAAGATCAAGCTCGACGCCTATCCCGAGGTGAAGATCAGCGGCCACGTGGACAGCGTCCAGCCGGGCACCGGCCAGGCGTTCAGCCTGCTGCCGCCCGAGAACGCGACCGGCAACTGGGTCAAGGTCGTGCAACGCCTGCCGGTGAAGATCCTCCTCGATCAGCTCCCCAATGATCCCGGGATCCGCCTGGCTCCCGGCATGTCCGTCGAGGTCACCGTGACCGTGCGGTAGGACAACCATGGCCGAGCCCGCTCCCGGATCCGGTGGCCGCCTCGAGCGCTCGGCGGCCGGCGACCACAATCCCTGGCTGGTCGCGGTCATAGTGTCGATGGCGACCTTCATGGAGGTGCTCGACACCAGCATCGCCAATGTCTCCCTCCAGCACATCGCCGGCAGCATGGCCGCCAGCCAGGAGGAGAGCACCTGGGTCTTGACCAGCTATCTGGTCAGCAACGCGGTCATCCTGCCGATCAGCGGCTGGCTTTCCCGCATCATCGGCCGCAAGCGTTTCTATATGATCTGCGTCGGGGTCTTTGGCGCCAGCTCACTTTGCTGCGGGCTGGCCCCTTCGCTGAGCTGGCTGATCTTCTGCCGGGTGCTGCAGGGACTGGGCGGAGGCGGCCTCGCCCCGAGCGAGCAGTCGATCCTGGCGGATAGCTTTACGCCCCAGCAGCGCGGCCAGGCTTTCGCGCTCTATGGCATCGCGGTGGTGGTGGCGCCCACCCTCGGGCCAACCATCGGCGGGCTGATCACCGACAGCTACTCCTGGCGTTGGATATTCTTCATCAACGTCCCGGTCTGCCTCCTCTCACTCTTTCTTTCCTGGACCATCCTGGTCGACCCTCCCGCGGTCGAGGCCGAGCGGAAGGAGGCCGTGCGGCGACGGCGGCAAGTCGACTGGCTGGGCTTTCTGCTCGTGGCAGTCGGGCTGGGCTGCCTGCAGGTGGTCCTCGACAAGGGGCAGGAGGACGACTGGTTTCACTCCGATTTCATCCTCGGCTTTGCCCTCGTCTCGGGCCTGTCGCTCCTCTTCCTGGTGATCTGGGAGCTGAACCAGGAGGACCCCATCGTCGACTTGCCGCTGGCGCGGCACCGCAATTTCGGGGCGGCCATGATCGTGATGTTTGTCACCGGTTTCATCCTTATCAGCACGACCCAGATGCTGCCGCAATTCCTCCAGACCATGATGGGCTACACCGCAACCAAGGCCGGCCTCGCCCTGACCGCCGGCGGGCTCTTTACCTTCCTGATGATGCCGGTGGTCGGCGCGCTGCTCCGCAAGATCCAGCCCCGAAACCTCATCGCCTTTGGCTTGGCCGTCGAATGCCTGGCCTGCCTCTACCTGCGCGGATTCAACACCGAGATCAACTTCGGGCACGCCGCGCTCGGGCGCATCTTTCAGGCGGTGGGCCTGCCCTTCCTTTTCGTACCGATCACCACCGTTTCCTACGCAGGCCTGCCGCCGGCCAAGAGCGGCAACGCTTCAGCGCTGATTAACACCATGCGGAACCTCGGCGGCAGTTTCGGCATCTCGCTGGCGGTGACGGTGCTGGCCCGCCGCGGCCAGTTTCATCACGCCCGGCTGGCTGAACAGGTCACGCCGTTCTCGCCGGCCTATCACTCCGGCCGCTTCGGCTCACTGGCGATGATCGACCGCCTCGTGCAGCAGCAGGCGCAGATGTGGAGTTACGTCGATGTCTTCACCGTGCTCGCCATCCTGGCGGGACTGACCGTCCCGGTGGCTTTCATCCTGCGGCGCCTCAAGCCCGAACAGGCGGCGGCGGCGCACTGATATGCGGAAAATCTCTCCATGCTGGTCCGGTTTCGCCCTTGGTCTGGCCCTGACGGGCTGCGCGGTTGGACCCTCCTATCACGAGCCCAAAGTGTCGCTGCCCCCGGCCTATGTGGCGACGCCGGGCACTGCGAGCCCGGCGGAGCCGGTCTCCCTGGCGCAATGGTGGAGGGTATTTGACGACGAGGAGCTCAATGCGCTGCTGACCCGTGCTCTCGCCAATAATCGTGATCTGAAACAGGCCGTTTCCCGGGTGAGGGAAGCGCGCGCGGAGCGGTCCGTCGCGGCCGCGGGGCTCCTCCCGGAGGGGGACCTTTCGGCCGGCTACAATCGCAGCCTCGGCAGTCGGAACGTCATCCTCCCGCTCGGGGCCATCGCCGGCTCCTCGGGCGGGGGTTCCGCGGGTGGGAGCACCGGGGGCGGGTCCGCGGCCAGCGGAAGCACCTCCGTGCATGCCGAGGACGTGACGCCGTCCGCGGGAGCGCCGGGCGCCTCGGCGGGTTCGGGCGGGAGCCAGCAGCTCGGTGGGCCGCAGAGCCCCTTCGGGGACGGGGGACTGCCCGGGGTGACGACCAATCTCTATCAGGCCGGCTTCGACGCTTCCTGGGAGATCGACGTCTTCGGCGGCACGCGCCGGGCGATCGAGGCGGCGGACGCGGAGCTCGCCGCCGCCGCGGAGGGCCGGCGCGGCGTGATGGTTTCGCTCCTGGCCGAAGTGGCGACTGGGTATACCGAACTGCGCGCGGACCAGGAGCGCCTCGACCTGGCGCGGCGCAATTTGGCCGCGCAGCGGAGCACCTTGGGGATCGTTCGGGCGAAGTTTAGCCGCGGGCTGGCGACCGACTCGGATGTCACGCGGCAGGCGGGCGACGTCGAGACGACGCAGGCCTCGTTGCCGACGCTCGAGGCTGCGGAGCGGGGACAGGAGCATGCGTTGGCGTTTCTTCTTGGGGACGATCCCGAAGCACTGACCGATGAATTGACCACGCCCCACCGCTGGGCCGCTTTGCCGCCGGCGCTGCCGCTGGGGGTGCCCTCCGATCTCCTGCGACGCCGCCCCGACATCCGGCAGTGCGAGAGGGAATTGGCCGCCGCCACCGCCGAAGTGGGCGTCGCGACCGCGGGCCTTTACCCGTCGTTCAGCCTCACCGGGTCTTTTGGCGTCGATAGCAGCGATCTCCACACCCTGCCCGAATGGAGCAGCCGCTATTACTCGATCGCGCCGGGAATCCACTGGCCGATCCTGGAATGGAACCGCCTGCATGCCGGCATCAAGATCCAAAATGAGCTCCAGGCGCAGGCGCTGCTGAGTTACCAAAACGCCGTGGCCCAGGCTTTGCGGGAAGTCGCGGACGCCCTGGTTCGCTACGAGAAGGAGCAGGAGCGACGCTCGGCGCTCGCGCGCGCTGCCCGGGACGACGACCACGCGCGCGACCTCGTGCGGGACGCCTACCGGCGCGGGTTGACGGACCAGCTGGCGGTGCTCGACGCCGAGCGATCCGTCCTCGGAGCCGAGGATGCCCTGGCGGGCAGCAACGGTGCCCTGCGCACCGACTTGATCGCCCTGTACAAGGCGCTCGGGGGCG
>Ga0302324_100029613_pt1 | contig 10366 bp, 6 predicted proteins | sample Palsa_T0_1_FD_201949 | JGI IMG/M metagenome (GOLD analysis project Ga0302324, IMG submission 201949) | Peat permafrost microbial communities from Stordalen Mire near Abisko, Sweden - Palsa_T0_1 | ecosystem: Environmental > Terrestrial > Soil > Palsa > Peat permafrost | place: Sweden: Abisko... | reverse complement strand
TGCTGGCATCGTCCCAGTCGACGACGCGCACGGCGGCGCCGGCGCGCGTGAGCGCTGCAAAGAGCGGCGGCAGATCCGCGTCGGCATCGCGCGCCTCGCGAGCGGTGACGAGAGCGATGGTGGCAGGTCGGAGGGCCACGGTCACACGCGCGACGCCGGCGGGTCGGTCAGCCTGCGCACAGAATCGATGCCCACCGAGAGCGTCGCAAAGTCACTCAGGCCGGCGGCCCGCATCTCGTTCAGGATCCGCTGCCACCGCGCCAGATCCTCGCCGGCCGCCTCAGCCCAGGCGCTGACGCGCGCTTCGGGTCGCCCGTGCTTGGAGAGCGAGAGCACACGCTCAGTCGCCTTGCGGTGGATGGCGCCGGCGCTTTCGCGCAGTGCGGTGCGCGCGATCGCCTGCCATTGACCGTCAACCGGCAGCCGTTCGATCTGGTCGCGCAGCCAATCAAGACCGACACGCGCGCCGACTTCGAAGTACGTTCGGCCCGCTTCGACGACGCGCACGTGATGGGCGGCTGCGAGCTCGACGATGTCAAGGGTCGCGTTGTGCGCATTAAGACTTGCGACGCGCGCGGCAAGCTCCGCTGGCACCCCGGCGGCCAAATGCTCCTTGCGTACGGCCTCAAATTGCACGCACTCGGAGCCGACCAGCACGTGCGCGATGGCGGACTGCAGTTCGCGTGTGCCGCGACGGAACTCGGCGACGGCGCGGTCCACCTGCAGATCCTCGCGGCGATGCGCGAGGAGCCAATAGGTGGCATGGCGCAGGAGACGGCTCGTTTCAAACATCATGCCGTACTGCAGCTTTGCGGGCACGCGATTGTCGAGGGCCTCGATCTGCGCCCACAGCGCGCGCATGTCGAAGATCTCACGCGCTGCCGTATACGCGCGCGCAATCCGTGCTGGCGCAGCGGCAGTGTCATCCTGCGCGCGCGCGACGAAGGTCGGGCCCATGCGGTTGACGAGGCTGTTGGTGGTCGCCATCGCAATGATTTCGCGACGCAGCCGATGGCGGCTGATCGCGCGCGCAAAGCGCGTGCGCACTGGGGCCGGGAAATAGCGCTTGAGCTCGAGCGAGAGGTACGGGTCGGCGGGCACGTCGGAATCAAGGAGGTGTTTGCTCAACCAGATCTTGCTGTAGGACAGGAGGACCGCCAGCTCCGGGCGCGTGAGGCCAAGGCTTTTCTTGCGCCGTTCGGCGAGCTCCTCATCATTGGGGAGGAACTCGAGCGCGCGGCTTAGTTCATTGACGCGCTCCAGCGAGTGCATGAGCTGCGAGTACTCGGTGAGGCGCTCGCCCGAGTAGAGCTCGAGGGTACTGATGGCCTGGGATTGCAGGTAGTTGTTGCGCAGCACGAGCGCGGCTACCTCGCTCTTCATGCCGGCCAGTAACTGGTTGCGCCGGGCGCGCGTCAGAGTACCGGCGGCGACCAGCGGATTCAGCAGGATCTTGATATTGACCTCGACGTCCGAGGTGTTGACACCCGCGGAGTTGTCGATGAAGTCGGTGTTGAGCCGTCCTCCGGCGAGCGCGTATTCGATCCGGCCGCGCTGTGACAGGCCGAGATTGCCGCCCTCGCCGACGACCCGCGCCGCAAGCTCCGCACCGTTCACGCGCACGCCGTCGTTGCTGCGATCGCCGACTTCGCCGTTGGTCTCCAGCGTTGCTTTGACGTAGGTGCCGATGCCGCCGTTCCACAAGAGATCAACGCGCATGCGCAGGATGGCGCGGATGACTTCGTTCGGGGGCGCGGCGGCGTTGGACATGCCGAGCATGGCCTGTGCTTCGCTTGAGAGGGTGATCGATTTCGCCGCCCGCGCGTACACGCCGCCGCCGCGCGAAATGCGGCGCCGGTCATAGTCGTCCCAGCTCGAGCGCGGCAGTCGAAACAGGCGCTGGCGCTCGGTGAAGCTCACCGCGGCATCCGGAGCGGGATCGAGAAAGATGTGCTGATGATTGAACGCGGCCTTCATACGCGTATGGCGCGACATCAGCATGCCATTGCCGAACACATCCCCCGCCATGTCGCCGATGCCGATGGCGGTGAAAGCCTCGGACTGGATATCGACGCCGAACTCGCGGAAGTGCCGCTTGACGCACTCCCAGGCGCCGCGCGCGGTGATGGCCATCTTCTTGTGGTCGTATCCCGCCGAGCCTCCGGAGGCGAAGGCGTCTCCCAGCCAGAAGCCGTACTCCTGCGAGATGGCGTTGGCAATATCGGAGAACGTGGCCGTGCCCTTGTCGGCCGCCACGACGAGATAGGTGTCGTCGGCGTCGCGCCGCATGACCTGCCGTGGTGGCACGATGCGGTTGCCGACGATGTTGTCGGTGAGGTCGAGCATGCCGCGGATCAAACATTGATAGCAGGCAACGACCTCGGCCTGCAGCTCGTCCCGGGATCCCGCGGGCGGGCGCTTGACGACGAAGCCGCCCTTGGCGCCGACCGGCACGATGATCGTGTTCTTGACGTTCTGCGCCTTCATCAGGCCCAGAATCTCGGTGCGGAAATCCTCGCGCCGGTCGGACCAGCGGATGCCGCCGCGGGCGACGTAACCCATGCGCAGATGCACCCCTTCCACACGCGGACTGTAGACGAAGATCTCGAATTTCGGCCGCGGCAGCGGCAGCTCCGGAATCCTGTGCGGATCGAGCTTGAAGGACAGGTAGCTCTTCGCGCCTCCGGCTCCGTCTTCCTGATAGAAGTTGGTGCGCAGCGTGGCGCGCACGACGTTCAAATAGCCGCGCAGGATGCGATCCTCATCCAGGCTCGCGACGGAATTCAGCGCTGTGCGGATCTCGCCCACGATCCGCTCGGCGCGCGCCGGCTCGCGCATCGCGGTGCGCGGCTTGAAATAGGCCTGAAACAAGCGCACCAGGCTCTTCGCGATCCCCGGGTTCGCGGCGAGCGTGCGTTCCATATAAGCCTGGCTGAACGGCACGCCGGTCTGCAAGAGGTAGCGGCAGTACGCACGCAGCACGATGATCTCGCGCGCGGCAAGACCTGTTGCGAGCAGCAGGCGGTTGAAGCCGTCGTTCTCAATGTCGCCGCGCCATACGGCCGAGAATGCCTCCTTGAACGTCGGCTCGATACGCGCGATGTCGATGCGCAGCGCGTCGCGGTGCTCAAGCTCGAAATCCTGGATCCACGCCGCGCCGCCCTCGGGCCACGCGAGCTCGTAGGGCCGTTCGGCAATGACGCGCAGGCCGAAATTCTCAAGCACCGGCAGAAGGTCGGATATGGGAACGGGCTCGCCCAGCTTCACGATCTTCAAGTGCACCCGCTCTGGAACCTGGCGGGCGGGACGATGCAGGTTGAGGCGCGGGGACTGCGGCTCGGAGCGCAGCGCCTCCAAGTCCTGCAGATCCTCGAGTGCGTCCGCGGGCGTAACCTCCTCCTCATAGGCGAGCGGAAACGCGTGCCGGTAGCGGTGCGCGAGCGCCAGCACAGCCGCCTCGTCGTGCTTTGACACGAGGACGGCGCGCAGCCGGTCGGTCCAGGTCGTCGCCGCCTGAGCGATGCGCTTCTCGATGCCGGCAAGATCCACCTTGCGCCGATCATCCGGGTCCGTGCGCACGACCACGTGCACGCGTGCATGGTTGGAGTCGGATATTTGCACCTGCGTTTCGATGTGCGTGCCGCCGAAGCCCTCAAGCACGATCTGTTCGATGCGCTGCCGCACTTCGGTGCTGTAGCGATCGCGCGGTACATAGATGAGGAGCGAATAGAAGCGCTGAAAGGGATCGCGCCGGGCGAGCAGGCGCACCGTGCGCCGCTCGTACAGATTGACGACACCGCGGGCGATGCGGATCAGATCTTCCACCGGCGCCTGAAAGAGCTCGTCGCGCGGATAGGTCTCGAGCACGTGCACGACCGCTTTGGCGTCGTGACTTTGCGGGTCGAGCCCAAAGTGGCTGACGACGCGCTCGACCTTCTTGCGCAGCACCGGGATCTCGCGCGGGCTGAACTGATAGGCGGTCGACGTCCACAGGCCGAGAAAGCGGTGCTCGCCCGCCACCTCGCCGCGTGCGCCGAAGCTCTTCACGCCGACATAGTCGAGGTAGGTGGCGCGATGCACACTCGCCATGGAATTGGCTTTCGTCAGGATGAGAAGCTGCCGCTCGCGCGCCCGGGCGCGCAACTGGCCGCGCAGGACGACGGCAGTTGCCTTGCCGCCGCGCAGGATCCCTAAGCCCGTGCGCGTCTCCGGCACGAGGCGGTCGGCGGTGGTGCCGCGCTCGAGGCGGTAATGACGGTAGCCGATGAAGAGGAAGTGGCGCGCCCGCATCCATTCAAGCAGTGCCCGCGCCTCGGCGACTTCGGCGGCGGGCACGGGCGGCGGATGACTTGCCAGGGAGTCAATGAGCTTGGCAGCGCACTGCCGCATGGGCAGCCAGTCGGCAACTGCGAGCCTTACGTCGCGCAGCGCAGCGGTCAGTTTTTCCTGCAGCTCGGCAATGCGCGCAGGATCGGTTTGGCGATCGATCTCGTAGAGCTGCCACGATTCGGGATGCGTGCCTGCCGCACGCTCGGCGTGCAATGCGGTGAGGCGGCCGCGGCGGTCGCGCTGCACCGCGAGCACCGGATGCACAATCAGATGGACGGCAACTTCCACCTCGCTGAAGACGATGCCCAGAGAATCCACGAGAAAGGGCATATCGTCGGTCACGACCATCACGAGCGTGTGGACCGACTGAAAGCCGTCACGCGCGCTGTCCGGGTTGAGCACTTTGACGAGCGCTTGGCCCGGGCGGCGCGCGCCGCTGCCAAATTTGAAGTGCTCCAGCGCCGCTCCGGCGAGCGCTTGCGGCGGTCGCTGCGCGAGATCCTCCTCCGCAACTCCACGAAAATAGGTGCGCAGGAACTTCTGCTGAATGCCTGCGTGCGCGCGCGCCTTGGAACGCGGGCCGCGCGCGGCGACGATCCGTTCGATGAGAGCGCGCCTTGCGGCGGGGATGCTGCGCAGGGGAGAGCTGTCGCGGGTTCTTTCTCGGGGCACGCTCAGGAGTCCCGCTCGATATCGCGCAGCAATGCGGCCAAGAATCTCGCCGCTTCACCGCCGGTCACGCAACGATGATCGAAGGTCAGCGACAGCGGCATGCGCAGATGCGCTTCAATCCCGCCCATGACCGCGATCACATCGTGGCTCAGGCGCCCCGCCGCCAGGATCGCGACCGCCGGCGGCACGACGACTGGCGTCGCGTAGCGTCCTGCGATCATGCCAAAGTTTGAGAGCATGAAGCTGAAATCGCGCAGGTCCTCGGGAGCCACGGTGCGATCGCGCGCGGTGCGCTTCAAACGATCGACGTCGCGGCGCAGCTCCTCGGGAGCTCGTCCGCCCACATCGCGGATCACGGGAACCAGGAGCCCATCGGGCGTGTCGACCGCCACGGCAACATCAACCTGGGCAAGGAGGCGCCTGCTTTGTGCGGCACCGTCGAACCAGGCATTAAGCCCAGGCTCGGCGCGGCAGCCGGCCGCGATGGCACGCAGCAGGCGCGTGGTGAAGTCCTGCCCCTTGCCCCAGTGATGCAGGTCCGCATCGTCGAAGAGCGTGCAATTCATGACGTTGTCGCGCGCCAGACTCATGCTCTGCGCCATCGCGCGCCGCAGGCCGCGCAGCTTTTCCGGCTCACCGGCGGCCACGGGCGCTGCGCGCGGCGAGTTCGGCGCTGCCTTGAGTGCGGTGACAGTGGCGGCCGTATGCAGCGCGGTCGGCCCTGATGTCGTCATGACGTCATCGACGGTGATGAGCCCACCGCGGCCGCTGCCCGCCACGCGCGCGAGATCCACCCCTAGGCGCTTTGCGAGCGCACGCACGGCGGGCGCCGCCCGCACCCGCTCGCGTGGCGCACCGGAACTGCCGCCGGCGACCGCCGTCTCAATGAATTCCTCTTCGTTGGTCGTCGGCATGCTGCCCACGACGGTGCCGGAGTCATCCGCAGCGGGGCGTTCCGCCGGCTTGGCGGGCGCTGCTCGTGCGCTCGCAGGCGCTGCGACGACGTCAAATTCCACCAGTGGCGCTCCGGTTGCGATCATGTCGCCAGGCTCACCATGCAGGATGCGAATGACGCCGGAGTACGGTGAGGGCACTTCGACCACGGCCTTCGCGGTCTCCACGGCGACCATCGGCTGATCGACCTTGACCTGATCGCCCGTCTTGACGTGCCAGCGCACGATTTCGGCCTCCGCCAGTCCCTCGCCCAAATCCGGAAGATTGAATGTTGTCATGCGCCCTCCGTGCAAAGGCTTGCGGCAGCTATTCGGTGAGCGTTTCGCGCACGGCATCAATAATGCGCGCGACGCTGGGAATGTAGTCGTACTCGAGGCGAAAGAGAGGCATCGGCGTGTCGTAGCCGGTGACGCGCTTGATGGGCGCCTGCAGGTCATAGAGCCCGTGCTCGGCCACCGTTGCCGCAATCTCCGCGCCGATGCCGCAGTTGCGCGCCGCTTCGTGCACGATGATGAGCCGGCCGGTCTTCGCCACCGACTCCAGAATCGTGTCATGGTCGATGGGCGAGAGCGTTGCAAGATCGATGACCTCGCAGGACACGCCGTCCTTTTGCAGCTGGTCCGCGGCGCGCAGGGTTTCGAAGGTCATCGCGCCCCAAGTGACGATGGTCGCGTCGTTGCCTTCGCGCAGGCGGTAGCACACATCAAGCGGCAGAGCCTGGCCGTCGTCTGCGATCTCCTGGCGCACGAGCCGGTAGAGGCGCACGGGCTCGAGGAACATGACCGGATCAGGATCACGGATCGAGGCCAGGAGGAGGCCGTAGGCACGCGCCGGGGAGGAGGGGCACACCACACGCAGACCCGGATGATGCGCGAGCATGGCCTCCAGGCTCTCGGAATGATGTTCCGGGGCGTGGATGCCGCCGCCGTGCGGCATGCGCATGACGAGCGGCAGCGTAATGCGGCCGCGGGTGCGATGCCGCATGCGCGCCATGTGATTGGCGATCTGATCCATCGCGGGATAGATGAATCCCATGAACTGAATCTCGGCGACCGGGCGCAGACCCTGCGCCGCAAGCCCGATCGACATGCCGGCGATCATCCCTTCGGCGAGCGGCGTGTCCTGCACGCGCTCCTTGCCGAATTTCTCCTGCAACCCGGCGGTGGCGCGAAACACTCCGCCGTTGATGCCGATGTCCTCGCCCAGCACCACGACGGTTGAGTCGTGCGCCATCTCCCACGCGTGCGCGCGATTGACGGCTTCGATCATGGTCACTTTTGCCATGGGAAATGCGCGCCGGATCAGTGCGCGCCGGAGGACGCGTAGCGACGCGCCGCATCGCGCTGCTCGCGCGTGCTCTTGGGCAGCCGCGCAAACAAGAAGTCGAACATGGCATCAGTCGACTGCTTCGGCGTATGCAGGTATTCGTCCACCGCCGCATCGACGAGCGTCGCGCACTCAGCCTTCAAGGCATCCTCGCGCGCCTCATCCCAGGCGCCGGTATTTTTGAGATAGGCGCGGAAGCGCAAGAGCGGCTCGCTCTTCCACGCATCCTTCACCTCGTGCTCCTTTCGATAGCGCGTCGCATCGTCTGCCGTCGTGTGATCGCTCAGGCGGTAGGTCACAGCCTCGATGACGGTGGGTCCTTTGCCGTCGCGCGCGGCGGCGATCGCTTCGGCAACCGTATGGCGCACGGCAAAGATGTCGTTGCCATCGACCTGCACGCCGGGAATGCCGGCGGCGATCGCCTTCTGCGCAAGTGTCGCCGTTGCGGTCTGATCCTCGATGGGAACCGAGATGGCCCACTTGTTGTTGACGATGACGAAGATGGCGGGCAGCGCGCGCGCGCCGGCGAGATTCATCGCCTCGTAGAACGCGCCCTGGGAGGTGCCGCCGTCGCCGATGAAAGCCAGCGCACAGCGAGTCTCGCCGCGGATCTTCATTGCCATGGCAGCGCCCGCCGCGTGCAGCATCTGCGAGCCGATCGGCACGCTCCAGGCAAAATCCTGACGCGACATCTTGAAGTCATTGCCGCGCTCGTCCCCACCCCAGTAGAGGAGGACGTCCGTCATCGTGACGCCGCGCCAGAACTGTGCGCCGTACTCGCGGTACACGGGCACCAGCACGTCATCGGAGCGCATCGCAGCCGCTGCGCCCACGTGGGTGGCCTCGTGGCCGAGACAGGAGGCATACGTGCCGAGCTTGCCGGTACGCTGCAGGTTGATGGCCTTGGTGTCGAAAGTGCGTACCAGCGTCATCAGGCGGTACATCTTCACAAGCTCCGCCGCATCCTGCGTGAAGGGCGGGAGCTTCCCGACGGCCTTGCCGTCCGCGTCGAGAAACTGGCAATACTTGACCTCGAATTGCGCGATCGTCTTCAAAATGACCCCCCGCCCGCGGGCGGCGAATTATACATGAGGGACAGCGGCTTACGTTTTCGTGAGGGGCCCGATCTGCAGGGTGCGGCCCAGGAGGATGTCGAGAACCCGATTAAGCGCCACGCGCTCCGCGCGTGACAGCGGCTTCAGGAGCGAGCGCTCGTAGGCGAGCGCGAACGGGGCCACCCCGGCATGCACATGGCGCCCTGCGGCGGTAAGGCGCAGCACGGAGCGGCGCCGATCGGCATGCGCCATGCGCCGCTCCAGGCGCGCGGTCCTGAGGAGCGCGCGCACCGCGCGGCTCACCGCGACCTTATCCATGGCGGTGCGCTGCGCGACCTCCGCGGCGGACAGATCCGGCGAGTTCGCAAGCACCGCAAGCACGCGCCATTCGGGAATGGACAGGCCGAAGCGTTCGCGGTACGCCCCAGCAATGGCGCTACTGACGAGATTCGTGAGCACTGAGAGCCGATACGGCAGAAAGTTTTCCAGCAGCAGGACCGGCTTGGGCATGGCTTGGGTTCGTTGCAGGCGAGGCCAGGGGGTATAATAGTTGCAATTGAAACTATTAGCGCGCAGCAAGGATCCCTCATGAGCGAGCTGTTCGATAATCCGATGGCAACCGACGGGTTCGAGTTCGTCGAGTATGCGGCTCCGGATCCGCAGGCGCTGCGCGCGCTCTTCGAGCGCATGGGGTTTCCGGTCGTTGCGCGTCATCGCTCGAAGAATGTGACGCGCCATGCGCAGGGCGATATCAATTTCATCATCAATGCGGAAGAGGACTCTTTCGCGCAGGGCTTTGCCCGCGCGCACGGACCGTGCGCCTGCGCCATGGCCTTTCGGGTGCGCGATGCGGCTTTCGCCTATAGGCGTGCGCTCGAACTTGGAGCGCGGCCGGGGCCGCAGAGCGCAGGTCCCATGGAGCTCAACATCCCGTGCATCGAAGGCATCGGCGGCTCGCTCATTTATCTTGTGGACCGCTACGGCGAGCAGTCGATCTACGATGTCGATTTCCGTGCGGTCGCTGACGCCGGCGCCGAGCCGACCGGTCTTGCCTGCATCGATCATCTGACGCACAACGTCATGCGCGGCCGCATGGATTATTGGACGGGTTTTTACGAGCGCCTGTTCAACTTTCGCGAGATCCGCTATTTCGACATCGAGGGCAAGAAGACCGGGCTCTTCTCGCGCGCGCTGACGAGTCCATGCGGGCGCATCCGTATTCCCATCAATGAGTCGCAGGATGACAAGAGCCAGATCGAGGAGTATCTGAAGGCCTATCAGGGCGAGGGCATTCAGCACATTGCTCTGGCGAGCACCGATATCTACCGCACGGTCGACGTGCTCACCCGCCAGGGCGTGGATTTCCAGGACACACCGGACACCTATTATGAGGGCGTGAACGAGCGCGTGGGCGGGCACGGCGAGAACATCGCGGAGCTCGCGCGGCGCCGGATCCTGATCGACGGCAATCCCGGCAAAGGCGAGGGCGTGCTGCTGCAGATCTTCACGCAGAACGTCATTGGGCCGATCTTCTTCGAGATCATTCAGAGAAAGGGCAACGAGGGTTTCGGCGAGGGCAACTTTCGCGCACTCTTCGAATCCATCGAGCTTGACCAGATGCGCCGCGGCGTCGTCTAGGGGCGATGCTCGCGCGCCAGGTACTCCTGGCTTTGCATTTCGACGAGGCGGCTCGCGGCGCGCTCGAACTCGAGGCTCAGGCGCTCGCCGCGATAAAGCTGCCCCGGTTGCGCCGCCGCGCTCACGATGAGTTTGACGCCGTGGTCGTAGAGCTCATCGATGAGTGCGATGAAGCGGCGCGCCTCATTGTCGTGGTCGACATCAAATTGCGGCACATCAGCCAGGAACACGGCCTGATAGGCGCGCGCGATCTCGATGTAGTCGTTCTGGCTCCTGGGCCCTGTACAGAGAGCGGCAAATTCAAACCACACGGCAGTTCCCGCCTCTTGCACGACGTCAATCGACCGGCCTTCGATGTGCACGCTGCCGGTATGAGGCCCGCCGCCGGCGGC
>Ga0302324_100029612_pt1 | contig 10366 bp, 11 predicted proteins | sample Palsa_T0_1_FD_201949 | JGI IMG/M metagenome (GOLD analysis project Ga0302324, IMG submission 201949) | Peat permafrost microbial communities from Stordalen Mire near Abisko, Sweden - Palsa_T0_1 | ecosystem: Environmental > Terrestrial > Soil > Palsa > Peat permafrost | place: Sweden: Abisko... | reverse complement strand
CGCTTGCATTGGCAAACGAGGCAGCCAGACTCACTGCCAGGATTGTCGCGGCAGCTTTGATCTTGAAACTCATAGGGCCTTTCCTCTCAAGGTTGGGTTGAATCGTGATTGCGTCTATTCGTTTGGTAAACGCTTCATGCTTCCGTTCTTGAAGTGTCCAAACAGAAGGCTGCCCTTCTTCGCATTGGAATGTGAAGACATCGATAGAAAGCCTAACTAAGTGAATCCGCAAGAGGCAGATATTTCCTTGGTTGGTGCCGTCCATCAGCCTCGCAGAATTATGTGAATGCTTGACGAATTTACAGGATTTTAACAGTGGAAATCCGAGTGTTTTCAATTGCGAAACTCGCGTGAAAGCTCGGGCGATCCCAATCCGCGAAGTTGATCAAATTGCAGGATTCCAATGTCAATCAAAGTGAGCCTGAACGTGCCCGAAAGAAACAAAGTGCCCTGCAGGATTCAAGGTTTGAGCTTTGGATCTTCGCCGGTAGCCTCACTGAAAGGGAGGACGCCACAGGTCGGAAACATGCTGGTTCGCAGCTACCTGTATCCGGCTACCGTCACGTCAGGCGTTCCCACAACCACCAACATCAGGGTGATGGATGAACGAGAAGAAAGGAAAAAAGGTCGAGGTTGAAGTACCTATCAACTTCGATAAGACGAGCATGCGAGTAAAGCGCTTCGGCTTCCACCAGTTCCGCCACAGCTCGTCGAATTCCTTGATAACGAAGAAGAATTCGACCCAAAGTCGGCGCAGACCGCGCTGCGTCAGAGCAACGTGGCGTTCACTCAAAATAAGTACGCGCAAACCCACAACGAAGAGCTTCTGGCCGCGCAGAACCTGATGCTCAACGCGATCTTCAAACCTGAGCCCGGGCAGTTCAGTAGCTTTGGGTAAAACCTTAGGTGAGATTAATGACTTCGAAAGCCGAAAGTTATTGAACAATTATGGTAGGCACGACTGGATTCGAACCAGCGACCTCTTCCGTGTCAATCTAGCCAGATTAGGCTTTTCAACGACTTACAAACCCGCGGGGACTGCCAAAGTACGCGGAAGTCGTGTAAGACAGCAAGATTTGTGGGTTGGGTTGTGGGTTAACTTTTGCGGTACATTTACGGGCAGGAACGACGCTGAGACGCCAAACCAGATACACTTGCCGCCATGGCGCTCACAAATATTCTTGCCGAGATTGATCAGGAGATCGCCCGTTTGCATCACGCGAAATCCCTGATTGCTGCCTTAGCAGCTCCCGCTGTCCGCAGAGGCCGGCCTCAGAAGGACGCGCAAGCCGCACCTTCCGCTAAACCGGCCAAGAAGAAACGCAACCTCTCACCTGAGGGCCGCGCCCGTATTGCGGAAGCCGTGAAGCGCCGCTGGGCCGCACAGAAGGCGAGACAGAAGAACAAGGCATAGCTGCCCCGCAAGGATCATCCCTTCGTCTTCAATCTCGCATACTGCTCCTGCGTCAGGCTCAGCCAGAGTCCGCCCCGCCCGATAGAGACGGCGTGATCGAATGCAGCTACGGTCGCCAGATCTGGAAGCCCCCCTGCCCGCTTCGCCAGTTCCCGAACCTTCCCGACCTCCGCAAAGTTGAACTTGCGCGGAAGCGCGGTCTGCAGGTCTGCCTCAAGGAACTGGCAATACCAGCCCCTGCGCTCCATGAACGACATATAGACCCGCCTTAGCGGCATCCGCTTTGCTTCGCAACGGGCGCAGAGATGTTCGCCCGGACTATGCGGAGCCGGGAGCGGCGTCCGGCACTCGTAGCAAATCTGTCCCGCCAGGCGTTGCCGTACCGCAGATGCCCGCTCTCCGCCGATCCCAAGGATTGTAGACCGATTTTCGCCATTTGTTCTCCACAGGCTCCCTAGCCGTAGAATCCTGCCATCTGCGGAAGATACGGCAGCCAGGCAGCCTGTGCCCCCTGCCCTCCTCGCGACTGCAATACCTCAAAAAATCACTCTTGCAGGTGTGCACACCATCAAGACTGCAACACTGAAAATCTGACTCCCCCTACCCCTGCGCCAGTTTGAGATGTCCCTGCTCTTCAGCATCGGACTACATTCGCCCGCCTCCACCAGATCGACTCGCTCGCGTGTTCCCTGACGCACTTCACGTCTGAAGCATGTCAAGGCGTCAGGTGTGCACCCGTGACGGAGTGCAGGAATGATTCCATGAAGTATTGCATCAAGGATTATTTGAAATCATGCAAAACATCAGCGGTGAACAAACCCACATGTGACAAACGTCAAGCGTGATGAACATCAAGAATGATGAAGTGCAAGCACCCAGCAATGCAGCACTGACGTTTTGACGCGTTGCATTTCTGCACTACTTCACTATTGTTTCGCTGCACACTTGTGAAATCGATTTGACATCAGCCCTGAAGCACGTCATTTCTGCAGGTGTGCACACCTGAACCATTGCACCAGTGAAGGATCGCAGTTGTGAAAACGATATCGCTTATTGCCCAGAAGGGTGGCGTCGGTAAAACGACGATAGCCGTCAATCTGGCAGTAACCGCTGGAATCCGAACGGTTCTTTTCGACCTCGACCCGCAAGAAAGCGCCGTGATGTGGGCAGATCGCCGCAAGACCGATTCGCCGCACGTTGAATTCCTCACCGAGCGCCGGTTGTCGGATGGGCTCAGGGCGGCAGAGCAGGGGAATTACGACCTCGCTATCATCGATACGCCTCCAGCGGCAGGACCACAAGCATATACCGCCGCACAGGCTGCCAATCTCGTTCTCATTCCGTGTCGGCCGAGCCTGGTTGACCTCGACGCCATTCGCCGTACCGCGCAGCTCATCAAATCGGCAGGAGTGCCGGCTTTCGTCATATTCAACGCCGCACCTCACAGCGCCACCACGTTACTTGAAGACGCCCGCGCCATTGTAGAAGGGGCGGGGCTTTCCGTTTGCCCCGTCATCTTGCGGGAGAGGAGTGCCTACCGCGCGTCCTGGCCCATCGGGAAAACCGTCGTTGAGGTCGAGCCTGCCAGCAAGGCTGCCCAGGAAATTACCGAACTGAAAGATTGGGTTCTTGCACAGCTTCAGGTGTGCACACCTGAACAAGTGCAGACTCCGGAGGTCGCGGTCTGATGGCAAGGCGCTCGATACTTTCTGTTGTCCGCGATGAAAAAAATCCTTCGCCGCCAGCGCCTGCGGAACCCGCCGCACCGGCGCCCGCCGCAGCCGCATCGGAACCGGCACCAAAGACTGGCTCAAAGGTTAAGCCCAGCCGCATCGCCAAGAAACATATCGGCGGGTATTATCCTCCGAACGATCCCACCATCAAAGCCTTTCAGAAACTCGGAATCGACCTGGATAAGGACCAGCAGGAAATGCTGTACGAGGCGATCTCTGATTTCGTCGCCAAACATCAGGCGGCCAGCGCTTTCGAATAAACACTCCTTCAAGCAACCTGGCTTTTGACGAACGCGTCGATATCTGCTTGCGGCGCGCCAGCGCTTCTCATCGCATCCACCGTGGCAGCTACCTTGTCCGGCAGAGACGGGGAGGGGACCTCAGCCGTTTCGACTTGACCCCGCAATCGCGCCATGCGTCCCACCTTGCTTCGATTCCGCTCCTGCATTGCTGCCCGGAATTCATCTCCCGACTTGCGCCACCACGCGAGCGTCACGGCATGAATGGGGGCGCGGGAATGGATTCGCCCCTGCTCGATTTGCAGGCTCATGTCCGACAGTCCGTTTACCTCCAATACCGCAGGATCGAGCACCTTGCGCTGAAAATTGTCGCCCCGCGCATACGTGCCAGGCGGAACTCCCAGCAACTCCCGAAATCGACCAATAGGGAAGGTTTCTACGCTCCTCTCCATGTTCGCCCTGAGCTGAAGCAGCTCATAGAGCGCGATTGCATACTTGCTCGTCATCGAGCAGACTATCTCGGCTTTAATGCGCCCCCATCGGCCGGAACCCTCCAATATCGGCGCGAGTTTCCGCGGCAGACCATAGCGAAGTGTCGCGCGCTTGGCCAACTCCTTGGCCGATACGTCGAAGAAATCAAACAGACCCGTGATGACCACGCGCTGCTCTGGGCCTTCCAGGCCGTCCTTACTTTCTGCCACGTAGGCGACATTGACCTTCACGGTCATGAGCCGGTTCAGGCTGTCTCTCAGCCGATCCGAGCTTTCGTGTTTAGAGAAGGCTTGCCTGAGCGTGTAAAGAGGGATCTCCCATTCCGCATCTTCTTCAAGAAGCTGGCCACTGTCGTGTGCGTGCTGGTAGAGAAGGTTGAGGATGGCGCGGTCGCTTGCCTCAAGCACATGCGTTCCCGTCATCTCGATCAACTCTCCCGGTTTAGGGAAGCCGAGATTGTTGGTTTTCTGCTCGACAGTCCGGCTCAACATTGCCATCGCGCAGGAATACACTACCCCTACACGAAGTCAAGTAGGGAAGGGGTTATCGGCCCTTTTGGTAGGAGAGATAGCGCCTGCACACCACCTGAATAGGCAGAGATTTACTCGTCCTCGAAACGGCAATTCTGGAAACTGCCCGTTTGGTAGTGAACCGGGATTCACCCAATTCCGGCGCACGCCCATTTGGTAGGAAACCGCACTCAGGAAGCAAGATGGGAACACCCGATTACGCAAAACTCAGGCCTCTGTCAACCGCTTCGTGTATGCATCGCCCGCTTTGTAGGAGATCGAGCAGAGTTCCGCAGGTTACTACGCTCCGACCGCCCATTTGGTAGGGGAACTCCGCCCCGTTAGTAGCAAGCAACAGCCCATTTGGTAGGAGAAAAACGCCCGCTTTGTAGGAAACGCACCCTCTAACCCACTGACCGCCAAATTTTTTCTTAGTGCTGAATATGAACTTAAGAGAATTTGAACTTTAGACGGTGGATAACTTACAGTCCAGCGTGTACCCGCTCGTACATGGAAGCTCAAGCCTATCGAAGGCTTTCGCTTCCCAAGGAAGAGAAGACTCTTCCTTGACCATCTCCTGAAACACGGCGGGGCGGTGGATTTGTTGGTCTATATGTAGTTTCGCACCATGCGCTGTTTGCATAACTGGTTGCATGTCAAAATGCATGGCGCTATCGTCTGCGCACTCCTTTCGTGATCGGCAGTCAATGAACGACGCCGACCGTGCAAGGGGAGGGGTGGTGACAGCAGCCGACGAAGCGCAACGGATGATTGATGCGTTCGCAAGCGTGGGGGCGAACAGAATCCACGTCACTAAGACCGACATCAACGGTATCGCCCAATGGGGCAAAGCCTATTCCCTGGAGGATCTTCGCAGAGTGCTGCCGCCGATGGTCCGCGTCGCCGGACAACTGGAGGATTGCGACATCCTGGAGAAGAAAACCAAGAGAGTGCTGGGCAGGACGAGGGCAGGGGGCAATCTCATGGTGCGGCCGTTCAGCGACACCACGGCCTTTATACAGCTCGACGACCTGACAGAAGAAAAGCTGGAGCGCGTGCGTCCCGTGTCATTTCTTACGGTTCGGACGAGCCCCGGCAATCAACAGGCATGGATAGCCGTCCCTGCCTTTGCGACGGACCAGGGGCGCAAGGACTTCATCAGCCGGGTAAAGGAACAGGTAACGTCGGATGTTGCGGCCAGCGGCTCCGTGCGCCTCGCCGGCACGTCCAACTTCAAACCCAAATACATCGGCAACTTCCCCCAGGTCGCCATCATCGATACCGCCCCAGGGCGCATGACGACACCGGAGGCGCTCGAAGCCCTTGGCCTTGTCACTCCCCCGAAACCCTACCAGGCCCCCGCCGTGGTTCCCTTCACACCCTCCCTCAAACACAGCCGGTCAGGCAAGGAGCCCGAATGGCCGGACTATGGACTCTGTCTGCAGAAAGCGCCGCGTGCAGGGGAGGGCGGCCCGGATCGCAGCAAGGCGGACTTCTTCTGGTGCATGATGGCCGCGCAACGCGGCTGGAGCGCCGAGGCAATCGCGAACAAGCTGCTTGAGGTCAGCGAAAAGGCCCAGGAGAAGGCGCGATTTCATGATGAGGGCTACGCGCTTGTCACCGCGCAGAATGCCGCCGACGCCGCAGAGCGGGGCCGCAAGCGGGGCAGGGGATGACTTCGTATTGTGTGGCCTGTACCGAATTGACGTATTAATGAATTCGGTAAATAACGAAAACCCGATTGCGTCCTTTCGTTACGGTCTGTATGCTGTTCGAGGACTAGAAATCGACTACGTTAGTGCCGGGAAGCGGGAAGTGAAGATGATGGCAAAGCAATCCTCATCCAGAGCCATGAAGAAATCGTCAGCGCCCATGCGCGCATACGCGACTTCCACTAGCGACGATTCGGGCGCATCCGCACTCACAACCCTCAATTTCAAGGTCTCCCAGGACTTTCACCGTGAATTTAAGACCTTTGCAGCACAGCACAGCAAGAAGATGGTTGAAGTCTTGCAGGAGGCTTTTGCTCTTTTGAAGGATGCAAATGGCCGCTAAGACGAAGGCAATAGAACGCAACGCACCCACTCATTTGCCCTTCGGCAGTAACAACCGTTCAGAAAGCGCGAGTATGGAACCAGAGATCGCAAAATCCATCCCCGGCAAACTCGCAATCATCATCCAGCAAGGCAAGGTCCTCGACTTCATAGACGGCAAGACACAGCGCCCCGAAACCCCCGAGGAATATGTGCGCCAGGAGATTGCAAAATCGCTGGTGCGTGAATACCGCTACGAGAAAGCCTCCATCGAGGTAGAGTTTACGATCCGTGTCGGCAGCCGGAAGCCCCGCGCCGATCTGGTGATATTCCCAGTTGCCACGGCGCATGCACAGGAGAATGCCCTGATCATTGTGGAGTGCAAGGCGTCCACGGTGAAATCTGCGGACAAGAAGGATGGAGTTGGCCAGCTCCAGAGCTACATGGCAGCCAGCCCCAACGTCTCCTATGGCATGTGGACCAACGGCATCGAGCGCTTCTGTTATCGCCGCATCGTCAAAGGCGGAACGGTCAGCACCGAGGAGGTTCCCGATCTACCGGTCTTCGGCAGGGGAGACGAGGAGCAGGACCGGCCGCGCTTCGACCAGCTCAAGCCCGCCACGTCGGATGCGCTACTGTTTGCGTTCCGGCGCTGCCACAACTACATAGCTGGCAATCAGGGGCTCCAGAAGCCGCAAGCCTTTTGGGAGCTGCTGAAGCTTATCTTTTGTAAGATTCACGACGAGCGGCAGAATGACGAAGTACAATTCTTCACCGCCGCCAATGAGCGCCACGGCGTCAATGGCCCTCTCAAGGTTCAAAAACGTATCGAAGCGCTGTTCACCCAGGTGAAGGCGGACTATCCCTCGATCTTCCGGCAATCCGAAAGCATCGAGCTGAAGCCCGTCGTCCTGGCCTACCTCGTGACGCAACTGCAAATGTATTCCCTGCTGGAAAGCGACATTGACGTGAAAGGTCGCGCCTATGAGGAGATCGTCGGATCGAACCTGCGCGGGGATCGCGGCGAGTTCTTTACGCCCCGCAACGTCTGCCAAATGGCTGTTTCGATGCTTGACCCCACGGAGAAAGAGCTGATTCTCGATCCCGCCTGCGGAACGGGCGGATTTCTCATTACCGCCATGAACCATGTCATCGAAAAGATTCGCACGGCGGAGATGACGAAGTGGGGCAACAATGTGAAACGCGCTGAAGACGCGGCGCAAGGACGCATTCGCAAATTCGCTGAGAAGTACATCGTCGGGATAGATTTCAACCCGGAGCTCGTGAAGGCATCGAAGATGAACATGGTCATGAACAATGACGGGGCAGGGGGATTATTCCAGGCGAACTCGCTCGAATCCCCTGTCACGTGGGATCCCGATCTCTTCGAGCGGAACATCCTCGGCCATGTGGACATCCTATTCACCAATCCGCCGTTTGGCTCAAAAATCCCCGTCACCGACACGGCGATCCTCGAAAAATACGACCTCGGCCATGCCTGGAGCTATGACAAGGGGTCCGACCTCTGGACCAAAACCGATGCGGTGCAGAAGTCGCAGCCGCCTGAGATCCTTTTTATCGAGCGTTGTGTAAAGTTCTTGAAGCCCGGCTCAGGTCGAGCAGCTATTGTACTTCCGGACGGGATATTAGGCTCTCCCGGACTTGGCTATGTGCGCGAATGGATTCTGCGCAACACCCGTGTGCTTGCAAGCCTCGATTTGCACCCTGATACATTCCAACCCGATGTCAGCATTCAGACAAGCATTCTGGTACTTCAGCGCAAGTCCGCTGAATTGATCGCCGTTGAAACGGCGTCCGGTCGAATCAACGACTACTCCGTTTTTATGGCCATCGCCAATCATGTGGGCCATGACAAGCGCGGGAACAAAAACTATGTGCGTGACCGCAAAGGAAACGAAGTCATCGAGGTCATCGAGGAACTAGTTAAAGAGTGGGATGGTGACACACCGATGTACCAGCGGCAAACCACAAGCCGTAAGGTGATCGACGATAATACCCAACAGATTGCTCAGGAGTTTCGTCGATGGCTCTCAGAGCAAGACTAGTCGCGCCGCGCACAGCTCCGGAGAAGACCTGGCTGTGGCATATCGTTAAAGCGGGAAGCATCTCTGCGTCTGTAATATTCTCTGGCGACCGGCGGATGGAGGCGGAGACCTACCTTTCTTCCGGATATGGCATTCGCATCGCTATCGAATCGAAACAACGGGGGTGGGTACGCTTCGATCAGGTAGCTAAGGTGGAACAACCAGGCCGCCTCAAGGGCATCCTTGTCTCTTCGGATTACGGGAAACCGTTCTTAGCCGCTACGCAGGTTTTTGACGTTCGGCCTATTCCCCGCAAATTCCTTGCCCTCGAAAAGATGGAGGGGGCAAAGGCTTGCTACGTTGCGGAAGGAACGATACTCGTGACGCGATCCGGCTCTGTAGGAAGGGCGACGGTGGCGCACAGCGTCCACCGAGACATCGTCATTTCAGATGATTTGTTGCGCGTGAAGGCTATCGATCCAAAATATAGCGGTTGGATTTATGCCTTCCTGCACGCGACGCAAACGCGCGCTATGACCAAAGGCGCTCAATACGGGCACATCATCAAGCACTTAGAAGTTTCCCATTTAGAAGCTATTCCTCTTCCGTTAGTGGATGAGAAGACGGCTGAGACATTTACGCGGAAGCTTTCGCAGATTATCACTCTGCGCAATGATAGCCATCGGCTAACGTTGGAAGCCGAAGCCCGGTTTGAAGACGCTTTAGGGGAGAAGAAAATTAAGGACTGGGGCGAGCATGGATTCGAAGTTCGCGCATCTAGCTCGTTTGTCGTAGGCCGTCGCCGCATGGAGGCGGCATTTCATAACCCTGGCGCATTAGCGGTTAGGAAGCATCTCGCTAAGAATGGCAAAGGCTTTACGGCGATTACTGATGCGGGTTATGACGTATGGCTTCCTTCACGCTTTCGCCGTGTCCCAGCAGAAGATGGTGTTGATTTGGTGGATAGTGCGGATTTGACTGAGGTGAACCCCGATTTGACAAAAAAGATTGCAGATGGAGACTTTGGGGATAAATGGAAAGGGCGGGTAAAAGAAGGCTGGATTTTAATGGCGCGCTCTGGACAGACCTACGGCATCATAGGCACAGCCGTTCTCGCAGGTGCGGACCTTGAAGACAAAGTGATTTCTGATCACGTTATGCGAATCAAGCCACAGACCCATCCAAAGGTTCAGCCTGGATACCTTGTTACCGCCATGTCGCATCCGTTATTCGGTCGCCCCCTAGTGAAGTCGTTGGCGTATGGGTCAAGCATCCCAGAGATAGAAGTGGCTGACATCGCTTCCCATGAGATAGTCAGGCTAGATCCTACAGTCGAAAATAAAATCGCGGAGTTGGCCGAGTCTTCTGCGAAGGCAAGGGCGGCAGCCGACATCATGGAACGTGAAATTACGAGTGATGCCTCCGCCATAATTGAAGCGTTTCTCGCGGATGGCACCAATGCCCCTGCAACTAGACCGACTTGCAGCATTTAATGACCCCAACTACAATTCAACCAAAACCGGATCGCCAACCTCACTGCTTGCAAAATGCGGACATTGCTTGATTGCAAGATTCCGCAGCGTCAGGCTTTCACGGATGGTTCCTTCGTTGCCGTCATAGGCAAGGAAAGCGTGGGTGCGGGTGCGTCGTGTCCAGTTTGTGACGAGATCGACGGCTAAACCCACAGCCGTTGACGCCAGGACCCCGTTGGGCCACACGACCTGCGGCCGCGGGCCTGCGTTGCCGTATCGCGCCGCCTCTGCAGCAAGCTTCTCATCGGTCAGAAAACCCATGCATCGCATGCACAGTCCTCCGGGGGAAGACTGTATTATCTGACCTCCGATGACCGGCCTTTCCTTTCCGTGTACGTCCATGCCGATGTCGATATAGTGCATGAGGTA
>Ga0302324_100029610_pt1 | contig 10366 bp, 4 predicted proteins | sample Palsa_T0_1_FD_201949 | JGI IMG/M metagenome (GOLD analysis project Ga0302324, IMG submission 201949) | Peat permafrost microbial communities from Stordalen Mire near Abisko, Sweden - Palsa_T0_1 | ecosystem: Environmental > Terrestrial > Soil > Palsa > Peat permafrost | place: Sweden: Abisko... | reverse complement strand
CAACTCGCTTTGCGGTCGCCGCGAACTATTCTCCGCTCCGCGACTTTTACAAATTTCTCACAAACGCCTAACACCACGGAATTGGGGTGCCAGCTACCCTAGGATACATATGCGAAGAACATGGAATCTATCGATCGCCGTTTTGTTTCTCAGCGCCAGCGCTTTGCCGCAATCGCGGGACTTGCAACCAAAGCCGTCGGCCGGACCGGGAACTGTGCTGGTTCACACGAAATTCGGGGGCCAGATCTTCGGGTTTGACCTCGATCAGGCCGGCACGGAAGGCTTGCTGAGCGAGGCGCGGAATCTTTCCAGCGGCAAAGTCCTGGCTGCCGTCGAGACATTCGATCAGGCCACCGGCCAGATCCTGGATGTAGTCGCCGAGACGGAGACTGGCGACAACTTTATTACCATGGGCGTCGTTGGCAACGGTGTGGGACTGACCGAACTCGAGATCGTACAGGGTATCTACGTCGTCAAGCGGACGTTCCCCACCCTGAATCCGCTGGACGGCAACAAAATCACGGGCCTCTGGACCCCACCCATCGGATCGCAGCACATTATCATGCCTGGAGGCGTGAGCGAAAGCCAGGGGGTTCCGAACGTGGCGGTGTTCGCCTACGACAACAGCGGGAATTTCATTCCTTATGTGTTCTCGTCTAATGTGGCAGCCAATACGTTCGGACCGGTGGCCGATATTACGGACTCAACCGATTTTGGCAGCGTGCCGCCACCCATCGCATATGACAGCGTGACAAACCAGGCAATCCTGGGCGGCGGCCCCGGGTGCTTTGGCTGCCGTCCGGTAATCGGCGTGGTCGATCTGACGGGCGGCCAGTTCACTACGTTTACCGGCATTGGGTTTGGCTTCATCAATGGCATCGCCGTGGATTCGGAAGATGGCATTTTCTGTACGACGACGGAAGACGATGCGGGCGTTGAGTTCTACGAACTGGCGACGCAGACCGGCGCCAAGGTGGTCTTGCCGGGATCGGGCGGGCAACAAATCTTCAGCGGAGCCGACGTGCAGTACGATGCGCTGAACAAACTGTTCCTGATTGCCCAGCCCACCTCGAGTTCGGCTTCCAGCGGCAGCACGATATATGTTTACGATGCGAAAGGCCAGTTGCAGGAAACTCTCAACGGATTCAGCTTTTCCAATACCTTCAATGTGGTGGCTACGCATATTGGCCTGAACCCCGGGAATCGTAGCGGGTTCGTAAACGGTCCGGATGCGGGCGTGACCGAGTTGCAGTCCTTTACATATTGAGCGGTCTGAATCGCGAAGCGCGGCAAGGCGAGGCGACCGAGCGAGTTGGCCGGGCGCCGCGCCCGAGCGTGCGTGTATGTACTGTTGCGATCCGTAGTCGTTTGAAGAGACGGGCACAGCACGTTCGAAGAGCTACCCGGCGCGGAGTGCCACATTATCCCTTTTGCGAGACCAACTGGGAACCAGAATATCTGCAGCAGACCGGTCTGTGTCGCCAGATGGTAGAACTCCACGCCCGCACCGTCTTCCGCCGTCGTACAGAAAATGCCACCTTCCGAACCCACGGCGATGCCATTGATGAAGCCAGACCCAATGCCGGTAAACGTAGTGAACTGAGGCGCTCTCACGGGATTAGCAGCGGTGCGCCACGTTTGGCCCACGTTCGCGCGGAGGGAGTCAAGTGGCAGTATAGGCCAACCCAGGGGCTAGCTCAGCTAGGGAACAGATGCCGGCGGAGTAGAGCGAAGCCGAATGGGCCCTACGGCTTGAGATCCCTGCTACTATTGCAGCGAAAAGACTGTGCCGCCATTAATAGTAAACGTCAGGTACTGGCCGGAAGTCGTTCCGTCGAGGGTGTGGCCGGGGCCGATCGCCACGCCGGCCCACGGCGCGATTCCGTCCGGGTTGCTGAATCCCTTGCCGGGCAAAAAGCTGTGCAGATCGGTATATGTCCATGGCCCCCCGGGCGACGCCGGCGGGGTCAACTGAAACACGGTGCCCATCGACCTCGAGGTGGCCCCGCCGCCGCTGGTTGCGCCGTACAGCGCCCCCGTCGTGGAGTTGCGCACCACCCCGTCGAATGGCACATCGCCCGAATTAAACCTGAAGCCATAAAGCACGGTCTCGGTCCAGGAGCCTCCGGGCGCGGCCGGCGGCGTGAGAGAGAACACGGTCCCGCCGCCGCCGCTCTCGGCTCCGCCGTACTCCGTGGTGCCGTAGAGCACCCCGCCGGGGCTGGTTACCAGGGTGCCGAGCCCGGGGTTTTCGCCATCCGGACCGGCGAAGCTGTGGAGTACGGCTTCTGTCCAGGGTTCCCCGGCGACGCTCGGGGGCGTCAGAGAGAAGACGGTGCCTAGGCCCGCGGCCCCGCCTTGGGCGGTCGTGCCGTAGAGCACTCCACCATCCCCTATCGTCAGGCCTCCAAGAACGTCCGCTCCGTCGCCGCCATTCCCGAAGCTCCAGAGCACGCTTTCTATCCATGGGCCTCCCGTCTGCGCGGGCGGGGTCAACGAAAACGCCGTGCCTCCGCCGTACGATCCTCCAGACTCGGTCGTGCCATACAGGACGCCGCGGTCCCCAATCACTAGGGCGCCAACTGGGCCGGCTCCGTCGCTCCCGGTACCGCCGGGGAAGCTGTGAAGGATGGCTTCGCTCCAGGCGCCCCCGGGGGTTGTGGGTGGCGCCAGGGCGAACACAGTGCCGCCGTAGCCGGCCGCCCCGCCCCCGGTCGCGACGCCATAGAGCACGCCACCAGACCCGATTGCCAGCGCGGCTGACGGCCAGTAACCGTCGGCTCCGCCGGCGAAGGCATGAATGACCGTTTCGGTCCATGGGGCGCCCGCGGAAACGGGCGGCGTCAGGGAGAATACCGTGCCGCAAGTTGGTGGCCCGGGACAGTTGGCGATCCCGCCCCACAATGTCGTACCGTAGAGGACACCGTTCGCGCCGATCACGAGAGCCGCCTTGGGCCCGAAGCCGTCGCCGTCGCCCGAGGTACCCGCGAACTGATATAGGGTCGTCAGCGTGGGACGCGCTGCTGCGGCCGGCCCAATTAGGATGAATACGCCTATGCAGATTAGCGGGAGTGCCTTCGCTGGCACGCGGTTTCGGGCATCCACGATTCGTCCCCCTTCCTGGCGCCTGACTGGGTCGCGTCCGGGCGGTCCTCTGCGATCTCATCAGTATAGCTCGGATAATCAGCGACTCGGCTCGATTATGGCAGGTTGGGGCAAGAGTACCGTCTCGGGTGGCGCGTTGAGCGGAGCCAGCATCCCCTCGAAGGTACCCTAAAGGCTCGCTCGGTGAGCGCCAAGCTTAAGCCCTACCTCCGCCGCTCCTGCTCACTATGACTGCATACGCCGCCGTAAGAATCGAAAAGATCAGTTACAAGGGTTGGCCGAACTCAGCCTTCGGATGGCCGACAGGGCTCGCAAAAGGGATAATTGTGCCACTCTGCGCCGGCGTAGCTCTTTGAACGTGCTGTGCCTGGGTTTTCAGGCAACTACTCATCCCAACAGTACATGCGCCCGGCCGTGCATGTATGTATTGTTGCGATCCGTAATCGCCGGAAAATACACGTGTAGCCGTAGATGGCGCTACGGGAATACCGCTGGTAGCGATTCCGCGCACTGAGGCGCGCAACACGTACCGTAGTTCGATACGGTCGGTACGCTGCCGAAGAAGCGCAGGCCCCGTTGGAATCTTCCCACCGGCCCCTGGCGCGCAGACAAGACATGACAGAAGGCCAACGTGCTCGCAGGAACCAGTAACAGACCGGAAGTGGATGCGCACAGGTAAAGCTAGTACTTTGCAGGGCCCGCCATGCCGGAGTATACTGTCTGGGACCCGGATTCCCGAGCGGAACCTGGGTAAGGAGACTGACGTTATGCGAACGTTGTCGTCTGTTTTGTCCACACTGGCTGGAGCGGGCTGGATGACTGCCTGCGCGGCCGGCGTTTTCCTATTAAGCGGCACTCAACCCGCACGCGCCCAAGAAAAACCGGCGCCCCGGTCCGTGACGTTTTGGGGCGTCGCCACCAACCCCGACGGAAAGCCGAAGACCGGCGTAGCCGGCGTCACGTTTTCCCTTTACAAGGAGGAAACAGGCGGCGCCCCGCTATGGATGGAAACGCAAAACGTCACCCTCGATTCCGCGGGCGGCTATACGGCCCAGATCGGAGCCACGCACCCGGACGGGCTGCCAATCGATCTCTTCGCCTCGGGCCAGGCCCGCTGGCTGGAAATCCAGGTGGACGGGCAGACACCGCGGCGTGTGCTGCTGGTAAGCGTGCCCTATGCGCTCAAGGCCGTCGACGCGGAGACGCTGGGCGGGCTGCCAGCCTCGGCGTTCGCGTTGGCGGGCGCGCCAGGCCGCGCCCCCAGTTTATCCCCCGTTGATTCCGGCAAACCCGAATCCGCAAGAGCCGCCGCGGTCCCAGCCACCACCGTCACCGGCACCGGCACAGCCGGAACTCTTTCTGTCTGGACCGCCGCCAGCACTCTGGGAAATTCGGAGATCGCTGAGAGCGGCGGAAACGTGGGTATCGGTGGCGTCTCAACCAGCGGCTACAAATTCAAAGTCTCCAGCGCCTCCGGCCAGGGTATCCTGGGCAGCGTCACCAGTTCCACGGCGATTGCCGTGAAGGGCCAGAATTCTTCAACGAGCGGCGACGCCATTGGTGTGAATGGACTGGTCGCCAGCGATACGGGATTTGGCGTGTTCGGCGCGGCCACGTCCACCAGCGGCAGCCCTACCGGTGTGAGTGGAAACGCTGCGAGCCTTGTGGGAATCGGAGTATATGGCGATTCCCCTGGGCCTAGCGTGCTGGGCAGCACATTGGGCGTGCTCCCGGCAGGTGTTTGGGGGGACACCACCGATTCCGGCGCGGGTGTCCTAGGCACGGCCGATACGGCGGCAGCCATAGCCGCCTACAACAAGAGCAGCAATCAAGCCGCGCTGTTTGCCGAGAATAACAGCACCAACAGCACTTCGATCGTGCTGGCCACCTACAGCGAGAATTTCGGCGGTTACTGCGACATTTTCGTGAATGGCAATCTAAGCTGCAGCGGATCGGTCGGAGGACACGCCTTCGTGGGCCCCGACGCTTCCCGCGAGGTGTCCCTGTACGCTGTCCAGTCTCCCGAGAACTGGTTCGAGGACACCGGCTCCGGCCAGTTGCACAACGGCGCAGCCCTGGTGGCGCTCGATCCTGAGTACGCCCAGACAGTCAACACAGGCATGCAGTATCATGTGTTCCTGACACCCAATGGCGACTGCAAAGGACTGTATGTCAGCCAAAAGTCGCCCACTTCGTTTGAAGTCCGCGAACTGGGAGGCGGCGCTTCCAGCATCGCCTTCGACTATCGGGTGGTGGCTCGCCGCAGAGGATTCGAGAACATCCGCCTCGGCGATTTGACCAATAAGATCCAAAGGGGAACTGGCTCCAAGGGGCCGGCAGCCCGGCGGCGCAAGCCCAACCAAGCCTTGGAGCGATAACGCCCGAATAGTCGCGGAGAAGGACCGGAGGATCGCGCGGATGCTTCTGCGCCGGTTCCTTGGAGCACCCAGTTAGGTAGTCTGAAGACGAGGCTATTGCCGTAATCGCTTGACATACAGGTGTGTCCGTCAAGTTCTGCAAAATCGGTCATGGATGTTTCCGCCTAGCCGGCGCCGTCCTTGTGCGGGCAAGAACTTCCACTTGGTGGCCGTCATGAAATAACCGTGCCAGTCTTGTGGGGCGGCCAAACCGCATCCGGCCCAGAGCCGGTTCTGGATTCCGGGTGGGCAGGCGGTTTCGCCTTGCCACACCTTACCGCGGCCGCGCATCCGGCCGATCCAGGCGCAACTCGACCAACGTTCCGCGCATGTGCATCTCTTTGCTTCCGCTGGTCAGTTGAATCGGCAGCCGGCCGTCGGGCTGCGTGGCGCCTTGCCCGGTATAGGTCTCGTCGCCGGACACCCGTTGCAGTTCGCTGAAGCGCCAGAGCGGCCCAGTCTGCAAAAACATGAGAATCGTGGCCACCTAAACGTACCACTAAATGTTAATACCCTCATCATATTTGATGAGGGGGCAGGTTGTAGGCGTGGGGGGTCAGAAGTCCGTGAATGGTTCCGGTAATTCCCAAGCCAGCCAAGAGGTTTCCAAACTCGGGCGTTATGGCATAGCGGTCCTGTGCGTGGCCGCTTCCCTGGCTGTGCGGCTGGTCCTCGATCCGGTGGTTGGTTCGGACCACGTGCTGTTTGCGTTCATCCTCGCCATCGTGGTGGCGGCGCGGTTCGGGGGGCGCGGCCCGGGGTTGCTCGCCTCGGCCCTGAGCGTGCCTGCGGCATGGTACTTCCTGATCGAACCGCGGTTCTCCTTTGCCATAGCAAGACCCGCCGATGTAGGATTGTTGCTCGTGCTGCCGGTTGCCGGTATCGGCATCAGCCTGCTGATCGGCCGCCCGCCAATGGCATCGAATCCCGGCAGCCTGCGAAAAACAGGCTCCGGCGCGTGGCGGCGGATGGCTCTATACGGCGGCGCGTGCCTTACACTGCTGGTGTTGACGCAGATGTTGTACGCCGATTTCCGCAGGGAGAAGGACCGCCAACAGTGGGTAGCTCACTCATACCAGGTTCTGAATACGATCCAGGCCGTGCTGTCGGACCTTCAGGAGGCCGAAACGGAACAGCGCGGCTACTTGCTGATTGGGGATGAGAGCTCCTTCGATAGGTTCCGATCGGCTATGCAAGCGGAGCAGTCCGCGCGCCAGGCTTTGCGCCGGCTTACCTTAGACAATCCCTCCCAACAAGCGAGATTGAACACCGTCGACCGGCTCGTGGAGGCCTGGTCTTTCGGCATCTGGCGAGCCCTCGCGGCGTACCGGAAAGATGGCTTCGAGGCTGCTCGCGCCCAGGTTCGCACCGATGGGGGCAAGCGGATTATGGACGAATGCCGCGCGGGGCTGCGGGTGATGGAAGACGAGGACCGGCGGTTGCTGTCGGAGCGGAGTCAAGCGGCTGAAGGCGAAGCCATGCGGACGCGCTGGGTTCTGGGAACGGGCAGCGGCTGCCTGCTGATGCTGCTGCTCATCGCCGCGGCGGTGATCGAGCGGGAGACGGCCGAATTGGTCCGGCAGCGGCAACTGCTTGCGGACTCCAACAACTCGATCCGCGAGAGCGACGCCGTCCTGCGCAGTCTCTTCGACAGCCCCGATGTGATGCGGGGGATCGTGACGCTGGTCGACGGCCTCATCGTTCACGTTTCCTGCAACGACACCGCGGCGAAGATGTACGGATTCGATCGTGAGGCGATCGCGGGAAAACCGGCTGCGGAAACGGGCGTTGCAAAAGAGGTCGCACAGAAATGGGTCGGGGTTTACGAAGAGGCCCAGCTTACCGGCAAGCCCGTCTCGATGGAATACGCCCGCCGGGACGCGGCCGGCCAGGAGCGCTGGCTGCTTGCCACCGCAGCCTACTTGGGGGCCCAGCACCCCGGAAGCCCGCGATTCGGCTACACAATTCTGGATCTCACCGATCGAAAGCGGGCAGAGGAGGCGTTGCGCCGCAGCGAGGCTCGATTGCGCTCGCTGGGCGACAACCTGCCCGAAGCCGCAATCTACCAATACCGTCAGGACCTCAACGGCCGGCCGCATGTGGATTTCGTCAGCGCCGGCATCGAGCGGATAACCGGTGTACCTGCAGCCGAGTTCATGAGAGAGGCGGCGACGGTGGACCTGGCGATGGCGCCTGAAGACATCGATCGGTTTAACGCCGCCATTGCAGTGTCGCGCGAGCAGTTGACCAAGTTCGAAGTGGAGGTGCGCCACAAACACCGTGTTACCGGGGAAACCCGCTGGTCGCTGATGCGCTCAACACCGGCTCGCAATCCGGATGGTTCCACTACGTGGAATGGCGTCGGACTCGACATCACCGAGCGAAAGCTGGCGGAGGAAGCCGTGCGCGAACAGCAAGCCAAGCTGCAGGCGGCGCTGGCCAGCATGTCCGACGCCGTGTTCATTTCCGATGTGGAGGGCCGGTTCATCAATTTCAACGACGCATTTGCGACGTTCCACCGGTTCCGGAGCAGGGACGAATGTGCCAAGAGTTTCGCTGAGTATCCGGAGATCCTGGAGGTGTTTCTGCCGGACGGAACGCTCCGGCCGCCGGCGGATTGGGCAGTGCCGCGGGCGCTCCGGGGTGAGGCTGCAACAAACGCGGAGTACGTACTGCGGCGCAAAGACACCGGCGAAACCTGGGTGGGAAGTTACAGTTTCAGTCCCATTCGCGGCAGGGACCGCGCCATCACAGGGGCCGTGGTGGTGGCTCGGGACATCACGGAGCGCAAGCGCGCGGAAGAGGAAATTCTCTCGCGCAGCGCGGTGATCCGGGCTATCAACCGGGTGTTTAGCGGGGCCCTCTCCTGCGAGACCGACGAGGCCCTGGGTTGCCTCTGTCTGGCGATCGCGGAGGAGCTTACCGGGAGCCGGTTCGGCTTCATCGGTGAAATCAACGCGGCGGGCCGGCTCGACGACATCGCCATTAGCGATCCGGGCTGGGATGTCTGCCGAATCGAAAAACCGGAGGGTGAGAGACGGGTTCCCACGGGCTTTGCCATCCACGGAATCTACGGCAGGGTGCTGCTCGACGGAAAAGGCTTCTACACCAACGACCCGCCTTCTCACCCGGAACGCATCGGCCTGCCGGATGGACATCCCCCGCTAAAAGCGTTCCTTGGGGTGCCGTTGGTCCGCGCCGAAAAGACCATCGGCATGATCGCAGTCGGCAACCGCGACGGTGGTTACCGGCCTCGCGACCTGGAGGCGCTGGAAGCCCTCGCCCCGTCGGTCGTTCAGGTGTTGATGCGCAAGCGGGCCGAAGATAGGCTCCGCGACAGCGAGGATCAGTTCCGGACGCTGGCCAACGCGATACCGCAGTTGTGCTGGATGGCGAATGCGGATGGCTGGATCTTCTGGTATAACCGGCGCTGGTACGAATACACCGGCGCCACGCCCGAACAGATGGCTGGTTGGGGATGGAAATCGGTGCACGACCCCGCGGCCCTGCCCAAGGTAATGGATCGCTGGAATGCCTCGATCGCAACCGGAGAACCGCTCGACATGGTTTTCCCGCTCCGCGCCGCCGATGGCACGTTCCACCCTTTCCTCACGCGAGTCATGCCGGTCCGCGGCCGGGACGGCAAGGTGGTCCGCTGGTTCGGCACCAATACCGACATCAGCGAACAACAGATGACCGAAGAAGCGCTGCGGCAGGCCTACGAGCAGCGCCGATTGGCTCTGGAAGCCGCCGAACTCGGGGCTTGGGACTACCGTTTCCAGACCGGCGACGTATTTTGGGACGATGCCTGCCGCACCATGTTCGGCGTCCCACAAGGCAGCCAGATCGACTACGACGAGGCCATTTCGCGAATCCATCCCGAAGACGGCCCTGCCACCCGGAAAGCTGTCACCGAGGCCATCGCCGGCGCCAACGGCGGAGCCTATCACCGCGAATTCCGCGTGGTTTGGCCGGACGGCTCGCTCCATTGGATCGCTTCGCATGGGCGGGCGCACCTCGGCGAGACAGGCGGCTGTCAGGCGGTGCGCTTCATGGGCGTCAACATGGAGATTACCGAACGCAAACAGGTGGAGCGGGAGATCCTGTTGCTGAACGCTCAACTGGAGGAGCGGGTCCGCCAGCGCACCGCGCAAATCGAAGCCGCGAATCAGGAACTGGAGGCGTTCTCCTATTCCGTCTCCCACGATCTGCGCGCCCCTCTCCGGCACGTGGGAGCGTTCCTGGAGTTGCTGGAGGATCACATCGGCGGCGGCCTTGACCAGAAGGGACACCACTATTTCGACACCGTGAAGGATTCCGCGCGGCAGATGGGGAAACTGATCGACGATCTTCTGCGGTTCTCACGGACCGGCCGGATAGAGATGCGGCATGCCCGGATCGGCACGGCGGATCTGGTCGGGCAAGTGCAACGGGAGCTGGCCCCGAGTATCAAGGATCGGAAGGTTGTGTGGACCGTGAAACCGTTGCCTGAGGTGACCGCCGATGCCGCCCTGCTGAAGCAGGTGTTCGTGAACCTGTTGGACAACGCGACTAAGTACACGGGTACCAGGGAGGAAGCGGCGATTGAGATCGGTTGCCGGGAAGAAGGCCAGGAATGGATCTTCTATGTACAGGACAACGGTGTGGGTTTCGACATGCGGTACGCGCACAAGCTGTTCAGCGTTTTCCAGCGGCTGCATGGCAAGGGAGAATTTGGGGGCACGGGCATCGGCTTGGCGAACGTGCGGCGCATCGTTGGCCGGCACGGCGGACGAACCTGGGCCGAAGGCGCCGTGGACCAAGGTGCGACATTCTATTTCTCGTTGCCAAGAGGGGCCGGCGAG
>Ga0302324_100029609_pt1 | contig 10366 bp, 10 predicted proteins | sample Palsa_T0_1_FD_201949 | JGI IMG/M metagenome (GOLD analysis project Ga0302324, IMG submission 201949) | Peat permafrost microbial communities from Stordalen Mire near Abisko, Sweden - Palsa_T0_1 | ecosystem: Environmental > Terrestrial > Soil > Palsa > Peat permafrost | place: Sweden: Abisko... | reverse complement strand
ACGACCGCGCCGATCCCGGCGATCCGCAAGCTGCTCGACAAGGTCGGCTGGAGCGTCGGCGATGTCGACCTGTTCGAGATCAACGAGGCGTTCGCGGTGGTGGCGATGGCGGCACAGCGCGATCTCGCAATTCCCCGCGAGAAACTCAACATCAATGGCGGCGCCTGCGCGCTCGGCCATCCAATCGGCGCGACCGGCGCCCGCCTGATCGTCACACTGCTGCACGCGCTCGAAGCCCATAATCTGAAACGCGGCGTCGCCGCGCTCTGCATCGGCGGCGGCGAAGCAACCGCGATCGCGGTGGAACGCATCATTCATTAAGATCCGGACTTGTTGAGTCCATCATGCGATGGCGATGGCCGGAAGAGCTATGTCCTAAATTGAGGGAAGTACGGCATTTCAGACAAAACGCGATCGTGCTAGATCACCGAGATCAAGCAAACTTCGCAAATAACTTCAAAAGTAGCTTCGAAAGACCAATGCCTGACCGATCCCACCTCATCGTCATCCGGAATTCCGGCAAGGAAGTTTCATGATCTCGAACTGGCTGTCCGCCGCCCTCGCCCGCCGCAATATCCATTATGGCTGGGTGATGGTCGGCGTGACATTTCTCACCGCGCTGATCACCGCCGGCACCGTTGGCGCGCCCGGCGTCTTCATCGTGCCGCTGCAGCATGAATTCGGCTGGACCACCGCGGAGATTTCGTCGGCGCTGTCGATCCGCTTCATCCTGTTCGGCCTGATGGCGCCGTTCGCCGCGGCATTGCTCAATCGGTACGGCCTGCGCAATGTGACGCTGTCAGCATTGCTGATCGTGGCCTCCGCGCTGGTGATGTCGCTGGCGATGACCAAGGTCTGGCAGCTGATGCTGCTGTGGGGCGTGGTGATCGGCATCGGCACCGGGATGACCGCGCTGGTGCTGGGCGCGACCATCGCCGCACGCTGGTTCGCGGCGCGGCGCGGGCTGGTGGTCGGCATTCTCACCGCCAGCGTCGCCACCGGACAGCTGGTATTCCTGCCGCTGCTGGCGAGCCTCACCGAACGGCATGGCTGGCGGATCGCGCTGGGGCTGATCTGCGTGATGCTCGGCGTCGCGGCCTTTGCGGTGCTGATGATCATGCGCGATCGTCCCGGCGATCTCGGGCTGCGGCCGTTCGGCGACGAAGGCACGCAGCCACTGCCGGCGCCGCCTCCCAACGATGCGCCGATCATGGCAGCGGCGCTCGGCGCGCTCCGCGATGCCGCCAGGACACGGGTGTTCTGGATTCTGTTCGCCACGTTCTTCATCTGCGGCGCCAGCACCAACGGCCTGGTCCAGGTGCATCTGATTCCGATGTGCCTCGATTTCGGCATTCCGCAGGTTCAGGCCGCCAGCCTGCTCGCCGCCATGGGCATCTTCGATTTCTTCGGCACCATCGTCTCGGGCTGGCTGTCCGACCGTTACGACAATCGCTGGCTGTTATTCTGGTATTACGGGCTGCGCGGGCTGTCGCTGCTGTTCCTGCCATTCAGCAATTTCACATTCTACGGCCTGTCGCTGTTTGCGATGTTCTATGGCCTCGACTGGATCGCCACGGTGCCGCCGACGGTGCGGCTCACCGCGCAACGCTTCGGACCGGAGCGCGCCAATCTGGTGTTCGGCTGGATTTTCGCCGGCCATCAACTCGGCGCCGGTGTCGCGGCGTTCGGCGCCGGCCTGTCGCGAACGCTGCTGTTGAGTTACCTGCCGGCATTCTTCGCCGCCGGCGCGCTCTGCATCATCGCGGCATCGCTGACGCTGACGATATCGCGGCCGCCGAAACCGGTGGTGCCCAAGCCAGTGGCGGCCTGAAAGCAGCCGCCTCGGTAGGATGGGCAAAGGCGCGTTTGCGCCGTGCCCACCATCTCTCACGATTCCAGCTGATGGTGGGCACGCTTCGCTTTGCCCACCCTACAACCCCTGCTCATTAATCGCTATTCGCTACGGCCGGATCGTCATGTGGGTCGCCGGGCCCGGCGTGCGGATCGGCTCCGCCAGCCGCGCGAATTCGCACAATAGCGAACGGGTCTTGCGGGGATCGATGATCTCCTCGACCCAGAATTTTTCGGCCGAGCGGAACGGCGAACGCAGCTTGTTGAGGCGATCCTCGATCTCCTTCAGCTTGGCTTTCGGATCGTCCGCGGCATCGATGTCGGCGCGGTAGGCCGCCTCGATGCCGCCTTCCAGCGGCAGCGAGCCCCAATAGGCCGATGGCCAGGCATAGCGCAGCGAGAACCGGTCCGCCGGCTGATGCACGACGCCGGCGACGCCGAACGAATTGCGCACGATGATAGTGCACCAGGGAACCGTGGTCTGGTTGACCGCGGCCATCGCGCGCACGCCGTGGCGGATGGTGGCCGCCTTTTCGGCGTCGAGCCCGATCATGAAGCCCGGACAGTCCATCAGATAGACCACCGGAAGATGGAAGGTCTCGGCAAGATCGACGAACCGCACCACCTTCTGGCATGCTTCCGCGGTCCACGATCCGCCGTAGTGAAAGGGATCGCTGGCGAGCAGCAGCACGGCGCGGCCTTCCAGCCGCGCCAACCCCGCAATGATCGAGCGGCCGAAATTGGCGGCGATCTCGAAGAACGAGCCCTTGTCGACCACCGCCTCGATGATCGGACGCATCTTGTAGACCTGACGGCGGTTGCGCGGCACCGCTTTCATCAGCGATTCCTCGGCGCGCTCCGGATCATCGTCGCAGGCGACGGTCGGCGGCAATTCGTAGACCGACGGCGGCAGATAAGACAGGAAACGCCTGGCGCAGGCGAACGCTTCCTCCTCGGTGTCGACGGCATGATCGACGCCGCCGGCGCGGGTCTGGATATCGGCGCCGCCGAGTTCCTGCTTGGTGAGATCCTGGCCGAGGCGTTTCACCACCGGCGGACCGGCGACGAACATCGCCGAGCTCTTGGTCATCACGGAATAATGGCTGGCCGCCAGCCGCGCCGCGCCGAGCCCCGCCACCGAGCCGAGGCCGAGACCCACCACCGGCACGCGGGCCATGTTCGCGGTCGTGTACCAGTACCAGCGGGTGCCACCGATGCCGCCCGGCAGATTGGCCGCGCCCTTGGTTTCGATGGTCTTCACCGAGCCGCCGCCGCCGGAGCCTTCGATCACCCGGATGATCGGCAGGCGGAAGTCATGCGCCATTTCCTCGGCCATCAGCGGCTTCGCCGAGATCGAGGCATCGGCGGAGCCGCCACGCACCGTGAAATCGTCGCCGACCACAACCACCGGCCGGCCGACGATCTTGCCGCGGCCGAACACGCAGTTGGCCGGCGTCAGATGGGTGAGTTCGCCGTTGTCGTCATATTCGGCGCTGCCGGAAATAGCGCCGATCTCGTGGAAGCTGTTCTGATCGACCAGTTTGTCGATGCGCTCGCGAACGGTGAGCCGGCCCTGGTCGCGCTGCCGCTTGACCTTGTCAACGCCTCCCATCTCGCGCGCGAATGCTTCGCGCCGGGCGAGGTCGTCGAGTTCCGGCTTCCAGTTCATTCGTATCCTCCGTCTTGATGGTCTTGTTATTGTTGGGCGCGGGTACTGGCAGCGCTTTCCTCTCGATCCGGTCGCTGAAAATGTCCCCGTCGGCGCCCTCCAGCAGGCTGCCGATCGCCGCACTCAGTTCCAGAAGCCGCGGCGCCACTTCGGTGTGCAGCCGCTTCTCATCATACATCGCGGACAACAGACCGATCGTGACGACGACGAAAGTCTGGTATTGCGGCGACCATAGCGGCACCCCGAGACCGTTGATATGCGGGCTCCACAGCCCACAGGCGACGACATAGCCATGTTCGCGCAGGAAGCCGCGATTGGCCGCAAGACGCGGCCGCAACAATTTGGCGTCGTCGGGAATTTCGCGCTCCATTTCCGCCAGCAGGGCGTCGCCGACATCATCGTCGAGCGCGGCGGTATAGGCATGACCTGCCGCGGTGCTGGTCATCGCAATGCGGCTGCCGGTGCTGGAATGCATGCCGATCGCGTTGGCGGCCCGGGCATATTCGAGATAGACGAGATCGAAGCGATCGGGGATCACAAACCCGACGGTCCCCGGCAATTGTTCGGCGACATCCTGCAGCCGCAGCCGGATCAGGTTGCGCAACTGCAGGCCGCGCATCATCGCGGTGCTCATCGCGACCGCGCTCGGCCCGATCCGGTATTTCTGGTCGCGCGGCAGATAAACCAGCTGGCCCATCCGGGTCAGCGTGTGGGTCAGGCGCGAGACCGTGGATCGCGGCAGTCCGCAGCGATTGGAAATTTCCAGATTGCCGAGCCGCGCCTCATGGCCCTCGAAGCAGCGCAGGACATCGAAGGCGCGCGACACCACCTGAATGACATCGCCCTCCCCCGCGAGATCGCTGGCGAGCATTCCCTGCTTACTGAGCCGCTCCGAACGTCGTCCCATGCCCCACCCGCTATTCCGCCAGATGGAATAAAATTCCACTTGCAGAACAAACTACCTCAGGCAATCTGCGGCCACAACTGGAAGCCGGGGGCGCCCGTCCCTGAATATGCGCGTTCCGATCGCGCGGCGGTTGTCCCGGAGAGCGGAATGCCTGACATCAAGATCGTGACCGAAGTGGCGGGGCGCGTTTGCGCGCTACCGGTCGAAGTCGGGGCAAGCCTCAGTGAAGGCGACGACATTGTCTTCGTCGAGGCGATGAAGATGGAGATTCCCGTCGTCGCCCCGGCCGCGGGAAAACTGAAATCGATCCTGGTCAGCCTCGATGATGTGGTGGCCGAGGGACAGGTCCTCGCCGTGATCGAGACCTGAACGCGCGCTTCCCGCGCGCGACTTGCCGTTTAAGACTTGCCGTTTAAGACTCGCCGTATAAGACCTGCCGCATAAGACTTGCCGCATAAGACTTGCCGCATAAAGCGTCATCGGACAGGTTTCGGCGCGCGCGGAGGCGACGTAGAGTCAGCTGGCGCGAACCTACCCGCATGACAGGACCGGACATGAACAGCTTGCGCTCGGCGCCTTTTCACAAGGCCGCAGACTGGGCCGCCGCCAAGCCGCCTTTGCTGCGGTTCCTCACGGCCTGCCACGCGGATTTCGGCTCGGAGCACAGCGGCGCCGTCGCCGACTATATCCCCGAACTCGGCAAGGCCGATCCCGATCATTTCGGCATCAGCCTCGCCACCATCGACGGCTATGTCTACGAGGTCGGAGACACGCGGATTCCCTTCACGATCCAGTCGATGTCGAAGCCGTTCGTGTTCGCGCTGGCGCTGGATACGCTTGGCGCAGCAAGGGTCGAGAGCGAAATCGGCGTCGAGCCGTCAGGCGATCCTTTCAACTCGATCCGCCTCAACGCCGACAATCATCCCTTCAATCCGATGGTCAATGCCGGCGCCATCGCCTGTTCCGGGCTTATCCGGCAGGCCAAGGGCGACGGCGCGTTCGACTATATCCGTCAGGCGCTCGGCCGCTTTGCCGGGCGCGAGCTCGGCATCGACGAAGCCGTCTATGCGTCCGAAAATGCGACCGGCGACCGCAACCGCGCGATCGGCTATCTCCTGCGCAACTCCACCGTCATCAAGGATGATGTCAGTGCGGTGCTCGAGGTCTATTTCCGGCAATGCTCGGTGCTGGTAACGGCGCGCGATATCGCGATCATGGCGGCGACGCTGGCCAATCGCGGCTTCAATCCGGTGACCGGCGAACAGGTGCTGACCCCCTACGCGATCTCGCGCACGCTCTCGGTGATGACGAGCTCCGGCATGTACGATTATGCCGGCGAATGGATCTATCGCGTCGGTATTCCCGCCAAAAGCGGCGTCGGCGGCGGCATTCTGGCGGCATTGCCGGCGCGGCTCGGGCTCGGTAGCTATTCGCCCCCGCTCGACAGCCACGGCAACAGCGTGCGCGGCATCAAGGTCTGCGAGGCGCTGTCGCTGCATTACGACCTGCATATGCTCAATCGCAGCGACGATGCCCGCAACAGCATCATCGCCGACTACAACATCGGAAACAGCGCCTCACGACGCAGCCGGCGTCCTCATGAGCAGAAAATCCTCGCCGTCCATCACCACGATGTCCGGATCATCGAACTGGTGGGCACGCTGACTTTTGCCAATGTCGACTATGTTTCGCGTCAGCTGGCGACGAAGCCGCGCCCGCAATTCATCATCTTCGACCTGCGCCGGGTCGCGGCGATGACCCGCGCCGGCGCCCGCATGCTGGCCGAGGCTTTTCGCGAACTGGCCGTGTTTCATGTGACGGTGATCATCTCCGGCATCAAGCGTTCTTCCCCGGAATGGGAGCCTCTGGGCGAATGGGTCAAGGGCATCTCGAATTTGCGCAACTACCATCTGCTCGACGAGGCCATCGAATGGGCGGAGGACCAGATCGTCTATCGGCACGGCGGCGTCATCGACTCCGTGGAGACTACCGAGCTATCCGAGCAACCGCTGCTGGCGGGATTGAGCGCGGACGAACTTGCGCGGCTCGCCGCGCTGGGCACGATCAGAACCTATCAAGCGGGACAGCGGATCATCGCCACAGCCGAACCGGCGACCTCGCTGTTCTTTCTGCGAAGCGGCGTCGTCCACGTCAGACTGCCCGACGGCACCCGGCTCGCGACCATCGCCGCGGGCATGGCGTTCGGGGAAATGGCGCTGTTCGAGGCCCATCGTTCCGCCGACGTGCTGGCCGACAACGCCGTCACCGCCCTCGAAATCCCGCTGCGCGATTTTCAGCGCTTTCGCGAAGAGCATCCGCGGACCGGCGAACGCGTCATGCGCAATCTCGCGCAACTGCTCGCCGAGCGCCTGATCGTGGCCAACGCCAGGGTGAATTTGCTGACGGCGAGCTGACGCGCGCAAGCCATCACTTCAGATGAAATAGGACATCGCGGGACGTCTAAAACGTGCCAAATCGTGCCGCGTGCTCATTTGCCGGAGCCGGGCGACGCAAGAACCGCGACCCATTTCTCGATGTCGGCACGGATGAAGTCGGCAAATTCCTTTGGCGTACCGCCCGCCGGATCCGTACCCTGCTGTTTCAGCGCCGTGCGAACCTGCTCGGTGTTCAACGCATCGTTCGCGGCGCCCGACAGCTGCTCGACAATCGCGCCTGGCGTTCCGGCCGGAGCCAGAAGCCCGATCCAGATTCCGGCGTCATAGCCCTTCATTCCCGCCTCGGCGAGTGTCGGTACATCCGGCATGATCGATGCGCGTTTTGACTGCGCCACGGCGAAGGCCTTTAACTTGCCTGCCTCAACCTGCGGCGCCAGGGTTGGGGCCACATTGAACATCAGCGTGATGCGGCCAGCAAGCAGGTCCGAAACCGCCTGATTGCTTCCGCCTTGATACGGAAGCGTCAGGATTTTCGTACCTGCTCCGTCGTTGAACAGCTCGGCCGCCATATAACTCGCCGTTGCATAGCCGGAAGAGCCGAACGTCAAACTCTCGGGTTTGCTCTTCGCCAGCGCTATCAATTCCTGCAAGTTATTGGCCGGGACTGACGGGTTGGCCACCAGTACATTGGGAACGATACCGAGCAGAGCGATCGGCGCAAGATCTCTTCCGAGATTGAAACTCGATTTCGTCTCTGCCGGATTGAGCGTATTGGCGATTGTCGCCATGAAAAGCGTGTATCCATCGGCGGAGGCCCGCGCCACGGTTTCTGCCGCGATCATGCTGCTGTTACCCGGTCGATTTTCGACCACGATCGGCTGACCGAGGCTGACTTCCATCTGCTTGCCCACAAGCCGGGCCAGGATATCCGCGGCCGAGCCGGGCCCGAATCCGACCACTATCTTGATCGGGTGCGCGGGATAGGTCTGCGCCACGGCTGATGTCGTGCCTATCACAGAAGTCAGCATGACGGCCAGGCAAAGCGCTGATATCCCAAGGTAACGGTTGAACATATTTCCTCCGACGCGATCCCCTGCGCTTGGTTGCGCTTTTGGCTTTGTTGACGCTTCCGAATGCCAACCCTACAGCTTGGATATTCCCGGCGTTAGGCCAGACCGACACCAAGTTCACTCTAACGCGACCGGGGACGAAAGGAAGCCACAATGCAGTCAGACCCTCAGCGTCGCGCACGCGGCGCACAAAAACTCGGTGAGATTCTCGGGCAAACACCGGATCAGGTCGAGCGATCTTTGGGTGATGTAGCTCCTCAACTCGCAACCTATGTGATCGAGACGATTTACGGAGAAATCTACCAAAATCCAACGCTCGATTCGCGCACACGGCAGATCGTCACCGTCGCAGCCCTGGCAACGCTCGGAACCGCGGCGCCGCAGTTGCGGACCCATATCAGCGGAGCCCTGCGGTGCGGCGTCGCGCGGGAGGAACTCATCGAGATCATGATGCAGCTGGTGCCCTATGTCGGCGTTGCGGCAGCCATCAACGGCGTTGCGGCCTGCAGGGAGGTGTTCGCAGCGGCCGACAAGAAGTAGTCGACCGGCTGCGGACGCGCTCGCGTGGCGTCGACGGCTGCCGAGCCAGCGGGCATCCGGCGCGTTCCGTGTGGAGGATTGGCGTGCTCCGGAATCGCCGATAGAATTCGCGAACGCCGTCGGTCGATCGGTCGGCAGAGCCAAGCTAAGGGGGAAATATGATTTGGCACCAAACGATAGGCCATGGCCCAACCAGGGTCCTGGTCATTCACGGATGGTTCTGGGATCACCGGGTTTTCACCCCGATTTTCGACTGCCTCGATTCCGATCGCTACACCTATGCCTTCATCGATATCCGCGGCTACGGCAACTCGCGCAACGTCTCTGGCAATTACAGCATTGGCGAAGTTGCGGCGGATGCGGTCGCACTCACCGACCAGCTCGGATGGCGCGACTTTCATGTCGTTGGCCATTCCATGGGAGGCAAGGCGGCGCAGAAAGTGGCGATGGATGCCGGGGCGCGTGTGCGGTCTGTCATGGCGGTCACCCCGGTGCCGGCTTCGGCGTTGCCATTCGATGATGCAACATTCGCCTTCTTTGCCGCGGCATGCGAACAGGACGACGCGGCGTTGGCGCTGATCGGCGATTCCGTCGGCAACCGTATTCCCCATACCTGGCTGGAATTGATGCTGCGGCGGGCGCGCGAGACAGCAAGCCCGGAAGCGTTCAAGGGCTACATGCGCTCCTTTATCAAGGACGACTTCGCGGCTGACGCCCCCAAGATCAAAGCCCCGATGCTCGTGCTGTTTGGTGAATATGACAACGGCATAAGAGAGGATCTTGTGCGGGGTGTTTATCCCGGCCTCTATCCACACGCGGAAATCGAGAAGATCGGCAACTCCGGACATTATCCGATGCAGGAGACGCCGATTTATTTTGCGACCAGGCTTGAGGCCTTTATGTCCCGGTCAGCTTAGCTACCCAACCACTTCCGTCACCGGCTGCATGTCGATGCCGAAGGTTTCCAGGAACTTCGACGTCATGATGTAGAAGCCGACCGAGAGCTGCAGTTCGACCAGCGCCGCCGGCGTCAGCCTAGCCGCGACGGCGTTGAACGTGGCGTCGGTCGGGCGGCGCAGCGCCACGATTTCGTCGGTGAAGGCGAGCGCCGCGCGCTGCAACTCGTTGAAGCAGGTCGCGGATTCCCAGTCCTCCAGCGCCGCGTTCTGTTCGTCGGTCACCCCGACGTTCTTGCCGATGCGCTTGTGGGCGACGATCTCATAGGGCGCCTCGCACAGAATCCCCGTCCGCGTGATCGCGAGTTCCCGCACCACCGGATCCAGCTCGCCGCGGTGGCGGATCGCGCCGCCGAGGCGGCAATATTGCTCAAAATAGCTCGGCGAATGCGCCATCATGCGGAAGATATTGGCGTTGCGATTTTTGCCCAGAATCTCGCGGGTGCGTTCGTTCGATTTCGAAGTATCGCAATAATCGATACGGGCCATGGATCCACCTTGGGGTTTTAAGGAGTGTTCGATCTGCTTTATTCAATAGCAGATTCCACTTGCAAGGGTATCCAGCGGACGGCACGGGATCAACAGTCTGCTCGGGCCGGGCCAGGCATCACGCCGGAAATTCGCTTTCAAAATTCCATCTCCCGCGCATAAACCGGCTGCAGGCGAGCCAAAATGCCGCCGCATTGCTGTTCGACCTTGGCGCGGTCGATATTCGCCGAGTGGGGACTCGTTAAAGCGAATACTCGTCGTGGGGTGTTCCGAGTAAAAACAGATCGGTCGTCGGGTCTTCGCAGGCCACGATGAATCGCGCCCGAGTCTAGGGAGAATGCATGAAGGAAGCCACCAAGAGGGCAGCCTCGGAGGTGCTCGCGCAAACGCTGGCGGTGACGGCTATGCTCGTCATCGCCAGCTTCGTGTTTTACTGGCGGTGAAGGCCGCTTTGGTAAGGAGCTAACGCGGGCGTAGAACTATCCCTG
>Ga0302324_100029608_pt1 | contig 10366 bp, 10 predicted proteins | sample Palsa_T0_1_FD_201949 | JGI IMG/M metagenome (GOLD analysis project Ga0302324, IMG submission 201949) | Peat permafrost microbial communities from Stordalen Mire near Abisko, Sweden - Palsa_T0_1 | ecosystem: Environmental > Terrestrial > Soil > Palsa > Peat permafrost | place: Sweden: Abisko... | reverse complement strand
CCGGCCAGCGCAACCGCGCGCCCAACCAGCACCGGTGGGTCAGTCGGCCGGTCCGATGCCAGGCGGTCGAAACGGGCCAGTGCTTCGGGATAACGGTGCAGGTAGTTCAGCGCTTCGCCAAAGCACATCTGCGCTTGCGCTTCACGGCCCAGGGACTCGAACAGCTGTCCGAGGTTGAAGTAGGCATCGATATTGCGCGGGTCGATCTGCAGGATCGCATTGAAACATTCCGCCGCTTCCGCCGGCCGGTTGAGAAGTTGCAGCGCCTGGCCGCGACACTTCCAGGCCTCAACGTGCCGAGCGTCGATGGCAATGGCCCGGGTGTACCAATCGAGCGCAAGCGCCGACTGCCCCAGGTGGGCGAGCGCAATTCCGCCGTTGACCAGCGCGATGACATTGTCCGGATCGATTTGCAGCGACTGCCCGAAGCAGGCCAGTGCCGGCTCGATCTGTCCCAGATGCCCCAGCAGCAGGCCGCGATTGTTGAGCGCGGCAACGTTGCGTGGGTCACGCTCGACGATGCGCGTGAAGCATTCCAGCGCCAGCTGCCGATCGCCGCCGGCCAATGCCGCGCGGCCTTGCTCCATCAGGGTCTGCAGCAGAGGCACGTCAGCAAGGATCGAAGAAGCTGGCGTCGACCGGTTTGTGCTCCAGGATCTCCTGCCGGGTCAGTCCCTGCAGCTCATGCGGGAACACCAGCCACTCATTGGTCTGACGTACGAAATAGTCGGGCACAATGGCGCTGCGGTTGCGCTCGGGCTTGAAGTACGCGGTCGCGATGCGGATCTGACCGGGCAGGTTGCGTCGGCAGCGGTTGGCCAGCTCGCGCATGATTGCCTCTATGCTGCGCCCGGAGTCGAACACATCGTCGACCAGCAGCAGCTGGTCCTCGGCCGATAGCCGCGACACCAGGTAATCCAGCGCGTGCACCCGCACCGTCTTGGCCTGATGGTCGAGACCGGAGTAAGACGAGGTTCGAATAGCGATGTGATCGGTGTGTATCCCATGGTATTCGAGAACTTCCTGCACCGTAATGCCGATCGGCGCGCCGCCGCGCCACACCGCCACCAGATAGGTCGGCCGAAAGCCGCTGCGAACGATTTTCATGGCGAGCTCCATCGAGTCGCGCAGCAGCGATTCAGCCGGAATAAATACTTTTTCCATGAGTGGCAAGCTCCAAAGCTTCTGGGTCGTGTGTGCGGAATACGTGCGCTGTCACTTGCCCTGGCTGGAGTCCGGCGCAACCGGCGCCTGCAGTGCCCTGGCCATTTCAGATTGCATCGATTCCTGCTGCTGCACCATGCTTGCCATAGCCTGTTCGAGCGAGCGGCTGAGCAGCGGCTGCATCGGGCGGCCATGGATGCGGATGATCATTTCCAGCAGCTCCGAGCCCAGCACCGGCGCACCGGACTGTTCCTGCTCGCAGATGATCTGCAACAGCACCGAGCGCGTGAGATCCCTGGCCGATTTGTCTTCGACCACGCGGATTTTTTCGCCACTGATGATCAGTTGCCGCAGATCGTCGAGCGTGACGTGACGGCTGGCCGCCGTATCGTACAGGCGGCGATTGGAGTACTTGCGTATCAGGTGTTGCAGCGCCATGTCCGATTCCTTGAGTGCAGAGGGAATCCTAGGCGAGGCTTTTGCATTGCACAACTTGCCGCGGCGCGCATCGGCACCGGACGCCGACATTATGTTATAAAATAATATAAAACATATAGTTACGCGTCAATCAGGCAGCCGTAGACGCCGCTAACTTTAGCCCGCCCGCGGGCCCAGCACGGCAGCGCGTCGACTGCGCTAAGATTGCTGCGGGAGCGGCTCGATCTTGAAGATAAATATTCGCAGACTCGGGAGGGAAGCGAAAATGTCCAATAAGGGTCCCCGGCACTGGGTGACATTGATACTGGCATCGACTGCGGCGGTGGCGGGCCTGCCTGCCGCGCACGCCGACGCCACTCCCCCGCCACAGATTCCCATCTGCGATAAGAAAATCGGCACGCTGGCGGTGACCGAGCCGGAAAATCCATGGTGGACCGCGATGCAGCTGGATTCGCCGGCGGCGCTGATCAAGGTCTACGTGTCGCAGTCCAAGTGCTTCACGCTGGTGGATCGCGGCAAGGGGCTGGCGGCGGCCAAAGCCGAACGCGAGCTGGCCTCGAGCGGCGAGGAGCGCCAAGGCTCGAACATTGGCAAAGGCCAGATGAAGGCCGCCGACTATGTGCTGGTGCCTGACATCGCGAACCGCAACGGCAACGCACAGGGCACCGCCGTGGGCGGGGCGCTCGGGGGCCTCCTGGGGCATGGGTTCGGCGCGGTGCTGGGAGGCATCAGCCTCAAGAGCAAGACTGCGGATGTAGTGCTGACGTTGACCGACGTGCGTTCCACCGAGCAACTGGCGCTGGAGCAGGGGCACGCGAAGAAGACCGACCTTGGCTGGATGGGCGGCGGGGGTCTTGGATTCATGGGAGGATTCGCCGCCGCGGGCGCCAGCAGCTACTCCAATACCGAGATCGGGCAGGTGGTTGCAATGGCGTACCTGGATGCCTACACCAAACTGGTCAACGATGTGAAGAACCAGGCGCCTGATGCGAAAGCGGACAATGTGCAGCAGGCCGTGACCATGGCCAAACCCAGCAAGCTCTACACCAGCCCGGACCTGAAGTCCAAGGTGGTGCGCGATCTGGATGTCGGCATGCAGCTCTATCCGACCGGCGACAAACAGGGCGTGTGGTGGAAGGTCAACGATGAGCTTGGCAATGAAGGCTGGGTGGTGTCGACCATGGTGCAGCTGGCGAAATAGCGTCGCTGCGATCCCTGCGGCGCAGCGCCATCAATTGGGCTGAACGCCCTGGTTCTTCAAAGCCTCGAGTCCGGCAAGATCAACGCCGGAGACGGCCGCTTTCAATTCATCGATGTTGGTGGCGTTGCCCGAAACGTCGACCGAGAATCGATCGCCGACCACCACGCCGTATTCGCCGAAGTTGCCGCGGTTGTCCCATTTTTCATGCACCAGATGCCCACCGCTCTTATAGGTCTTGTCGTAGCCGGTGTCGGTTTCAGTATCCTGCTCCACGCCCGCCCAGCCTGAGGCGAGTCCAACCAGGCCTTTGAGCGATCCGGTATCGGTGATCTTAAGACTCAGTCGGTGTTGACCGTCATCGGAATAGGTTGCGGTGGCCTTGGAGACCTGCATCCCCAGCGCGCCGCTTCGATCGACCGACATTTCGGTGCGTTTCATTCCCCCCAGGGTATCGGGCACGAACGGCTTGAGCTGATCGGGCGGCAGCGATTCGACCTTGCCGCCGCTACCCACGGCGGCGCCGATCATCTGGCCGACAGCGCTGGCCTGGGCGCCCGGATCGCCCGATTTCTGCGCCGCGTCGACCTGTTTGCCGGCGTCCGCCATCTTCTTGGTCCAGGCCTGCAGCGCGGCTCCGGTGGTGCCGGGCGCAAATTCGCCGCTGGGACGCGAATAACTCGGAGGCGCATAGCCGGTAAGACCGCGGCCTATCCCCATACCCAGGCCGGCTACCGAGCCCACCACCAGGGCGAAGACCCAGCCGACGATGATCGCTACGATAATGGTGACCGCGGTGTAGCCGATTGCCTTGTCAGTCGGGCCCTTCATCGTGAACGGCAGGCCCATGTTCAGCAGGTAGATGCTGTAGATCCCGCCCGCCAGTGCCGCGATCAGGCCGAGGCCGGGAATGATGCTAATGATCGACGCCACCCAGTAGGCGGTAGAGGAATAGGCGATCGCCTTGAGCGCCTGCACGCGGTTTTTCTCGCCGCCGAAGGAGGGCGCGAGTGCGTCCACGATCAGGGCCACCACGTAGATCCATATCAGCGCCAGGACGTAGGTCAGGACGGCCGTGGTGAGGCCCGCGGCGATGGGGACGCGAAACGAGCCCAGGAAGGGTACCGACACGCCGATGAGCGTCGAGGACAGAAAACGCATGATCGCCGGTATGGCCGCCAGAATAATGATGTAGCCGGAGTACAGGCCGCCGACGGTTTCGGGTTCCGCCGCAACCAGCGGCCATTCGGTGCGCGGCGTCAATATCATCGATTTGGCGCGTCCAATGATCTTGTTGATGTCCACAGCCGTCTTCTCCCTGATCCGATAGCGTTTTTAATGGTTTTGCGCGGCCCGAATATGGCCGTTCGTGGTTGCGCAGGCTGGCTCTCCAGCCTTCCCTGCGCCTGAATCGTAGCCCCCCCGTGGGCCCGGCCGCAAATAGCGGCTTGATTGCGGCCCGTGGCAGGCTTCGGGGACCCGTTATGTCCGGGTCAGGTGCCGCCGCACCGGGCAAGGCGTTGACGCGCGTAGCTGGACTAAGCACAGTAGCCGCAGCATCTGGAAGGAGTGGGTGATGAATCGCGTGCTGGCATCGCTGGTAGCCGCGGCGCTTGTGTTCGCCGTGCAGGCGGCCGAGCTGCCCTACGACGAGAGTGCGAACGCAGCGGCGGATCTGCAACGCGCGCTGGCCGCGGCGCAGTCGAATCGAAACGACGTGCTGCTGGTGTTCGGCGCCAACTGGTGTCCGGATTGCCGCGAACTCGACAAGGCGCTCAACGGCAGCAGTCGTGCACTGATCGCCGGGCGCTTCCAGGTGGTGAAGATCGATGTCGGCAGGTTCGACAAGAACCTCGACGTTGCCAATCAATACGGTAATCCCATCCGGATGGGAATTCCTGCGGTGGTGGTACTGAGCGCCGATAACCACATCGTGTATTCCAGCAAAGCCGGCGAACTGGCCAATGCTCGCAGGATGGGCCAGACGGGAATCTACGATTTCCTGTCGAGCCATGTGGCCGCGGCGAACTGACGGCGCCTTTAGCCGTGGACCTCTATGAATTCACCGTCAGGAGCATCGACGGCAGCGCGCAGAGCCTCGCCGCGTATCGTCATCAGGTCGTGTTGATCGTCAACGTGGCCAGCAAGTGCGGCTTCACGCCGCAGTATGCGGGCCTTCAGTCCTTGTATCGCAAGCTTCATGGCCGCGGCTTCAGCGTACTTGGCTTTCCCTGCGATCAATTCGGCCAGCAGGAGCCTGGTGATGAGGACGAGATCAAGCGTTTCTGCGCCCAGACCTACGACGTAACGTTTCCGATGTTTGCCAAGATTGAAGTCAACGGTGCGCACACTCATCCCCTGTACCAGTATCTCAAGCAGCAGCAGCCGGGGATCCTGGGCAGCCAGGCCATCAAGTGGAATTTCACCAAGTTTCTGATCGACCGGCAGGGCCTGGTGCTCAGGCGCTACGGGTCGGTGGACAAGCCTGAATCGATGGAGCCTGACATTGCCGCGCTGCTTGGAACGCCAGGGCCCGGGGAGCCGCAATCATGAAGGTGGGATTCATCGGCCTGGGTCGCATGGGCGCTGCGATGGCTGCCAATCTGCTCAAGGCCGGGCACGAGGTGACGGTCTATAACCGCAGTACCGACAAAGCCCGGGCACTGTCAACGCTCGGGGCCCGGGTCGCCGCCTCGGTAGCGGATGCCTGTCGGGGTGAAGCCGTCATCACGATGCTGGCAGACGATGAGGCAGTACAAGGGGTGGTGTTCGATGATGCTGGCGTGCTCGCCAGTACCGCCCGCGGTGGCCTGCACATCAGCATGAGCACCATCAGTGTCGGGATGTCGGCGCGGCTGAGCGCCGCGCACACCAGCGCCGGGCAACGTTTCATTGCGGCGCCCGTGTTCGGTCGGCCGGAAGCTGCAGCCGCCGCGCAGCTGTTCATCGTCGCCGCGGGTGCGCGCGCCGCGGTGGATGCGTGCGCGCCGCTGTTTTCGGCCATGGGTCAGCGGGTTTTCAATCTGAGTGAGGAGCCGAGCGCAGCCAATCTGGTGAAGCTTAGCGGCAACTTTCTGATCGCGTCGGTGATCGAAGCCCTGGGTGAGGCTATGGCATTGATTGGCAAGGCCGGAATCGATCAGCGCAGTTACCTGGATCTGCTGACCTCCACGCTGTTCAATGCACCGCTCTATAAAGTCTATGGCGGCCTGATCGTGGAGCAGAAATTCGAGCCTGCAGGCTTCGCTGCACCGCTGGGATTGAAGGATATTCGCCTCACGCTGACGGCGGCGGAGGATCTTCGAGTCCCGATGCCACTGGCCAGCCTGTTGCGCGATCGTTTCCTGACACTGCTGGCCCATGGCGGGGAAGCCATGGACTGGTCGGCCATCGCGCAGCTTTCGGCACTGGACGCCGGCCAGGCACGCCCAGCGTCGTAGCAACGCCGGCCGCGCCGGCGACCGTTCTACCGCCTCGATGCATCCGAGCGCGGCGGTCATTCGTATACATAAGCGAACAACCAATGGCACCACAGGTGTCGCACTTTCCGTCATCCGGAGGTATCCGCTTATGTATTCCTATGTCTGGCGTCGCATTGTGGCGGGGGCGATCGCCTGCGCCATCGCAGGCACGGCCCTCGCTTCCAGTCACCGGGAGGCGCCGTTCATCACCACCCGTCCCAAAGTGGACGGAACCGATTTCTACATGTTCAACAGTTACGAGGCGGGCCGCACCGGCTATGTCACGCTGATCGCCAACTACCAGCCATTCGAGAGCCCCCAGGGAGGTCCGAACTACTTCACGATGGATCCGAATGCGCTGTACGAGATATCGATCGACAACAACGGCGACGGTGCCGAGGATCTGACCTTTCAGTTTCGCTTCACGACGGTCGACAACGGCCTGCCGGTGATGGCGGGTACCAAGTCGATCCCGGTGCCACTGAGCAACATCGGCGCGGTTACCGCCGCCGACATGAGCGCGCAGAATGTCGCTGAAACCTACACGCTGACTCTGGTGCGCGGCAATCGCCGCACCGGCACAGTAAACGTGATTGCCAACTTGAACACCGGCAGCACCACCTTTGCCAAGCCGTTGGACAATATCGGTGCCAAGTCGATTGCCAATTACGCCGCCTATGCCGCTGGCTTCATTTACGGCATCGCGATTCCCGGCTGCGGGCAGCCCGGTCGTGTATTCGTCGGCCAACGCCAGGATCCGTTCGTAGTCAATCTTGGCGAGATCTTCGATCTGGTGAATATCAAGTATCCGGTGGAGGAGCTGGCGCCGATGGGCGTGAATGCCCGGCAGATCGCGCCCAATTCGCTCGCCGGCTTCAACGTCACGTCTCTGGAGCTGGAAATACCGGCCACCTGTCTGACCGCCGGCACCGACCCGGTCATCGGCGGTTGGACCACGGCCAGCCTGCGTCAGGAGGCGGTGCTGAACCCGCAGCCGCAGAGCAGCAAGAGTACCGCCAGCGTGGGAGCGGTCACCATGCCTACCGGTCCCTCGGTGGAGGGCGGCGCCTGGAATCAGGTGTCGCGCCTGGGAATGCCGCTGGTGAACGAGCTGGTGATCGGCCTGCCCGACAAGGATCGGTTCAACGCCTCGCAGCCCGTGAATGATGCGCAGTTTGCCGATTACGTGACCAATCCGTCACTGCCGGTGTTGCTGCAGGTGCTGTTCGGCGCCGCCGGCGTCAAGGCGCCCAATGTCTATCCGCGCACCGACCTGGAGGCAGCGTTTCTGACTGGCGTCAGCGGCCTGAACCAGCCGGTGAAGGTGGTATCCCCGGCCGAGGAGTTGCGGCTGAACACCAGCACGCCGGTCACGGCGCTGGCATCGCAGAACGATCTGGGTGTCCTGGGCGGCGACGTCTCGGGCTTTCCCAATGGCCGGCGGCCGATCGACGATGTGGTGGATATCACGTTGCGAGTCGCGATGGGTGTGCTGCTGTCGCCGTTCGACGGCAGTGCGTCGGACCCGGATCCCGCTTCGGATGCGTCGCGTCAGTTGCACTACACCGACGGCGCAGAGCCGGTTCCGGCGAATTACCTGCCGGCGTTCCCATATCTGAACACCGCGCTCGGTGGCTCTCCGACCAGCGCCAACGACTAAGGGGTATTAAGCATGAAACGCAATACCAGGGTCATCGCTGCCGCCGCACTCGCGGCGGCAGCCCTGACCGCCTGTGGGGGCGGCAGTCATTCAACCGCGATGTCGTCATCGTCATCGTCTTCTTCTTCGTCATCGTCGTCTTCGTCATCGTCCTCCTCAGGGGGTGGATCATCGATGCAGCAACTGGACACCAGCCAGGTGCTGGCCATGGCGCAGCAGACCTCGGAAACCAGCTCACCGTTTCAGGTCAATGATGGCGCGCTAACGCTGACCGATACCAGTGAGTCGTCGCAAGCCATCGTCATTGACGCCATGTGAGCGTGGCTGATGTTCGCAATCACCACCAGCCGTCCCCGAATGATTCGGGGACGGCTGTCGGATTGGCGGCTGTTGTGGGTGCTGCTGCCCGGCCTGTTGCAGGTCGGCGTGGCCTGCTCGGAACCGCGTGTGCCGGGCAGCGATGCGCAGGTGCTGGCGGAGCTGCCGGTCGGGGCGCGGCACCAGAGTGCGCCGGCACGCGAGATCACGCGCTCGCGCCTCGACATTGCTTTGCCGCTGGCGCAGTTCTACGTCGCGCGCTCACGCGCCACGGGCGATCTTCGATACCTGGGTTACGCGGAAGCGATGCTGCAGCCGTGGACGCAGCAGGCGTCGGTGCCGCCTGCAGTACTGGTACTCGAGGCGACCATCCTGCAGAGCCGGCACGCATTCGATGCCGCGCTGGGGCAGCTGGATCTGGCGCTGCAGCTGCAACCGGATAATGCACAGGCCTGGCTCACGCGCGCCACGGTACTGCGGGTCCTCGGCCGTTACGACGACGCTACGGCGTCCTGTGCCCGCCTGGCACTGCAGGCCGATGTGGCCATCACCGCGTTATGCCGGGAGAGCCTGCGTGGGCTGAGCGGCCATTTGCAGTCGGCATACGCCGCACTGGTCTCATTGCCGCTGCAGCAACTGCCCCCTGAGGCGCGTGCCTGGCGTTACTCCGAGCTCGGTGAGATGGCGGAGCGCCAGGGCGATGATCAGGCCGCCGAGCATTGGTTTCGCGAAGGTCTGCAGCTGGCGCCGGAGGATTTCTACATGCGAGGCGCCTGTGCCGATCTGTTGCTGCGCCAGCGGCGCGCGGCCGAGACGCTGCAGCTGCTGGCCGGCTTCGAGTCGATGGAGCCGATGCTGCTGCGTATCGTGGTCGCCCAGCAGCTGCTGGGGCAGGGCGACAGCGCCCGCGCTCGAGCCATGCTCACCGCCGCGTTTGATGTCGAGCAGCAGCGCGGCGAGGCGGTGCATCGACGCGAACAGGCGCGCTTCCTGCTCGACATCGAGCAGCAGCCCGAGGCGGCGCTGGCCGCGGCGCAGGAGAATTGGCGCGTACAGCGTGAGCCGGACGACCTGCTGATATTGCTGCGCTCGGCGCAGGCCGCGCATCGGCCGGATGTCGCGCGCCCGGCGCTGCTGTTCATGCAACAGCAGCAGCTCGAGGATGTACGGCTTGAACCGTACCGGCAGGAGCTGCAATGAGAATCGCGGCGGCGTTAGCGCTCCTGCTGCTGCTGAGCCCGGCGGCCCAGGCCCACATCGCCAGTAACGGTTTTCTGGTGGTGCAGGTGCAGGGCCAGCAGCTGCGCGGTTCGATCGAGCTGGCGGTGCGGGATGTGGAGCTCGCGATCGGCGTCGATGCCAATCGCGACGGCAAGGTGACCTGGGGCGAGCTGCGCGCCGCCGCACCGCAACTGATGCAATACGTCGCACAGCATCTATCGATCGGAGCCCAGGACAGCAACTGCGCCATCAGTTTTCAGGCACTCGAGGTCAATGAGCGTGTCGATGGCAACTACGCCTGGCTGCCGTTTACCGCCCGTTGTCCGCTGGCGGTGCAGCAGCTGAGCATTCGCTACAGCCTGATGGATGACATCGACCCGTCACATCGCGGGCTGCTGACGCTCACCGACGGCGCGACCGCCCAGACCGCGGTATTGGGCGGCGGCGCTGCGCCGCTGCTGTTCAACGTCCATGCGCCGTCGCGATGGCGGACGTTCGTGGAGTACCTGCAGGCCGGCATCTGGCACATCTGGAGCGGCATCGATCATCTGCTGTTCCTGTTGTCGCTGCTGCTGCCGGCGGTGCTGCTGCGGCGCCACGGGCATTGGGAGCCGGTGCCGCGAGTGAGCCCGGCGTTTTTCAGCATCCTTAAAGTGGTCACCGCATTTACGCTGGCGCATTCGATCACGCTGTCGCTGGCGGCGCTGGATGTGGTGCGCCTGCCGAGCCGGCTCACCGAGTCGGTGATCGCGGCCTCGATCATCGTTGCCGCACTCAACAATATCTTTCCGCTGGTGACCGAAAGCCGCGCCCGCATCGCGTTTGCATTCGGTCTGCTGCACGGATTCGGGTTCGCTTCGGTGCTGTCCGACATGGGCCTGCCGCAGGGCGCGCGGCTGCTGAGCC
>Ga0302324_100029607_pt1 | contig 10367 bp, 8 predicted proteins | sample Palsa_T0_1_FD_201949 | JGI IMG/M metagenome (GOLD analysis project Ga0302324, IMG submission 201949) | Peat permafrost microbial communities from Stordalen Mire near Abisko, Sweden - Palsa_T0_1 | ecosystem: Environmental > Terrestrial > Soil > Palsa > Peat permafrost | place: Sweden: Abisko... | reverse complement strand
ACGCAACCCATTGCAGATGAGCAACTCCTCGCGAAAGGTGATTGCTCGTTAGCGCAGCCATTGATAGATTCGTTCCATGCAGTCCCCTCGTCTTTCATTGACGGGATTCTCCCTGCATCTGCATACTCGCCTAAATGCCAGTGACCGGATTTGATCGATCGTGACAAGTTTTGATGTGAGCACATGTTGGTGAAAAAAAGGGAGATGTTCCAGTTCGGAGAGTTTCGGCTGGACCCTGCGGCGCGCACATTATGGCGGCCAGAGGCACCGGTTGCGCTGAATCGCCGGGCCTTCGACGTGTTGCGTCACTTGATTCAGAACCCGGGAAACGTCATTACCCGCCACGACTTTTGAAGAATGTCTGGCCCGACGCTTTCGTCGATGAGACCAGCCTCAGTCAGCGCATCTCGGAGCTGCGCCGGGCGCTTGACCAGAAACAGGGTGAGCACAGCTACATCGTGACCGTGCCTGGCCGCGGTTATCAGTTCACCTGCCCGGTGCATCCGGTGCATTTGGTTGCATCCGAGTAACGGACAAGGGGCGCTGTCGGTGGCAGCAGAAACGGAATCAGGGTTAGCTGCAGATAGAGACGTGCCCGGCAGTCATGGCCCGGCTAATGTGGTGCCCCGTGCCCGTTTCCCAGTATGGCTCCGGTTTCTGGCGATCCGTGAGTTGGTGGCAGTCGGCTGCCCGTCGGACTGCATCAGTTCCAGGTGGAGAATCAAATGGGATCAGCAAATAAAAAAGCGGAAGTGAACCAGACGCAACAAACCTACGCGAGACTTGCCGGGGGTTGGTTCCTCGGGGCGATTCTCGTTGGTGGTGGCTCTGTCCTCTCCCACATCGCGGGGTTACATAGAGTGCAAAGGCAAGTAGAGCGGTGCCGAAAGTCACAATCACCACGCTCGAGTGCGCCAATCGCTAAAACCGCCGTTTCTGCGAAGGTTCCACGGGTTCTAATTGAGGGACTGGCAAGCGACTCTCGCAGAGTGGGGTATCAGAACGGCCGATACAACCGTTCGAGCAGAGGCGTATGGTAGAGGCACTACTCGAATAGTCTTGGTAGCAACCACTCCAGGCGTGTATATCGAGCATGATTCACGAGCTGGTCGTTGGATCCAAAGCAGACGGCCATCGTTCTGACCCGGTCTCGTCCGCGCAAAAATGTGTTGTATAGCGGCTGAATACCTGACCAAACCCTTCCTGACCGAACGCCAGGTCCTAACGTTCTGACGAGGTATCGCAATTGGTTTCTACGCTCCCGAGGCCATGGTCTGATAATCCGGCCGAGTCTTGGTGGCGGAGACTGGCCGTAGCTCCACGCTCGGTCTTGATGTTGGACTACGACGGCACCCTTGCCCCATTCGCTGACGACCGGATGCAAGCCGCGCTGTATCCATGTGTTGCTGAGCGGCTCGTCGAGCTTCGCCAGCTTGCGGAAACGCGGCTCGTGTTCGTGTCTGGCAGGCCGGCAAGAGAGTTGCCATTGCTTTTGCCGGCTAATCTCGACGCGGAAATCTGGGGTAGCCATGGGCGGGAACAACTTCTGCCAAACGGGGTATACAAATTTTTGCCTCCAACTGTAGAGCAAACCCAGGCGCTCGTCTCGTTCGAACGCATGCTGTCAGAGGCTGGTTACGAGACCGCAATCGAAAAAAAGCTAGGTAGCCTGGCGATTCATTCGCGGGGACTCGCCGAATCAAGAGCGAGAGAACTCAAGACACTAGCTGAAGGGTTATTCGCGAAGGTGGTATCGGACTCTCAATCTCCGGTTTCTCTGGAGTGGCTGCCATTCGATGGCGGAGTGGAGGTACGAGGCTCGGACTGCAGCAAGGCGACGGCGATCAAGCAAATTCTTGACGATGAGTCCGGCGAGGTAGTCGTTGCCTATCTCGGCGATGACGAAACGGATGAGGACGCCTTTCGTGCGTTAGCGGGACGGGGTTTGCGTGTGCTGGTACGTGGTGAACCACGAGTTACGCTTGCCGACCTCTGGATACGGCCTCCTGCCGAACTGCTCGCTTTTCTTGATCGTTGGCTAGCCACAATATCCATACACCGCAACAACGCAAAGCGTGAGGAGTCGAATTCATGAGCGCGAAGGCAAAAAGCCATTCAATACGAGCAGCGAGCAAATCCGTGCGTCATCAGCCGAAAGCGGCAGAGTCTAGTCACAAACCTAGTCTGGTCATCGTGTCAAACCGCATTCCGTTCTCGTTTATACGACAGGATGGACGGCTCGTTGCAGCTCCGTCCAGCGGGGGACTCATCGGTGCGTTGGAACCTCTTCTCAAGGCGCACGGTGGTCTATGGGTAGGCAGCGCGGGTACCGAAGACACCTCCGAGATCCGCAACCAGTTGGAGAAAGCCACTCGCAAACACGATTATCGGTATGCGCCGATCTTCCTCACCGAAGAAGAGCACGCCAACTACTACGAGGGTTTTTCAAACGAGGTTTTGTGGCCACTTTTTCATGATCTGCAGTCGAGGTGTGTCTTCGACCCGCTCTACTGGGACTTCTACCAAAGAGTGAACCGCAAGTTTGCGGAGATTGTCCTGGCTGAAACCGGAGAAGACGACTTCATCTGGGTACAGGACTATCAGCTTCTCTTGGTCGCCAGTTCTCTTCGGGCGCAGAGGCCACGTTCTTGCCTAGCCCACTTCCTGCACATCCCTTTTCCGTCCCCCGACATCTTCGAAAAACTGCCGTGGTGTCGAGAGATCCTTGAAGGGCTTCTTGATTATGACCTGATCGGAGTGCAAACGAGGCGCGATCAGCGCAATCTCGTGGCTTGCCTCCGCTACCTCATCCCAAAAATCACGATCAAGGGTGGCCCGCAGCAACTTACGGTGACAAGTTCCCGTGGTCGCACGACCATTCAAGCGCTTCCCATCAGTATTGATTATGAAGATCTAGCGCGCGGTGCTGCCTCTCCGCCTGTCACTAAGCGCATGCGTGAGATCCGTGAGCAACTGCCAGGCCTCAACATTGTGCTAGGTGTGGACCGTTTGGACTACACCAAGGGAATTCCGGAGCGACTGCGTGGCTTTCGCGCATTACTGCGCGATAACCCGGATTTTTGCCAGAAGGTCACTCTGATTCAGGTCGTGATACCCAGCCGTGAAGGTATTCCGCGCTATCGGGAACTTCTCGCCGAGGTGGAGCACTTAGTATCGAGCGTCAATGGTGAGTTCAGCGAACCCGGCTGGACCCCGGTTCACTACATCCATCGTTCCGTGTCGCACAATGAGCTGTTATCGCTTTATAGGGCTGCCAACGTTGGTCTTGTCACTCCGCTCAAGGACGGCATGAATTTGGTTGCGAAAGAATATTGCGCCGCCCATGTCGAGGACGATGGCATACTGATCCTCAGCAAATTTGCGGGTGCGATGCCTGAGTTGCGCACGGGCGCTATTCTTGTCAATCCTTACGACGAATTAGCCGTTGCCAGGGCTTTGAAACAGGCAATCCAAATGCCCAGGCTCGATCAGGGTCGACGCATGCGTCGCATGCGCCGACAGATCAGCGGCGCTGACATTCTTCATTGGCGGGACCGCTTCTTTGCGAGTCTCAAGCCACAGTTATGGAAGCAGAGAAAACCCATCATCCGATCGGTTTCCAACGATGAGACTACCCAACCTCAACTCCCCGATGATCACGTTTGACACTTTGACACTTTGACACCGGGCAGGACCACATTGTTTCGAGCGTCTTTCCTCTATGCCTTGCTGTCTTGGAAGATGGGTAAGCCGACAGTGGAAGCGAGAAAACCGATAAATCCTGTCTCCTGCGAAAAAAGAGAAGATCGCAGTTGGCGCGGTTTTTGGTTGCGGCTGATCTTCGTTTGGCATCGTTCCGATATGGCAAAAATACTATTTACCCTATCGAATCGTTCAACTGATTTGCTGTGAGTCGCATCCCCGGCTTCATCTCAAGACCTCTGATCGCCGAGCGTTTGTGGAGTTGGCACCAAAAACTTCTCGCATCAAGAGTGGCGGCATCGGGATCAGAGGTTGTTCCGCAAGGAATGACATGCTGATATCCACCCACTGCCCTTTTGTTACAGTAGGCGGCTCCACAAGTTGCCATTGGATCATTATATCCCCCTTGGTGAATGGGGAAATTAAACCGCCACAAGCGCACCCGATGCCTGGCGAATGATTCGCAAGCGGGCTTGGGCAGCCGGCTCGAATCGTCAACACCTGTTTGGCCTGTGGGAAGCGTTCTGCTCGCGCTAGCTGTGGGCGTCTATCAACCAGGGTTATGCTCCAGCCAAAGAGCGAAGGCATCTGCGCCAGCGACCTCGCGTCGCCTCCCGCGCCAAGAGTGATTAGCCGTTGCCTGAGTGTCAGGACAACGAATACATTCTGGTCTTCGCCGCCAAGGGAGGCATCAGCCTGGGACACGAGAAGGCCGTGGCTCCTGATCACCACCTCCCCGGCAGCCGACCACACCGTTCGGAGCATCGGTGCAGTCTCGCTGGGTAGAAATGTGATCACGGTACCGCCGGCGCCGAGCCAGCAGGGAATGTCCGATGGGTCTTCGAACATCGTCGAGTAGCGCTCGACCTCGGCTCCGGAGCGCGCCGACCACGGGGCTTTCTTGACGACCTCGGTTTCGAGGCATCAGCCGCTTATGGTTCCGGCGCGTTCCCCATCGACGGCCAGAAGGCGGGCTCCGGACTTTCGGAAGAGTCGTCAGTCTGGACCAGCGTCACGAGAACGCCCAAATTTCGGTCGTCGCGCGACGCCAGGTCGATGATCTGCCGTCCCTCTACCATGTGTTTATTCGCCCTTGGAATGCGCGCTAAATGTCAGCGGATGGCTAATTTATCGACGTTGAATACGTTGAGAGGGCGACCGCCAAAGGCGGCTCCAGCATCCTAACGGCTGAACCGCTGTGGCGTGATGCAACCAAAACAATAGCCCCTCGACAGCATTTGAAACAAGTGAGAAGGTGATAGGTAGGAAGAGGTTTGCAGCAAGAACGGTGGCCTCAGGAGAACCCCGATGACGGATGAGACGAAGCGCCCTGATGCTGAAAGTGAGAAGGAAAACATCCGTGGCCGAGTGACCCGCCGATCGTTCCTTTCGCAACTCGGCGCCGCCGGCGTCACGGTAGCAACTGTCAGACCCTCTCCGGCAAGTGCACAAACCACGCCGCCAGCCCAAATGCCTCAGGCGGCAACCGGCGAAGAGATTGAAGGCGCGATCGCTCTGCGTTTGCGCGTCAATGGCAAAGACGTCCAAATCAAGGTCGACCCGCGGACCACGCTGCTCGATGGACTACGAGAGACGATCCTCCTACCCGGCACCAAGAAAGGCTGCGATCACGGCCAGTGCGGAGCCTGCACGGTCCACGTGAATGGCCGTCGCATCAACTCCTGCCTCACGCTGGCAGCCATGCATGAGGGCGATGAGATCACCACGATCGAGGGCCTTGGGCAACCGGGTAACCTTCACCCGATGCAAGCGGCCTTCGTGGAGCATGACGGCTACCAATGCGGATACTGCACCTCGGGGCAGATTATGTCGGCGGCAGCGCTTTTGCGGGAACCGTGCGGCAACTCCGACGCTGACGTCAAGGAGCTCATGAGCGGCAATATCTGCCGTTGTGGGGCGTATCCCAACATTGTTGCTGCTATTCAACAGGTTCGCTTGCGAGCCTAGATTTCCGTCGATCGAAGGGAGTTGCGCTATGGACATCTTTAAGTTCACAAGGCCCGTTGAGATCCCGCAGGCGATTCAGGCGGGAGCAAAGTCGAATACCGCGCAGCAGGGCGCGCAGGTCCGTTTTGTAGCGGGCGGAACGACACTACTCGACTTGATGAAGCTCAATGTCGAGCGTCCGACTGAAGTCATCGACATCAACCGCCTGCCCCTCGCTAAGATCGAGAGGCTGCCCGACGGCCGATTGAAGATAGGGGCCTTGGTGCGAAACTCCGACCTGGCACATGATCCAACCGTGAAAAGCGATTATTCCGTGCTCTCGCAGGCGCTGCTGGCGGGAGCGTCGGCACAACTGCGCAATATGGCAACCACCGGCGGCAACCTGCTGCAGCGGACCCGCTGCATGTACTTCCGCAATGATGCGATGGCCTGCAATAAGCGGACGCCGGGTTCGGGTTGCTCTGCAATCGAAGGGGACAATCGGTCGCTCGCGATCCTGGGCACAAGTAAGGACTGTATCGCGACAAATCCTTCCGACATGAACGTCGCACTCACAGCGCTCGAAGCCATCATTCATATTCAGGGCGCGAAGGGCGAACGAGACGTTCCCATTCACGACTTCTTTCTGCTTCCCGGTTCTACGCCGGAGCTGGAAAACGTACTCGAACCGGGAGACCTAATCACCTACGTCACTCTGCCGCCGCCAAGAACCGGAAGCAAGCAGGTGTACTTGAAGTTACGCGACCGTGCCTCCTACGAATTCGCGCTCGCTTCGACGGCCATCGTGGCTGAGGTCACCGGCGGCAAGCTCGCGTTTGTGCGCGTGGCGCTCGGTGGTGTGGGAACCAAGCCGTGGCGCTCGCTCGAAGCGGAGAATGCGCTGCTGGGCAAACCGGCAGAGGCTAAGAGCTTTCAAAACGCGGCCGAGGCTGCTCTCCGCGACGCGCAACCCCAGAGTGACAATGGCTTCAAAGTTGAACTCGCCAAGCGCTCGATCACTCACGCGCTCACACTCGCGACCCAATCCGCTTAGCAGCCACGCAACCAAGCCAGCATACCAGGAGACCGATTCATGGCGACTCTAACTACACTTCCTCCCAAGATCAACGGCTCCGTACCTCGCGTGGATGGCCCGCTGAAGGTCAGCGGTGTTGCCATGTATACCTCCGATTACCACCTTCCCGGCATGCTCTACGCCGTGCCGGTTTGCTCGACCATCGCCAAGGGTACGATCCAAAGTCTGGACACGAGCTCCGCCGAACGGATGCCAGGCGTAAAGGCTGTCTACCATCGCAGAAATATCGGCAAGCTCTTTCGTTCGGCACCAGGGGAAGGTCTCTCTGCCTACCTTGATGAGCGGCGACCGCCATTTGATGACGACACGATCCGCTACTACGGCCAATATGTGGCCGCGGTTGTCGCCCTCACCTATGAACAGGCGACCGCTGCTGCCAACGCCGTCAAGGTGATATACAACGCCGAGAAGCCTGATGTCCGGGACCATCTCGAAACGGACGAAAAGCCCAAAGTCGACAGCACACGCGGCAATCCAGATAAAGCTTTCGCTGCTGCGGAAGTGAAGATCGACGAGACCTATGGAACCCCGGTCGAGACCCACAATCCGATTGAACTTCACGCCAGCGTAGCCTCGTGGGATGGCCAGAGCTTCACGCTCTATGAGACCACTCAGGCGGTGGTCAATCACCGCGATGTCATGGCCCAGATGCTAGGTGTGCCTCCTGAGAACGTTCGTGTCATCTCCCGCTTTCTCGGCTCCGGCTTCGGGGGCAAATTGTGGCCCTGGACGCATTGCATGATCGCGGCTTCGGCGTCGCGCAACCTTAATCGACCGGTCAAGCTGGTTGTGACCCGCGACATGATGTTCCAGAACGTTGGACACCGGCCCAGAACGCAACAGCGAGTCCGTCTCGGCGCCACGGCTCAAGGAAAGCTGGTCGCGGTGATGCATGATTCGCTAAACCACACGTCGATCCTCGACGATTACGAGGAAGGCTGCAGCGAGGCAACGGCGTATAGCTACAGCACGCCCAATCTGCGAGCGACCTCCGGCCTGGTCAAGCGCAACGTAGGAACTCCCACCTCGATGCGCGGGCCTGGGGCGGTGCCGGGCCTCTTTGCGCTGGAGTCGGCAATCGATGAGCTGGCCATCAAGCTGAACATGGATCCGGTCAAGCTTCGTCTTGTGAATGAGCCGGATAAAGACGAAGGCCTGAACCTTCCGTTCTCCTCGCGGCATTTCGTCGAATGCCTCAACACAGGCGCGGAAAAGTTCGGATGGTCGAAGCGAACGCCGCAAATTGGCTCGATGAAGAGGGACGATGTCACTCTGGGTTGGGGTGTTGCCGGATGTTCGTGGATCGCGGAGCGCATGGAGGCCCAGGCTACGGTCGACCTGCGCGACGATGGCTCGGCCCGGGTTTCCTCCGCAACGCAGGATATAGGCACCGGGACATACACCGTCCTCTCGCAGATACTCTCGGAAAAGTTGGGCATTCCACATGAACGGATCGAGGTTGTACTGGGCGATACTTCGCTGCCATCGGGGCCTATCTCCGGTGGATCGTGGGCGACGGCATCCGTCATTCCCGCGGTAGTCGAAGCCATCGACAAAGCCCAACAGATCATCTTTCTGATCGCGAGTCAGTCGCCTGAAGCTCCGTTCGCCGGACAGAAGCCGGATGCCTTTGCCTTCACCGAGGGTCGCGTTCATCTGAAGGACAAACCTCCAACGAGTGGTGTTCCGTTCGAAGAAATTCTCAGGAAGGGAAACATCCGCGCCGCGTCTGGACAAGGCAAGAGCGAAGGAACTTTTGGCGCGCCTGGTCGCAGATTCTCCACTCACTCTTTCGGAGCCCAATTCGCCGAGGTGACCTGGGAGAGGGAGACGGCGCGTCTTCGCGTCTCGCGCGTGGTCACCGTGATTGATGCCGGCCGTATTCTTAATCCTAAGCCGGCAAAGAACCAGATCGAAGGAGCGGTGGTCATGGGTGTCGGCATGGCGCTCTTTGAAGAGACCCGTTACGACGAACGCTTTGGCGCACCGATCAACAACAACCTCGCCGACTACATCCTCACGACAAACGCAGACGCTCCGGAGATTGACGTAACGTTTCTCGACTTTCCCGACAAGGTACTCAACGCGCTCGGAGCGCGAGGAGTCGGTGAGATCGGGCTGGCGGGAATCGCAGCTGCAATTACCTCTGCGGTCTATCACGCGACCGGCGTGCGGGTACGCGATCTCCCGGTACGCATCGAAGACCTCTTGAAGTCGCCAGCGCCGAGTGAGTCGTGAAGCGAAGTATTGAGTTCCGACGGGCGACAATCAGAAGTACCGAAAAGAGTGGTTGACGCCAGACAGAGTTCATCACTCCGATTGGGGCGTAGATAATTCGGGAACGGGTGCAAATGCCCGCCAAATGATGACAAGGACCTGGATCCCTGGATCTGCTGTAAACCTAGAACTCATTCACTTAGCCGCATGCGTCAAAAACTGCCGGTATGGATGCTGGCTTCATGGATACCTCTTGGCTTCCCCGGCTCCGGCTGGCCCGGGCCACGGCCATTGCACTGTCCTTGGCGAGAGTCTGCCTCCAACCATCGGCGGCCCGCTGCCGCTGCGCCGAGAACGCCTTCTCCGCCGCGGCCGAGGCAGGATTGGCAACATTCAATTGCATTGCATCGGATTCCCGTGGATATGCATGTAGCACTCCTATAAATGCATAGGCAATCAAAGGGCCTTAGCCTCACTGAACAAATTAGGAAGAACTAGCAGAGCAAAAGCGGAGTCATGATATCGGAGGCGATAGCAGGTATCTGGCGGAGCGCTCTATTGGTTTTCGCTTCGATTCGATTCGTGAGCCTTTGCGAGTTGTCAAATTGTAGCGGACCCCGGGCCTCAGAATCGAGACCTTGGGGTCCAGGCTTACCTCCGGATCGTTTTAGTTAGTCGTGAGACTGAGGACGCTGCCGGAGCTGGTACCGCCGGCGGTAGTGACTACGACCTGGTAGTAGTAAGTGGTCTTGGTCTTTAGAGTGGTGAGTTTGGCAGAGACGGCCACCGGGGTTGCGGAGGCGCTCAGGCTCGTCTTAGCGGTGCTGGTGGTAAGCGCGGTGCTGCTTGTTCCGTACTGAAATACATAGGAACCTTTCAGTCCGAGAGTGTTGATCACCGCATTGAGAGTGGCGTCGGGCGTGCTGATAGCGGTTGCCGGTGCGGAGAGGACCGACGGCGAGCCCACCAGCGTGTAGCTCTCGGTTGCGACTGCGCTTTCTGTATAGCCACTGGCCACGGCAATTGCCTCGACTGTTTCGCTGGTGTCTACGGCAATTGCACCGGTGTATTTGGTGGAAGCTTTGGTTGGCGCGGTTCCGTTCGTGGTGTAGTAAATCGCGGCGCCCGGGGTTGTGTCGGTGATGGTCACCGATTCAATGGAGGTGTAGGTCCCGCCTTTGAGCGAAATTACTGGGGTGGCGGCGAGCGGTGCAATGACATATTTGGCCGAAGCTACCGCGCTGTTGGCATATCCCGGGGCCACGGCGATTGCCTCGATTTTTTCATCGGCCGAGACGGTGATCGCGGCGGTGTATTTGGTGGATGAGCTGGTGGGCGTTGTTCCGTTGGTGGTGAAGAAGATGACGGCATCAGGGGTTGAATCGGTGATCTTTACCGACGGCGC